>Ga0181587_10000460_pt1 | contig 33436 bp, 27 predicted proteins | sample 071ome_27_FD_132463 | JGI IMG/M metagenome (GOLD analysis project Ga0181587, IMG submission 132463) | Coastal salt marsh microbial communities from the Groves Creek Marsh, Skidaway Island, Georgia - 071409AT metaG (megahit assembly) | ecosystem: Environmental > Aquatic > Marine > Intertidal... | reverse complement strand
CCGCTGCCCCACGAGGGGTTCGAGTGGGTCTACCGGGCTTTTAAACGGGACCTGCATCTGGCAAGCATTTCAGGCGGCACGGATATCGTGTCCTGCTTCGCTGGAGGCGTGCCGACGCTACCGGTTTACGCGGGCCAATTGCAGGCCGCCGGACTCGGTATGGCCACCGCGATCTGGAACGAAGCGGGAGAACCGGTGGTCGGCGAAAAGGGAGAGCTGGTATGCACCCAGTCGTTCCCCTCCTGCCCCCTTGGTTTCTGGCAGGACGCTGATGGCACCCAGTTTCGAAAGGCTTACTTTGACCGCTGGCCCGGCGTCTGGGCTCACGGCGATTACGGCGAAGTGACGCCCGAGGGTGGCTTTATTATCCACGGCCGATCCGACGCGGTGCTCAATCCGGGTGGTGTGCGTATCGGTACTGCCGAGATTTATAGGCAGGTGGAGCGCGTCCCCGAGGTAATTGATAGTGTGGTGGTGGGTCAGACTTGGCAAGACGATGTCCGCGTGGTGTTGTTTGTTGTGCTCCGCGCTGGCGCCATCTTGGACGAGCGATTGATACGACACATTCAAGACGAGATCCGCAGTAACACCACCCCGCGGCATGTGCCGGCAAAGATTCTTCAGGTCGCCGATATTCCCCGCACGATCAGTGGCAAAATCGCGGAGCTGGCGGTACGAAAAATCATCCACGGAGAGACGGTGGTCAATCGCGATGCGCTAGCTAATCCGGAAGCCCTCGCCCTGTTCAGGGAGCTGCCGTCCCTCAGCGAATAGACCGCGTCATTATTTCTGTTAAAGAGTACCGCTTAATCAGTCATGCGCAGTTCAGCACGGAACCGCTCGGCAAATTGCTGATTGAGTTGGCGACTTTGTGGCCGCGTTCCCGCCCCGCTGAGATCAACCTTTGCGAGGTCGGCGGGGCAGTCGAGGAACGCCGCGACGGCCTCGATCGTCGTCTTCGTATCAGCGACGAGCTCTTCGTACCAAACCTCCATGCCAGCCACCCCATGGATCGTCCGATACAAATGGTAGTCCGCTTCCAACCGCGCGCCTCGACGCAGAAACCGCAATATGTCAGCGGCAGAGTAGGGCGGGTCAACGGTGACAGCCTCGCTGCCCTTGGTCGACCAATTGCCGCTGGCCTTAGCAATGTAGTGCGAGACGGCCTGCGCAAGGCGGTCATGGCGGACGCTATGCAGCAACTTAATGTCTCTGAAGTGGTGGACCAGTCCCGTTCTTGTCAGATCGAACAGTTGGCTGACGCTGATTTTGAATCCTACGAGTTCGTGCCGTTGCCACCGCCGCGCCAAAAACAGCACGTAATCGGTGAACGTTGTGATGTCGTGCCGCGCTGCAATTTTTTCGATACTGGGTAAATTCATCGGCTCGCCATGCTCGGGAAAACCCAGGCCAGCTCGATGAAGACAATTTGTTAGCAGGTTGGAGCCCGACCGGTTACCGAACAATAACGGTGCAAACGTCACTTCCCCCAGCTCGGCTTTTTCCTCATCACTCAGTTCGCGTAAAAAACGCTCGCCAAAAATTTTCCGTAATTCACGCGCGTAGTGAGGGTCAACGGGATATTGATCAATGTTGAGGCTTTGTAAAAACGCTGTATCCATACTGTGGGTCAAAAGTGGCCTGCGGATTACGAGTGGCTGGCGATCGCACTAACACTACACAGCGCGACGGGGTCGAAAAGTGAGCGCGCCGCGCCGCCATCTGCACAGCCTCGTTACATTTGGTCGTGTACTATGAATGTACACAGGACATCGCTGAAAGCCAACGCGATTCAGGGTCGGTCGGTATGGGCAAACTTTTCTTTCGTTATGGCGCTATGAACAGTGGCAAGAGCACCGCCCTGTTGCAGGTAGCCCATAACTATGAAGAGCGTGATCAACGCGTTGCGCTAGTGAAATCGTCGGTGGATACCAAGGGCGATGATCAGATCGTTTCCCGCCTGGGTGTGAGCCGACGCGCGGATCTTCTGCTGTCTCCCGCGCAGGACCTGCGACAATCTTTGCAAACGCTCCGGGATCAGAGTGGCGACTCATCTCCGGGTTTCGCCTGCGTGCTGATTGATGAGGCGCAGTTTCTGACGCCCGATCAGGTGGATCAGGCACTGGCTATTGCCGTGCTAGATGAGATACCGGTGGTGGCCTTCGGTATCCGAACGGACTTTCGCACCCGGGCTTTTCCCGGCAGTCAGCGTCTGATGGAGGTCGCGCATTCGCTTCAGGAAATGAAAACGATTTGCCGATGCGGCAGTAAGGCTATCTTCAACGCCAGACTCGGAGAGACCGGGATTATCCGCGAGGGAGAGCAGGTCATGATCGACGGCGACACGGCACGGTATGAGGCGCTGTGTGCCCGGTGCTATCTTGAAGCGGAACATTCAGCTTGCTGACGCTCCCGCCCACCATGGGTAGCGTCCGGGAAAAGAAGCTGGGTTGCTCTCACGGGATTCGCAATGGGGACGGCTAGCGACGTCGAAAAGTTGAGTCTCGGTGTCAGGCGCACTTATAGATTATGCGCCGTCGCATACGGCATTAAAGACAACGGCTTCGCTTACTTCCTGCTGCTTTTCTACGGCACTGTGGTCGGCCTTGAGCCTGCGCTAGCCGGTACCGCACTGCTGATTGCGTTGGTGTTTGATTCGCTCAGCGATCCGATTGTCGGTTACTGGTCAGACAACACGCGCTCGCGGTGGGGGCGCAGACACCCCTTCATGTATGCCGCGGCGATTCCTGTAGCGCTGTGTTACTCGCTACTGTGGCGGCCGCCTGATTGGGGTGACGGGGCGCTGTTTCTCTATCTCGTTGTATTAGCGATCCTCATTCGCACGCTTATCACTTTTTTCGAGACGCCGAGCTCTGCGCTGATGCCCGAGCTGACGGCTGACTACGATGAGCGGACCACGATTCAGGCCTGGCGCTCCTTCTTCGGTTGGGCAGGGGGCGCCGGCATGGCGGTATTCATGTACGCGTTTTTATTGGTGCCCAGCGAGACCTACCCAGTGGGTGCGCTCAATCGCGACGGCTACGAAACATACGGGGTGATTTCAGGCGGTGTGATTCTGGTGGCCATTCTGGTGTCGGCACTCGGGACGCATCACCGCATTGGCTCACTGATGGCGCCACCGCCCAGAGCGCGCGTGGGGCTAAAGGCGGTGTTCAAGGAGGTGATCGAAACGCTGGCAGATAGGAGCTTCTTCGCACTGTTTATTTCCTCCATTGCCAGTGCCGTTGCCACCGGCCTCACTGCGGCGCTGACATTTATCATGCTCACCTACTTCTGGGCCTTCTCCTCGCTGGAGGTGTTCTACTGGACGCTGCTGGTGGTGCTCTCGGCGCTGATGGGGCTACTGATTGCGCCCTGGGCCTCAAAGCGCTGGGGCAAGAAAGGCGCGGCGTTGCGGCTTGGCATTTTGGCTTTTACGGTGCAACCGTTACCGGTGCTCTTCAGACTCTTGGGCTGGATGCCCGAAAACGGGGATCCGCTGTTGTTCCCAATCCTCGCAACGGTTAACACGATTGATCTCGGTCTCATCATCGCCATGCAGGCGATTTTCTTTTCGATGCTGGCAGATCTGGTAGAGCACTCAGAGGTGAAAACCGGGCGACGTAGCGAGGGTGTGTTTTTCTCTGCGCTGACGTTTATTCGGAAAACCACTCAGGGCATCGGTGCGTTTGTTGCGGGTCTCATTCTTCAGGCGGTGGCCTTTCCCGATGGTGCGTCCCCTACCGAGGTACCGGCCGAATCGGTGCTGCAGTTGGGCACCTTGCTCGTGCCCTCCCAGTGGTTCTTGTGGAGTGTCATGCTGGTTGCGTTGGCGTATTACCGGTTGGACCGCGCGCAGCATCAGTCCAACTTGACTGCAATTCAGTCGCGAGACGGTGGGTCTGCCTAGGCATTGCCGCGCACCAGCGCGATGTGAGCCGAATCCGTTTGGGTGACCCTCTATGTCATGGCATACTGACTGCCAATAGTCGGCAGTGGCGCCGCCACTGGGTAAAGGAGACAGCTTGGAGCTGAATATCGTTCAATCCTCAGATGGTCGCAGGCAACGCAGCGAGCGGAGCCAGACAGCCATTATTGCGGCGGCGTTGGCGCTCATGGAGGAGGGCACTCTGGTACCGACGGCACAGCAGGTTGCTGATCGGGCCGGGGTCGGTATCCGCTCGTTCTTTCGCCATTTTGCCGACATGGATTCGTTGTTTCTGGCAGTTGATGCGTCTCTGCTCGACTCTTACGAGGCGCTATTCAGAGTCGACGACCGTACAGGGTCTCTGGGCCAGAGAACCGTTCGTGCGATCGATCTTTATGGCAACGCCTTCGACAAGCTCAGTCAAATTGTGCTCTGCACTAAAGCGTTGCTCTGGCGTTTTCCCAAGCTGCGCGAAAACTATGCTTGGCACCAAAAGCGGCTCCGTAAGGAACTGGAGCTGTGGCTACCCGAAGTTGCCGAGCTGTCTAGGGATCGGCGCGAGGCAGTGCATGCGGTGGCGTCCTTCGAAATGTGGAATCGCTTGCGCGAGCATCAAGGTCTCTCACAAAAGGCCAGCGGCGAGATTGTCGCGCAGCTCGTGCTGGATCTGATTTCTGCGGGCTAGTGGAGCCAACACGCGTGGCCGAGCAATTCAAAGAGCAGGGTGGGGTGGCCACGATGGACCCCAGCCATCTGACACGCTGGCTGACGTCGCGTTTGATGACGAGGATTTCCCGGCCTGCTGCGGTCGCTGCGCGTCATCTCAAGGCGGAGCAACTGCGTGCAAAAGCGGGCGCACCGCATCGTGTCGATTACTTTCATCAGGTTGACGAAGGTTACAGTCACCTTAGTGCGCAGTTGCTAAAGCAACTCGCTGAGCGCTACGACATTGAGCTGCATTGCCACTTGGTGGCGGGCCAAGCAGGCAAGAATGCGCCGGAGCCGGAGCTGTTGGCCAGCCTGGCCCGCAAAGACTCGCATCTGATCGCACCCGGATATGGGCTCGTTTTTCCTGACCATCCTGAGGCACCCAAGGCGCAGCAGGTCGAGCTGGCAACGCGCATCTTGGCGGCACAGTCTGCCGCTGAATTCTCTCAGTTGGCACAGGTCGTGGGAGACGCGCTGTGGCGTGGTGACGGGGCAACGCTAGAGCGATTGGCGGCCGCCCACGGTAGTGTGGCCGCCGACGTAGCGTCAGCCGTTGTTGAGGCAGGGACGGCTAAGCGTGCTGAGCTCAAGCATTACTCGGGCGCGATGTTTTATTACGGTGGGGAGTGGTACTGGGGGGTAGATCGGCTATACCACCTTGAGAGCCGATTGGCCGCGCTCGGTGCGGATAAATGTCCTGGTGACCCACTCATTGCGCCGCGGCCCACACTCGATCTGGCGGGTCACCGCGATCGAGGCAGCTTCACGCTGGAACTTTACGCCTCCCTGCGGAGCCCCTACACCGCGGTCATATTTGATCGCGCCGTGGCTTTTGCGGAGCAGGCGGGCGTGACGTTGAATCTGAGGCCAGTCCTGCCAATGGTCATGCGCGGGGTGCCCGCCACGCGTGAAAAGGGCATGTATATCTTTATGGATGCCGCGCGCGAAGCCCGAGCAGCAGGCGTGCCTTACGGCAACTTTTATGACCCGATTGGCGATCCCGCGCGACATTGCTACGCCCTATACCCTTGGGCCGCCTCTCAGGGGAAGGGCGCCGCGCTGTGCTCAAGCTTTCTCCGCCATGCGTTTGTGCTGGGTGTGAATACCAACAACGCGCGTGGGCTCAAAAAAGTCGTCGAGGCCGCAGGGTTGGATTGGGCGGCGGCGCAGGCTCATCGACGAGATAATGATTGGCAAGCACTGCTTGAAGACAACCGGTTGGCGATGTATGACGAGGGCCTTTGGGGCGTGCCTAGCTTTCGCTTGCTGGACCCGACCGGTGAGCCTCTGCTCGCGACCTGGGGCCAGGATCGACTCTGGTTGGTGGCGCACACGCTTCGCGAAGCCTTGGCAAAGAGTGCGCAATAGTCGCTAAACCTTCGATTGCATCCCCTAACTATTGACAGTATAAATGCCAATAGTTAGGCGGCGGTCCTCAAGCGCTGCAGAGGTGGTGTGACATGCGTAAAGTTCTGACCACATTGACGGTATGCCTGGCAGTGGCAGCCAGTGCGGTCTATATGTACCCCAGTGCCGCGATCTTGAAAGGCATCAAGTTGCGCACTGCTCTGTCGACGAACCAGATCGGCCCACCCCGCGACATTGCCTGGCAACAAGGCCCGAGCACACCAGCCGTTGCGCCTTTACAGCGGCCTCCCAATATTGTCGTGATCATGGCGGACGATCTCGGCTACAACGATATCTCGACTTTTGGTGGCGGTGTGGCCGGTGGACGGCTGCAGACGCCTCATATCGATGCGCTGGCGGCGCAGGGTGCGGTGTTTACCCAGTCCTATTCAGGCGCCTCAACCTGTGCGCCCTCCAGAGCCATGCTGATGACGGGCAGATATCCCAGCCGCACCGGCTTTGCCTATACGCCGATGCCGCCTTCCATGGGTCGCGCAGTGTCCATTGTCGCGGCGGACATGGATCGAACACTGCCCGACACTTTATATGACCCCGGGGCGGCGGCGACCAAGCCGGCTTTCGATCTTCAGGGTCTGCCACCCGAGGAGATCACGCTCGCTGAGTCTTTAAAGGCGCGGGGTTACCACACGGTGCACATCGGTAAGTGGCACCTCGGCCGCGATAATGGCATGACGGCTCACGAGCAGGGCTTTGATGAAAGTCTGCTGATGGCGAGCGGCTTGTACCTGCCCGAGGATCACCCCGACGTGGTGAACGCCAAGCTCGACTTTGATCCGATCGATCAGTTTTTATGGTCCGCGCTCACCTACTCCAATTCCTATAACAGCGGCACAGCCGATTTGTTTGAGCCGGGCGGTTACCTCACCGACTACTGGACCGATGAATCGATCAAGGTCATCAAAGCCAATCGCAACCGCCCGTTTTTTCTCTACCTCGCGCACTGGGGTATTCACACGCCTTTGCAGGCTACGCGCGCCGACTACGAGGCGGTGGGTGATATCCAGCCACACCGTTTAAGGGTGTACGCCGCCATGACCCGAGCGTTGGACCGCAGCGTGGGCAGAGTGATGGCCGCGTTGGACGAGGAAGGCTTGGCTGACAACACCATAGTGATCTTCACGAGTGATAACGGCGGCGCCGGTTACGTGGGTTTGGCTGACATTAACGCACCGTATCGCGGCTGGAAAATTACTTACTTTGAGGGGGGTATTCGCGTACCGCTGTTTGTGAAGTGGCCTGCGCGGATTGCTGCCCGTCAAGAGATCGACACGCCCGTTGCGCACATTGACGTGATGCCAACGTTGTTGGCCGCAGTGGAACAACCCCTTCCTGAAGATCGCGCGATCGATGGCGAGAATTTACTGCCTCTGGTCACCTCGGACGCTGAGGCAGAGCGCGAGTGGTCGCGGCAGACCCTGTTCTGGTCGTCGGGACACAATCGCATTGTGCGTCACGGTGACTGGAAGCTGCAGATCGCCGCGCGTCCCGAGAAGCAGTGGCTCTTCAATCTCGCCGAGGACCCCACGGAGCAGGTGAATTTGGCTGAAGCGCGCCCCGACAAAGTCTCGGAGCTGTTGGCTTTGCTCAATGCGCACGTTGCTGAGAGTCGGCCGGCGCTCTACGAACCAGAGATTGAGGCCGCGGTGGCCATTGATAAACATCTTGCGCTGCCCTTTGAAGAGGGCGATGAGTGGGTATCAGTGCCGAACTGACTCTGCAGTGCTCCTGTCAACCAGCGCAGACATAACAACCAGCGAGGACGTGATCGTCAGCGCCCCCGTCCGTTTGGCGGCTGATCCGACCTCACTGAAGCTTGGCCGTTTACCTCAGCCCTACATGCCCTTGCGGGCTTTTATGATCTCCGTTGAGTTGGCGGGCAGGCTGAACGTGACACCGTCGTAGCCAACCGTATAGTCGGGGAATATCTTCCCCGCACCATTGAGCCACAATGTTTCCTGCCCGGGCACCACGATCGGCGGCACAATATGGTAGTACAGCAAATGTCCCACGCCCGCATCCCGGGCCGTTTCGGCCGCCTCAACCGGGCTTGCGTGATAGTCCGGCACGTCGCTCATCACTTTAGCGACGACAGGATTATTTAATGCTTTTGCCGTGGCCTCCATCATGCCGATGAGTTCAGGTGAGAGCGCTTCATGGACTAACAGGTCGATACCCTCTGCGAAGCGCGTGATGTTGTCGGATTTTGAGGTGTCGCCGCTGATGAGCACCGTGCGACCGCCGTAGCTGAAACGATAACCCACTGCGGGTGCGACGGGCGCGTGATCGACCCTTAGTGCCTCAACTGTCAGGCCATTGCCCTCGAAAACGGTTGTGAGCTCGCCGTCTGCTGGCGCTTGGAAGGGCATGGCCGTTATGCCTGCCGCCGCCAGCGGCGCAACCAGGTCTCCATGGTGATCGTGCCGGTAAGTGAAATCTTGTGCATAAGCGGCGTTAAAGCCCGCTACCACGCTATCCACGCCCTCGGGGCCGTACACCACCAGCGGGGTCTGGTCGTCTCCCGTAGCCCAGCGGATCGTCGCCAGTTCCCCGAGGCCATCAATATGATCCGAGTGAAAGTGAGTCAGGAAGACCGCTGCGATATCGCCCGGTGGATAGCTCAGGCGCTGCATATTGCGCGTACTATCTGCGCCCGCATCGACGACGAAAAATTGGTTGCCCGCAACGACACCGACACAGGGTCCCGAGGCGCGCGGCGCTGGCATCGGTCCGCCGGCGCCACACAGCACAACGTGCAGGCCATCCTCGAATGCTTCTACCTGATTCGCCGCCATTTGTTTTGGCAGGGCTGCTGCCATCAACCGCTCGGCAATCGTGGCGCGCTGTAAGTAGCCCAGAGCTACCAAGATCAGCACCACACTTGCGGTTATCAGCGACTTTTTCATGTTTTTATTCTCTTCTTCTTGGAGTGACGTTAAGAGCATAGCAAACCTATGCTAATGACAGTAACTATGCCAATATATACTGGTGCCCGATTGTAAAGAGCCTCTCTAGGTCAGCAACAGCGATTTCCATTGTCGTCTCGTCACCATGTCAGGGTTTCGAGAGACTGGTATTTGTTGGATATGTACCGGTGACCATGAAGGTTGTCTTTCCCTTTGGCTGTGGCACTATCAGTGCAGTAAAAGTAGAAATAGTGCGCTCTTAGCACTATCCAAGCGCTTCTCTCGATAAAAATTAAGCGTTTTTCTCGATAAAAACAAAGATTCAGAACCTATCCATGGGAGTCACAATAATGGTTAAAACCTTCGCGAAAGTAGCCTTGAGCGCTGCAGTGGCCAGTCTGTCGATGACAGCATTTGGCCAGGAAATGGAATTTGGACTAGAAGAAGTCGTGGTAACAGCGCAGAAGCGGACTGAAAGTCTGCAGGACGTACCGATTTCGGTGACCGCTATCAGCGGCGAGCAGATTGAAAATGCCTCCATCCGAAGCTTCTCAGAGCTCGGTGCTTACGTACCGAACTTCTCGGTCTCAGAGAATGCTGTCAACACCATCATCACCATGCGCGGCATTTCGATTGGTGCCAACCAGTCCTTTGAGCAGTCGGTGGGTATGTTTGTCGATGGCATTCACTACGGGCGAAGCCGCCAAGCACGTTTGGGCCTTTTCGACCTCGAGCAGGTGGAAGTACTGCGTGGTCCCCAGGGTATCTTGTTCGGCAAGAACACGTTGGCCGGTGCAGTAAACGTTCGCACCGCTGCACCGAACGTTGGTGAAGGCCTCTCAGGTCGCGTGGCAGCGAGTTTCGAGACCGACAACGGCGAGTATTTTGAGGGCCACATCAGCGGCAGCCTCACAGATAACTTTGCCATGCGCCTCGCCATTATGGACCGCTCCATCGACGGCTATAACGACAACAACGCCCCCAATGCGGCTAACCCAAATATGCCTGCAACGGATGAGACCATCGCCAGAATCGGTGCGCAATGGGAGCCCTCTGACTCGACCAGTGTCGGGTTTCGTTACACCTACGCCGACTTCTTGCGTACAGGAAGTACCGGAACGGTAACCAAGTTTGGCCCGACCATTGTCGATGGCATCGGGCCAGTGGTGCCTGCGTCCAACGGCGCGATGTATGCGGTCATGGGGTTTGCCTTCCCTGGCTTCCAGGAGAGCATTACTGACGCCTACCGTGACGGACTGTCGATTGGCGGTGCCGAAGTCTTTGGTGGCAACTCCGAGCGTCTCGACGGCACGGACACAGAGAACCATGAGTTCTCGCTGAACATTGAGCACGAATTTGGTAACGGCATGACGCTGAACCTTGTGACGGGTGTCTCGCAGTACGAATTTGAGGACGGTATCGATGCCGACTTCTTGCCTGTAGAGTTTATTGGGCGAAGCGATAATCAAGAGTACGAGCAGTTCAGCCAAGAGATTCGGCTCGCTTCTGACCTCGACGGTCGATTCAGCTGGATAGTGGGCGGTAACTATATCGACTCCAAGCAAGAGATTGATCGCGTGGTGTCGGTGGACGGCACTTTCGGTCAGCCCGGCATTACTGCCTTGATTACAGGAGGATTGCCGACCATTCTTGCTTACAGCCCGGCACAGCTTGCTGGCATTGAGCCTGCATTGGGGCTGCCCCCGGGCAGTCTGCCCGTAGGCGTTGAGGGCCTCACCATGTGGAGTCAAGTGGGTCGCCTGTCTCGCTGGCAGCAGGACACAGAGTCCTGGGCGGTCTTCCTGCAAGGTACCTTTAACATTACTGACAACCTGAGTATCACGGCGGGTGTGCGCTATACCGAGGAAGAAAAGTCGGCTGACGCACAAACTTGGCTCAACAGCACGGCTCAGGGCCTGGCTACTAAGACCCCTGACCCGCTTGTCGGTCTGCAGACCGCCGGTGATGTAGGAAACTTCCTGCAACAGAGCCTGCAGGGTGCTTTCTTTGACAGCTATGCGCACCACTTCATTGAGGACCGCGACACTGACCAGACTATTCCGGCTGTGTCATTGAACTGGACGCCGAGTGACAACCATCTGCTCTACGCCAGCTACTCAGAGGGCTTTAAAAGTGGTGGCTTCAACGCGGTAGATGACCAGAATCCAGTCTTCGTTGCGGTACCCACCGCAGAGTGTCCTGATCAGGCGTGTCGTACTCAGCCGGGTACCGGTTTCGAATACGACGACGAGACCGCATGGTCGTTCGAAGTGGGTGGTAAGCACACCTTCCTTGACGGACGTATGCGTGTGAACTGGGCGTACTACAACAGCGAATATGAAGATCAGCAGGTATCAACCTTCGTTGGTCTGGGCTTCGTAGTCACCAACGCGGCGAGTACTGAGATCCAGGGTTTTGAGCTGGATACGGCTTTCCAGGTCACCGAGAAGCTGCGCCTGAATCTGTCTCTCGGCACGGTTGACGGTGAGTACGGTAAGTTCGAGGGTGCCGGCTGTACCGCTCAGCAGCAGGCTGAGATGCAGGCGCTGGATATTCTGTCCGGTGGTTTGACGCCGAACTCACCCCAGACTTCGGTGACGGTAGATGGTCGAACCTGTGCGCAGCGGTTCCTCGGCAATGGCGTGCCGTCGGGCCAGTCACAGGATCTCTCAGGTGTGCAGATCGGTGCCGCGGAGTGGTCAGGATCCTTTGGCGCCCAGTTCATGCAGCCGCTCGGTTCTATGATGTGGTTCACCGAGCTCGACGTGAACTTCACCGATGACTACTACATGACCGGTGACCTTGACGGAAACGACGTGCAGTCTGGTTATGAGCTCGTCAACCTGCGTACCGGCCTCCGTGGCGAGAACTGGATGCTGATGCTTTATGGCAGAAACATCACCGACGAGCTCTTCGCGAGTGGTGCAGCTGACGTGCCCCTGGCACGAGGCTCTCACTTCCAGTACCGCGCCCGAGGCGAGGTTTGGGGTATTCAGGCGGCTTGGGAGTTTTAATCTCCGAAGTTGAACAGCTCAAAAAGGGCGGCCTTGGCCGCCCTTTTTTATTAAGTGGCAATTATTGTGCATGGATAAAGGGCGTGCACTCGCTGGCTGCCGTGCAGCAGTGACTCTGCTTAGGTAGCACTCATGCCGTTAAACGCCGTCAGCTTGCCATAGACCAGGTAACCATCTGAAAGGCCGCAACTCAGTATGAAAGCATTGATCAAAGGTTTTCTCATCGTCATCGTAATGGGTATGACATGGCTTGTCTGGCTGGGCTGGTTCTCGCCGCGACCGCCCCTCATGACTGATCCGGTTACCTTGGCTGGAGACGGTGCGGCGCTCAATTACTGCCAGTTACCCGAACTCGATGGGTCCGGAAAACGGGCCGCTGATATCGCCAAAGGCAACACGCCGGGCTGCGGCTATGACCATTTCCCTTTGCCGATTCTGGCGACGTGCACTGAGCCACTGCCGCCCGAAGCCGACGATATCCGGGGCCTTTGGCGTGGGGTATCTGGGGGCCATGTAGGGCATGTGGAGCGGGTCGAGCAGTGTGGCTCCCGGGTCGTTGTGACCGCGGCGGGGCTGATCCACGATTACGGCCCTAACAGCACGGGCGGGCTCAACACCAACGACACCGAGGGCTCGGTGCTATTTACCTTGGGCGGGAAAGAGCACTGCATGCGCACTTCGGCCAGCATGATCTGGGAGGACAAAATCCTTAACTTTTATGCTTTTGGCTGGGGGCCAAGAGCGGTCCGCCGCTACCGGGACGGCGACGAGCTGATCTGGGAATATGTAGACGGCTCGGTAACGCGTATGGAGCGTTTGTGCACCCTGCCCGCAGAAAATAAAGTGCCCAAGCCTCGCGGCAGGCGGCTCGAGCTGTTCTAGAGACTATTTTTCCTTCGAGTTGCCCTTTTGGCGCTTGTTCAAAGGCTGAAATTGAAATAGCCGCTGAATCAGAGCAAGTTTATGGGCGCTGCGAACCCCTCAAGCTGCAGTTTTTCCCTTCCGAGCAGTTCGTGCGGGTTATTAGCGAGAAAATGTGCAAAAAGTGACTATCACTCGCTAGAACTTGCATTTTGCTGGGTTTGAAGAGGGGGTTCGGGGTAGGTTAGTCAAGGACAAACGTTTATTGACTCTTACAAGAGAAGGAGCGCAATCATGATGAGAAGTGCGATTCTCGCAAGCGTTATTGCCTTACCGATCAGTCTGGCTGTGGCTGACAACCATCCCACGCGTGCTTTTTTTGGTGACACGCATCTCCATACTTCCTTTTCCCCCGATGCGGGCATGGCCGGCACGAAAGTAGGCCCAAACGACGCCTACCGTTTTGTGCTGGGAGAGACCGTGACTAGCAGTACCGGGCAGGAAGCGACGATCTCAAAGCCACTCGACTTTGTGGTAATAGCAGATCATGCAGAAAATCTCGGGCTGGCAGACGCCATCGCCAACGCTGATCCGGGTCTGCTCGCAGATCCTTTTGGCAAGCAGCTCTATGACTTGGTGATCGCGGGCAAAGGGATCGACGCCTTCAATCTGCTCGTGCAGAAAATGACTAAAGGCGCGGAAGCTAAAATTAAAGTTGATTCCATGCTGCGCAACGCCTGGACCAAGATCATGGACCTCGCAGACCAATACAACGATCCCGGAGAGTTCACGGCGTTTATTGGCTACGAGTGGACTTCGCAGCCTGGCGGCAACAATTTGCATCGCGTCGTGGTCTTCCGCGGCGACAAGGCCTCCGTTGATCCTGTCTTGCCCTTCTCTAACTTCGATTCGGAGAACGTGGAAGACCTCTGGGACTACATGGCGGCGTATGAGAAAGACACTGGGGGTCAGGTGCTGGCGATCCCGCACAATGGCAACCTTTCCAGCGGCATGATGTTCGCGCCGCAGTACCAAACCGACGGTAAACCAATCGACAAGCGCTACGCCGAAGCGCGATCCCGTTGGGAGCCCATTGTTGAAGTTACCCAAGCCAAAGGCACGGGTGAGGCGCATCCGTTTCTCTCCCCAGACGATGAGTTTGCCGATTTTGAAATCGTCGATACCACCAATTTGGGTGGCACGGCAGAGAGAACCACTGACATGATTCAGTACGAATATGCTCGACCTGCGCTCAAGATGGGTCTCGAGTTCGAGCAAAGCCTTGGTGCGAATCCTTTCAAATTTGGAATGGTGGGGAGTACTGATAGCCACTCGGGATTGCCGGCTACGCGTGAGGATAACTGGTGGGGAAAGGCGCCTTTCTTGGAGCCTAGTCCCAATCGTTGGAAGGATGTGTTGATTCGCTCTGCCCGCGACCCCTCCCTTGATCTGACCGCACTTCAGCTGGCGGCATCAGGCTTGGCAGGCGTGTGGGCCACTGATAATTCTCGGGAGGCCATTTGGGACGCTATGGCGCGCAAAGAGGTCTTTGGTACCACGGGGACTCGTCTTCAGGTAAGGGTATTCGGTGGCTATGACTTCGGACCCGATGACCTGGAACAGCTTGATCTCGCTAACAAGGGCTACGCTGCCGGAGTACCCATGGGGGGTGACCTTGCCGCCGCGCCTGAGGGTGCGACCCCGGGTTTTCTTGTCGAGGCCATGCGCGACCCCAACGGTGCCAACCTGGATAGAATTCAGATTGTGAAGGGCTGGTTGGATGAAGATGGCGCCTCGCAAGAGGCGGTGTACGACGTGGTCTGGAGCAATGCAGACGCTCGGTCACTGGATGCTGAGGGCAAGCTCGCTTCTGTGGGTTCCACCGTGAACGAAATGGAGGCCACCTATAGCAATTCCATTGGCGCGGATACGCTCCGTGGATATTGGCAAGATCCCTCGTTCGACCCGGAGCAGGGGGCTTTTTACTACGCCAGAGTCATGGAGATTCCGACGCCAAGGTGGTTGGCCTACGACCGCAAGAACTACGACCTTTACGACGAAATGCCTGACGACGCGCGCTACAGCTCTCAGGAACGCGCTTACAGCAGCCCGATCTGGTACTCGCCGCGCTGATTCTGATGGTGGTATGACCGTGGGGTCAGCCTCCAGGCTGGCGCCGCGGTCCTTCACACAGTCATCTCGACCGTCAGGTGGCTGACTACTCGAAACTTGCTACGCTGAACCCCGGGGAACCCCAGCCGACGGGTCTGGCACCGCTTTGTGCGCGCCTGCCCACTGATAATGGGCTGCTGATGCCTAGGTGATAGCACTGACAGCGGCACTCGTGGAGCCACTGTACCCATGCGTAAGATGAGGACGTAGCGATGTTGACTGAGCTCTGGGTTGATCGAACCGACTATCGACGTACACGAGTGGTACGGTGCGACCTGCCTGAACCCGGTGCCGGCGAGATATTGGTGGCGATAGACAAGTTTGCGATGACGGCGAATAACGTTACTTATGCTGCCTCGGGCGATTTGTTCGGTTACTGGCAGTTCTATCCCACCGGGGAAGATCCTTGGGGCAAGGTAACGGTGTGGGGTATCGGAGAGGTCATTGCCAGTCAGGTCGACGCGATTGAGGTGGGCGAGCGACTGTATGGGTTCTTCCCGATGATTAGCCACGTAGTGATGACGCCGGGCGATGTGACAGCACGGGGATTCGCCGACGCGGTAGCGCACCGCCAGCCGCTACCGGGCCTTTACAACCAGTATGCGCGCACACGCTCCGAACCTGACGAATTGCACGCACTGGAAGACCAGCGATGTATCTTTTTCCCATTGTTCATGACCGGTTACGTGATCGCCGACTTATTGCTCGATAACGACTGGTATGGGGTGGAGCAGGTGGTGATTGGCTCGGCATCGTCTAAGACCGGGTTCAGCACAGCGGCGTTTGTGCGAGCAGCAGGCTTTGATGGCGCCATCGTGGGATTAACGGCAGAGCAGAATGTGCCATTTGCCGAGGCGCTTGGGTGCTATGACAGCGTAGTGCCTTATGGTGAACTCGAAACCCTGGAGCATGCGCCAACTGCCTATATCGATATTGCCGGAGATGTAAACGTGCGGTCCCGGCTGCACTCTCACTTGATCGACCGTGCGGTGCTTACCCTGCTGGTTGGCGCGACACACTGGGACCAGTTTGGACAATCGCTCGGTGGTGACCCGCTGCCCGGCAGCGAACCTGAGGTCTTTTTTGCGCCCGCACAAATTGAAAAGCGGGATGCGGAGTGGGGTGGCGGTGTGATGATGGGCAAAGCGTATGCGGCCAGCATCAGCTTGGTCCAGCGACTGTCGCCGACATTGGCCATGGAATCGCACGCGGGTACTGAGGCATGCAACACGATTTGGCAGGCGTTGCTGGCGAATCAGGTCTCGGGCCAGCGCGGCGTCATGCTCACTCTGCGAACCGATGTCTGACGGCCTGTACGCATTCCAGGCCTGAACCACTGGCCGGCCGCTAGAGTATCTAGCGCAAGGGAGTCAAAGCGGAGACAGGGGTCGGCGTCTGCCGGCGCTAAGCCAAAGAGAATCAGCGCCATGAAAAAAATCCTATTTATTCTGCTGGCGGTGGCGTTGCCCACGGGGGTCGCAACGCTCGCCAACCCGGATGCCTTAGAGCTCGGCGGTTGGCCCGCGCTGACCGTATTGGCATTGGCCGCTTACGTGATCCAGTGGGTAGCTTTTATCCCCGCCCGGTTGCTGCAGACTGAGCGGTTTTATGACTTGACTGGCAGCCTGACCTATATCGCCGTCACCCTGGGCGCCATTAGCGTCGCGCCGGCGCCCTCGGTTGCGCAATGGCTGATCGCTATCATGATCTTTGTCTGGGCGGGCCGCCTCGGCAGCTTTTTATTCCGCCGCATCCACGCGGCGGGTGGCGATCAACGCTTTGATCACATCAAGATCTCCTGGTCGCGCTTTTTTGTGGCTTGGACGTTGCAGGGCGCCTGGGTGGTGATGACCAGCTGTGCCGCCCTGACCGCCATATTGAGCATCGATCCGACAGCGTTGGGCGCCGTTTATGTGATCGGCGCCGTGATGTGGGCGGCAGGCTTCGCCATCGAAGTGATGGCAGATCGTCAAAAGTCGCGCTTCAGGGCAGATCCGGCCAATGAGGGACGCTTCATTAACACAGGGTTGTGGGCGCGCTCCCGCCACCCCAACTATTTTGGCGAAATCCTACTGTGGGCCGGCCTAGCGGTGATGGCGATACCCTACTTGTCAGGCACGCAGTGGGTGGTGATGCTGTCGCCACTCTTTGTTTACGCCTTATTGACCCGCATCAGCGGCATACCCACGTTGGCGCGCCGCGGTCAGCAGCTATGGGGCAACGACCCTGATTATCAGACCTACTTGAATAACACGCCACGGCTCATACCCCGACTGCTCTGACGTCGCAGTAGCAGTCAGCTGCGATATCTGATTCAGTCGATCGTCAGCCCGGCAAACTCACCGGTATCGCGCCATTTGGCAAGCAAATTGAAGAAAGGGATGGGTCCGTCACCATAGGACACCATTTGCTCGAAGTGCGCTCGCGGCTTGCCTTCGTTGTTGTAGTAACCCGGCGTACAAGTCTCGTCACCAATAATGCCGCCGCGCACCCCTTTGTCCAAAATCGTTTGTACCCAGCCGGCCTCTGCCTCAGCGCTGGTTTCCACCACTTCTTTTTCGATAGCGAGCGCATGACCAACAATATGAGCGACGTGGGTCGCGACCTCGTCGAGCATATGAGGATAGTTAACGGTGAAGCCGCCCTGAATTGTGCTCATCAGAAAGCAATTCGGGAATCCATGGATATGCATGCCGTGCAGCGTGCGAATGCCATCGGCCCATTTGTCGCTGAGCGACAGGCCATCTCGCCCGTAAATCTCAAAGCCGCTGACGCGCTGAAAACCGGTGCCGACCTCAAAGCCCGTGGCGTAAACAATGCAGTCTACGGGGTACTCGACTCCCGCCACGACCACGCCTGACTCAGTGATCCGCTCAACACCCTGACCCTCGGTGTCGACCAGCGTGACGTTGTCCCGATTAAAGGTCTGCAGGTACTGATCATGGAAGCAGGGACGTTTGCAGAACATGCGATACCAGGGCTTGAGTGATTCCGAGGTATCCGGATCTTCAACCAGCGCTTCGATTCTCGCGCGCAGCTCGTTCATTTTTTCGAGGTTCGCGAGATCCATGATGTCGGGCAGGCTCAGCGTCTCACCCTCCTGACTTTCCAGGTAGAGCCTGAGCATCTTGCCGATCAAAGAGGTCCAGCCATCGTCGACCAGATCGACTTCCTGCGGCTGGCCCGAGACCAGCGCGTTAAAGTTATCCATCCGCTCTCGCTGCCAGCCCGGCTTGAGCTCAGCGGCCCACTCGGGGTCGGTGGGGCGGTTGTCCCGCACGTCGATACTCGACGGTGTGCGCTGGCAAACGTATAGATGCTCTGCACCGGCAGCGAGATGGGGCACGCACTGCACTGCCGTAGCGCCGGTACCGATCACCGCAATGCGCTTATCAGCCAGCTTGTCCAAACCGCCCTCGGCCGTGCCGCCGGTGTAGTCGTAGTCCCAACGGCTGGTATGGAAAGTATGGCCTCTAAAGTCGCGTATTCCGGGAATGCCCGGTAGTTTGGGGCGATTCAAGGGGCCGCTGGCGAGTGAGACAAAGCGGGCGCGGATGACGTCACCGCGGTCAGTGCTGACCAACCAGCGGCGCTCGTCTTCGTTCCAGCGCAATTCTTTTACCCCGGTCTGAAACAGCGCGCCGTCGTAGAGTCCAAAATGCCTGCCAATGGCGCGGCTGTGCTCAAGAATCTCCGGCGCATGGGAATACTTTTCTTTCGGCACGTAGCCGAGTTCTTCGAGCAGCGGCAGGTAAATATAGGACTCCACATCACACTGCGCGCCCGGGTAGCGGTTCCAGTACCAGGTGCCGCCAAAGTCGCCGCCCTTTTCAACAACGCAAATATCTTTGACGCCGGCCTGGCGAAGCCGCGCGCCCGCCAGCAAGCCGCCAAAGCCGCCACCGATGATCAGCGCATCGACGGCTTTGTCGATGGGGTCCCGCTGAAATCCTTGTTCAACATAGGGGTCGTCGACGTAGTGCGCCAAGTCCCCGGCGATTTCGACGTACTGGTCGTTGCCGTCCTCGCGGATACGCTTGTCGCGTTCTGCCGCATACCGATGGCGGATGGCTTCAAGGTCTTTGAGTTGTGGGCGTTGTTGGGTCATGGTGTCAGTGAGCGTGAAATGAACATGTCAGGTGCGCCAAGCTATACAACTTGCGGAGAAAAACCAAGAAAGCTATCGGGAATCGGCGAGGAGCGCTTTTCGCGCGAGGCGCGCATCAAGGAGTGCGGTGACCGCCAGTATCAAAAGCCCCAGTAATAGACGCAGGTCGCCGAGATAAATCCGCGGCTCGATAGGATAGGCGATGGTTTTTTCGAGCCCCGCCAGTTTGAAATCATGGCGCTCGTAAAATTCCGGATTGCCGATAATGTCGATCAGCGTGCGCCGGCTGCGATAGCGCATGATCGCACCGTCCGACCATGATTCGGCCCCCTCAATACCGAGTAGGTCCAGACTGTCGGCGACCGACTTCCCTACCACGACGGGATGACTGGCGCGGGAGAGCAGTGCAGGGATCATGTGCTCCATGTACAGGTCGATCAGTGTTTGTCCGTCGGCATCGGGCGGTGCGCCCTCCATTGGGGGCGGGTTCTTCGCCAGATCGACGGCATTGAACATCAGAAACTGCCCACCCGCGTCATTGCGCAGAAACTCAAGTAGCGCTCCACGAGCTGACGGGTCTCCGCCCAGATTCAGGTTTTCAGTCTTGGCGATGTATGCCTGTATTTCGCTTTCAGTCAGCGGGCCGCCGAAATCGGTGTACCAGCTGAAGAAAAGCGCATAGAGCACGATGGAGCCGAGCCACAGTTTGCGTCGTGATGTCATATCGGCCGTCTCCATACTCGTTGGCAACATGTCAGGCACTGATGCCTGTTATATCGTGCTTGTCACAGTTCCCCGCCAGCGGTGCCTGCGAGGTCTGCTCGCAATGCGCGCTTGTGGGAGGAGTTCGTCAGGTTGCTCGACTTGGCAATCGTCAAACCTGATAGACCGCCGCGATTTTTTGCTGTCACGTTAACCCCGATAAGCGTCTTGGCGTCGGCATTTTCGTCACATTCCACTGATTCTGTCTAAGCGACCCAGCGCTTACTTATTGGCACTATTTATGCCAATATATAGATCGTTTCAAGACGCCGCAAGGAGTTCCAATGACGTCTCTTGATCCCGTCCAGCTGGTGGGGGGTACCGGCTCGCCCTATACCCAAAAGATGGTGGCCCTGCTGCGTTACCGACGCATCCCCTACGCTATTACGTGGGGCCAGCCTGAGACAACCTGCGCCACACTGGGAGTCGAGGCACCCAAACCCACCTTTATGCCCACCTTCTTTTTTGAAGAGGGCGGCGAGCTCACCGCGCACTGTGATTCCACGCCGATCATTCGTCGACTGGAGGCGGACCACGCCGGCCGGTCGGTATTGCCAGCGGATCCGGCACTCGCCTTCATTGATTATCTCATCGAGGACTTCGCCGACGAGTGGTGCACCAAGTACATGTTTCACTACCGCTGGCACTTCGAAGCTGACGCTGACAACGCCGGCACCAAATTACCGCTCAGCATGGATGTTTCCATGCCGCAAGCGGCGTTTCAGCAGTTCAAGGACGCTATCTCCGAGCGACAGATCGAAAGACTGTGGGTCGTGGGTTCCAACGAGGAGACGGCGCCCATCATTGACGCCAGTTACAGGCGATTCCTCGCGGCAATGGAGGCGCATCTCGCCAACCAACCATTCATGCTGGGCCGTCGCCCGGGTGCCGGCGACTTCGGCCTGTTCGGTCAGTTGAGTCAGCTGGTGGGATTTGACCCTACGCCGCGGGAGATTGCCCACGCCATCGCGCCGCGCACAGTCGGCTGGGTCGATCGTATGCCGGATGGCAGTGGTCTGATGCCCGTGGACTCAGATTGGGTTGCCGTCGAGGATCAGCCTGCGAGTCTCAGGGGATTACTCGAGGAGATCGGGCGGGTCTATACACCCGCGCAACTCGCGAATGCACAAGCCGTGATGGCGCAGGAGAAGACCTGGGAATGCGAGATCGATGGCGCCAGGTGGCACCAGCGAACATTCCCCTATCAGGCTAAGTGCCTACAGTGGACTCGCGACCAATACGGCCAGCTGTCGGTAGCTGATCAGGCGCGCGTCGACGCGTTAATCGCCGGCACCGGGATTGAGCTAATGTTGAAGGGGATGAAATGAGCGCCGCTCCGATCAAAAACCGGGTCACCGAGATCACCGGGACTGACTATCCCATCATTCAGGCGCCCATGAGCTGGATCGCCAGGGCCCAACTCGCCTCGGCGGTCTGTAACGCCGGTGGCCTGGGCATTATCGAAACTGGCTCCGGCGAGCTCGACGCGATCCGTGGTGAGGTCCTGAAAATGCGCGAGCTCACCGACAAGCCCTTTGGCATGAATGTCGCGCTGGCTTTTGTGAAGGGCAGCAACTTCATCGACTTCGTGATCGAACAGAACCTGCCTTTTGCTACGACTTCCTCGGGCAGCCCGGCGGTCTGCACCGAGATCTTCCAGCAGGCGGGCATCAAGGTGTTCCATGTGGTGCCCACGCTGGATATGGCGCTCAAGGCGATCGACTGCGGGGTCGATGGTCTGATCGTCGAAGGCGGCGAGGGCGGTGGTTTCAAAAACCCGAGCCCGGTCTCACTGATGGTGCTCCTGCCCCTCATTCGCTCGCGAACCAATATTCCAATTATCGCTGCGGGCGGTATTTGCGACGGCCCCTCAATGGCCGCCGCCTTCGCGATGGGTGCCGAGGGGGTGCAGATGGGGACCCGCATGTTAAGTAGCGCCGAGTCCCCGGTGCATCAGAACTGGAAGCAGGCGGTGGTCGAGGCGAAGGAGACCGATACGGTATTTTTGAATCAGCAATCCCGCCCAGCATTGCGGGCATTGCGCACTGAGCGCACCGCCGCACTGCAGCCGCTAGGCGCCTTTGACTTCCGCGAGCAATTGGCCGGCGTGCAAGAGTTGTATTTTGGGGGCGACATGGAAGCGGCGATTCCGCTGTCTGGTCAGGTAGTAGGCCGCATCGATGCGGTACAGCCCGTGGCGGAGGTGATTCAAGGCACCATGACCGGTTTTTATGATTCGTTGGCACGACTACAAGATTACTCGCGCTAACGCCTGTGAATTTGCGCCTCGCGCTCATCATCTTGAGATGCGTAGCGCTTTCTTATACTGACGTATGGAGCAATCTCTCCATCCCTGGCGACACCAGTAGCAACAGGAGCAACGAATGGGTTTTGAGGTAAGCGATCAGGTTCGTGCATTGAATGCGCAACTGCAGAATTTTATGGTTGAGCATCTCTATCCACGCGAGCGTGAATGGCATGAGTGGTGTCATGACCCGGAGCACCTCTGGGAAGTGCCGACTTGGTATGACGATATTCGCGACAAGGCCAAGGCCGCGGGGTTGTGGAACTTGTTCCTGCCCGAGGAATACGCCCCCTGGAGTCCGGGTCTGACCAACGTCGAGATCGCGCCGCTCTTTGAGACCATGTCCAAGGTCATGTGGGCCCAGAGTGTCTTCAACTGCAACGCGCCAGATCGCGGCAACATGGAAGTGCTCGCCAAGTACGGCACCCCCGAGCAGCAGGAGCAGTGGCTGAAGCCGCTGCTAGCGGGGGAGATTCGCAGTGCCTATGCGATGACCGAGCCGCAGGTGGCGTCATCGGATGCGACCAATATGGAGCTTGAGATCCGGCGCGATGGAGATGAGTACGTGCTCAATGGCCGCAAGTGGTGGACCACCGGTGCGGTGGGGCCGCGCTGCAAGATTATGCTGGTGATGGGCAAATCTAACCCGGAAAACGACCGGCACCGCCAGCATTCAACCATTCTCGTGCCCCGGGACACCGCGGGCGTCAAGATGGTGAGAACGCTCCGCGCCTTCGACAGCCTGCACTCGCCCGGAGGTGAGGCGGAACTGCTCTTCGAAGATGTGCGGGTGCCGGTCAGCAACATGATCAAAGGCGAAGGCTGTGGTTTTGAGATTGCGCAGGGTCGCTTAGGCCCTGGCCGTTTTCAGTACGCCATGGGTTTTGTGGGGATGGCGCAGCGCTGTCTGGAGCTCATGTGTGCCCGCGCTCAGGAGCGCGTGGCATTCGGCGAGCCGCTCATTAAAAAGACCTCGATTCAGCACGAGATTGCCCGCAGTCGCTGCGACATTGAGCAGTGCCGGTTGCTCACATTGCAGGCGGCAGAGGTCATGGACCGCGAGGGCCTCGACGGCGCGCGACCCTATATTTCGATGATCAAGATCGTGGCGCCCAAAATGGCACAGGAAGTCGCCGATCGCGCCATGCAAATTTTTGGCGGCATGGGTGTCTGCCAGGACACCATGATCCCTGAGGTCTTCACGATTGGCCGGTTCTGCCGCATTGCAGACGGCCCCGACGAAGTGCATATGTCGCAGCTGGGCAAGCTGACGGCCCGCGAACTCACTGACTGATGAGGAGCTTGTCATGATCCGATTTACGCGCAGCGTGTTTGTACTGCTCCTGACAGCGAGCGCCATGGTCTCAACGCCGAGTTATGCCTCGTCCGGCTTGTCTGGATATTGGCAGCACGAGAGCGAGCCGGTCTGGATTGAGATGCAGCCCGACGAGGGCAAGGGCGTGATGCTCCGCAACGACAACAGGCCGGATCGCGTCGGCTTTTTGGTCGTCACCGACCTGGTGGCCAGCGATGACCCAAATGAATGGTCCGCGCAGGTTTATGCCGCGCCGCTGGGTGAGTATCGCGACGCCACCATCACCTTGGAGAGCGACGATTTGATGGCGTTTACCGTCAAGGTCGGTTTCATCCGCCGCACGGTGGAGTGGAGCCGTGTAAAAGAGGTGCCGCCGGCCAGCGATGACGAGTAAACTGCTGTCCAGAAAAAAATAAATATAGAGACGCCCCATGAAAGCACGTCTGGCATTGGCTTCGAGCCTACTTTTATTGGTTACAGCCTGCGCCGAAGAGGTGGGTTTAATCGACGAGGACAGCAATTTTGGTGGTCGCGGTGGCGACCCGCTCGAACCGGTGATGGACGTGCTCGACCGCACACCGCCGCTTCCCAATCCGCTGCGCAATGCGTACTTTGGCGATCTGCATGTCCATACCGAATACTCCTTTGACGCCTACAACTTCGGCACGACGGCAACGCCCTACGATGCCTACCGGTTTGCTTTAGGGGAGGCGATCGAGCACCCAGCGGGCTATCAGATTCAGATGGCCACGCCCCTCGATTTTTATGCGGTCACCGATCACGCTATGTTCCTCGGTCTTGCGTTGGAGGCGGGCGATACCACCACGCCGTTCTCGCAGTACGAAGTGTCCAAGCCGCTCCATAACTTGAACGCCGAGGACAATATGGGTTCATTGAGCCTGACCACTCGACTGGGGAATTTCGCGACATTTATCCCCGATACACTAGCGGGCATTCGGTCAGGCACGATTTCGGAAGAGATGGCCATTGGGGTAACCCGCCGCGCCTGGGCAGACATCATCAATGCGGCCGAGCAATACAACGACCCGGGCCGCTTCACTACATTTGTGGCTTACGAATACACCTCCTCGACTGATGATGTCGGCAATTTGCACCGCAACGTTGTGTTTCGCGGCGCCGACAAATTGCCTGCTGTGCCGTTTTCCCGTCTGAACTCCCAAAACCCGGAGGGCCTCTGGGACTGGATGGATACGCTCCGGGAACAGGGTATTGAAAGTTTGGCTATCCCCCATAACTCCAATGGTTCCAATGGCCAGATGTTCAAGCTGGTGGATTGGGCGGGCGACCCCATGGATGACGCCTATGCCGACCAGCGTATGCGCAATGAACCGATTGTCGAGATTACTCAGGTCAAAGGGACTTCTGACACGCATCCTTTGCTGTCGCCCAATGATGAGTGGGCCGATTTTGAAATTTATAAGTTCCGTGTCGGCACCAGTCTGCATAGTGAAGAAAAGGGCAGTTATGTCCGTGAGGCCTTGCGCAATGGTCTGGCGCTGGAGGCACAGGGTGTTAAGAACCCTTATCAATTTGGGTTTGTCGCAGCGAGTGACACCCACGTCGCGGGCACTAGTGACGATGAAGAAACCTATTTCTCCAAGGCGGGTTTGCTCGATGGTTTGCCCGAGCGACGTGGCTCGGTACCGGTGGATCCAGTGTATGGCCTGATAGCCCGCTTTCTCGCCCCTGACACCCTTACCGAGGTCGACGGGAGCACCTATACCTACGGCGGTGGTTTTGAGAGCTGGAGTGCTTCAGGGGTCACAGGTGTCTGGGCCGAAGAGAACACCCGGGATGCCATCTACGATGCATTCCGCCGCAAGGAGACGTTTGCCACCTCGGGGCCGCGTATGCGGGTGAGATTTTTCGCGGGCCACGATTATGACTCCGATATCCTGACCTCTGACACCATGATTGAACAGGCTTACGCCGGCGGTGTCGCCATGGGAGGCGAGCTAACCAAAACTGACGAGGCGCCGCGGTTTGTCGCTTGGGCCAGCGCAGATCCGCGCGGCACGGCGCTACAGCGACTGCAAATCATCAAGGGCTGGGAGAAGGCTGGCGAGACCTATGAGCAGGTCTACGATGTGGCGTGTTCAGACGGTTTGACACCCGACCCCGAAACTCACCGCTGTGGCGACAATGGGGCTCGGGTCGACATCGCCGACTGCAGCATCACTCAGGGCGTTGGGGCTGCCGAATTAAAGACGGTGTGGCAGGACCCCGATTACGACCCCGATAGTCGCGCCTTCTATTACGTGCGTGCGCTAGAGAACCCGACGTGTCGTTGGTCTACATGGGATGCTAACCGCGCTGGGGTGAAGCCACGTCCCGATCTGCCGACAACCCTACAGGAGCGAGTCTGGAGCTCACCGATCTGGGTGCGCTAATGGTCTGAGGTTGATGCGCCCCGGACTGACGGCCGAGTGATGTTTTGATGAATGTTCTGACGTTAGCAGCGCTCGAGTAACAGCGCACTGCCACTGCCGGCAGCACCACTGGCGGCGACGATACCTTTATGCAGCTGTTGCCGATGGAGCTCATCGATCAATGTGCCGGCCATGATGGCCCCGGTAGCGCCCATTGGGTGACCCAGCGCAATCACGCCGCCATTCACATTGAGCCGCGTATCGTCGATGTGCAGCACCTGGCGAGTTTTGATAACCGTTGCGGCGAAGGCCTCGTGAATTTCAAACAGGTCGATATCTTCAACCGTCTTGCCTTCACTGGCGAGCAATGCCTCGGTCGCCGCCACACACCCGCTGACTACTTCCAGCGGCTCGCCCGAAGCAGTGGCGCTGGCCACTAGCCTGGCCTTGGGAGTCAGGCCTAGCGACTTCCCTAGTGATTCATCACCCAATAACACCAGGGCACCTGCATCGCACATGGCGGGCGAGTTCCCGGCGGTATGGACATGTTCAATACCCGCCAGATCGGAGAACTTGCCCAGCTGAATCTGATCCGCCCCCTTGGCACCCAGTTCGGCGAAGGCGGGAGGCAGGTTTGCCAGTTGCTCTGCCGTCATGTCGGCACGAATACATTCATCTTCAGTAATGATGCCTTGGGGTGTTTCGATGGGGATGATCGACTGAAAACGCCCCTCGCGTTGAGCGTTTGCGGCGCGCTGCTGGCTCTGCAATGCCACCCTGTCGCACTGTTCACGACTGGCACCAATGCGACTAGCGATCAGGTCGGCGCCGCTGCCCATCAGCAGCATCTGATGCTGCACAGCGTAACCGGGGTCACTGAAGACCCGTGCTTCGTCAGACAGCATGGGCACGCGGGACATCATCTCGATGCCGCCGGCGACGATGGCCTGAGTCTGGCCGGCCGCTACCTTCAGGGCCGCCAGTGCAATGGCATCAATGCTGGATGAGCAAAAGCGATGCACCGTCAAACCCGATACCGATTCGGGCCAGCCCGCAAACAGCACCGACGTTTTGGCGATATTGGCGGCTTGCTCACCATGTTGAGTGACACAGCCCAGCACCACTTCTGACACTCGCGACAGGTCGAGCGTATTGCGCGTCGCCAAAGCGCCATAGAGCGGCTTAAGCAGCTCGGGCGGGCTTAGGGGGTGGAGGCCGCCATCAGACTTAGCTCGAGTGCGCGCGCTGCGAATGGCATCGTAGATAAAAACATCTTTCACGAACCCACGCCCACGACAAAGCTGGCACAGGTGGTGGTGCTGCCGCCTACATTGAACGTGATCAGATTTTCGGCGTTGGCGATTTGATAATCGCCGGCTTGGCCAGTGACTTGTCGTGCGCAGTCCAGCACCATCCGCACACCGGTTGCGCCAACGGGATGCCCCAAGCCTATCAGTCCACCACTGGGGTTAATGGGGAAGTCCCCATCCCGTGCGATGCGATCTTCTTCAACTGCCTTCCAGCTCTCGCCGGGTGCGGTCAATCCACAGTGGTCGATGGCCATATATTCGGTGATCGTGAAGCAGTCGTGAGTTTCCAATCCGTCCAGATCGGTAATGTCGGCCATCCCCGCTCGCGTTCTCGCATCGGTCAAAGCCTGCGCCGCATGGGGGAAGACCAGCGGCTGGTCTTTTGAAGCGGCGAGTTTTGTTTCCAGGAGTATAGGGGCGGAGCGATGGCCCCAGCCTTTGATGCGCGGCGCGTCTGCCAATTTCTGGCCTCGTGATTGCCAGTGGACTTTGGCAAAGCGCTCGCTGGCCAGGATAAGGCAGGCCGCACCGTCGGTGATTTGTCCGCAGTCGAGCTTTCGCACGCGCCCCTCAATAGAGGGATTGAGCGTGGTATCGGTGCCGAAGCTTCCGTCGGCGAAAGCCCATTCCCGAGTCTGGGCACGCGGGTTGTGTTTAGCGTTGCCAAAATTGATCTCGGCGATGCGCGTCAGTGGTTCGTCGGCGATGCCGTAGCGTTGATCATATTCTTGGGTAATGCGGTCAAACAGAAACGGCCATGGGAATTCGCAGCGAGTGGCCTCATGACCCTGCCACGCGGCGGCGCCCAGATACTCGGCGCCGGTGCGGCCGTCCACATTGCGCATGAGTTCCAGGCCAACCACGCAGGCCACGTCGTAGTGGCCCGCCTCAATGTCTCGCATCGCAGCCAGAATGGCCATTGATCCTGATGCACAGGCTGCCTCATGGCGTGCTGTCGGCAGGTTACCGAGTTCCGGGTAAACCTGGCCAAAGAACCCACCGAGTAAGCCTTGCCGCGTAAAAAGATCGCCCACAAAGTTGCCCACGTGGCCCACTTCGATTTGATCCGGGTTGATCGCCGCGTCCTTTACCGCCTCCTGCAGTGCTTCGGAGAACAGGTCGTAAATTTCGAGGCCTTCACGCGCCCAATTACGCGCGAAGTCGGTTTGGCTTCCGCCGAGGATATAAACGGGCGAGTGCATCGACGCTCTCCTTCTTGATGCCCTGATCCTAGGCGGGGGGCGCGGAGGTGGCAAGCGCTACCCAACCGCGCGTTGCGGCGGGGCGATTTTCCCTGCTACGCTGACCGGCCTAGAGCCGGCTACCTGATGTGGCGGAGGCGATCATGAATCAGGCACTTCACCTGCCCGCATATCCTGTCACCGACGGATGTATTGGTGGTGTCACCGAGTTTGAACACACCCAGTCATGGATCTACGGGCTGGACAATCCCTACCTGCATGGCGTCTATGCCCCCACCACGCTGGAGCTCAGTGAGTCGGGCCTGCAGGTCGAAGGTCAAATACCCAAGGACCTGTTAGGCACCTATTTTCGTAACGGCCCTAATCCCATTCACAAACCGGAAAACCGGTATCACCCGTTCGACGGTGACGGGATGGTGCACGCGGTATCGTTCTGTGAGGGGGAGGCCGCCTATCGCAACCGCTACGTCGAGACGGTAGCGCTTGCCGAGGAGCGGCAGGCAGGACGCACGAACTCGAACGGTGTGATGGGCCCCTTCGATTTTGATGCGTCACCTTTCGGCATTAAAGACACGTCGAATACAGACCTCTTTTATTACGCTGGCGGGCTCATGACCCTCTGGTACAACGCCGGCCATCCATATCGATTGAACCCGCAGACGCTCGAGACCGAGGGCTATTTTGAGCTTGATGGGCGCAGCCATCGACGCTTGTCGGCGCACTCAAAGGTCGATTGGACGACGGGTGAGCTACTGTTTTTTGACTACGGGGATGAGCCACCTTACATGACCTGTGGTGTTGCAGATCCCTCGGGTAAGCTGCTCCACGAAGCCGAAATTGATCTGCCAGGTCCGCGCTTGCCCCACGATATCGGCTTCACACCCAATTACACCATTCTCCATGATCTGCCGTTCTTCCATGATCCGAAGGTACTTGAGCGTCACCGAATGAGGGTGCTGACCTTCCATCGGGACATCCCCACTCGCTTCGGATTGATTCCCCGTTATGGTCGGGGAGACGAGATCCGCTGGTTTGAGTGCGAGCCTTGCTACATCCTGCATGTGAGCAACTGCTGGGAAGAAGGTGACTGGGTCGTGATGGACGGCTGCCGGTCTGTGAACCCCATGCCGTCGGCGACCAATGACGAGGGCGAGCTTGCTCATATGCTGGCGTATATGCGTCTAGAGGCGAACAACTACCGTTGGCGCTTTAACTTACGCACAGGAGAAGTGCGTGAGGGCGATATCGATGACCTCAATACGGAGTTCAATAAAACCAACCCGCTTTACGCGGGAGTGAAAAGTCGTTTTGCCTATCACCAGCGCATCCCGCTGCTGAAGGAAGGTGGCCATACCTTGCGCTTCACCGGTTTGGTCAAGTACGACAATGAAACCGGTTTTCGGCAGCAGTGGGACTACGGTGAGGGCGTCTTCGGAAGTGAGGCGGTCTATGCGCCTAAGACCGGCGCGACGCGCGATCACGCCGAGGACGATGGCTATGTGTTGACGTTGGTCACTGACAGCACCGACTGGTCATCTCATTGCCTAGTGTTCGACGCAACCGATGTTGCGGCCGGTCCTATCGCCCGCGTTAGCTTGCCACAGCGGGTGCCATTTGGTTTTCATGCCAGTTGGGCGCCCGGAATCTGATCCGTCACGTCGGCGATGCTCAGATCCTGAAGAGCATCAGCGCGGCAACTAGCACCATCAAACCTGCCGCAACCTTGTTCAAGTTAGCGAGGTGCTGCTCAGTGGTGAGGAACCGCCGAAGACCGCTACCTCCAGTGGCGTAGAGCGTCATGGATAAAAACTCTGATGGCAGCATGACGCTCAGAAATGCAGCGAGCTGCTGCGGCGTTGAATACTCCACGGACATGAACCCCGGCAGCAGCGCAATCATGAATCCCCAGCCCTTGGGGTTCATCACCGCCGTCACGTAACCCAAAACGAGCAACGCGCTGGGCGATAGGTGCGGTTGGTTTTCGCCGCCCGAGAACCGAGCGGGCTGAGTCCACAGCCGATAGGCGATCCAAATTAGGTAGCTGCCGCCGGCGAGCGCCAGCAGGGTGAAGTACACATCTGATAGCGACTGAATCCAGGCCAGTAGCAGCACGCAGGTCGACACCACTGTTGCCACGCCCGCCAGCTCTCCCCACATCATCCAGAGGGTCAGCCGATAGCCTTGCGACAAGCCCAGCGTAAAGGCCAGCGTCATGCACATACCGGGCGTCAGTGAGATAGCGGCAATCGTGGGGATAAAAACCCACAACAGCTCCGGATTCATTGTGGTGGCCTCAGTAGCGGATAAGCAAAACGATCAGCGCTGCCAATTGAACCATATTGATGATGACCGATAAGCGGTGCAGTTTCGCGAACTGAGCCCCGGCAGTTTCATCGCCCGCCAGCTCTTCGTCGCGCAGTTGGTTGATGCGCGGCACCAAACTTTGTCGCACCCACAGTGTCGATGCCGCGATCAACAGGCACACGCCGGCTGCCCAGAGCTGAGTGCCCAGCCACAATAGCCCCGCCAGACCGGACCCGATAATCAGCGCCAGATAGTACCGGGGGAACAGTTTGCGCAGAAACAGACCCGCGTGGTCCGCCGGCAGCGCCTGAAATACGGTGGGTGCAACACCCACTGCGAAGATCAGCATGGCTCCGAAGGTGGCCGCGACCACATAGAGAGCAATGGTTTCCATGCCCTATTTTGACCGTTGCTTATACTGCGTTGCGCAATAACCGCGCAATACAGATGGGTCCCGACGCGCGCCGTGTTTGGTTACGCGGCCCGAAACACGCTGGCGCCAGTTCTTGAACGCTGTCGGTTTCAGCGAGCGGCGCATCAGCCGAATCACCGCGGCCTCGGGCAACCCGTAAAGACGCTCGATCGCCTCGAAGGGCGTACGGTCTTCCCAAGCCATTTCGATGACCCGCGAGTGGTCCGCCGCGTTGAGGCCAATCCGGACGTCGGTCGTGGCGTCATCGATAGCGGGTTCTGCTTCGTCAGTGACGAGCAGAGAGGGTGCCATTTCAGTCATGTTGAGCCTGAACCTTGATGGTGATCATGATGGGTGAGTATGCCTAACGGGGCTCGCTCTCTGGGAAGGCCACTCTAGCGAAAACGCAGCGCTATCACCCGCACGTCCAGCCAATATTGACCGTAACCACCGGCCCCCCTAGGGTGGGCAGATGGAAGACGGGTGCGAGTGATGCGCGTACTGCTGGCAGGGGCAACAGGTTATATCGGACAGGCGGTACTCAGAGAGCTGGCCGAGCACGGTCATGACATCGTGGCATTGGTGCGTCCGGGCCGAACGGTCAGCGATGACGTGACGGGGCCTATCGCCGTGATCGAGATCGAGATCACGCCCCATGCCGACTGGACTCTAGACTTACCCGAGACGGATGCAGTGATTTCTTGTCTTGCCAGCCGCAGCGGTGCACCAGATGACGCGCGTCACGTTGAGTTTGAAGCCAACCGCAGCCTGCTCGAGTACGCCGAACGCGTCGATGCCCAGCATTTCGTGTTGCTTTCAGCGATCTGTGTGCAGATCCCGCGCTTGGCTTTTCAGCGCGAGAAATTGCGGTTTGAGGCGCTACTGGAGGCCTCCAAAGTGCCCGCCACCATCGTTCGCGCGACGGCCTTCTTCCGCTCTCTGGTGGGTCAGTTTGAGCGGGTTCGTGCCGGGAAGCCTTTTCTGTTGTTCAGCAGCGGCAATACCACCGCCTGCAAACCCATCTCGGATCGAGACTTGGCAACCTTCATCGTGCAAAAGCTCACGGCGCCTCCCGAGGGGACGCAAGTGTTGCCTATTGGGGGGCCTGGGCCGGCACTGACGCCTCAAGAGCAGGGCCGTTTGCTCTGCGAGACAGTGGGTCAGCCGTTTCAGACAACTTCGCTACCGCCTGAGATGTTCGACTGGATACGTTGGTTGATCAGTCCCTTGGCATTGTTCTCTCGACGTATCAGGGATCGCGTAGAGTTTCTTCGCATTGCCAAGTTCTATGCGACGGAGTCGATGCTCTGTTGGGATGAGGCATTACAGCGGTACGACGCTCAGGGTACCCCCGAGTTTGGAGAGGATACGCTGGCCGATTTTTACGCGAAGCTACATGCCGGAGAAGTGTCGATGCCCGAGCGCGGAGAGCACTCGCTGTTCTAGCAGAGCTGACTGTTCATGCGGGGATCAGCATCAGCGTGACGATGTGCGCCGCATCGACTTGGAAGGAGTGAATTGGCGGCTGGTGCCACAATTCGGCATCCCTCTTTGCCGGCTTGATGGCCAGGGTGGCCGAATCCACCCGCTGCAACTCCACATCATGAAAACCGACCCATTGCTGAGTCATTGGATACTGGCACTTATAAAACGCTTCTTTTGCACTGAAAAAGACGGTGGTTTCGGCGTCTCGCAGTGCCGGCTCAACGGATGTGAAATAGTTTATTTCGCTATCGGTAAACAGGGTGGGCCAAAGCTTACTATCCACTCGCCCAATCGTTTCGATATCGATGCCGACCCCTAGATAGTGTGGGTGTCTTCCCACGGCCGCCGCGCACAGTGTTTTACAGTGTGACAGGCTCCCAGTGCGATCGCCTGGCCAGACGGGAGAGCGATCTTCAGCGCGGCGTAGGGCATGCCGAGGTAGCGAAAGCGATTCAGACAGGGCCCTGACCAACTGTCTTCCGGCGATAAATTCTTTTTGACGCGGTGGTGCGGCGTTGGCAATGTCTTGCCACTCATCAGGGTCAGACTCACCCTGCAGTGCATCGAATGGCGCCCAGCCAACGGCTAGATTGTCGCCCGTCAGGTGGGGGAACAGTGGCTGGAACGTCATGGCGCGATGGTAGCACCCGGAAATCGGCGCCACGCCATCATTGATGGCTGGGGTAGGGCGTCAGGGGTCCGGATTGTCACTCGAGATGATGGATGGCGCTCTCTGGGAGGCCCAGCTGAGAATCGCCAGTGCCAGCGCCAGTAGCAATACGGCACCCGCCTCGAACAGCAGCTTGCTGGGCTCGGCCTCTTTGCCCTG
>Ga0181587_10000446_pt1 | contig 34153 bp, 33 predicted proteins | sample 071ome_27_FD_132463 | JGI IMG/M metagenome (GOLD analysis project Ga0181587, IMG submission 132463) | Coastal salt marsh microbial communities from the Groves Creek Marsh, Skidaway Island, Georgia - 071409AT metaG (megahit assembly) | ecosystem: Environmental > Aquatic > Marine > Intertidal... | reverse complement strand
GCTTGATCTGCGCGGCCAATTGGCCGTAGCTGACGGTTTCACCGTAGGGAATAGTTCGCAGCACCTCCCACACCTGCAGCTGAAAGTCCGTACCGCGAGGAGCAAGAGGGAGATCGAATTCCTTTCGTGTGCCAGCGAAATACTGCTGCAATTGTCTACGACACTCAGCAAAATCGCCCGGCCGTCGAATCCAGTGCGGCTGGTGGCGACGCGCCGCCTTGCCATGGGGAAATCCCAGCTCTACCAGAGACTCGCCATCACCGGCCAGCAATAAAACACCTATCGGGGTATCCAAGTAGTCGTAGTAGAGAACTTGCATGGTTTCGCTCCGCCAAATGACTTTCAATTTACTGTCGCTGTCTCTCGCATGTGCTGGTAATGCCGCCACAACAACATCACGGCATACGCCCGCCAGGGCCGCCAGGACTCGGACAGCTGCAGTAGCTGTTTCGCGGTTAAGGAACTTCCTTCCGGCATTAATGCCCGCTGCAGAATGAGATCCCCTTCTGGAAATGCATCTGGATCCCGTAATACGCGTAGGGCGATGTACTGCGCAGTCCAGTTACCTATTCCTTTGATCCGGCATATTTCCTGACGAAAGGAGCGCGGGTCCTGGCTCCCGTCGAATCGCAGGCGCTGTTCCAGCACCGCGCTGGCAAGCGACTGAATGGCCTCTACTCTTTGGCCAGTAATGCCTAGACCCGAAAGACTAGCTGTTACCAGACTATCAGCCTCAGGAAATACCTTGTAAATCGCACCCTTCGTCTGGGCGGCAGCGATAGGAAAATCACAGCCGACTTTTTCTACCAGGCGAGTCATCAGGGTAGCGGCGGCCTTTACAGATACCTGTTGACCCACAATAGCCCGAACAGCAATTTCGAGACCGTCCCAGCAACCTGGCACTCGAAGGCCCGGATGCCGAGCCACAAGCGGCGCAAGAACAGCGTCCGCAGCAAGTGCATTACCTATATTATTACTGTCAGCGTCCAAATCGAACAACATTCTGACCCGGTCCGCGAATTCTTGACTATGACTGACTTCTGGGTAGCTCACTCGCAGCCTTACGCTGTTTTCACCATTGCTAAAGCTTAACGCAAAATGCCCCGCCCTTCCCCGCAATGTAAAACTGCGCAGGTAACTGTCATCAGCAATGAATTCAACGCCCGGTATCGCACGTTGGGCGAAAAAATCTAGCATCGAACGCCAATCAAAAGGTGCTTGATAATCAAGTCTCAGCTTGAAGCCATCGCTGCAAGTTTCAAGGGCATGAAGGTAATCTGGCATTGTATACGGACCCACCCCCGATGAGTTATGGAATTCCTGTCGACCAAGTCTACTCCACTCCGGCAAGCATCGCAGACAGCCACAGTATAGCGTCACCAATCAAGCAGAATTTTCAGCCAATTCAGCATACGCTGCAATTGGTCAGAGCGGCTCTGTTTGTTGTATAGTTTCAGCCCTGACAGCCAGAGGCCTCGACTGCAGAACAGCCAACTTGGTTGTGTTGTCGTGCGAGTTGAATCCATTTAACTTCATTAGCAAGCACACTTTTCTTATGAGCGATAAAGATACCCGCAACTACTCCCATATCGTGGTAGATGGCGTTGAGCAGGCCCCCAGCAGGGCCATGCTGCGTGCCGTCGGATTCGATGACAACGACTTCAAGAAACCCCAGGTCGGTATCGCTTCCACCTGGAGCATGGTAACCCCCTGTAACATGCACATCGACAAGCTAGCACAAGAGGTTAATGCGGCAGTCGATGCAGCAAAAGGGAAAGGGGTCATCTATAACACTATAACCATATCGGACGGAATTTCGATGGGTACCGAAGGCATGAAATACTCACTGGTATCCAGAGAAGTAATTGCGGATTCTATCGAAACAGTTTCCGGCTGCATGGGGCACGATGGCATCATCACCATCGGCGGCTGCGACAAGAACATGCCTGGATGCCTGATAGGAATGGCACGACTCAACCGACCATCAATCTTTGTCTACGGAGGTACCATTCAGCCTGGAAAAAATCACACAGACATTATTTCGGTTTTTGAGGCAGTGGGCGGTCATGCAAAGGGTACCGTATCGGATATAGAACTCCTTGATATTGAAAAAACCGCAATTCCGGGCCCCGGCTCGTGTGGCGGCATGTACACCGCCAATACTATGGCATCTGCAATCGAAGCTCTGGGCATGAGCTTACCCAACAGTTCAGCTCAGGACGCGGTTTCAGAGGAAAAAGAAGAAGACTGCCGACGGGCTGGCGAAGCCATCATGCACCTCATTGAAAATGACATTAAACCGTCTGATATCATGACTCGCCCCGCATTCGAGAATGCCATCAAAGTTGTGATCGCACTGGGCGGATCCACCAATGCTGTACTGCACCTGCTGGCCATGGCTCATTCAATTGGCGTCGACTTGAGCCTCGATGATTTTACTCGCATAGGAAAGCAGACTCCGATGGTGGCTGACTTGAGACCCAGCGGCAAATATCTTATGTCAGAGTTGATAAAAATTGGCGGCATCCAGCCATTGATGAAGACAATGCTCGACCATGGAATGCTGGATGGCGACTGCCTTACAGTTACTGGCAAAACTCTGCGTGAGAATCTCGCGAATGTGGCACCGTACCCGGAAAATCAGGACATTATTCATTCCTTCGACAAGCCTATCAAGAAAGATAGTCATCTGGTGGTATTAAAAGGAAACCTGGCTCCCGACGGCGCAGTTGCCAAAATCACTGGCAAGGAAGGATTGCAATTTACCGGCACAGCGCGGGTATTCCATTCTGAGGAAGAATGTCTTAAGGGCATACTTGACGGAACTGTGGTCTCTGGAGATGTCATCGTAATCCGTTACGAGGGCCCTCGGGGAGCGCCCGGAATGCGCGAAATGCTGAGTCCGACTTCCGCGATCATGGGCAAAGGGCTTGGACAGGAAGTCGCTCTGATCACCGACGGGCGATTCTCCGGAGGCAGCCATGGTTTCGTGGTCGGCCACATCACTCCGGAAGCGATAGAAGGAGGTCCCATCGCGATTGTAGAGGATGGTGATACCATATCAATTGATGCGGAGTCGAACGAGGTGTCTCTCCATTTAAGTGATCAGGAGATCAGCCAGAGACTTGAAAATTGGCAGAAACCGGAACCCCGCTATACGCGCGGAGTATTGGCGAAATACGCAAAAACAGTGTCATCGGCGTCGGAGGGAGCGGTTACGGACAAGTACCTTTGACGTCGACAAATTGAACAGGAATGAAAGTTCTTGATGATCAAAACTAACGAACAAGAAGAACAAGCATGAATGAATTGACCAATGCTCTTGTAGACATAATATCCGGCAGTATTCTGCAGCAGAGCGCCCTGTTCATGTTGCAGAATATTCCTGGGTTCCCGCCCATCATTCAGACTGTGCATATCCTGGGTATTGCAGTGGTTATGGGCACATTGATACTGCTGAATTTTCGCATCCTAGGACTGGCACTTCCGTCTCAGGGAATCTCCGATATGACCAGTCGGGTAATGCCCTGGTTCTGGTGGGCGCTGGCCAGTAACGTTTTTTCCGGCGCCTTCTTTGTTCTTGGGCGGCCTAATCGCTACTTCAACAATCCGGTGTTCCTGTGGAAGATGAGCTTCCTCGTCGCGGCTGTTGGACTTGCGATGTTCGTTTATCTTATACATCGAAAGCAGCCCGACTTCTGGGAGGCCCATTCCAGAAGGTGGTTGGCCAGAGGCACCGCCCTGCTGTCCCTCGGCTGCTGGATAATGGTAATTACCGCTGGCCGCTGGATAGCCTATCTGGAGTACATTGAGTATCCGCTCTGGGGATTCGAGGCCTACGACGCGGGCCCACAGGAGTCTTTCCTGATTGCCGTTGAGAATTGGCCGCTGTCCCAGATTATTGCCGCCACTAACTGGTTCCCTACTATCGAGACCATTCACGTTTTTGCCGTCACTATGGTGGTAGGGTCAATTTTATGGGTAGACCTGCGCCTGCTGGGCTTCGCAGCCGGTCGCTACCCTGTTAGCACCTTGAGCGGAGAATTGTTACCCTGGACCTGGGCAGCGTTTGTCGTGGCTACTATTACCGGAGTCGGCATGTTCATTACTCGCGCCTCATCCCACGTGGTGAATCCCGCCTTTCAGTGGAAAATATTTCTGCTGGCGCTGGCAGGCATCAACATGCTGATATTCCATCGCAAGATCTATCGAGATATCCACAACTGGGACAATACGGCAGTACCCCCAAACAATGTGCGCATGTTCGGTGCTTTTTCGCTTATCCTGTGGAGCGGCGTCATGCTTGGCGGGCGCTGGATCGGGCATATCGTGTGAACAATAACAATATGATGATAAGCAAACTGTTGATTCGCTCAATCCTCCCCATTATCGGAGCTCTGCTTGGCCACTCTCTGTCCGCGCAACCGGTAGGCTCACTGCCATCCTCTGCACAAGCCACAGACGGCAGCTATATACGCTGGCGCGAACATATTATCGATGATCCCGAACGGGCTGGATTCCTGTTAAGTGGCAGCGATGGTCTCGTAATGGCAGATATCGACAATGATGGTTACGAAGATATCGTCTCGGTGCATGAATTCGACTCGACCTACGATTCAGCAAGTCACGTGCCGGGATTTGAAGCGCCGGCAGACGGCCACGTGCGCATCGCGTTTGGGTCCAGCGATCCGGATCGCTGGGTTAACATCACGGTTGCGGAAGGCACCGACTCGCCGGCGCCGGAAGATGCCGATATCGCAGACGTCAATGGTGATGGCTATCTGGACATCATGGTAGCCGCCGAGCTGTCGCATCTTATTTACCTGCAAAATCCTGGAATCAATGCACGTACTGAACCCTGGCCTCGACTTATTCTCCCGATGACAGAGGGGCGGGGCTCCTACATACGGGTTTTTTTCGCCGATTTCGACGGCGATGGAAAGCCGGAGGCCGCAGCACCCAACAAAGGAGCGCAAGCACCAGGACCTGAAGACTTCGCGATATCCAATCCGGTATCCATCTACTTCTCGGAAGGCGATCCCCTTCTCGGTAGCAGTTGGCATGAACTCGTGCTTGGATACTATAGCGTCCCGCAAAACGCCGAGCCAGTGGATCTGGATGGTGACGGCGATCTTGATATAGTTGTTGGAACCCGCGGCGAACAGCGACTCGTGTTTTTTGAAAATCTCGGAACCGGAAACCTTGAATTTCGCGAACACGCGATAGGTATCAACGGCACACGCCTGGCAGGATTTAATCTTGAGTATCACGACCTTAATGGAGATGGTCGCCTAGACATAATCGGCGCCTCGCCCGGTGGACTCTCATGGATCGAACAGCCGGCGCGCCTGGGTGATGCGTGGAACGCCCATTTTATCGGCACCTTCAATCCCGACAGTATGACTGGAATGGAGATCGCGGACATAGACAACGACGGCGATATGGATGTCATGGCGGGAAGTTACAGCCGCGGTGACCGGGAGAATGACGGAAATATCGGAATCGACGATCCGTTGGGGCGGCTGGGCTGGTTTGAAAACCCAGGCGATGCCACCGCCGAGTGGCGCCGCCACGATATCTCCAGGCGCAAACGGGGCATGTTCGACAAGTTCATAGCGCGCGATGCCGATGGTGATGGGGACATCGACTTTTTTGGCACCCGGGGCAATAGCGCGCCCTATGATGGCGTCTATTGGCTGGAACAGGTCCGCTCATCAATTCCCTCGCCTGTATTCACTCGTGCTCGTAACGAGGAGAGTGAGGAAGTATCGCTACCCTGAGAGCCAAGACATGAAAATGGACCCGACTGCCATACAGGTTGAATTTCATTTTGACTTCGGAAGTCCGAATGCTTACCTGTCTCATCGAGTAATTCCCGACATCGAGCAGCGCACCGGTGTGAAGTTTCAATACGTGCCTGTGCTAATTGGAGGAGTTTTCAGAGCTACCAATAACGTCTCGCCAATGGTTGCCTTTGAGGGCATCAAAAACAAAAACGAGTATCAACAACTGGAGACAGAAAGATTTTTGCGTAAACACGGTATTACCAATTATCAACGGAATCCTTTTTTCCCGATAAACACCCTGCAATTGATGCGCGGAGCAATTGCCGCCAGTAGGATAGGGGTTGCCACTGAATACATAGACTCGGTTTACCGGGCCATGTGGGAGGACAAGCTAGACATGGGTCAAACGGATATCGTCCTTACAGCGCTCAAGAATGCGTCATTTTCTATCGCAGAGATTGTTGAAGCCTGCTCCGATCCTGCAATCAAAGAACAGTTAATCAATAATACTGAACAATCGGTTGCTCGCGGTAACTTCGGCTCTCCCACTTTTTTTGTCGGAACGGAAATGTTTTTTGGGAAAGACAAACTGGTGGATGTTGAAGACGAAATCACACGCCAGCTAAATGAATAATTCCCTAAAGACTGATACCTGTGCTACATCTGGAACTGACTGGCAAGGAACATCGGGAGCGTTGGCTTGCGGCTGTTGCCAGGAGCAAAGACCTGCATCATCCTTGGGTATCCCCAGCTAGCACAACCTGGCAATTTAACCAACGGCTAAAAAAATACAGGAGCGCAAACAATATCAGCCTGTTGGCAATTGACCAGAACAATGCCCTGGTTGCCTGCATCAACCTTAACGAAATAGTGAGAGGTGCGTTTCAATCCGCCTACATTGGTTATTTCGTATTTGAACCCTTTTCCGGTAAAGGCTTGATGAAAAAGGCCATGAAGCTCGTGATTGACTATGCGTTCAACTCATTGGAATTACATCGAATTGAAGCAAATATCCAACCCACAAACGATGCGTCTCTGAATTTAGTAAAATCACTCGGTTTCAGACGCGAGGGCTTTTCTCCCAGGTATCTCAAAATCGAAAACGAATGGAGAGACCACGAACGATTTGCGCTCACTATTGAAGATTTTTCAACATCAATATCGACACAAAATCTTGGCGATATCGATATGCTAACGTGACTTCCTTCTAACCAAAAAAAACCCGCCTGGTGGCGGGTTTTTTATTTAATGATGAATTAATTATCCGGCCTTTGATCGTCTTCATCAGAAACTCTTCTCAAGTGACCATAAATCATCTCTTCGGTGAATTCCACACACTTGAATTCCAGCAATTGCATATTGTCATCAAGCCTGCGGTACAGCGGAAATCTGACAGTCCAGGGTCTTGTGTACACATTGGGATCTTCGAGTGTTGCTTCGTACATCAAGGTATTGGGGCCGATGTGTGTATAACGCTCGGTCACTCGCAGCGCATCGGTATGATGATTACCAGCATGATCAAACCAGGTGTCCGGCATCTGATCAGTCACATCGATTACGAGAGAGTCGCCCTCAAAGCGACCCAGCGAATGCCCCATCCAGCTTAATACCGGTGCCACAAAATCAGGACGGTTCATGTATACAATTCGACTCGCACTGGCGAATTCATAGGCCATAATGACATGATCCGGAGACTGAACTATCTGAAACGGGAACGGGGTGTAATTGGCTCGAGGCACGCCAGGCATGTAGCACTTGACGTAAGGATCGTTGGTCAGCCAGTCAGCCTTGTTCGCCTGCTGCTGGGCACGGGCTTCCGGCGTATATGGAATCTCTCCTCCCACCACTATACCCAGACCGGCAGGAACCGATCCCCACGCGCCCAGTTGAGGTTGCGGTGGGAAATCCGCGGCATGGGGTTCGATATCCCAGTTTGCCGAACCCAGAGCCTGCCAGATACCATTAAAGTCGGGATTGCCATCTGCAGTTCGGGGCGGAGAAAAATTCTCGGCTGCCAGTGCCAGGCCTGACATCAAGACCAGTGACAGCCCAACTGATACCCGTCGAATCACTTGAATTATATTCATCGAAACCACCCTGTTTTTCTATCGACAATGACCGTCGATGTGGCTAGTTGTTATAGAGTCGTTGGCTTATTTAGCTAAACCGACCCGATTCTAACACAGGAAATCCCCGGGTCCATGCCCGATTGATCCACGATAATCAGCGCTGCCTGTCTTGCCGATTCCGGGGTTATGCCGATATTATGAAACAGAGGGCGTGTCATTACTGAGCCTGAGAGCGCTTGGGACAGCTATCCAGGCAGACTGGGACTGACTGCGAGTTGAATCGAGAGGGAACCATGAAACTGACAAGAAGACATGTAATCCAAGCAGGTGTCGTAGCTGGCCTGGCAACCGCTTCGAAAGGCACGCTGTTGGCTCAAAACACCCCTTACAACATGGCCACTATCCCGTCCTCAGGCCAGCGATTACCAACCATTGGAATAGGTTGCCGAAATTTTCGGGGGCCAGAGAACCAGCAGCAAGCGACCGAGTTCCGGGACACTTTTGCCACGTTTCACCGCCTTGGCGGCAAAATTATCGATACTTCACCCAATTACGGCAATTCCGAGGAAGTAATCGGCAACATCATGCGGGATCAAGGCATCCGAAATGAGTTGTGGGTCGCAACCAAGGTAGATCGCGAATCTGCCGAGGACGGGATCGCCAGGATGGAAAGTTCATTTCAACGGCTGGACGGGGACTCCTTCGATCTCATGCAGGTACATAATCTGCGTGGTGTTGAATCTCAGCTACCCACCCTGCTGGCATGGCGGGATCAGGGGCGATTTCGTCATATCGGAATAACCACTTCCAATGACCGTCAATATCAGGCGATGGAAGACATCATTCAACGCTATCGGCTGGACTTTATCCAGGTAGACTATTCGCTGGGCAATCGCGGAGCTGCCGACAGATTGTTGCCACTCGCTCAGGACCGTGGCATGGCAGTGCTGGTGAACCTGCCCTTCGGTCGCGGGCGACTGTTCTCTGCAGTGGGTGATATGCCCCTCCCCGACTGGGCCTCTGACATCGATGCCACCAGCTGGGCGCAGATATTTCTTAAATATGTTTATTCCCATCCTGGTGCGGTGATACCGATTCCCGGTACAACCAAGCCTCATCATGCAGAAGATAATCTGCGGGCCGCGACTGGGCGAGTGCCGGATGCCAATCTAAGAGCAGAAATGGAGCGATTTATTGATCCCCTGCTGGCTTGATTGTGACTGCGTGAGGCTGAATAAACTCGCGCAGTATATTGGCCGAACTGACCGATGATGTACTTGCTCGCTCGACTCGAGGAAACTTTGATCAGTGAGTGGATCAGGGAAACCGGTTGGGTATTCTTCGGCAGCCTGATTTTCCACTCTCTGGCACTGGCGCTGGTAGTGGGCATGAGTCTGGCTGTACTGTGGCGCGAGGTGGGGTTCGCCGCGAGCATTCCTGCCGGGCGATTTGGTGAATTTATTCCTCTGTCAAAGCTGGGCCTGATGGTGGTCTTGCTGTCAGGCTTACTGTTGCTGATTGCCTATCCCGCTAAAGCTCTCTCCAATCCAGTTTTTTATCTAAAGCTGACTGCAATTCTTGCCGCTCTGGTTATAACCTGGCGGATTGTCGCTAACAATCGGTTAACCGATCCAGTCTCCGGAAAGCCGGGGGCAAGGCGCAGACTGGCCTGGCTGGGCTTGTGCCTGTGGTTGACCAGCGTGGCGGCGGGACGGTTTCTTGCTTACACCCACAATGTTTTGCTCGCTTCCAGCTTTTACTGAGAATACGCATGGTTGATCTGCTGCTCAATTTTGCCCAGGTTTCGGGCGTTTATGCGTTTATGCATTCTGCCTGGGGCTGGCCGATAATTGAATCGCTGCACTTCACTGGCATGTGTCTGCTGATTGGTTCGGTCGGTGTATTCGATCTCAGATTGCTGGGTATGGCACGCCGAGTTCCTCTGCAAGCGCTTCACCAACTCATTCCTTTCGGGATCGCCGGATTTAGCCTCAACATGCTCAGCGGCACAATGTTTCTGGTCTCCGCTCCTGATCAGTATCTGTTCAATCCGGCCTTTCAAACAAAAATGCTAATGATCATTCTGGCAGGCATGAACATGCTGCTTTTCTACCGCACAGCGATGGGTGCAGTAAGAACCGTGCCGGCAGACGCTTTGCCTGCGCCAAGGGCACGACTGATGGGAGGAACATCACTTGCTTGCTGGTCCATGGTAATAATTTGCGGTCGACTCATTACGTATTACCGACCGCCATACCACTGGTGCTTTTGGTGCTGAACTATGCAGGCTCCACTGCTCCTGGCTCGATTTTATTCCTCTTCCAATTCTGCCCGCCGAGCCCCGGCAAGAATGCCGCTCAACGCGTAATTTCCCTCATGGCAGGCAAATTCATAGACTCCCTCCGGCACCTGGCGGAAACTGACCTCGCCTCGCCAGGGCTGGGAATAGAAGTTCGGGTCATCGATAGTAAACTCGTAGACTATTTGCTCGTCGGACGTCCGAGTGAACCTCTCCTGTACCTTGGCATTGTGGGACAAGTTGATCGCCGTTTCCTGCTGTAAAGCGTGAAAATTGGTAGTCTCCACCACCAGAGTATCTCCGTCCCAGTAGCCAACTGACTCACCGAACATTGGCGCCTGAGTAGCCATTCCGTGTTGCTTGTTGAGTGGCACGATACGCGCGTGACTGACCATCTCCGTGCGGATCACAACGTAATCGGGTGTCTGCACGATCTGATAGTAGTTATTGTAAAGCCCATTGATCATCGGTGGCCCCACCCGCATCGCAGTGCTGATGCAACGCTCGGCAAGCGGCCTGCTCTCGGGGCCATCGAAAGCTAAATTCTTCTCTCGCAGGGACGCCTTATATGCGAGACCCTGTTCGCTGAATGGAATACGCCCGTCGGGAGGGTCAACGATCCAGGACGTTCGGTACTCTCCATCGATATTTCCAAATGTCGTTCCCGGGTCAATCCAAAATGCATTGTAACCCCGGCCCTGCGCCAGATCCGAGCCGTCCAGCAATTCGCCCTGTACCAGATTGTCGTCTGTCTCCAGGCGCACATTCTGCGGATGCTGCTGGGTAGCCCTCATTACCTCATCACTGGAAAGCACAAGATTGTCATAGCGGGAATTTCTTTCCAACGTTGTTATAGAGGCGTTACTCCAGTTACCCTGAAGGTCCGGTTTTCCATCAGGCGCGCGGGGAGGCTGATACTGTTGTGCCTGCGCCAGGGATACCAGCAACAGTAGTGCGAAAGCGGCCAATTTTTCAGGTAATTTTTCCGGGCACATTTCAGATTTCCTTTTTCTCTCGATGGACGAAAGTCTACTTAATCCCCGCGTCTGCCGCCAGTTCCATTCGCGCGAGATGCTTACCGGCAATTACCACAATTCCGTGACGGATTATGGGCGGGCCCTGCAGACAACCGCGCAGGGATTTTTTGCGTAATGACTCAATGTTGTATTGGCAAATGTTCTCCTTTAGGCTCTGCGCTCATTCATCATCCTTTGGACAGGCACAAATCAATGGGTCCTGCTTACACTTGGTCGCTCGGACCATTGAAATTTCGAATCAACTTGCTGCTTTCCGCCTGCGTGGTATTTACCATAATCGGGTTCGTGCAACTGGGATTCTGGCAACTGAGTCGGGCCGGCGACAAGCTGGCCGCCCAGGAAGAGTTCGAGCAGCAACAATTACTGGCAGCGCAACCAATCGAAAGAATAGAGCTCGCCAGTGCGAAATCCGCGGAGCTGACAAATCTTCATGTTTCACTGCAGGGCCAATACCTGAACGAGCGCACTATTCTGCTTACGGCGCAATTCTTTGATGGCCAGATCGGATACGAGGTAATCACACCCTTTAGACTCAATAACAGCGGCAAGCTGGTGCTCGTGAGCCGCGGCTGGACATCCGGAATACTTCCTCCGAATACGCCACCGCGAACCCAGCCGGTAGCGGGTCCAGTGAATTTGACAGCACAAATCCATGTCCCTGCGCCTGACGCGAGGATTTTTGCCAGCAGGATCGAATCGAACACCTGGCCGTTGCAAATTCGAAGTTTAGAGATTGATGTAATCGAGTCGGTAATCGGAGAACCGCTATTTCCCTATCTCGTGCGTTTAACGGAAGATCAACCTGGAATGTTGGTCCGACATTGGCCGGAAACCAACGTGGATATCGATACCCATCTGTCCTACGCTCTGCAGTGGTTTACTTTCGCCGTAATGGTTGCGCTTGCAGCTCTTCTGGCAGGCAGTAATCTGTGGGATTTAATACACGACCGAGATGGTAAATAATATTTATTAGATCGATACGATAGAATCCCCAGTCCCGATATTATTCGGGCCGTCTAACCACTAAATTTTGATACTGCCTCGTAACTGGATCGCTCGAAAATTTCGTTTAAATTTACCGTCTTGCGTGGTATGCTCGGCCGCAACGGCTGTGGAGTCAAAACTCCGCTGCGCACTGATAACTAACAACAATCCGCAAGCTTGAATACGTGCAAATCAAACTGAGCACGGGGAGAATACCTATGCGTATCCTTAAGATCCTGAAAATATCAAGTGGCACAGCTCTTGCGGCCGTAATTTTATGGCCCGCCGCAACCTTGGCCCAGACGCCAGGAGAGGTTACTTTCCATAAGGACATAGAGCCCATATTACAGCGCAGCTGCCAAAACTGTCACCGAGACGGTGGTGTGGCTCCGATGCCACTGGTTACCTATGAACAGGTTGCCCCGTTTGCAGGACTGATCGAGTACAAGACCGGGCTGAGAGATCGCGCCGGTGCCATGCCACCCTGGTATATGGAAAAGGACATTGGTATTCAGCAATACAAAAATGACCCGTCGCTTAACGATGCAGAGATCGAAGCGATATCGGTTTGGGCGCGCACTGGCGCGCCGAAAGGAAATATCGCCGACGCGCCAGAGCCGCTGGTATTCGACGACAGTATCAAATGGAATCTTGGGCAACCCGATCTGGTTATCAACACACAAGACTTTTTCATGGAAGCCGGTCGACCTGACTGGTGGGGTGAAATAGCCAGAGTGCCCTCCGGACTTACCGAAGACCGTTATGTTAAGTCGGTCGAAATCGTAGAAGTTAACGATGTGCCTTCTGCTGGCAACGGACGGGAAACAGTCGGCGGCCGCTACATTTTCCATCACATGATCTGGCGAACCGAGGTTCACGACGAGAATGGTGAACCGATTGAAGGGGAATCTGTTGGCTGGCCGGTTCACGAGGTCGGCCGTAACCCGGATATTTTCGATGAAGACGGCGCCCGACTGCTGCGAGCCGGAGCCGTATTTGCGACGGATTCGGTGCATATGCATTCCAATGGGCGCGACACTACCGGACACCTGGAAATAGGATTCCGATTCCATCCGGTTGGCTACGAGCCCAAGTACGAGCGCGCCACCCTTGGTCTCGGTAATGGCGTTGATATCAGCATCGCCGGCAACGAGAAGGATCAGGAGCTGCATGCCTACACGGTTCTGCAAGAACATACCAAGCTGATCACTTTCGAGCCTCACCTCCACGCGCCCGGCGAGCGTATGTGTCTTGAAGCGATTTGGGGATATACGGTAGAGACCCTGTCTTGCGTCGGCTACGACCACAACTGGGTGCGTGGCTATCCGTTTGAAAATGACTATGCGCCACTGCTGCCCAAAGGGACAATACTGCATATCATTGGCTACATGAACAACACCGAAACCAATCCCAATGTACCGGATCCACGTAATTGGCAAGGCTCCGGGAACCGCTCGGTCACCAACATGTTTATCGACCTGGGTATGCGGGTAAAAATGACCGATGATCAGTTCTTTGAGGCGATGGAAGAACGCCGACAGAATCTGAATCTGGGCCCGAACGACCATGTTATTGGCTGTCCACTTTGCCTGGCGCCACTGGTTGCGCCGGTACCCGAAACCAGTGATAGCAATGAAGAATTGACTGATGACGTGGCTGCCAACTAAGAGCCAACTCCGCGCACATCAGCCGATCCAGCAAAACGCAAGACTCGCTTTCTGAGTCTTGCGTTTTTTTAGCAACATGCCCAACGAAGGCTAAATTGCTCCGGCTCGCGCGACATGGCTCCCCCCCCCTGCTGAAAAAAAATTGACACAGAACTGTAATTAAAGAGGACAAAAATGTTGCAACGATCCATTACTTTGTACTCCTTATTCGCTTTAATCTTCACATTATTGCTGGCTGCCATTGGAATTGCTCCCAGCACAGCGGTCGGGCAATTGTCTTATAGCAAAGGACAGCACCTCGAACCGGCATACGAAGGTTGGCGGGAGAACGAAGACGGCACCTTTTCTTTTCTGTTCGGTTATTTCAATGAGAACTGGAGTGAGGAGCTGGACATACCGGTCGGGACAAATAACTTTTTTTCACCGGGAGATTCCGACCGGGGACAGCCGACTCATTTTCTACCGCGCCGTAATCGCTTCACTTTTGAAGTGGTAGTTCCAGCTGATTGGGGTGACAGGGAACTGGTCTGGGAAGTCACCTCACCTAATGGTGTCACGAAAAGAGCCTTTGCGACACTGGCACTTGACTATATCGTGGATAACGTGGTCATTGCCTCCGAAACCGGTTCTCTGGGTGCCGGCACGTCAAGCCCCGAATCCCGGGCCAACACGGCACCGGTTGCAGAGCTGATTGGTGACGGAATCAGAACTGTGCGGGCAGGTGAGCCGCTTAAATTCCAGACCCGGGTGTTAGACGACGGGATTCCGAAGCCGGACGATCCGATAGAAGACATTCGGCGCTTTCTGCAGTTCGCTAACAACGATACGCAGTCCGAAGCATTACTCGAAGCCTCGCCAGAACAATTTTACAGAATGCGCATGATGCGTGCTCCCGCGAAGGTAACGGTAGACAAAATCAATGGACTTTACCTGTCCTGGAACGTGTACCGAGGACCAGAAGACAGGTTAGAGGGCGTGCAGGAACTGGTTCATTTCGACCCACCTCAGGTCAAAGCATGGGAAGACACTCGTGCATCTGCGAACTCACCATGGGGCGTACTTTGGACGCCTCCTCCCGTACCAGAGGACGGAATGTACGAAGTGACTGTCACATTTGACGAACCAGGCACATACACGCTTTGGGGGCGCGCTGATGACGGTGGACTCTATCACGATCAATACATGACAGTTGTTGTCGAGCCCTGACCGACCGGACCCCGTTATTCAAGAAAAATCTATCGAGTCCAGAAATCGACCGGGCATATTGTAGCCAGGACAAAGAAGGCTTTAACAAGGAGCGACATCCCGATGAGAGGACTCAGCAGAGAGAACCTATCTCTACCGACAATTATTGCAATTTGCTGCACTTTGCTGATTGCGCCGGCGGTACAAGCTCAGCTTTCCTATAGGCAGGGACAGCATATGGAACCAGCCTACGAAGGCTGGCGTCGAAACGATGATGGTACCTTTTCTTTTCTATTCGGATACTTCAACGAAAACTGGGAGCAGGAACTCGATATACCAGTGGGCGAAAATAATTTCTTTTCGCCCGGAGACGCCGACCGGGGGCAACCAACTCATTTCCTGCCGCGGCGTAATCGATTTACTTTCGAGGTCGTCGTGCCTGCCGACTGGGGAGATCAGGAACTGGTCTGGGAAATCACCTCACCAAATGGCATCAGCAAGCGTGCTTATGCCACTCTGGCTGCCGATTACGTTATTGATAACGTAGTGATCGCTTCAGAAACCGGCTCCCTGGGAGCCGGCACCAGCAGCCCCGAATCTCGCGCCAATGTTGCACCGCAGATCACTGTGATCGGCGATTCAGTCAGAACCGTGGCCGTTGGCGAGCCGCTACAAATCAGCGCCCGGGTCCAGGATGATGGCATACCAGAACCACGCCGGTCTCGAATCACTTCCGAAGAATCTCTAACTCGGACTATGTTACGACCACCTACCCGCGTTACGGTTGGGAAACGTAATGGCCTATATATGTCCTGGAACGTATATCGCGGACCGGACTCCGCTGCCGGGATAGTGCAGGATAGCGTTTCATTTAATCCCCCTCAGGTAAAACCTTGGGAAGATACTCGAACTTCTGCTAACTCTCCCTGGGGACCGCTGTGGCAGCCACCCGCCATACCCGAAGACGGGATATACGCAACCGAGATCTCTTTCGATACTCCTGGAACTTATATCTTGTGGGGTCGAGCTGACGACGGCGGGCTCTATCACGATCAGTACATTACCGTAAACGTCACGCCTTGAAGAGTCCATTTCGTAATCTGAAATAGCCTGATGGTGAAGGACACCTTCAGGCTTTCCATTGAAGCGCAATTCTAGCTAGTTTGGTTGATCCAGTACTGGTGCGAAAGGTGGTTCAAAATTAGGGTTCTGATCATTGAACCTGATGTCGCCTGGCATAATCTGGAAATTGTTTTGCATATCGTGGTTGCCATGCTCATCCATCATCATTTCACGCATCATAATCGCGGAGGGGGCTTCGGCATCTGGACCGAATGAAAAGTTAAAGCTACCCTTCACCAGTCTGTCACGATTATCCAGAATCGCCCAGGCGACGGAGTAATAGGGAATTTGTGTCAGCTGCGGGACTGGCCAGGAAAATTCGGTATTGGCTCGCGGACTGAAGCGAAAATCAATGTCGACCCAGTCTCTCTCATTGGTGTACAACACGAGTTTGACCAGTTGGACTGGCTCACCAAAAGAGAGCTGCAGCTGATTGGGCGCACTGCCCAGAATCGAGTCATTAACCGGAGCAGTTTCTGCTATAATGCCGGCCGCTGCTTCACTGACTCCGAACTGTGGACCGCCATGCCCCTGATGTTGGGCATATCCGCTTTCAACACCAATCGTCAATGACAGTAACAGACCCGCCATTAACAATGCTGCGTAACAGGCAGAAGCTTTGTGCGCTCCCATGAGAAACTCCGCGTTAGTTTAGTGCATGTAATTCTACCCGCTCTTTAACAGCTCGGAAACACAAAAGACCCAGATTTAGGAATCTTAATTACCATGCAAGACAGGGATTTGCCGCAGATATTGAGCGAACTAAAAAAGAGTCCGGATCATCGCGCCAGCTTCACAGAAACATGGACCCAGGGACGGTCAGCATTTGGGGGGCTCAGCACGGCGTTGGCAGTCTGCGGTGCAATCAAACTGCTGCCAGAATCACCACCGGCACGCTCACTCATGGTGTCGTTTATCGGCCCGGTTCTCCCGGGGGAAGTAGCCGTGGTCCCACGCATCCAGCGTCAGGGGAAAAATGTCACCCAGTTGAGTTCAGAGCTATATTGCGGAGAGGAGCTCTGCCTGCAGGTCATGGCGGTATTTGGAAATACCAGAGATTCTCTCAGGGTGAAACCCGATCCAGGATTTGCTCCAGCACCAAGACTTGCTGAAAAAGGATTTGAACGCAATCCGGCCAAACCTTCCTTTCTGCAATATTTCGAGGGTTGCTGGTCGGGGGGCGGCGTTCCCTTCAGCGGGAAACCCGATCTCCGGCTGGGCATCTGGGCCCGCCATAAATCCGATATGTCAAAATTCCCGGTAGAAAAATTAGTCACTCTGGCAGACATTCCGCCGCCGGTAATTCTTTCGCACTATGCCACTCCCGGTGTGCCTGCCAGCTCGCTGACATGGTCACTGGAATTTGTCATGGAGCCAGAATCAGTAGAGAGTGACTGGTTCTATCTGGATTACCAGATAGAACATGCTGCCAATGGCTATACCCAACAGTCGGGTAAACTGTTTACTGAAAACGGCGAACTGTGCGCATTGTCCAGGCAATGCATGGTTTATTTTGACAATCGAGTCAATTCTCACACTTAAGCGCGCGTCCAAAGGCCGAGTGCCGAATCAATTTAGCGGAACGTAAATCCCTGCTGTACCAGGAACTCTTTCATGTGAGGGCGTGATTTTTCCGACAGAAGCACCGACACCTGCTCGCTCCAGCTGATTCCGTGTCCGCCGCCGGTGCGCATACGGTAATATTCCCTTATTGTTTCATCATAGTCTCTGATGGTTTGCGCATCACCATCTTCGTTGTAAACCTCGTTCTTCATTATGATTGACAAGGGCAATCTAGGTTTAAGCTCGGGATCCTGGTCGGGATATCCGAGGCATAGCCCAAACACTGGATACACACCGCGAGGCAATTCCAGCAGCTCGCTAACCTCGCGGGGATTATTGCGAATACCACCGATATAACAAATTCCCAGACCGACAGATTCGGCAGCGGTAACGAGACTCTGGGCCATCAAGGCGACATCTACCGTGGCGATGATGAAATGTTCGGTGTAATCGCCTTCAAAGGGCTTGCCGTATTCGCGACAATAATTTCCTGCGCGCTTCAAGTCGGCACAAAAGATGAGAAACTCCGCCGCTGACTCGACATACGGCTGATTACCTGCCAACTGTGCTAACTGCTTGCGGGTTTCCGGTTTTCTGATGCGAATAACGGTGCTGCCCTGTAAAAAGCTGGACGTCGCCGCTGCCTGTCCCGCCTCCATCAGCTGCTGCAGCAGCTCTTCCGAAATTGCTTGCGATGTGAACTTACGAATACTGCGATGCGATTTTAACAGGTCGATTACGGCACTCATGATCTTGGTCTCAGGAACGTTTGATTGAAGAAATAGCTTAGTGCACCAGGTCATCCAGAAATGCCGGCACAACGTCGTTGGCGACCGTGGTTTCAGCATTAAACAATACCACTAATCCGAGGTCATATTCCGGCACCAGTGCGATTTCTGAACGGAATCCGCGAACGCCGCCGCCGTGATGAATCACCCGGAGACCACGATAATCGAAAACACGCCAGCCAAGCGCATAGTAAGCCTTGCTCAACCCGTTCCAGCGATTGAAATAATTACCCCTGGGCGTTTCAACTACCGGACTATGCTGTTGGATCAGAAATGATTCAGACAGGACCTCCGGGAATCCACCCAGGTTGGCCCTGGCCCATATGGCCATATCCTCTATGCTGGCATTGATTCCCGCGGCTGGTGCCACTGAGTAGTAGGCGGGATTCTGGCTTGTGATTTGCCAGCTACCCCGTATTCTCCGGTGCGGACTGGTAGCATGGCTGTTGTTCTCGAATTGCTCCAGACCAGTTGTGGCGGTAGTCATTCCCAGGGGAAGGAAAAGCTTTTCCTGCAAGTACTGCTCGTAACTCTCAAGGGTGTTTGCTTCTACTATGTCAGCGATCAGAGAAAACACTACATTCTGATAACCGTAACATCTTCCAGGTTCACACACCGTCGGAATATCATGAAATTTTTCTTTAATCAGTTTATACGCGACACCATCGTCCAGCATATTGGAATAAGCATGCGGCATCAGCCCTGTGGTATGGCTGATCAGATTCTTCAAGGTAATGCCCTGAGAAGAGCGATCTGTACCAATTTCAATTTGTGGAAGAAAATCAGTGATTAGGGTATTCAGATCCTGATTAGTGTTTTCGACTAACAAGGACGCTAGCGTGCCTGCAAAAGTCTTGGACACCGAAGCAATTCTAAACACCGAATCGCCGGTAATTGCTTCAGAATCCGTGATACTGCGCACACCCCAGGTACTGATATTAAAGACCTGGTCTCGAGAAACCAGGGCAAAGGCAGCGCCAGGCAAGTCCTGCTCATCAATTTGCTGTTTCAACCAGAAGCTAAAATGATCCAGCAACGCTTGCTGATCGACCTGACTTCCCGCTCCAGCCGCAGGAAGGAATTGAACCTGTTGCTGCTGGGCCAATCCATGCGCAGCCGCTGCTGACAGAATTACAGGCAGCAGAATAATTCTGGCCGCTCTGGTGACGTTGAGCTTAAGAATGAACATCAGGTTACCTGAATTTCAATTTGTTTGTCTCAGGCCGGAATTGATTCAGTCTCGGAAAAAGGCCGACCTATTTTTAGGTCGGCCATTATACGAGCGGGTTTAATCCCGGGGCGGGATTCGACGTCGCCTTCGCTGCGGCGACCTTTTGAAGATCAAGACACCATAATCAGCAATAACCGATCATCGCGTAACACCGTCAGGGCGAGAATACTGTCTTGTCGGACTCGCTGCTGATCAAATTCCTGTACGTTTCTGACGGCTTGCCTGTTTACCTCAGTAATAATGTCTCCTTCTTCTAGTCCGGCCCGGTCTGCTGGGCTGCCTGGATCCACACTCAGGACTTTCACACCAACATGAGTACCATCAACCACTGCGGAAGCAAGCCTGGATCCCGGGATACCATCAAACATTGCAACTGCTCCAGAATCAGGCTCATCCCGTCCGCCAATCACAGCGGTCAACGAAAGTTCTACTTCGCCGCGTGTAATTGCCAGCTCGACCGATTGACCTTGTCGTACGAGTGCGACAAGATTTCGAAGATCACGCCCTCCACTGACCGCCTCGCCATCAATTCCTGTAATTACGTCGTAAACTTGAAGTCCGGCTGCCTCGGCAGCGCTGTCGGGTAACACGCTGGCAACCAAAGCACCGGCACTTGCAGACAAACCAAGTGCTTCTGCAATTTGAGGATTATTATCGCTGATCTGTACACCCAGCATACCGCGTCTCACCTCCCCGTCCTGCTCCAGATGAGCAACAACTGCAGCCACCATATTCGCTGGCACGGCGAAACCGATGCCGTCACTGCCGCCGCCATTACTACTGATAATTGCTGTATTGATACCAATCAACCTACCCTCCAGGTCTACGAGGGCTCCACCGGAGTTTCCCCGGTTAATAGCAGCATCTGTCTGGATAAAATCTTCGTATTTGTCACTGTCCAGACCTGCCCGTCCGAGGGCGCTGACGATACCCGCGGTGACTGTTTGCCCCAACCCAAATGGATTGCCGATTGCGACTACGAAATCCCCCACTTCGGCGTCGTTGCTGTCGGCAAATTCGAGCGCGCGCAATTCCCTGGCATCTATCTGCAACAGGGCGATATCAGTTCCTTGATCGCTACCCAGCATCTTTGCCGGCAATACACGACCATCGTGCAGGGTTACTTCAATTTCATCAGCCAAGTCCACCACATGGTGATTGGTGACCAGAAAACCTTTCTGCGCATCGATGATTACGCCTGATCCCGCACCCTGCATGAAAGGAACAGATTCTCGGTCACCCAATGGGCCTCGATCAAACGGGAAATATCTTTGCAGTTCCTCCGGCAATCTTCCGCCCTGAGGGAAGTCAAACTCTGAGCGTGACTGGCGGGAAGTCCTGATGCTGACTACCGCGGGGGTCACATCCCTGAGCATAGGGGCCAATGAAGGAAGTCCTTGCTGCAGAGCAGCGGCACTCAGAGCGGTGGAAGGCGACGGCAGCAAGCTGGCGGCCGATACTATCAAAAGCAAACTTAAAAAGGTGGACACACGGTTTCTTCTAAGCATTTTCGACTCCTGCAATCAAATCGTCGTTGAATAATAGGCTGACTGCTCACTACCGCAGCTGAGCAGTGCTCGGGAATGATGACGATTCCGAGCCTTGAAATCCTGAATAAAGCCACAAGAAGTTGTCCAGAAATTGTGAAGAATAGGCCACCGAGACCTTAATCCATGGAAAACAGCCTGCGGTTATGCTTAAGTCCGTACGTAACAATACGTCAAGCGAGGGACTTGGCACGGAAACCATGCAGCACGATCCGGGTCAAATTAGATGTATTTGCTTATTATGAATAGGTTAAATGGAATATGACTGAATCTAACGCGGCACTTAATCGACCCTTGAAGGAGGCTTTTTCGCTAGGCTCCTGGCGAGTGGACCCAGATCTAAACCAGTTAAGCACAATCACGAACTGCCATTACCGGCGAGCCCTGGAGCCTCGCATCATGCATCTACTGTGCTTTCTGGCGGCAAATAGCGGCCGCACCCTCAGTCGCGATGAGCTTACTCGCGAACTGTGGCCCCGAGTTATCGTAAACGACAATTCTCTGACCCGCGCCGTTTCTGAATTACGCAAACAACTGACGACAACCGAGCGCGCCGTTACGGATTTTTTACAGACTGTTCCCAAAAAAGGTTACCGGCTTTCCTGTCCAATCGAGGTATTGACAGGGCCGCCCTCGGCATCGTCGCTGATTGCCGCAACAGAAAACTCGATTTCTACGCGTACGCAATTTTTCCTGCCCTGGCGTCGACCCGTGCGAGTAGCTGCCGGCCTCTTGCTTGCGATTCTATTAATTAGGCAGGAATACCCTCTCCCCCCGTCTGCAGTGTCAGAGATTTCGCAGAACGGTTTTATGCACGATCAGGTCATTGATACAGACCCCGGAATTTTCGGGGCTCAGCTCACCCTCAGTGCTTTTGGTGACAGGACACCACGTGATGCAGGAACCGTCTTCAATAATTCAGCCGCGCTTAAGCCGGATGGAACGATGCTGGCCTTCCTACGCCAGCAAGGAAACGAGGCGACCATCTATTTGATGGGAGCGGGTGAAGGAGTCCCGGCTGACCCGCTGGCCATCTACAGCACCGAGGGATATATTTACAACCTGACATGGTCTCCGGTAGGCAATGCACTACTCTTTGCCAAACAAGGATCGGTATTGCAGCCAGCTCATCTTGATTTATCCAGCAGACGCGCCGATCTGGTCATGCTCGATCTCGATACCCTTTCCCTGAAGATATTAATCAATCGAGATACCGAAACACGTAATCCGGCTGAAGTCTGAAAGCCTGGCTTTAAGCTGGCTGCGTTAAGAATGGGAGACCGGTCCGATTACAGTAGACAAAATCGCCGTAACAACCAGTATCAACAGCGCAATTACTATCTCTGTGAGAATACTGCGACGGATGCGTAATAATGCACTCGATTCGGTCAACTGAGGGACTAACCACCACCGATTAAGCGCAGCAAGTGCCAACAGCCCACAGACAAGCAATATTTTGAGCAGAAGGCTGATGCCGTATGCTGATTCGATCAGATCCCGGGGCGCGACCAGCAAATTCAGGAGCAGGTAAAAAGCAGCAACCAGTAAAACCGCAACCATCAAGGTCGCCCTGCTACTGAAGCGTGATAACAGCAGCTGTGCCTGCTCAAGGTCATAGACCCTGGTAGCCCTTAACAGAGGCACTAGCGATCCGAGCCAGAGTGCGATCGCCGTAACATGCAGCACCAGTGCTACCCGTAATGACAATGACAAAGGCGCCACGTGCCCCGTGCCCTGAAAAGATAATAGCAGTACCAACAAGGCGGCGGCATTAAGTCGAAAGAACAGTCGAAAAAAACCCTGGCCAGGTGGCCTGATCAACCGATTAAGATACGCCATAACCCCTATCTGGCCTAGCACCAGCAATAGAAAGCCCGCCATCCGCAGGAGACTGGATTCCCCAACTTCCAGATCCAGATACAAGCTGATCATCGACCAATCGAGAATCCCGGCCAATCCGGCATTATTGGCTGCGCCTACCTGCATCAGAAAATAGAGAATAACCGCGTGAAAACCAAGCAAGGCCCCCGTAAGGCTGTACACAAGGCTCCAGTTAAGCGCTCTGCGTGAACTGTCAGCCAATAACCAGATGGAAAGCGTGCCTCCGACGGACGCAAATACGCCGAGGTACCATAAAATCTTGAAAACGAGACTGGCAATATCCCAGCCGCTGAGGTCCACTAACATCAAGTGCAGCCATCAAATTGTCGATGCACGGCTATTATTGCATTTGCGCACTGACATGCACACAAGCGAGTTGAGCTTCCAGCCTGTTGATTTCCTGAGCTACAGGCCTTAGCTTTACAACTAATGGAGTAAAAGCTAGATACCGCGGACATAATGAAAATGACTGCCAAACAGCCAGATACACTGACATTCCTTCAGCCGGACAAGGTTTTCACGAGCGCCGAGCTAAATCTGCTTCTGGAACGCATCAAAGGAAGCGGTGAGCTTGGCCGATCTTCAACTTACGCATCCCTGCTTGAGTATCTGCTGCAGTGTTCGTCGATTGGAACTTCGCCCAAAGAAATCGAGATAGCGATGGAAGTTCTGGGTAAAAACGCAGACTTTGACGTATCGCGGGAATCCTCTGTACGTGTCTATGTTCACCAGCTGCGCAAGAAACTGGACAGCTACTACCAAAAGCATGAACCGAATGCGACTTACCGAATAGTCATTCCCAAGGGACAATACGCCGTTGCCGCTATCGACCACTCGGCGCTCGCAGACCAGCATCAACAGCTCGCAATGAGCGCCAGACCAAGCTTGGGCGCCCCACTATTGATAACGGTTGCTGCACTGCTGTGCATAAATCTCGTGGTGTTGTTGATGCTCAACCGAAGCGGTACTGATTCTGCAGAAATACCATACGCAAATTCGTCGATTTGGGCCAGTGTGATGGATGACGACCTGCCGATTATGCTGGTAATGGGCGACTACTACATTTTTGGTGAACTCAATGAGCAGGGCAATATCGGACGTATGGTAAGGGACTTCACCATAAACTCCAGTGCCGACCTGGAAGAAAGGCACTTCAGCGACTGGGAGACAACTCACAATTACCAGGACCTCGACCTCAGCTATACCCCTGAGGGAAGCGCCTCCGCGCTTGCAAGAATAATTCCCATATTAAGCGCCAGCGGTAAACGCCTGAACGTTTCCATGATGTCCGACTTGACAACAACTGATGTGCGCGAAAATCATATTATCTATATTGGATACATCAGCGCACTGGAACTATTAAACGACATCGTATTTGCCGCATCCAATCTGCAGGTCGGACGCAGTTACGATGAGTTGTTAAACCTGGAGACCGGAAGATACTTCACCAGCGACGCAGGACTTCCCGAGGACGGACAACAATTTCGGGATTACGGATTCTTCTCTACCTTTCCAGCCAGTAGCGAAAACCAGGTTATCGTGGTGGGAGGCATGCGTGACGCCGGCTTGATTTATACGGCACAGGCTCTCTCCGATCAAAGCACCCTCACTGAACTGGAAGGGTTGCTTACTGAAAATTCAATCAATAAGGCGCCCAGTCTTGAGGTTTTATATGAGGTCTATGGTGTAGATCGGACTCAGTTTGACGGCAATCTGGTTTACTCGGACAACCCGGACCCAAATTTGAAATGGCGACAGAATTTGCTCGGCTATTAGGCGGCGACAAGGTCGTCCGGGAGGCTAAAATGAAAAGACTGATCTTCATTGCCGTATCGCTATTACTGCTGTCAGCCTGTGCTACCGATATAAGCAACGGTGTCGCTACCGGAATGCTAAAAACCCGCACTTATATCGTCACCTTGTATGCCAGTCCAGCGGGCCCCCTCTACTCAGTCCGTAATCTGGACGGCGCCTTGCTGGACCAGGATATCAGTATGGAAACAATGATCGCCCGTTATCCGGATCTGGAACATCTGGAAAAAAACAATCATATCGACTGGGCCGGTCTTGATTCCGAACTACTCGACTTTGAACAGGCCCTTAGGGACGGTCTTCGCTGACGTCGATTGCGATGGTTTTTCGCAATAATTCGTCACTATACTCCGGTGCGTTATTCCGCTTTCACGGTTGGCTTAAGCACAGTGATAGTATTTCCTTTTATCCAAATAACGAAACAATAGCTTCTGCACGTAGTCGAGCAACTCTTGCTCGCGTGCTTCAGGCTGAGTAACAACTCCGTTTTGTTGCGTGGTCTGACGAGAAAACAATTCCTCATCCGGATAGATCGCGGCAATATTGCGGTAGAAGTTCTTTGGCATCCTGAACAGACCTGTGCTCACCGAATGAAGCCTGTCGGCATCAAGCCTAGAGAATACTTGATGAAATAGCTGCTCGTAATCGTGCTGAAAACCTTCCATGTATATTAGCGGTTCAAAACGCAATGCAACTGGCCAGCCCCGCCGTTGCAATCTAACCAGTGCGTCGAGACGCTTTTCAATAGAGGGAACCCTGTGCTCCCAGCGCTGATGAATTTCCTGAGGTGTAAAGCTCATCGCGACGACGCAATTTCGCGCCGAATCAATTTCCAGAAGATCGCGCACCTGCGTACTCTTGGTCCTTAATTCCAGAGTCAATCCCGGATGCAGAGCAAACCAGCGAACAAAATAATCGACGAATTTACTGACTGGCTCCAATGCCAGACTATCGCAATCATAGCCACTGTAAAAAACCGGATTATCCAGACAGTTTGCGGAATTGAGAATGTCCTCAGAAAATTCCTCATAGTTACAGAAAAGAACGTAATTAGAAGAACGATACATTCCCTGTAGAAAACAATAACGACAATCGTAAACACAATTGAGCATGTGCGAGAAATAGAAGCTGGGGCCACTGGTGAAACCGTATCCGGGCGGAGCCTCCAAAACCCGCCTGCCCTCTTTTCTTGCGAGAATTAGTGCAGGATTTGCTTTCTGCAATCTGAAGTTCTGAGACTTGCGATTGAATACTTCACCGAAACGCTCGATCGTTACCAGCGGCGTATCTTTCACCCGTTCCAGTATCTCCCCTACCCGGTCCGCAGTTCGCACCTCTTCTTCGATATAGACACAGGAAAATTTCATAACGCAGCTGTCAGTGCTTCCAGATGCATCAGCAGGTCCTTTGCCGAACTGAACTTCAGACCGCTCAGGTCATGCATCAGAGAAGTGCCACCTAGAGCGTGATACTTGCGACAGAAAGACTCCAATTGCACACGTTGAGTAGCGGTCAGTCGCACCATTTTCGACAATTGATCAAACTCTGGCGGTCGGGAATAAATACGCTTATATTCGCCAGCGAATTGGCTCAATTTGTTTACCAAACATTGAATAATATCCAACTGGACTTCCATCAACTCACCAATTCGCTGTTCCGAGACTAATTCAGCTGGATTGCGCGGATTATCAGAAATAATTTTGAAAACATGGACCAGTTCAGAAGTCACAAACCGTGTAGCAGTAGCTACAAAAGCACTCGCTTCCATATCGTAGGCGGCATCTTGCGTATATGCCGTTTCGGGATGGTCTACCGTTATCAGACTGGTGGAATTACACGGCATATCGAGCACCATGGGCGGATAGCTGACCCTACCGCTAAGCTGATCTGTCACCTTGTGAATCAATACTCCTTCACCAACTTCTCTGGTCCCGTGTCCTGCTATTCCAATATTCAGCCAGGCCGCCCCGGCAGTCTGCAAACTCTCCTGTCTACCGGCCAGAAAACCCATGGCCGTTGCCGTAGCGAGTTTACCAACGCCGCTTATAATAAGGTTTATCCCACTTTTATTGCCGTAAAGACGAAAGCCGGCCGTAGCTTTTTCCTGGCTCAGCTTGAAGCGTTGGATCAGCGGTCGAGCTTCACAGCTCAGCGCCACCACAAGGTTTACGCGACTGCTCGATATTTGCTGCGTCACGGACAGGCCTGCTCGATCGGCCGCTGCTGATAGCAGGCTAGTTTAGCGGCATAATGAGCTGCGCGTTCTCCCTGACCGCGTTTTCTCGCGCCGTTGGCTAATATCTCACACTTACGCAGCAGGGCATTAACTACCGCCGCCTTCTGCCTTGCATTCAATGTTCCGGAATGTAGAATTTTTTCCAGTGCTTTGACTCGAAATCGATCCATGCCCCAGTGCTTTCGTGATAACTGGTCAGCGTGACCTCCATATTTTCGCAGGAGAGGTTGATCCAGAAACAACACCGGGTTAGCGACACAAATTCGCAACCACAGGTCATAGTCTTCACAGGCCGGTAACTGCTCATCAAAACCACCCGTCTGCTCAAACAGATCGCGCCTGATAAGCGCTGAGGAGGGTGAAATTGAACATAACGGCAGGCAATCTTCGAAAATGAATCCCCCTGATTTCGCGTGCTTGCTCATGGGGTTTACACGCTTCCCATCTCGAATCCAAATTTCATCCGTATGGCAGAAGCGGTGCTCCGGCTGCTGCCGCAGAGCAGTCATCTGTTTTTCAATCTTTAGCGGCAGCCACTCATCATCAGAATCCAGAAAAGCCAGCCAGTCATATCGGCTATGCCCGACCCCTTTATTCCGGGCTTTACTGACACCTTGATTGGGCTGATACAGATAATTCACCCGCGGATAAAATTGCTCTATCAATGACTGGGTATCGTCAGTAGAACCATCATCCACAACGATAATTTCCAAGGGATGGAAAGTCTGCGCGATCACGGAATCCAGAGCGCGGCGCAGAACCTGCATACGATTATAGGACGGGATAATGACGCTGACACCGTGGTTCACGAGTTACACCTCCGATGACACTACCTGTGCTAGATTAAGCGGTAATCGCAATTGGGGAATCATATTATGCGCTTGGACCATCTGGGCCTCATTCGCCTGGCCTCCGAAATCTGCATGGCGGCTGGCACACCAAGCAAGGAAGCGACAGCGGTTGCAGAGTTGCTGGTAGAAGCAAATTTGCAAGGACATGACTCTCACGGAGTCGGGATGTTACCAGTATATGTGCGGAATATTAAGAAAGGCTTTCTTCAGCCCAGCGCTCATGTGCGGATAACCTCGACCAGCGACAGCGTCCTTCTGTTGGATGGTCAGTCGGGCTTCGGGCAGGTGGTGGGACCCGAGGCCATGGATCTGGCTATCGAGCATACCCGCAGTCATGGCGTTTGCATCATGGGACTCAAGAATGCCCATCATCTCGGCCGTATCGGAGGCATGGGTGAGCAGGCGGCCGCCGCCGGATTGATATCCATGCATTATGTTAATGTGGTTGGGCACAATCCCCTCGTAGCGCCATTCGGCGGAGCGCAGGCCAGAATGAACACCAACCCTTTTTGCTGTGCTATTCCTATGCGCGATCCTGCGTCGCCGTTGATTCTCGACATGGCTACCAGCACTATCGCGCTCGGAAAAGTACGGGTCGCACACAATGCCGGCGAACCGGTCACCGAAGGATGCCTGGTTGACCACGAGGGGATGCCGACCCGGGATCCGGACGTAATGTTTAGCCAACCCCTCGGCGCCATGACTTACCTTGGTCAGCATAAAGGTTTTGGCCTTGCACTGGTCTGCGAGTTACTGGCGGGCGCTCTGGTAGGTCACTGGACCGCGCAGGATGAGCATCCACGTCCTATGAACGTGATCAACCACATGTTAACTGTTGTGCTTGATCCAAAGATTTTTGAAAACGTCGATGAATTTGTTGCCGAAGCAGAAAAGTTCATTGCTTATATCAAGGCCACGCCGCCTGCAATGGGAACAGACTCAGTACTGATTCCGGGTGACTCGGAGCGAGAGGAGAAGAGACAACGGCTTCAGCGAGGAATCCCGATCGACTCGGGATCCTGGAAACAGCTGTTGGAAACGGCGGCCAGTGTCGGACTTAGCGAGACCGCTTGTCGCAGCCTAACAGACTAAATTCAGGCGTTGTACTTTGCCAGTTCCTTTCTCGCCACCACCCGACGATGCACCTCGTCAGGACCATCGGCGAGGCGGAGAGTGCGTTGACTGGTCCAGAGGGCGGCAAGCGGAAAATCCTGCGACACCCCCGCAGCACCATGAATTTGAATGGCACGATCGATGACCCGCAACGCCATATTAGGAACTGCTACCTTGATTTGCGATATGGCATCCCTGGCAGCTTTATTGCCAATAGTGTCCATCAGATATGCGGCGCGTAACACCAGTAGCCGACACATATCAATCTCTATCCGGCTATCAGCGATTACGTCATAATTTCCGCCCAATTCTGCGAGGGGTTTACCAAACGCCTCCCGGTTAAGCGATCGTTTACACATTAATTCAAGGGCCTTTTCAGCCGCACCGATGGATCGCATGCAGTGATGAATACGCCCCGGGCCCAATCGACCCTGGGAAATTTCAAATCCCCGTCCACGACCCAGAATAATATTGGATTCCGGAACTCGAACATTATGGAACTTGATATGCATATGTCCATGAGGGGCGTCGTCCCGACCAAATACTTCCATCGGCCTGACCACTTCGACTCCATCAGTATCCATTGGTACAAGAATCTGAGACTGGCGATTGTGTTTGGGTGCTCCAGGATCTGTAATCACCATGACGATCATGATTTTGCAACGGGCATCGCCGGCGCCAGATATGTAAAACTTCTCGCCATTGATTACCCATTCATCGCCTTCCAATACTGCTGAAGTGCATATATTGGTCGCGTCCGATGACGCCACCCCCGGCTCCGTCATCGCAAATGCTGACCTGATCTCACCGGCCAGGAGTGGTTCAAGCCATTGCTGTTTTTGCTGTTCAGAACCATAGCGCTCCAATACTTCCATATTACCCGTGTCCGGAGCGCTGCAATTAAACGCTTCTGAAGCCAACCTGCTCCGGCCCATGATTTCAGCCAGATGCGCGTATTCCAGATTGCTGATCCCGGCACCACCCTGGCTCTCCGGAAGGAAGAAATTCCACAGGCCCATGGCTCGCGCTTCATCCTTGAGCCCCTCGAGAATCTCATCCTGGCGCGCAGTATGGGACCATCTGTCACCTACACCGACCTCGTGGTGGTATTCCTTTTCCAGAGGCTCAACTTTATCAGTGACAAAAGTACGTATCTTCTCGCGAATTTCCGCCATCTCATCGGACAGTCCCAGATTCATCATGTTGGTATTTCCTTGGAATAAATGATTTCTTAAAAGTCAGCTCGCGATTGTACCACCACCGTCGATGACAATGGTTTGACCCGTAGTAAAGCTGCCGGCATCGGAAGCAAGAAAGATAGCAGCACCCGCGATCTCGTCAGGCTCGCCGATTCGGCGCAGCGGGTAATGTTTTACTGTGGCTGCGTACGTTTCAGGATTCTCCCACAGGGCCCTGGCAAAATCAGTCCGCACCAGACCCGGCGCTATGCAGTTAACCCGAACATTTGCCGGGCCCCATTCGACCGCGAGATTCCGGGCTATCTGCATATCTGCCGCTTTGGATATGGCATAAGCTCCAAGCTTGTCGGTCCCCTTCAAGCCCCCAATGGACGAGACAATAATAACCGAGCCGCCGCCTTTTTCTGCGATACCCGGAATCACCATCTGACACAATCGATGCACGCTACCTATGTTGGCATGCATGACCTTGTCGAATGCGGCATCGGGGATATCCTGGCTGGGTCCGTAGTATGGATTGAGGGCAGCGTTACAAACCAGTACATCGATGGATCCCAATTGCGCCATAGTCTGGGCTACCAGATTCTCCAGCTGCTCCCGGTAATTGATATTACAGGCCACCGCTAACGCCACACCTCCACCAGTGCGGATTTCTTCGGCAACTTCCTCACACGCATCCTGATTGCGGCTCGAGACAACCACCCTGGCACCCTGCTCCGCCATACGAATGGCAATGGCCTTTCCTATACCCTTGGTGGAACCTGTGACTAGTGCCACTTTACCGCTTAAATCAAACAAACTCATTCTGTCCTCGCATTGAATTGTAATTATTCCGGAATCAGGGAAAGAGCCAGCGGCTCCTCAAGTCACCGAGCTAATCGAGCCAGGGCCTGGCACCCTTGCTGATACTGGTTCCACCATCAACGGGAATGATGGTGCCATTAGTGTAGTTTCCGGCTCTCGAAGCGAGATAGACGATGACCCCTATAATCTCTTCCGGTTGCCCTATGCGCCCCAGGGGACTGTCTGCCTCAATGTCCTGCCTGAAGTTCGCCAGCACGTAATCAGTCATCCTTGATTCAAAAAAACCGGGCGCTACTGCATTGACGGTAATATTTCTGCGCGCGAGGTCGACCGCCAGGGTACGGGTAAGATGGTGAAGGGCGGCTTTACTGGCAGAATATGCGTACGTTGGAACCCGCTGTACAACGGGCACCTGTAATCCGTCCATCGAGCCAATATTGATGATACGAGACGGATCTGACTTGTCTCCGGCAGCCTCAAGCAGTGGCACCAGATCCCGGGTCAATGAGAAAACGGCATTGACATTGGTGCCCATGACCTTGGCGAACCCTTCATCCGGATAATCTTCCAGTCGGGCTCCCCAATTAGTGCCTGCATTATTGATCAATATATCAAGCCCACCTTCGCGTTCCCTCAACTCGGCAACCAGCCGTTCTCGATCGTCGGCCCGGGTCAGATCCGCGCACAAACCGCGACACTCTCCATATTGCCGCAATTCCGCGAGTGCTTCATCGCACTTTTCCTGACTGCGGGAAGAGATCGTCACCCTCGCGCCATTCTGCAGCAGTCCCTTGCTCATCATCATGCCAAGACCCCCGGAACCTCCGGTTACCAGAGCATGCTTGCCTGACAAGGAAAAAAGTTTTTGTAATGAGTAATCTTCGCTCATCGGGTTCACTCGTCCGCTACCTTTACCAACTGCTTGCCAAAGTTCTTGCCATTCAGCATGCCACGAAAGAATTCCGGGGCGTTCTCTATACCCTCACCGATAGATTCACGATACTTAATCTTGCCCTCACGAACCCAAGTACCCAGTTGTCTGGTCGCTTCAATCCAGCGCTCAAACCATTCGGTAACCACAAAAAATCGATGCTCAGGCACCGGATCGAGGTTTTTTAGAATATGAAACGGTGTTTCAGATTGGGTAATGTCCTTATCGTTATAGTTAGAAATATACCCACATATTGGAACTCGGGCACCTTCATTCAATAAGGGGGCAACAGCCCTGGTTACGTCTCCACCAACATTCTCGAAATAAATATCAATTCCCTCGGAGCAGACCTCTCTAAGTGCCTGTTGCCAATTATCGGCCTTGTAATCGATGCAGGCGTCAAAATTAAGTTCTTCTCGCACGTAGCGACACTTATCCGGACCACCAGCGATGCCTATAGTCGTCAGTCCCATGCCCTTTGCAATCTGTCCCACTACAGAACCAACTGCGCCCGACGCTGCGGCAACAACCAGGGTTTCCCCCGCTTTTGGTTTGCCCACTTCCAGCAGTCCGAAGTAGGCAGTTCGACCTGGCATTCCAACCACCCCAAGATGAGCCGATAGCGTGCCGTTATTGATATCTATCTTCATCAGCGAGGGAGAATCTGCGTCGACTACAATCATAGTTTGCCATCCCTGGTGTACGGCAACATAGTCACCCGCAGCGAACTTTGGAGATTTTGACTGTACTACAACACCTGCCGATTCGCCGACCATCACATCTCCAATTTGAAGAGGATCCGCATAGGATTTAACGTCATGCATCCTACCGCGCATATAGGGATCCAGAGACAGCCACAGCACTTTGATCAGAACCTGATTATCCTGCAATTCAGGAACATCGATTTGCTGAACATCGAAACAGCTGGCATCCGGCTCTCCTACTGGTCGCTTGGCCAACAGTACACGTGTATTTTTCATTCATCCCCCCCGGCTGAGTATCCTTAAATACGACGCGCAGTCTATCCCAGCTTGGGAAGCAGCAGCAACCCGAGTCATCAGGCGGAACAATGGCCGATCCAGCTCTCCTGGATGTCAACATCCACCGGCCTCAGACTCGGCATCAACCGAAAAATTTCATTGCATGTAGGCGTCACCAACATTCTTTGCAATTGGCCTGCCTGCAACTAATCCAGACTGTCTGATAATCTGCCAATCCAATGGCAGCAAACTATCCCGTCCGTCACAGGTCCCTCCTTTCGTAATGCTTAGATACTTCTTTGACCCGATAGAGATAATGGTACAGGGTGCTGAAATTAAGTTTTTCGTACAAGCTGACGGCAGGTAAATTCGCTTCTTCAACCTGCAAATACGCATAATCAGCACCTGTATCCGCACCCCACGCAAGCACACTTTCCAGAAGTGAACTTGCATAATGCTGGCGACGACAGCTGGGAGCAGTCGCTACGTTATGAATACCTATAGCGCCCTGATAGTGAATTGCAAGGGCGCAACAGGCTGGGGCACCGCTTTCTTTGTAGAGAACCGCGAAAAATGTTTCCGAACCAATTCGATCAATTAATTTCTGGTGGTAGGCTTTTTGATCCGTTGGCTGACCACTAATGCGGTAATAAATATCCAGCCAAGCTTCCTTGTCTGAGAGACGAAGTATCGGCGAAACTATTCGACTTCCGGTTAATGGGCGCACCATGACCCGCGACGGTGATTCAACAGCATAACCATTGGTTTCGAGAAAAGAATCCAGTCGGGACATTCCTGGCAAACATGGTACTCGGACAGAGACCGGCTGCGATCGCGAGTAAAAGAATATTTCACAATCGGCTACCAACTCAGCATGATCTGGCGGCAAAGAGCCATAAAGAGTTAATGAATTCGCTCGCCGGGTAAAACCATGCGCAAATCTCAAGACACCATAGGACATGACTTGTTCTTCAATCGCTGGCCAGGAAAACCGGGCCGCCCTTTCGACCAGAGGAATATGCATGGTTAATTTCTCCTGCTTGCGCCCATAAAAAAACCTCCAATGTC
>Ga0181587_10000442_pt1 | contig 34204 bp, 30 predicted proteins | sample 071ome_27_FD_132463 | JGI IMG/M metagenome (GOLD analysis project Ga0181587, IMG submission 132463) | Coastal salt marsh microbial communities from the Groves Creek Marsh, Skidaway Island, Georgia - 071409AT metaG (megahit assembly) | ecosystem: Environmental > Aquatic > Marine > Intertidal... | reverse complement strand
GTTGTGGCGTTGCTGGTCATCGGCCCCGAGCGGCTGCCAGGCACGGTAAGGACCGCCAGCCTCTGGATAGGCAGGTTCCGTCGCAGCTTCCACAAGATTAAAGCAGAAGTGGAAAGGGAGCTTAATGCTGATGAAATCCGGCGTCAGTTGCACAATGAATCTATCCTCGCAGAAGTAGAAGAAGCCAAAAATCAGGCGAAAGAACTTACCAGTAATCTGGAAAGCGCAGCAGTCAGGGAATTGGGAATTGAATCAGACGCCCGCACTGACAAGCGGGAAAACGTCGCCGAGGAGGCAGCCGGGGGAAATCAAGAAAAAGTCACCATCACTAGTGAAGATTCTGGCAAAGATACCGCTCGAGAGATTGAATCAAAACCAGACCAGCGGAAAGCCGAGTCAGCTGAGCCCACCATAGGGAATGAAATCAAACAGGCGGTCAGCTACGTCAACGACATCTCCCGCTCGGTGGAAGCCTCTGCGCAGGAAATAGAGGAAAAAATCCGGAATCCCGGTTACGCCGCCAAAAGAAAGTCAGGTGATAAACCGTGAGCTCTGCCGAAGACGACAAGGAGCTCACGCTCGTCGATCATCTGGTGGAGCTACGTGACCGCATACTCAAGGCGCTGGTTGCCGTCGTGGTGATCTTTCTGTGCCTCTTCCCATTTGCCAATGAAATATACGTCTTTATCGCCGACCCGCTGATAGCCGCATTGCCGGAAAATTCCACCATGATAGCGATCGATCCAACGTCGCCGTTCTTTGCACCCTTCAAACTCACATTCTATGCGGCAGTGGTTGTTGCAGCTCCTTATATTCTTTATCAACTCTGGTCATTTATCGCGCCGGGGCTTTATAAAAACGAAAAGGCTGTTGCGATGCCGCTGTTTATCTCGAGCGTGGCCCTGTTCTACGCAGGAATAGCATTCGCCCGTTACATACTTTTCGGTATTGTCTTCAGGTTTTTCATATCAGTCGCTCCTGAAGGTATTGCGGTCGCCCCGGATATAAGCAGTTTCCTTAGCTTCGCGCTGACAATTTTCTTTGCCTTTGGGATTGCCTTCGAAGTGCCCATCGCAGTTTTTCTTTTTATCTGGGCGGGACTGGCTGAGCCGGAGTCGCTATCGGCCAAACGACCCTACGTGGTGGTGGGATGTTTTGTGGTCGCCATGTTGCTCACGCCACCCGATCCTTTTACCCAGTCAATGTTGGCACTGCCTATGTGGGCGCTGTTCGAACTGGGAATCGTAGCGGGAAAACTGGCCCGAAAGAAACAAGGCGACGCTGAAGAGGCAGAGCAGGCAACTGAATCGAGTTAAAGAATGAAGGTAACCGGTCCATCGTTGACCAGTTCTACCTGCATATCCGCCGCAAAACGACCGCTCGCCACGTCATCATGCTTCGCGCGGGCAAGTTCTACCATGTGATCGTAAAGTCGTTCCGCTTCCCGCGGATCCATTGCCGATGAGAAACTGGGTCGCAGACCACGGCGGGTGTCAGCAGCAAGGGTAAATTGGGAAACCAACAGCAAACCCCCTTTAATGTCCCGAACGCTCAGATTCATCTTGTCATCGGAATCCGCAAAGACCCGGTAGGAGAGCATACGTTCCAGGGCATTTTCAACCGACTTTGGGGTATCTTCTTTCTGCAAACCAAGGAAAGCCAGTAATCCCTGTCCGATTTCGCCAACGGTTTCACCGTCGACCACCACCCGGGCCTGCCTGACGCGTTGAATAAGAACAATCACTAAAGCGGTTCGTCCCTGAGTTCCTTTGCCAAATCTGTAGTCGAGCGAATGAGAGCATCGATAATTCCCGGTTCTGACGCCGAGTGGCCGGCATCGCGGATGATATACAACTCTGACGCCGGCCAATGATCATGCAAAGTCACCGCATTATCGAGCGGGCAGACCATATCGTAGCGTCCGTGAATAATCCTGGCCGGGATATTTTTAATTTTGGAAAGATTATTCAATATCTGATTTTCTTCAATAAAACCATTATTGATAAAAAAGTGGCTCTCGATACGACTCATGGCAAGGGCGTTGTGTTTTTTGTCAATACTATTCTTGGCGTCACCGCTAGGGCGTAATGTGGAACAGTTGGTTTCCCACCCAACCCAGGATCTGGCCGCCGCCATGCGCGCGAGCTCATCGTTTGCAGTCAATCTCTTGTGATACGCGCTAACCAGATTGTCGCGTTCATTTTCCGGTATAAACTCGGCAAACTCTTTCCAGTGATCGGGGAATACCCGGCTGGCGCCCTCGACATATAGCCAATCCAGATCGCTCCTGCGACACAGAAAAATACCGCGTAACACCATGGCTAGAACTCGATCGGGGTATTCCTGCGCGTAGATCAGCGCAAGAGTGGAGCCCCAGGACCCACCAAACAATACCCATTTTTCAATACCGAGAAACTTCCTGATGGACTCCACATCTTCAACCAGACTCTTTGTGTCGTTTTCACGCAACTCTGCATGGGGAGTTGAACGGCCGCAACCACGCTGATCAAAGGTAATGATCCGGTACTGTTCGGGGTCGTAGAAGCGTCGCGATGTATAGTTGCAGGCGCTGCCCGGGCCGCCGTGAATAAACAGGATGGGGATGCCGTCCGGGTTGCCCGCCTCATCCAGATAGAGTTCGTGGATTTCAGACACTCTTAGCTGGTGACGATTGTAGGGTTTTAACTCAGGATACAAGGCCAGCAAGACAGTCCCCTCAGAGCAACAGCCAGTTATCAGTTTAAGAGTTAATGTTAGGCTAATTCGGCCAATTTGGCGACCAGTCCTCTGACTGCCAGCGACGCCTTGTTTGCTCCAGTCTTAACACCGACATCGGCCGCCAGGCACTGACATAAGGGACTGCCTGCTCCAGGCGCTTTGCGCCATCAGCCCCTGGCCTGGCTGCCGCGGCTGTGGCGTTTGCGTTCGTTTTCTGTCAGGTGCCTTTTACGCAGGCGGATATGGGCGGGTGTCACCTCCACCAATTCATCGTCTTCGATAAATTCCATCGCCTGTTCAAGGCTATGGATTACCGGCGGAGTAAGAATGATATTTTCGTCGCTGCCAGAAGCGCGAATATTAGTTAACTGCTTGGCCTTGGTTGGGTTGACCACCAGGTCGTTCTCCCGATTGTGCAGGCCGACAATCATTCCTTCATAGACCTCCACATTGGGACCAATAAACAGGCGTCCCCTCTCCTGCAGGTTGAACAGTGCATAGCCCAGCGTCTTACCGCTCACCATTGAAACCAGAACACCGTTGTTGCGGCGGGCTATTTCTCCCGCCTTGACCGTCCCGTAGTGATCAAACACGTGGGTCATAATGCCACTGCCTGAAGTCATGCTGAGAAACTGAGATCGAAAACCGATCAGCCCGCGGGTGGGAATAATAAATCCCATGCGGACCCGGCCTTTACCGTCGGGCAACAATTCCTGCATATCTGCCCTGCGTTTGCCGAGCTCCTCGATAACACTGCCCTGATGCTGCTCGTCACAATCTATTACGAGTTCCTCGAAGGGTTCCTGTTTAACCCCGTCGATTTCCTGCACAATGACCTCCGGCCGCGACACTGCCAATTCATAGCCTTCGCGACGCATGGTTTCAATCAATACTGACAGGTGTAGTTCGCCCCTCCCGGAGACACGATATCTGTCCGGCGAATCGCCCGGCTCTACCCGGAGCGCCACGTTGTAAAGCAACTCCCTTTCCAGGCGCTCCTTGATATTGCGGGTGGTAATGAATTTGCCGTCCTGTCCCGCGAAAGGCGAATCATTGACCTGGAATGTCATGTTGATCGTCGGCTCATCCACGGTCAGCGGAGCCAGCGCCTCAATTTTGACGAGATCGCACAGCGTGTCTGAGATACGCAGATTATCAATCCCGCTGATGCAAATAATGTCCCCAGCCTCAGCCAGTTCCGAATCAATGCGCTCCAGGCCGAGATAATTTTTAACCTGCAAAACCTTGCCCCGGCGAATCTCTCCACTGCTATCCACAATTGCCACCGGCATATTCGGCTGGACCTGGCCGCGAGTGATCCGACCGACTCCGATCACCCCCACGTAACTGCTGTAATCCAGCGCGCTAATCTGCATCTGGAACGGGCCATCCCGATCTACCTCCGGCGGCGGAACATGTTTGATGATGGTTTCAAACAGAGGCTGCATGTCTTCGGCCAGCTGGTCTTCCTCATATCCTGCAATCCCCTGCACAGCGGAACAGTAGATTACCGGGAAGTCGAGTTGCTTATCCGTGGCGCCCAGACGATCAAACAGGTCGAATACTTCATTGAGGACCCAGTCGGGGCGCGCACCATCACGATCGACCTTGTTGATCACAACAATCGGATTTAGTCCGGCAGCGAATGCCTTCTGTGTGACGAAGCGGGTCTGGGGCATTGGGCCTTCCACCGCATCCACCAATAACAGCACGCTGTCGACCATCGACATAACGCGTTCCACCTCACCACCAAAATCAGCGTGGCCTGGTGTATCGACAATGTTGATTCGGTAGTCTTGCCAGGCAATGGCGCAGTTTTTCGCGAGGATCGTAATGCCGCGTTCCCGCTCCTGGTCATTGGAATCCATCACCCGGTCAATGGACTTACCCCGTGTGTCGAGAGTACCCGACTGCTGCAGCAGCCGATCTACAAGCGTCGTCTTGCCATGGTCCACATGGGCAATAATGGCTATGTTTCGTATTTTCTCAATCATTGGTGGGATGAATGCCGCTTGCAGGGGCTCGGGTCAACCACGTTGGCGTGCCCGCGAAAGGCGGCGAGTATACAGTAGCTTGGTGGTACCCGGAAGGGGCGCCAGTCTCTGGCGAGCACCGCGATCTTTATCGACGGCAGTAATCTTTTGTTCAGCGGGCAACCAGGAGTGCCAGATGGTCGACAAGTGTCACAACTGTGAGGAAGGACAATCCCAGCAACACCAGGAGCAAGCACGAAGTGAACACCTTCAGCACGCGATTATTAAACGGCGCGGCATCAGCGAACGGGACAAACTGCATGATGACCCGAACCACGACGTAGCCAGCGATAAACCATGCGGCCAGCTCCAGCGGCGGCGCGTCATCTATCCAGGCAGAACCGATTAATAGCGCCGCAAGCATTATCCGGATCAACCATCGAAAAAAGATATCTTCCAGAGGTATTAGTTGATTACCCAGTGCAACTGCTTTTTCCAGCATATCCTAGACCTCAATGATGATTGCGTGTTGCTGTTCGCCGTCTGCGTCGCCGGACAATGCGAATCTGCCGACCGATCTTTGATAAGCCGGTTGTTGCGCGGCTAGCCATGCGCTCTGGCAGGCTGGTAGACGGCAACATTTTCGAAACCCAGGTCCACCAGGTGGGCTGCGTGCAACCGGCTCATCATACCTTTATCACAATAGAGCACATAGTTATCGGCCCGGTCCTTGTCTGCCATATAAGACTGCAACTGGTAAAAGGGAATCTCGAGAACCTCGAGCTTGTCCGCCCGATTAAACGTAAGCAGAGAATTTTCCATGTCGTCGGGATGACGGATATCAATTAATGTGACGCCTGGCTCCAGGTGTTCAACCATTGAAATCTCCGGCTGGGACCCGTCAATTTCCTCCGCTAACTGGCTTACCAGCTGTACGCGGGCACCGGTCACCGCTTCATCGAGCAATTGCATATCGAAATGTTCTTCCTGACGGGCAATGCGGAGCGGTCGGGCGCGGGTAGTAGGTTTGTTGGAGATGACACCACAATACTCTGGTATGTGCCTGGAGAACTCCTCAGTTCCTATCTGTCTGGCAATATCTATAATGTCCTGCTTGCCCGACGAAATGAGGGGCCTTAGGACCAGCATGTCACTTACACTGTCAATGACAGCCAGGTTAGCCAACGTTTGACTGGAAACCTGAGCCACACTCTCTCCGGTCACCAGTGCCTCGATTCCAACAGACGCCGCGACCTGTGATGCCGCCCGCAACATCATGCGCTTGAGCACCACTCCCATCTGGGAGTTCTCGACTTTGCTCAGGATTTCCTCCACTACCCGCTCGAACGGCACAGTGACGAAGCGTACCTGATGGGAAGCGCTGTACTTCATCCACAGATAAAGAGCGACTTCTTTGACGGCAAGCTCGTGGGTCCTGCCTCCAAGATTGAAAAAACAATAATGCATCAATAGACCGCGCCTGATGCACAGATAACTAGATACCGCCGAATCGAATCCGCCCGAGATTAACGACAGCACGGAATCCTGCGAACCCAGAGGAAATCCGCCAATGCCGTTTTGCTGCTGCAGTATCAGATGAACAATGTCTTGCCTGATCTCAAGCTGAACCGTTACATCGGGGTTTTTCAATCGCACCCCTGCAGCGTCAGTCTGCTGCACGAGTGCGCCACCAACACGACGCTCTACATCTACTGAACTGAACGGATGTTTACCCTGTCTTTTGCAGCGCACGGCAAAGGATTTACCCGCCAGTCTTTTAGCAAAGGCCGGCACACATGCCTCGACGATGTTATCGAGATCAACAAGCGGATAGCGCCTGACCAGTTGAAACTGACCAACACCAGGAATACAACCGAGGCGCTGGCTTATCCTGGTGATCAGAAGCGGATCATCAGACGAGGTTTCAATATTCACCGCATCCCAGTCGCCTGTGACCTGCACCCCGTCGTCCAACTCTCGCAGCAATTTCCTGAGATTCTTGCGCAGCTGCCGTACCAGGCGGCGACGCACCGGTCGGCTCTTGATAGTGATTTCGGGGTAAAGTTTAACGACAAAGAGCATCTAAGCGCACCCTATTAGTGCATTCAAAGCTTAGTTGCACTATTTTTGTGCATAATTGCGATTACGTGTTCTCTAAGACCCTGATTTACAGGCCTTTTAAGTTAGCGAGTTATGGCATATATTTTGCTCCACCACTTGCACTCAAGGCAAGCCGATCGTGTAGCATGGCGATTGGCGCTCTTGACCGGTTGTGCAAGAAGTGGACGGAAGCACCGTCGGGCGATCCGATGGTACCGAGACAGCTCGTAGCTGGCTAACCGAGGTAAATGAACCAATCAGATTGATCACACGGAGGATCAACAATGTCTGAAAAGACGCTTAATTTAATCAAAGAAAACGATGTAAAGTGGGTTGACCTCCGTTTTACAGACACCAAGGGCAAGGAGCAACACGTCACTTTTCCCGCTGCGCGCATCGATGCAGACTTTTTCGAAGGCATGATGTTCGATGGCTCTTCTGTCGCAGGCTGGAAGGGCATCAACGAGTCCGACATGATTCTGCGCCCGGACGACAGTACCGCAGTACTGGATCCGTTTGCAGACGAACCGCAGGTCAACGTGCGCTGTGACGTGATCGAGCCCAAAACCATGCAGGGCTACAACCGCGACCCCCGATCGGTTGCTCGCCGCGCCGAAGAGTACCTGAAATCAACCGGCATCGGCGATACCGCCTATTTTGGTCCTGAACCGGAATTTTTTGTCTTTGATGACGTACGCTGGAATGTCGATATGGAGGGCGCCAGCTACAAGCTGAATGCCGAGGAAGCAGCCTGGTCTTCCGGTTTGGAATTCGAAGGCGGCAATATGGGTCACCGACCGCGCGTCAAAGGCGGCTATTTCCCTGTGCCCCCGGTGGACTCTGCCCATGACCTGCGCTGTGCCATGAGCGAGACCATGCAGGCCATGGGTCTTGAGATCGACTTGCATCACCACGAAGTGGGTAACGCCTGTCAAAACGAAATCGGCACCAAATTCAACAGCCTGGTAGCCAAGGCAGACGAAGTGCAGATCCTCAAGTACTGTATCCACAATGTGGCACACGCTTTCGGAAAGACTGCTACCTTCATGCCCAAGCCACTGGTAGGTGATAACGGAAGCGGCATGCACTGCCACCAGTCTATCTTCAAGGATGGTCAGAATGTGTTCGCCGGCGACGGTTACGCGGGCCTTTCTCAGGAAGCAATTTACTACATTGGCGGCATCATCAAGCATGCCAAGGCATTGAACGCTTTCGGTAATGCCTCCACCAACTCCTACAAGCGTCTGGTGAAGGGCTTCGAGGCACCGACCCTTTTGGCTTACTCGTCCCGAAACCGCTCCGCGGCAATTCGAATTCCTTACATCCTCGGTGGCAACCCGAAGGCTATCCGCATAGAAGTGAGATTCGGGGACTGTACTGCGAATCCGTACCTGTTCTTCGCCGCCATGCTGATGGCTGGTCTCGACGGTATCCAGAACAAGATCGATCCGGGCGAAGCGGCCAGTAAGGACCTCTACGATCTGCCCCCGGAAGAAGAGGCACAGATTCCTCAGGTCTGCGGAACACTTGAGGAAGCGCTAGCGTCCCTGGATGCCGACCGAGATTTTCTCAAGGCCGGTGGCGTTTTTGATGACGACCTGATCGATGGCTACATCGCGCTGAAGAGCGAGGAAGTGGTACGTCTGAATATGACCACTCACCCGGTCGAATTCGATATGTACTATTCCGTCTAAGCAAGTTACAGCGAGCATAAACATAAAGAGCCCGGGCATTTACCCGGGCTTTTTTTGCACCCGTAAAGTGCGCTGTTGGTGGCAACAGTATATTCTGGGCCTCGCTCAACTTATCTTTAGCACCAACAGCTACTCAAAATGACCTCAAAGGTCTCGCAAAACGCACCATATTGGTGCATAGTATCGCAGTGGATAACCAGGCATTCTCCATTGCCTGTAGCCCGAAGTGCTGGAAAGTCCCACCAAATGGTCACATTCCACCCGCTCAGCATGACCTGATTGGTTTGGCCGTTGTTGGTTTGGTTATTGCATGGGTGCAGGCATGAAATCGAACCTGGTAATGGCTGTCAGCCCGGAATCCCCTGCGAGCCTGCTCAGCATGAAACAGAACAGTCATCACAAACGACTATTGGACCAGCTAAAAACCGGAGCTCTGCTACTGGACCCGCGTTTGCGGATTCTGTATCTGAACCTGGAAGGAGAATCGCTGCTTGAAGTCAGCGACCGAAAAGCACCAAGGATGACGCTGGATGAAATTCTGATAGGCGCTGACGAGGACATCAGAGAAATCAGGCGAGCACTGGAGAACAATTCGAGCTATACCAAGCACCAGGCAAGTTTCAGACTTCATAGCGGCAAAGACATTACTGTGGATTACACCATCAGTCCGTTTGATATGGATGGCAAGACCAGAATTCTGATGGAGCTTCATTCTCTGCACTACACCCAGCGCATAAGCCGTGACGAACTGCTGCTATCGACCCAGGCCACAACCCGCGAGCTGGTCCGAGGCTTGGCCCATGAAATCAAGAATCCATTGGGAGGCATTCGAGGAGCTGCACAGCTGCTTGCCCAAGAGCTGCCGAATGAAGAATTGAGAGACTACACCAATGTGATAATTGAAGAAGCCGACCGCCTGCGAAACCTTGTGGACCGACTAACCGGATCTCGCAAGCCGCCGGAGATGGTGGCGCTTAACATCCATGAAGTAGTAGAACGAGTCGCCAGCCTGGTGGAAGCTGAAACCGTCCACAAGGCGATCGAGCTGGAAAAAGACTACGATCCCAGTATCCCTTCAATCATGGGGGATCAGGAGCAGTTGATCCAGGCGCTTCTAAATGTTGTCGGTAACGCCGTGCAGGCGCTAGAAAGCCCGGCAGTCGACCACGATCTTGGCATCATCCGCTTGCGAACCCGGGTACTGCGTAATATCACCCTCGGCAATACCCTTCACCGACTGGTAGCACGGATCGATGTCTGCGACAACGGTCCCGGCATACCCGAGCGAATCATCGACACGCTATTTTATCCCATGATCTCCGGGCGGGCAGAGGGTACAGGGCTGGGACTCTCTATCGCCCAGAGCATTATCAACCAGCATGGCGGCATAATCGAGTGTGAGAGCCGTCCGGGGTCGACGGTATTTTCCATCACCTTACCGCTACCTGAAGAAATCAGCTAAAGAGGTTTTGATCAAGCATGAGCGCGCACAATTCTGTCTGGATCCTTGATGACGATCGATCAATTCGATGGGTATTGGAAAAATCTCTCGAGAAAAAAGGCCTTGAAACGGTTTCCTTCGAGACCGGTGATGATCTGCTCCATCGCCTGGAGCACGATCAACCCGACGCGATCATCAGCGACATCCGCATGCCCGGCATCAATGGACTGGAGCTGTTGTCCAACATTCAGCAGCAATACCCGCAGCTGCCGGTAATAATAATGACCGCCCACTCGGATCTGGAGAGTGCAGTCTCTTCATATAGCCGCGGCGCATTCGAATATCTACCCAAGCCTTTCGATATTGAAGAGGCGGTAGCAATGACCCAGCGAGCTCTGGATCACACCCGCAAAAAAAATGTAGGCGTGCAGTCGGAACCGATGGAAAAAGCTCAGGAGATCATCGGCGAAGCACCGGCAATGCAGGAAGTCTTTCGCGCTATCGGGCGACTGTCCCAATCAAATATTTCTGTTCTGATTAACGGCGAATCCGGCACTGGCAAAGAGCTGGTGGCGCAGGCCCTGCATCGGCACAGCCCAAGAAAGGACAGGCCCTTTATTCCGCTCAACGTGGCGGCAATTCCCAAGGAACTGATCGAGTCTGAACTGTTCGGTCACGAGAAAGGCGCTTTTACCGGCGCCACCCAGCAGCGAGTGGGACGTTTCGAGCAGGCGGACGGCGGCACGCTATTCCTGGACGAGATTGGCGACATGCCGGCCGAGACTCAAACCCGCTTGCTGCGCGTGCTGTCCGACGGAGAATTTTACCGGGTCGGCGGTCATACGCCTCGCAAGGTGGATGTGAGGATTATCGCCGCGACCCATCAGGACCTGGAGACACTGGTCGCCAAACACCTGTTCCGGGAAGACCTGTTTCACCGCCTGAATGTTATCCGCATCCACATTCCCAGGCTACGCGATCGGCGCGAGGATATCCCGCAGCTTGCGCGGCACTTCCTGCGTCAGGCGGCGACGGAGCTGAATGTCGAGCCCAAGATACTGCGTCCGGAAACCGAACAGTACCTGACCAGACTGAATTGGCCGGGCAACGTGCGCCAACTGGAAAACTTCTGCCGCTGGATTACCGTAATGGCAGCCAGCCGTGAAGTTCAACTCAATGACTTGCCTCCGGAGTTCTCCGACCAGGAGGTTCAGCGCGGCAATTCCGGCAGCTGGACCCAGGCGCTGGAGGCGTGGGCGGACCAGGAGCTGGCGCTGGGTAATACTGCAATCCTGGGTCAGGCAGTGCCCATGTTCGAGCGCTCGATGATCGAGGTGGCACTGAAACACACAGCTGGTCGCCGGCGTGACGCGGCCGACCTGTTGGGCTGGGGACGCAACACCCTGACCCGCAAGATCAAGGAACTGGGCGATACTGAAATTCACCCGCAGGAACAGGAAGGCTGACGTATCATAGGCTGAACTCACTCAGCTGAATATGGCCCACACGTGATCAATATTGTTCTATACGAACCTGAGATTCCGCCCAACACCGGCAACATCATCCGACTGGCTGCCAATACCGGAGCAACACTGCACCTTATCAGGCCTCTGGGCTTTGAGCTCGACGACCGACGACTGCGCCGCGCGGGTCTCGACTACCATGAGTTCAGTCAGCTACAGCTGCATAACAGTTGGCCGGCTTTCCTGGATGCAACCGGAGACAGCAGGGTATTTGGCATCAGTACTCGGGGGAAGATTGGTTATCATCAGGTGAACTATCTGGCAGATGATTATCTGGTTTTTGGACCGGAGACCCGTGGGCTGCCCCAAACCGTACGCGCGCAGCTTGGAGAGCAACGAATACTGCGTATCCCTATGCTACCGGACAGCCGCAGTTTAAACCTTTCCAATGCTGCCGCGCTCGCCGTCTACGAAGCCTGGCGACAGCTTGGATTTAGTGGTGGCGCGTAAGCCGCGCTCAATCTTCTTCCTTTCCTTCTTCGTCCCCTGCGGCCTTGGTCTCTTCAGTCGCAGCGGCTCCATTGCCATTTGCACCACCGTTAGCGCTCGCGGCAGCCTGCTGTGCTTCCAGCTTGCTCTGGGCGTACAGCGCCTCGAAATTTACCGGCGCCAGCATAAGCGGAGGGAAGCTGCCTTTGATCACCATGGAGTCAACTGTCTCGCGGGCATAGGGGAACATGATGTTGGGACAAACTGTTGCCAGAACCTGCTCCAGCTGCGCGTCATCCAGACCATTGCAGACAAATACACCTCCCTGTTGGACCTCGACCAGAAAAGCAACCTTGTCATCCTGGGAAGCCTGAATGGTCAATACCAGAACCACCTCATAAAGATCGTTCTCCAACTTGTTGTTTCGGCTCTTTATGTCGAAAGTAATCTGCGGTCGCCAGGCCCCGCCCCGGAAAGAATCAGGGCTGTTGGGTGACTCGAAAGAGGCATCCTTCAGGTAAAGACGCTGAAGGGAAAAATTGGGGCCCTGCTGCTCTGTGTTGGCAGCTGCTGGCTGTTGCTCATTGCTTTGATCGTTTTCTGACATGGTCATTCCTGTGATTAATTGACTGACTGTTAATAATTGTGCGGCTGCTATTCCGACCGGATTATTTCTGCACCAGCGGGAGGGACTGTGCTCGCCACTCGGCAATTCCACCCCCCAATCTGACTACCTGCTCAAAACCCGCTTCCTGCAGAGTCTTGCAGGCATCGCCGGAATGCTGTCCCATCTTGCACACCACCACCACCGGTTTCTGCTTGTGTCTGTCCAGTTCAGTTACACGCTGCCCCAACTTGCTTACCGGAATATTGATGGCATCAACGATGTGGCCGGCATCAAACTCTTTCTTGTCACGAATATCGAGCACAACCGCATCATTGCGATTAATCATCATGACTGCCTGCTGCGGACCGACCGATTTGCTGGACCGAGCTCTTTGCTGAGCAAAGATGATCACTACCAGTGCCAGCCACAAGCCTGATAAAACCAGGTGGTTGCCAATGAACTCGACGAACTGCTCCATATACTCAGTTATTCCAACATGACGGGCCTGTCGTGAGCAGCCCGAGCGTAAAAAGGGGAGCAGTATACACGCCAGAACAGCCCGAAAGAAGTTTCAAGTGGTCTGACTCCGCGTATAATTGCCGTCGAAACTCCGTCATAGCACCTGAGAAACTTGTCAATGAACGACACGCAGAAAAGGACTGCCCTGTTGCTGATTCTGGACGGCTGGGGATACCGCGAAGAAACAGACCATAACGCCATTCACAGCGCCGATACACCAGTCTGGGACCGGCTGTGGTCCGACGCACAGCATACCCTGATCAGAACTTCAGGCCTGGCCGTTGGACTGCCTGAAGGTCAGATGGGAAACTCAGAAGTAGGTCATATGAACCTTGGTGCCGGCCGGGTCGTGTACCAGTCTTTAACGCGCATCGACAAGGCCATCGAAGACGGAGAGTTTTTCCACAATACCGCTATTTGTCAGGCGATAGATCAGGCGATCAGCGGGCAGCGTGCGATACACATTTTCGGTCTGCTATCCCCCGGCGGGATTCACAGTCACGAGGAACAGATTTTTGCTGCCATCGAACTAGCGCACCAGCGTGGCGCCACTCGGATTTACCTGCATGCCTTTCTTGACGGCCGCGATACACCTCCGCGCAGTGCTCTCGACTCTTTGTTAAAGGCTGAAAAAATCCTTCAGGACAAAGGCGACAGCCGCATCGCCTCGATAGCCGGCAGATTTTACGCCATGGACCGCGACCAGCGCTGGGAGCGAGTACAGCCGGCTTATGACATGCTGACTCTGGGCCAGGCAAGCTTTCAATGCGCCAGTGCTACGGCTGCGCTGGAGGCCGCTTACCAGCGGGACGAAGATGATGAATTCGTGCAGCCGACCGTCATCAGCGACGCCTCGCATCCAGCTGTTACAGTTGCTGACGGTGACTGCGTGATTTACATGAATTTCCGTGCCGATCGAGCCCGCCAGCTGACTCGCGCGTTTGTCGATGCCGAATTTAACGGATTCGAGCGTCAGGCCCGTCCCGAACTGGCTGCCTTTGTCACCCTCACCGAATACGCCGCTGACATCGGAACACCCTGCGCTTTTCCGCCGGAGCGACTGAAAAACGTGCTTGGTGAATATCTGGCTTCACAGGGGAAGAGCCAGTTGCGCATCGCGGAAACAGAGAAATACGCCCATGTGACTTTCTTTTTCAATGGCGGCAGGGAACAGCCTTTTGACGGTGAAAAGCGCATATTGGTGCCCTCCCCCAAAGTAAAAACCTATGATCTAAAGCCGGAAATGAGTGCCGTTGAAGTCACCGACAGACTGGTCGAAGCAATTCTCTCCCGTCAATTCGATGCCGTTATCTGCAACTACGCTAACGGCGACATGGTGGGGCACACTGGCGACTTTGATGCTGCCGTCAAGGCAGTCGAAACCATTGATCAGTGCCTGGGCAGAATCGAAGCAGCTATCAGAGAAGTCAATGGGGACCTGCTGGTCACCGCCGATCATGGCAACGTGGAGCAAATGATGGACGGTGAAACCGGTCAGCCTCTGACCTCCCACACCAATGGCCCCGTGCCACTGGTTTACGTCGGCAGCAGCGGTCTGGAATTCAACGGCGAAGGCTCACTGTGCGACCTTGCGCCCACCCTTTTAGCCCTCATGAAACTGCCAGTTCCGACAGAAATGAGTGGCCGTGTGCTGCTGGTTGCAGCCGAGAAGTCAAACCGACAAGCCATTGCCTGATTGCCGGTGATGGCGATTCACCACACTAGCGGCTGGCTGCAATTCCAGCACCCGACCTACCGACCCGGATTGCACGCCCATTGGCTACAAAGAATTTGCGACTATCGGCATTGCTTCCGGACGTATAAACTGAAACTATAGGTCCTCGTTGAACGTAGTACCGTCAGTGGCACACATTTTGATTAAAATCAGGCACGTAAAATGAACACTATGCAGTCTGTCCAGCGACTTTTCGGTCTTTACCCAGCAGACCACCTTTCCTTTTCACGGACCCCGATAGCCCTGCCGGTCGCTATCCTGGCGATGTTTTTCTCTGTCCTGGCCAGTGCCCAACAGACTGGCCAATCCGAAAAACTGCCGCTGCCGCTGGAGGAAGTTCGCATGTTCACCCAGGCACTGGATCGCATCCGGGCAGCCTACGTAGAGCCGGTCGATGATGAAGTGCTATTGGAAAATGCCATTCGCGGCATGCTGGCCGGCCTGGATCCCCACTCTTCCTACCTGGCTGCGACGGAATATGACAACCTACAGGAGACCACGACCGGGGAGTTTGGCGGTCTGGGCATCGAAGTGGGTCAGGAAAACAGTTACATCAGGGTAATCAGCCCGATTGATGATACGCCCGCCGATCGGGCCGGCATACAGGCAGGCGATCTCATCATCCGCATTGATGGACAGCCGCTGCAGGATGTATTGCCGGAAGAGGCTGCGGGAATGATGCGCGGTGAGCCTGGCACAGATGTCACCATTACCATCGTGCGTGACGGCGAGCCTGCGCCCTTCGACCTGACAATCACGCGCGAGGTGATCGCAGTTGCCAGCGTCCGCTCCCGCACACTCGAATTCGGCTACGGCTATATCCGCATCGCTCAGTTCAGGGCCAACACCGGGAACGAGGTGGTTAATGCCATCAAGGGCCTGCAAGAAGAGAATACCCAGCTGAAGGGGCTGGTGCTGGATCTGCGCAACAACCCTGGCGGCGTGCTGCCCGCCTCCGTCGCCACAGTAGATGCCTTCATCTCCGAAGGCACTATTGTATCTACCAAGGGTCGAATGGATGAGAGTGAAATGTCGTTCGATGCCACCCGCAGCAATCCCGGCGGTGACACGCCTCTGGTGGTCCTGATCAATGAAGGCTCAGCTTCCGCGTCAGAAATCGTTGCTGGTGCGCTCCAGGATCACGGACGCGCCATCATTATGGGTAATCGAAGTTTTGGCAAGGGTTCGGTACAAACGGTCTTGCCTCTCAGCGAAGATAGGGCGATCAAATTAACCACCTCCCTGTACTACACGCCTAGCGGGCGATCGATTCAGGCATTCGGTATAGAGCCCGATATCGTGGTGGACGAAGCCCTCATCACCAGATTGGATCGCAGTCGGGCTGCATACACTGAAGCAGACCTGCAGGGCCATCTTGAAAGCACGACCGAGGAACCCGGTCAGCGACCGCAAGTCAGCGCCCAGCAGATCCTGGTCAATGATTACCCCTTGAACGAGGCGCTTAATCTGCTGAAAGGAATCAACGCCTTTGGCTTGCAAAGGGGCCCGACACCGTTACTCCAGACTGCAGAAGTTATCGACTGACCGCCGGCTCGAGCCGCAGAAGAGAGCCGTTTTCCTCGTCGGTTAGCACGTACAGGAGGCCGTCCGGACCCTGCTGAACTTCGCGAATACGGGATCGCAATTCGGTAAGCAGGTCTTCACGCCGAATTTCCTCGCCACGACTGTTAAATACGATCCGCACCAGATGCCCTGTGCCGGGAATCCGACCGGTCATCATAGAGCCTACAAAAAGATTGTTCTGCCACTCGGGAAATTGGTCACCGTCGTAAAAAGTGATCGCGCCAGGGGCGACCGAAGGCCAGAACAGGATTTCAGGTGCCCGGTAATCTGCGTGCCCTGGTTCACCGGCAATCCAGTCACCCCGATATTGCCGGCTGAACGATACATTAGGCCAACCGTAATTCTCGCCCGCGCGCACGATGTTGACTTCATCGCCTCCCTGGGGACCATTTTCCGCAGCCCAGAGTTCACCGGTTTGCGGATGAAAGGCCAGTCCAAGCTGATTACGGTGGCCCACCGAATAGACTTCCGGCAGATATTCGCCGCTGGCCACAAACGGATTGTCAGCCGGCACGCTGCCGTCGTCGTTGAGTCGCATTAATTTGCCAAAGTGAACTGCAGGATCCTGCGCTAATTCACCAATCGCCTGGTAGGCATATGCACCACCCAGAGACATGAAAAGTTTATTGTCCTCGGTAAACTGTAGCACCGAACCCGCAATGCCTTCATCTATCTCTCTGGCGACAAAGATATCGCTAACATCGGTCAGCTGGTTTTCCACCAGCCTGCCACGAGCAAGTGCCACCGTATGAGTCGGATTTTCGCCAGACGTCAGCGGCTTGGTGTAAGTCAGGTAAACCAGGCTGTCGTCGTCCGGGTGCAGGGCAATGTCCATCAGTCCCGCCCTGAAGACTTCGGAATAAACCTCGGGTACACCGGCAATATCCTCAGCCTGCAACCTGCCGTCCCTGATGACCCGCAGGCGCCCGGTGTATCGCTCGGTAACCAGGATATCCCCGTTATCGCGAAAGGCCAACGCATAGGGATTGGCCAGCCCGGTTGCCAGCGGCACCACACGGATCTGCGGTACGTCGAAGGTGGGCAGTATCATGGGTTCAGTAATCGCCAGCGGATCTGGGCTGGTTCGCTGTGCGGAGGCTGCTGCCGAAACAAACATCAGCAGCAACACCAAGTGGGCGACGGGGTTATGTTTCATGGTGTGGCCCTCTATCTACTTATTGGTTCTGAGGTGATCAAGGTCGATCGTACTGCAATTCCTGGCCCTCTGCCATCGGGATGCGCAGGTCGAATTGATAACGGAGTCATCGAGAGAGACTTCAATTTTAAGATTCGGTTTAAATCAGCCTGATCACCAAGTTCACTGCTGGTGCTCGGGTTCGGCGTCGCTCAGGATAAATACGATATTCTTGGGCGGCGACCCGGACTGGGCAAGCTCACGATCTACGGTCTCGATATTCGCACTTCAGTAAAGGATCACGGTGACTAGCACAAGTCCCGAAAACCTCAGCGTGCGGAATATTTTCATTGCGACCCCCCGGCCATTCCGTTTCTGCGTCTTTGCCTACCCGGGCAGGTTGAGCTGCCAGCTGACTCCGAATCGATCAGTGAGCCACCCGAATAGCGGGCTGAAGCCGTAATCATCAAGCGGCATCAATTCCGCGCCACCGACAAGCAGCTGCTCATAGCAACTTCTGAGTTCAACTTCCGACTCGAAATCGACAAAGATCGACATGGAGGGCGTGAAATCAAAGTCGTGCTTGATCGGAGTATCAATGCAGATGAATTCCCGGCCCGCCAGTTCGAATCTTGCCTGCTGAACCTTTCCTGCTGATTCCCCTTCCGAATAGAAATCCGCCGAGATGATTTTCGAACCGGGAATCAGCGACACGTATAAATTCATGGCCTCTTTCGCGTCGCCATCGAACATCAGGTGCGTCAGTACTTTCATCGAGGGTGCCCTGTATCAGCCCCTCACATACCGATTGAACCAATCAATCGTTCGCGTCCAGGCCTCCGTTGCAGCTGCTTCGTTATAGCGTTCCGGGGTCGCATCATTGAAAAAGCCGTGCATCGCGTCCGGGTAGATATGCCCTTCGTAGGTTACATTAGAGGCCCTCAGCGCTGCCTCGTATTCCGGCCAGGCATCAACCAGACGCGTGTCCAGAGACCCATGCTGCACGAGAACTGCAGCCCGGATATTGGGCACATCGGCGGCGGGGGCGCCTCCACCATAAAAAGGGACTGCGGCTGCAAGATCGTCGCCCAATCTTACTGCCAATTGATTGGACACGCTGCCACCGTAGCAAAAACCGGTGACCCCGATCTTACCGGTGCAGTCTGAACGATTCTTTAACCACATTGCGCTGGCCACAATGTCTTCGAACTTACTGTCGTTGTCGATCTCACGAAACAGCAAACCGCCCTGGTAATCGTCCCCGGGATACCCGCCAACCGAAGTCAGTACATCGGGAGCAAATGCCATGAAGTTGGCCAGGGCGAAGCGTCGCGCGACGTCTTCGGTGTGGGGATTCAGGCCGCGATTTTCGTGCACGACGACAATACCCGGCAGCTGGGAAGGATTTTCGCTGCGTGAATCGGCGCTGTACGGGCGCACCAGATAGCCCCTGATGTATCCGTTTCCATCGGGGGAGGGAATGGTTTCGTAGCTGGCGGTGATCCGTTCATCGTCGCGCGCAACCTGCTGACCCATCGCATAATTGGGCATCAGTGCCTCCACGATGGCACTGGCGCTGAGACCTGCCACAGCGAACTTCTGGGCTCCTCTTAAAAACTCCCGGCGACTGATTTCGCCGTGAATAAACTGGTTATAGATTTCGATTGCCTCGATAGGTAACGTGCGTCTCTCTTTTGCTGACATGACGGACTCCTGTTGTTGTTTTTAACTGTGTAAATTAACTGCTGTTGATGTGCTACTCGCTTTCGACTTCCAGCCTCCGTTCGCCTGCCAATATCCCGGGCAGGGCATAATTACCCTCATGACAGGCAAACTCGTAAGGAACCTCGCCCTCAGCCATGGCATTGAAGCTCATTTCTCCCCGCCAGGACTGCGCGTAATAGACTGGATCGATAACTTCAAACTCATACAGAATCTGGCTGTCGGAATAGCGGGTAAACTTTTCGATAACCTTACCTTCTGTCGACAGAGGCGCCGAGTTACGAGGCCCCAGTTGCGGATGCATATTGACGGTTTCCACCACCAGAGAATCGCCTTCCCACCAGCCAACGGAATCTCCAAACCATTGTTGCAGCCCCTCTGGGCGGTGGTTACGGTCAATCGGAATAATGCGCACATCATGCACCATCTCGACCATGATAAGCAGGTAATCATCAGTCTGGACGAACTGATAGTGATTATTATAGAGGGTGTTGTTCATGGGCGGACCGGCAGAATTACCGGTAGCAATTAGACAACGTTCACCCAGGGCGCGGGCTTCCGGACCGGCAGTGCCGCTGAAACGCGCCGCAAGTTGATCGCGCTGCACACGGCCGGCCTCCGACCAGGGAATCTGGCCGTCATCTGGCTCGACGATCCAGGAGGTGCGGCTGCTCCCCCTGACTACGCCGTAACTGGTGCCAGGATCAACCCAAAATGCGTTATAACCCCGTCCCTGTGCCAGATCGCTACCATCCAGCAATTGCCCCGGCACCAGTCCATCGTCGGTAGCCTGACGGACATTCTGCGGATGTTCGGCCGTCAACCCCGGGACCTGATCGGCAGGTATAACCAGCTCAGCGAAATCACGGGGCCTGGTCATTCGCGTCAGGGAAGCGTTCGACCAGTATCCCTGCAGATCCGGCTTGCCGGTAGCGGTTCGGGGAGGCTGGTAGTTCTCCGCTCCCAGCGTCAATGCCGGCAATAGTGCCATTGATACCGTTATGCACATGCGAGAGATAGTCATAGCGATGATCCTCAACAAGATTTTTATCTTTGTTACTTTGACTGGGCAAACAGCCAGGAAATGATTTCAGCATCCGAATAAGCCGCGTCCCAGGAATTGTGGTTGACACCCGGCAGTTCTGTGTAATGCACATCGGCTCCCAGAGTCCGCAGCTCCGATGCCATTCTCCGCGATTCCTCCACTGGCACCACGGCATCGGCGTCGCCGTGCACTATCCAAACCGGGGTGCTGGCCAGGTCCCGTGCAAGAGCCGCATAGGGATCGTCCACATCCGGCAGAAAAGACCGGTCCGCTCGCAGCGCGACAAAGCCGCAGATGGCGAGCAATGCTGCGAACCGTTCGGTATGCTGGTATCCAAGATTCCAGGTACCGTTACCGCCCAGAGAAAGTCCGGTGAGGTACTGTCGGGACGGGTCCACCGAGAACTCACCGATGGTTGCGTCAAGGGCAGCGATGGCGGTCAGAGCCGAGCCTCCAAGCCAGGATTGTTCAGCCGGCACCTGCGGAAATATGGCGATAGCCGGCCAGCTTTCCGGCTGCAATCGAATTGCCCTGCCCAGTCCTACCTGAGTCTGTTTCAATCCATCGGAGCCTCGTTCGCCTGCTCCATGCAAAAACAGAATTACGGGCCATCGCTCGTTTTCGCTATAGTTCCGGGGTACAAAGACCTGATAGTTATGGGATTCGCCATCGACGATTACAGAGCGATCGAGGAATCCGGTTTCCTGATTTTGCACCGTGGCACAGCCGGTAATGGCCAGCGCTGAAAAAAGACCAATGAGCGGGGCTGTATTCATTATGCGTTTTACCTTCTGCGATCTCGTTCAATCATACCGTGGAGATTTTCAATTCAATGTTTATACGCGTTGCGTCCCGTTACGGCGAGCTTCAACTTCCTCATTGATCCCCAGGAACCAGCCTGACGAGTTGCCCTCCGCTGCTGTGCTCAAATAGCAGGTACAGCTCGCCATTGTAACCTTGCTCGATATCACGCACACGCCCGATACCCTCGAACAGAGTCTCCCGTTCAATGAACCGATTATTCTCGATATCGATCCTGAAAAGACTGCGAGCCTTCAACGAACCGACAAGAAAATCGCCCTGCCAAGCCGGGAACTGTGCGCTGTCGCTGATGATAAAACTGGAAACTGCGGGAGACGGCGTCAAGTCCACCACGGGTTGTTCGATATCCGCCAATTCGAACGCGATGCCGAGGTCGAGACCATTTACTCGCGTGCCATCATAATTCAACCCAATTGAATACAGCGGCCAGCCGTAATTTTCGCCCGGCAAGAGCCTGTTTATCTCATCACCACCTCGGGGTCCGTGTTCACTTCCCCAGAGCTCACCATTCTCGTTGTCGTATTCCAGGCCCTGGGGACTGCGGTGACCATAGGTATAGATACTTTGATAGACGCCCGACCGTCCCGCAAATGGGTTGTCCGGCGGAATACTGCCATCGTCATACACCCGGTGAATTTTGCCACAGGGCGTGGAAAGATCCTGAACACCTCCGCCTGTCCCTGCACATTTCGATCCTATAGAGAAGTAGACATGGCCCCTATTATCAAAAGTGACTCGACCGCCAGCCCCGACGTCACCTGCCAGACTGTAGTCTTCCATTGAAGCCTGCCAGACAATTTCCTGGTCAATCCAGGTATTATCCTGAATGCGTCCGCGCACAAGTCTGTTCATCGAAACCGGTCGTCCACTTTCTCTACTTAGCTCGTTGCATCCCTCACAGCGATGGCTGTGGTAAAGATAGACCCAACCGTTGTCCTCGTAATTTGGATGCAATACGACATCGAAAAGCCAGCCCATTCCACGCTCAATATCAATGCGAGACTCCAGGCGGTAGATATCGTCAAAGGCTGCTGGTGTGCCCTCTAACAATTCAGACTTCTCACCAGTGGCACTTATGATACGCACGCCTCTGATTTTTTCCGTTACCAGGATTCTTCCGTCCGGTAATGGCGCTGTTGAAAATGGCAAGGGATCGAGGTCATCCACGAGTACTTCAAGACGAAAACTGTGAAGAGCGCTGTCAAATTGCCGCGTTGGAATCTCTAGCGGAGCATCATAGTTGGAAGTGACATAATCGACATTGGCTCGCGTTTCCATCACGTACATCGCCAGGCCCCTGATTTCGACGGGATCAAACACATCGCGCCATCCAGGCATCCCGCTCGTATCATAGCCGTTGGAGATACTGGCGATTATCTCGTCCATTGACTCCCCATGTTGCAGATCTCCCCGCAGCGCAGGACCCTGGGATGCCCCATCGAGGTTCTCACCATGGCAAACAGCGCAATTTTCCTGGAACATCATTCTTGACTGAGTGATTCCTGAATAGGCTATCGCTTCATCCTGCGCCTTGACCACACTTGCGATCGAAATAAAATTCAGGGCCAGACAGAAACAGAATATTTGTCGCAATCTCATAATTCTCATTCTCGGATCAGCGGTATTATTGGTGCCAGCACTGCGATTAATTCCGAATGTTCCACAAATCTGCAAGGTAAATTGTATCCGGCAGCCAATCACCATCAATTAACCCGTTATCGCGGGATTGCATATCCCTGTATAGCCGGCGACTGATCGGCAACACTGTCTATTACAGCCTGGGTCACGACATTGGTGAACATTTGTCTGATATTGAGTGGAGCATGTCCCGGCAGCTGAATAAACATCAGACCAACGAGATCCTCAACAGGATCCGCCCAGTACAGCGTTCCGTAGGCTCCGCCCCATCCGTAGCTTCCCGGTGACAGCGTATCAAATGAAACCGTGGGGTCGACCAGTACCCCAACTCCAAGACCAAACCCATAACCAGGTCCACGAACGTAAACGTTCTTATCACCCGTGTGATTGCTGATCATCAGGTCAACGGTCATCCTGCCAAGTAAACGCACTCCATCCAGTTCTCCACCATTGGCAATCATCTGCGCGAAGCGGAAATAGTCGGAAGAAGTGCCATTCAGTCCTGCTGCGCCTCTGAAATAATTGCTAGGTACTTCGACCTCTGGAGCACGCTGCAACTCTGACCCGCCATCTGCAGCCGGCCTGTATACCGCCGCTACGCGGTTAGCCTTGTCTTGCGGCACGTAATAATGGGTGTCGTGCATACCGAGTGGTTCAAAAATCCGCTCCTGCAGAAATTCATTCAGAGGTTGACCGGATACTTTCTCAACCAGGACCCCAACGAACTCGGTCGACGTCCCGTATTGCCACTGGTCTCCCGGGTGAAAAGAACCGGGAATTTTGGCACCGCGCGCCACCTGCTCGCCAAGAGTGGCGAATGGTTTGCCATCGTTAGAGATCCATTGAATCTCTTCCTCCGTTAAGCCTTTATTCTCCGGATCCAAAGTTAAACCGGATGTATGGGTCAGTACGTGACGAAAAGTAACTGGTCGCTCCTCGGGGACCAGGCTTTGACGCGCGCCGTCACTCACCAACACCGGGTGGTTGGCATACTCGGGTATCCAGTCTGATATCGGGTCATCAAGTCTGAAGTGCCCTTCTTCAAAAAGCATCATAAGTGCCGTGGAGACAATAGGTTTGGTCATCGAGGCCAGGTAAAAGATCGTATCTGTGGTCATAGGGACATTCTGTTCCCGGTATTTCCAACCTACAGCCGAGTGATGCACTACCTTCCCGTGTCTTGCCACCAGCGACACCGCGCCGGCGATCTGGTTCCTGTCGATAAACCGCTGGAAATACTCGTCGATTCGCGTGAGCCGTTCGCTGGAAATACCCACGGATTCAGGATTTGCAGTTGGCAAACGTTCCGCCGCCCAGCTGAAAGATGTTGCAAGGGCAAGGACGATAAATGTGCAAATTTCAATTTTGGGTATACGGAAGGATTTGTAATTCATTTTTTGATTCTCCGTTATCCGGGAAGATAAAGTTTATCGGGACTGTTTCTTTTGATGATTTCCCATGACTACAGGTACAGATACCACCTATCACTCCACTGCATCATATTCCGGCACGTTTCGCTGGTAAACACGCCAATAGTGCCATTCTTCTGTTATGTATTCATTGCCGTCAGCATCCACCTGTCTCACGATAGGGTCCAGACCCCCTCGCAAACGGGCGACCTCGGCCCGGTCCTGGATCAATACCACGGTCATTTCATAGATCTTTCCACCGATCTTCAGGCGCACACGGGGATCGCGCTCAACGTTTATCCACCATCTCTTGCCGTAAGGAAATTCCCTGTTCAGTCTGAACGTTTGCGCACTCGACTGCAGGTAGAGCTTATCGCCGTCTGGTACCAGTAGAACTGTGACAGAATGGGGAATGCCGTACCAGGTCCGCGTCTCAAGCTCGGTTGCGTTGGCATCAAAAGGGCCGCCAAACTGGTTGACCCAATCCCAATCCGTTATCGGTTCTCGAACAACCTCACCCTTCAACCATAATCCCGGTCTGGCCGACCGACCGGCACTCGTGTATTCCTCGGCGCTTGGATGACCAGGCGGCAGTCCGGTTGCGCGCAAGGTCATGAGTGTACCCACTACGAGGACTGCTAACACCAACAAGACAATTTTTAACGATTTCATTAATTCAATATTCCCCGCAGATCGAGGGGCCGCTTATTTATCTGAACCTCGCTCTCAAGTCTGTATTCTGACCATTCGGTACATTACCGGAATGCCAATCGAATGGCCAAGACAAAGAAAGCACCACCATTGGACAGAAGGCAATTTCAGCACAACAGATTACCGATAATTATCCCATTCAGAGATAGAATTTTTGCATGAATTCGGCCATTTGATGCGCCCTGATGTCTGATTCTTCTGCCAGACCTGTCATTACTCCGTCCCTGTCTTGAGCTGATTGGTTCTGGCTTAACTTCCATTTACCCTGCATTGATAAAATCTCAATTTCAAGGCCTACAATCCCATCAAGCATTGTTTCAATATAACTGGCGGGTGCTTCTGCAGCCGTCCATGGGGCCTTTCTGGAAGACTCATACTTTTCGACCAGCGCATCAACCATTCTTCCAAGCCAGTTTCTGTCATGAATAAAAGAAATGACTCCCTTCACGTGAATAACGACATAATTCCAGGTTGGTACGACCCTTCCTGTTGTAGTTTTGGAGGGGTAATAGCTCGGAGAGATGTAAGAATCAAGTCCCTGGAAAATCACCAGAACTTTTGCTTTCTCTTGCAGAGTTTCCCAAATTGAATTGCTCTTCGCGATGTGTCCAATCAGATAATTCTTGCTTCCATCTCTGCGAAGCATCAGCGGAAGGTGATTTGCCTCCAGCTCGGAGCCAGAGCTGCTTATCAAGGTCGCGAATGAATGGTTATCAATGATATTTTCAATATCCGCAATATCAGTGTTCTGAAATTTCGCTGGCGTATACATAGAATTAAGCAGTGGTATGGATGAGCCTTGTTGGAGTGATTATGGGTATTATCTTTCAAGTCCGCCTGGTAAGGCGCATGGCCCTCCGGGTTCGCTAATATTTGTAACACCAGAGAATAGCTCGCCGACAGCATGATTGCATAGCCGGTTGCAGCCACGTAGTATCGATATTCACTTGCAACACCAAGAATCGGAACCTCTGCAAAGCATGGCACAGCAACATTATGACGCCATAATCGTTGGCTCAGGAGCCGGCGGTGGCATGGCGACCTATCAGCTGGCCAATGCCGGCCTGAGAGTAGCTCTCATCGAGGCTGGACCTTTTTACGACCCCGCGAGCGACCAACAGCGCACTCAGCTGCGCTACCCCTGGGAGTCCCCGCGACGGGGCGCCGGCACCACCAGGCGCCCGTTCGGCGATTTCAATGCCTGCCTGGGGGGTTGGGAAATCGAAGGCGAACCCTTCACTACTACTCCGGGCACGGAATTCATGTGGTGGCGCGCCCGCATGCTGGGTGGTCGCACCAATCACTGGGGCCGAATTTCCCTGCGCTTCGGGCCCCTGGACTTCAAGCGCCGTGATATCGACGGTCTGGGCGACAACTGGCCCATCGGTTACGAAGATATCAAACCTTACTATGACAAGGTCGACAAGCTGATCGGCGTATTCGGAAGTAACGAAGGTTTGTACAACGACCCGGACGGATTTTTCCTGCCAGCACCAAAGCCGCGCCTGCATGAACTCTACTACATTGATGGCGCTCGCAAACTGGGAGTCCCGGTAATACCTGCCCGTAAGTCTGTATTAACCAAGCGAATCAATGATGAGCGCGGTGTCTGTTTCTACTGCAGGCAGTGCGATCGCGCTTGCTCGATACATGCAGATTTCTCTTCCAGCACGGCATTAATTTATCCGGCTTTAAATGGGGGCCAGGTCGATCTATTTACCAATTGCATGGTGACCGAGGTAACCACCAACGGCACCGGCCGAGCGACTGGTGTAACCTATATCGACAAGCAGGATCGCCGTGTCCATGAATTGAGCGGAAGAACAGTGGTGCTGGCTGCCTCAGCCTGCAGCTCCGCCCGAATTCTGCTGAACTCGCGAAGTCCCGCGCATCCTGACGGGCTCGGGAACAACAGCGGTCACGTAGGTCGCTACCTTCATGACTCCACCGGTGCCAGTCGCGCCGCTTTTATCCCCGACCTGATCGACCGCGATATTTATAATGAAGACGGTGTCAACGGCATGCACGTTTACACACCCTGGTGGCTCGAGGACGAAAACCTTGATTTCACTCGCGGATACCACCTGGAAATTGGTGGCGGCATGGGTATGCCTAGCTATGGCTTCGGTTTCGCAGTCAATCAGTACAATCAGTTTTTTGGGGAAAGAGTAGGCGGTTACGGCAACAGTTTGCGGGACGACATCCGGCGTTACTATGGAGCCCGCCTTTCTATAGCATGTCGCGGTGAAAGTGTTCCCCAGTACAACAACTACTGCGAGCTCGACCCCAACGTCGTGGACGAATGGGGCATGCCCGTGCTGCGCTTCAACTACCAGTGGACCCAGCACGAGATCAACCAGGCGCGGCACATGCAGGACACCATGGAAGCGCTGCTGGAAGCGTCAGGTGGCATCCTGCTGGGCAGCAAACCCGGAGCAGACGACGATTACGGGCTGACAAAACCAGGGGAAATCATCCACGAGGTGGGCACTACCCGGATGGGCAGCAACCGGGAAACATCGGTCACCAACGAATACTGCCAGTTGCACGATGCAAACAACGTGTTCGTAGCCGACGCGGGCCCCTTTGTCAGCCAGGCAGACAAGAATCCAACCTGGACGATCATGGCACTGGCCTGGCGCACCTCGGATTACATCGTCGAGCAAATGAACCAGCGTAACCTGTAACGGAACCCGATTATGGATCGTCGCGAATCTCTTAAAACTCTGTTTCTGGCCTCGTTAGGCGGCAGCCTGATCGCCAGTACTGGTTGCACCGCGGGAATACCGACCGCCAACGCAGGCAATCGGTTAACCTGGACGCCGCTGCCGACGGAATATTCCTATGGTCGCACCGAGACCGAGCAGGCTCACGATGCGGAACTTTTAAGCCAGACTTTTTTCAGCAATCACGAATTGGTCACCATCGCCGTTCTGTGCGACATCATCCTGCCCAACGACCATCCCAATGGCGGCGCCCTCGATGCGGGGGTCCCGGACTTCGTCGAATTCATGGCCAAGGAGCGGGAAAACTACAAGGTGCCGCTGCGGAGAGGCATCATGTGGCTGGATAAGCATGCCATCGACCGCTATGGCGCTGATTTTGTCGGTATTACCGAACAGCAGCGCCGGGCAATTTGCGATTCCATCGCCTGGCCGGATGTTGAAGATGCAGAACTGCAACCCGGAATCCGCTTCTTTTCGTTGCTGCGAGACCTCACCATGACCGGCTACTACACCACGGAGCTGGGTTTTCGGGACCTGGGCTACCAGGGCAATACCCCCAACGTCTGGGACGGGGTGCCGGAGCAGGTGTTGCGCCGGCACGGCAAACAGTATGACCCGGAATGGCTAGCCAAGTGTGTTGATCAATCCCGTCGGGACATTACCGCTGAATGGGACGACGACATGAACCTCATTACCTAGCGGAGCTTGCCTGTGAGAATCTGTCCATTACTGAGTATTATTCTGACCTTGCCAGGTCTCGCACTGGCACAGGCCGAGCGTCGTGTTTTCGAACCCATACCGGAAGCCGTGACCGCACTGGGTAGCGGCGCTGCACCTTCCGACGCCATCGTGCTATTCGACGGCTCTGACCTCAACGCATGGCAACATATTCGCACCGGCAATCAGCCGGCCTGGCGAATCAACGACGACAGGTCAGTCACCGTAGTACCCGGCACCGGCAGTATCGAAACTCGTCGGTCGTTTGCCGACATACAACTGCACCTGGAATGGCGAACCGATCCTGCAGAACAAGGTGAAGGCCAAACGCTTGGCAATAGCGGCATATTTTTCCAGTCGCTTTACGAAGTGCAGATACTGGAAAGCTTCGCCAACCCGACTTACGTGAATGGCCAGGCGGGCTCCGTCTACCTGCAGCACGCGCCGCTGGTCAACGCCTCGCGGCCTGCTGGCGAGTGGCAATCCTATGACATTATTTATATTTCACCCCGTTGGGACGAGCGTGGCAATCTGCAGGCACCCGCCTACGTGACGCTTTTCCATAACGGCGTGCTGGTGCAGAACCATACGGAAATATTGGGTATGACTTTTACTCCAGAACCGGAATATCAGGCCAACTGCGTTCCCTACCAGCTGGAAGGTGAACGGGATTGCACCGGCAAACTACCACTGCGGCTGCAGGATCATGGTCAGCTTGTATCGTTCCGCAATATCTGGATCAGGGAGCTGGATAACCGCTAGGCACACGTACTGGTGTCTTTTTGTAGAGTAAGGAAGTAAACGACGTGCCGCTTTGTTATAGGGGGAGAGAGTAACGATGGGCATAATAACTGCATTCAAAAGAATCGTCCTGCTGGCCGCCTGCTGGTTTGCCATTGGCAGTACCGCAATGGCCCAGGAGCGGCCGCCCAATTTTGTAGTGATCATGGCTGACGACCTCGGATTCGGCGATCTGGGCATCTACGGCTCGACCCTGATCAAAACCCCAAATCTGGACCGGCTGGCGCTGAATGGCGCCCGTCTTGACAGCTTCTACTCCAGCGCCAACGTCTGCACCGCCGCCCGCGGAGGACTTTTGACCGGTCGTTATCCCATCCGGCTCGATCTGGTGCTCGACGTAGCCAGGCCCACCAACGAAATTCACCTGGCGTCTGAAGAGATCACCCTACCGGAAGCGCTGAAGCCGCTTGGCTATCGCAGCGCCCTCTTCGGCAAATGGCATCTCGGCAGCCGTCTGGAATGGTCTCCTATTGATAACGGATTCGACGAATACTTCGGCCTGCTGCACAGTAACGACATGACACCGCTGGAACTATATCGTGGAAAACAAATAATCGAAGATCCCGTCGATCAGACTACCCTCACCGAACGCTATACCGCCGAAGCGGTGCGCTTTATCGAGGAAAACAGCGACAATCCTTTCTTCCTCTACCTCCCCCACTCGTTTCCCCATGTGCCGCTGTTTGTTTCACCACGCTTCGATGGCCATTCCGATGCGGGTCTTTACGGTGACGTGGTCGAAACCATCGACTGGAGCACCGGAGAAATCGTAGCAGCACTGGAGCGTGCCGGCCTGAGTGAAAATACACTGATAATCTTTACCTCCGACAATGGTCCCTGGTTTGAAGGCAGTTCGGGAATATACCGCAGCCGCAAGGGTAATTCCTGGGAAGGCGGTCAGCGCGTTCCGTTCATTGCCTACTGGCCTGGCACCATTCCTCGAAGCATGGTATCCAGTGAGCCGGCCATGAATATCGATCTGTTTCCGACCCTGGTGAGCCTGGCGGGCGGGAATCTGCCTGCTGACCGGCCCATCGACGGTCGGAACATTATGCCTATGCTGACAGAAGGGGCGCCTTCCCCCCATGAGGCGCTGTTTCTGTTCGATAACGATCGTCTGGTAGCCGTCCGCAGCGGAAAATGGAAACTGGTAGTCGAGTCGCGCTACCGCGCCGCAGTCACCAGTTTCGATAACGAAAGTTCCTATTACGGACCCAATGGACTCTTGTTTGATCTGGCCAGAGATCCGAGTGAAACCTACAGCTATACCCGCGAGTTCCCGGAGGTAGTCAGGGAACTACGCGGCCACCTGCTCAGGGGTCAGCAGGAGCTCAATTCCACGCTTCTGCCCGCAATGTGGAATCGGCCGAACTGACACACTTTCACAATGACAACGACGTCCACTGACAACAACTCCGTCCTGCTGCGGGCCGAGAATATCTCCAAATCGTTTGGCGAGATCGAAGTCCTGCACGGAGTGTCTCTCACTCTTCGCGCCGGCGAGGTGCGCGCCATCCTCGGTGAGAACGGCGCCGGCAAATCGACCCTGGTTAAAATACTGGCTGGCTTCGAACGACCAAGCCGAGGTCAACTTTCCTATAGCGACTGGAACGGAACTACCAGAACCATAACCGGCTGGCAGGCGGAAGAAGCCGAAGCCAATGGCGTTGTGCTCATCCACCAGGAACTGAATCTGGCCGACCAGCTGACCGTCAGCGAGAACATATTCCTTGGCCAGGAACTGCGTCGTGGACTGTTTCTGGACAAACGACTGATGGATCAGAAATCCCGCGAGTATCTCGATTCCCTGCATTGCCGGGTCGATACACAGGCCCGGGTCGGCGATCTGCCGGTGTCCGCCAAGCAGCTGATCGAGATCGCCCGCACCCGCGCCAAACGCGGCCGGGTGTTGATCATGGACGAGCCGACGGCTGTGCTCACCCGGCAGGAAAGCGAAGTGCTTTACGAACTGATCGGGCGTCTCAGCAAAGAGGGCGTGGCGATCGTCTTTATTTCTCACAAGCTGGAAGAGATAGCGCGTATTGCCGACAGCATTACCATCCTGCGGGATGGCCAGCTGGTGGGCGACTACACAGCAAAGGACCTGAGTCGCGAAGACATGGTCAGCCTGATGGTGGGACGGGAAATCGGCGACCTGTTCCCGGCCAAGCGATTACCGGGGTCCCACGCACCCGACGTACTGGAGGTCAGTAATCTCAAGGTCAGAGGCACGGCCTCGCCCTGCGGTTTCGCGCTGCAACAGGGAGAAATCCTGGGCTTTTCCGGACTGGTGGGCTCGGGCCGTACCGCCCTGCTGGAATCCGTGGCGGGCCTGCGCTCACCGACAGCCGATCAGCCCGCGAGCATCAAGCTATTCGGCGAGCCGGTCCGCATCAGGAGCCTTGCCCAGGCTCGGGAGCTGGGTTTGGCGTACCTGACCAAGGATCGCAAGGGTAGCGGTCTGCTGCTGGAAAAAGGCCTGGTGTTTAATTTCAGTTTGCTGGCTCTGCAAAAGTTTTCCCGCACACTGATAGACCGCCAACAGGAACAGCAGGCATTCACCGGAGCCGTCAGCAACTTTGATATCCGTATCAAGGATGCCGGCATGACGGCGGGCAATCTGTCCGGCGGCAACCAGCAGAAACTGCTGCTGGCAAAGGTCCTCGAAGCCGAGCCACGCATCATCATAATCGACGAGCCCACCCGGGGAATCGACATCGGTACCAAGAGCCAGATCTACCATTTTATTGCCGAACTCGCCGCATCGGGCCACTCGGTGATCGTGATCTCCTCGGACATCATCGAAATCATCGGCCTGTGCCATCGGGTGGCGGTAATGTTCCACGGCCGGCTGACCGGGTTTCTCGAAGGTGACGCAATCAACGAGGAAGAAATCATGGCGTATGCCACCGGCCTGAAAGACCAGCAGCTGACCACTCCCGAACCGCTGAAAGCGACAGGAGATTCGTAGTGCCAGACCTGAAAACCGCCGGCCCGTTTATCGCGCTTATCGCCATCTTCCTGATCGGCGTGCTGGTTAACGATGCGTTTCTCAGCGCCGGTAACCTGAGCAATATCCTCGCGCGCAGTTCGTTCATCGGCATCGTTGCTATCGGCGCCACGTTTGTCATCACTGCCGGCGGCATCGACCTGTCGGTGGGCTCCATGGCCGCCTTTATTTCCGGCTGCATGATCCTGCTGATGAATTCGCTGCTCAACAGCATCGACTCGATCCTGGCCATCATCCTGTTGGCTGTCCTGGCTTCCATCGCCATCGGTGCCGCGGCAGGTCTAGTAAACGGCCTGCTGACGACACGCGCGCGCATCGAGGCATTTATCGTCACTCTCGGCACCATGGGCATCTATCGCAGTCTTGTTACGTATATGGCAGACGGTGGCACGCTGTCCCTGAGTTTCACCATTGGCGATCTTTACAGCGAAGTTTATTACGGAACGCTGCTGGGCCTGCCCTATCCCGTCTGGGCGTTTCTGAGTACCGCGATCATCGGTTACGTGCTGCTTAACATGACGGTTTTTGGGCGTCACTGTTTTGCGGTCGGCTCAAACGAGAGCGTGGCTCGTTATTCCGCCATCAATGTTGATCGGATAAAGACTGCTACCTACGTGCTGCAGGGCATTTGCGTGTCTATCGCGACTATCATTTACGTGCCACGACTGGGGTCGGCCTCTGGACAGACCGGCATCCTCTGGGAGTTAGAGGCAATTGCGGCAGTCATTATCGGCGGCACTGTTCTCAAGGGTGGTTACGGGCGAATCTGGGGGACGGTAGTAGGGGCATTGATACTGACCCTCATCGGCAACATCCTTAACCTTACCGACGCGGTCAGCAACTACCTCAATGGCGCAGTTCAGGGCATAATCGTCATTGTGGCGGTTTACCTGCAGCGCGGAGCCTGGCGCAAAAATTAGGTTAATACCGAGCAACCGAATTCACACTACCTGGAGCAATCATGAAAAGCATGCGATACCTGGCCACTGTTTTACTGGCCGGCCTGCTGAGCAACAATCCCCTTCTCGCCCAGACCATAGGCGTCTCCATACCGGCGGCTACCCACGGTTGGGCAGGCGGCCTGAACTTTCATGCCGAGCAAACCAAGGAACGGTTGGAATCCGCCTATCCCGGTTTGCGTATTCAATTGGTGACTGCCAATAGCGCAGCCGAGCAAGCCAATGATCTGGAGGATCTGGTTGCAATACACAACATTGATGCGCTGGTCATTCTGCCATTCGAGTCTGCGCCGCTGACCGGTCCGGTGCGCAACGTCAAGCGCCGTGACGTGTTCATCACCGTGGTCGATCGCGGTCTCAGCGAACCGGACATCCAGGACGTATACGTGGCCGGGAACAACGCGGAGATGGGTCGGGTGTCTGGTGAATATATCCGCGATCGCCTGAACGGCTCGGGAGATATCGTTGTATTGCGGGGTATTCCCACCGTCATCGATGAGCAACGCTTCAATGGCTTTATGGCTGCCATCGAAGGCAGCAACGTCAATGTCCTCGATCATCAATACGCTAACTGGAATCGCGATGACGGGTTCACGGTAATGCAGGATTTCCTGTCCCGCTTTCCCAACATCGACGCGGTGTGGGCCCAGGATGACGACATCGCTATCGGTGTTATCCAGGCCGTGCGTCAGGCTCGTCGTCAGGAAGACCTGTTTATTGTCGGTGGCGGTGGAATGAAGGATATCGTCCGCCGGGTGATGGACGGCGACGAGCTGACTCCGGTGGATGTGCTCTACCCGCCGTCTATGATTTCAACGGCAATGGAGCTGACTGCGCTGAAACTGACCGCCAATGTCCCGGTGGAGGGCGAATACATTCTCGGTTCTCCACTGATCACTTCCGACAATGCCGAGCAGTACTATTTTCCGGACTCCCCCTTCTAGTTACTCGGCAGACAAGCGGATAAAACAGCGCAGCGCGTAAGGAAACCGTCAATGAAAACCATTAAAGGTCCCGCGATATTCCTGGCCCAGTTCGTCGGCAGCGAGGCTCCGTACGACAACCTGGAAAATATTGCCCAGTGGGCCGCGAGCCTGGGCTTCCAGGGCATACAGATTCCCAGCTGGGAAAGCAGTCTGATCGATCTGCCGCTGGCGGCAGAAAGTCAAGTCTACTGCGATGAACT
>Ga0181587_10000436_pt1 | contig 34390 bp, 24 predicted proteins | sample 071ome_27_FD_132463 | JGI IMG/M metagenome (GOLD analysis project Ga0181587, IMG submission 132463) | Coastal salt marsh microbial communities from the Groves Creek Marsh, Skidaway Island, Georgia - 071409AT metaG (megahit assembly) | ecosystem: Environmental > Aquatic > Marine > Intertidal... | reverse complement strand
TCTGAATCTGAGACGAGTGCCTGCGTTTCCTGTTCGTTCTTGCATTGGAAACGCCAAATCAAAACCCGCCAACAAAAAGATCGCACTGTCGTTGGCCTTTTAAATCTGGCGCGCCCGGCAGGACTCGAACCTGCTACCTTCGGATTAGGAATCCGACGCTCTATCCGGATGAGCTACGGGCGCGTGATGCGTTATTTTACCGAACGGAATGCTCAAGGACTAACTACGATGGCCAACCAAGCCCCATCTGGGCTCACTGCAAGCCTGGAAATGTTATCCAGTCCGTATTCCTTTAAATCCATCAGCAACCCCCATTGCGAGTTTTGAGAGTGGCTGCGATAGATTTTGCTTCCGCTGCCCGTCCAGAACCTGCCTGCCGAATCCACTTCGAAATCCTCAACGCCCGGGAACAAAGGCATCACTCGGGTTGAATCACGGGAACTGAAATCCATGGCCGAAATCCACCAGGGCTCCAGATTTTTATCGACATATAAAGCTTCGCCGGTCGCTGGATGGCGGCGCAATGTGCGACCAATATTCTCGGCCATTGGCACCGAGGGGCCTTTACCCCTCTTTGACCGATGTAGCGTCATGACATCGCCGAGAATGAACAATGCCGCTGTGTCCTCGGAAATCCATGCATGGTATCCCACCGGTTCCACGTCGGGCATGAGTAATGTGGCCTCACCATCGTCCGTGTTGATGCTCCACAGGCGTTGACGTTGATCTGCTTCAACCCGGATGACCGAGACGGCATTCAGACCCGGCATTGGCGTGGGCGAGAATTCACTTTCTGGAGAATGGCTAATCGCGCTTCTTCTTTCAGATGCAATATCATAGCTCCACACATCCGTCTGCTCGTCCTCCTGCTCCGCAGTAAAATAGACCACACGGCTGTCCGCCGAGAAATGGGGTTGATTGTTGTAGCGGACCGCCTGGCTGATCAGCTTTGGCGCGCCAGGCACGTCGTTCACGAGCGGCAACAGCCAGACCTGATGGGTCGGCATGCCCTGTGCTAAAAGCACAGGACTGAACAGCAGACTGGCCAATATGATCACCGCCGCCAGGGAGGTTCTGGTCTTTGAAGCAGGTTTCATTTTTGGTTACGCCCAACGAGTTGTTTCAACCGGTCCGTGATCTCATCCTCGCGCCAACCGAGCAGCCGATCCGGGATATAGCCTTGCTCTCTTCCAATCAGCATGTCTTCGAGATCACGCTTGGGCGCCAATGCGGCTGGGTCCAGGCCCAGTTTTTCGGCTCTTTCCAGGACTTTCGCGCGCATGGCTTTCAGAGTTTTTCGATCTTCAGCATTTAGCTTGGGGACAGTCGCCAGTCGTTTTCCTGAATCCAGTGTATTCAAAACGATGTCGCAGATAGCGGTCCCGTGACGGTCCACCGCCCTGGGGTGCAGACCTTCGATGTCGCGCAGGTCCTGCCGGGTTTTCAGCTTCTGATCCGAAATGGTAATCAGCACGGGGTCAGGCACGATAAACCCACGCGGGCGATTGAACTGCCGGGCTCGGGCCTCTCTCCACTCAGCCAGCGCCTGGAGAACCGCCAAAGACTGGCCGTCCAGCTTTCCCGCACCCCTGATTCTTCGCCACAGTTCGCTATGCGGGGTGGGTGACCGGGCACGGTCCAACTGCCGTTGGCACTCTTCCTCGTGCCAGCGCAGACGCTCCTTTGATACCAGTTGCTGCCTGAGTTGTTGCCACAACAACGGGAGCAGGCAAACATCAAGCGCCGCATAGTGCAGCTGAGCTTTGCGCAGCGGCCGGGCGCACCAGTTGGAACGCGTCTGCTCCTTATCGAGTTTGACGCCGAAAGCCGTTTCCACGGCGGTGTGATAACCCACCTGCAACGCGTTGCCCAGCAAAGCGCAGGCCACCTGTGTGTCGATCAGAGGCTCTGGGACCACTCCGATGGCGCTCATCAGTACGTCCAGGTCCTCTGACGGGCTGTGAAAAACCTTGCTCACCGAGCTATTCAAAAGCAGTTGTTTAAGGGGGTCGAGTGACTCGGCCTTCAATGGATCCAACAGCCAAACGGTGTGTCCATCGGATATCTGCACCAGGCCAAGATTGGCGGTATAGGTCCGTTCCCGAACAAACTCTGTATCAAGCCCTAATATCGGGGAACGGCTCCAGGCCTTGGCGGCACGCGCCACTTCGGCCTCGGAATTCAGAAGCAAGGCATTGTCAGCGGCCGACAAGGCGTTTTCAATCTGTTGTTGCTGGCTCATTTCGACATTTTTATCGGGCTAAATGATGTTTCGTTCCGGGTCTGTCGATTGAGCTTCTGAGCGCGTAAGGTCAGCGTATCGTGGTTGGATCAGATTTGTCAGGGTGCAATTTAATCGAAAGCTTTCTACGCCAGCGCTAACCATAACATGAGTGATCTGCTGGTAACGATTTCTCCTTGCCCACAGCGATACACAGCCAGATCGTGCGGCAGCCTCTGCTGCGGGCGCTTTTCCTGGCCATGTGCCGGCGCAGGTTACTGAGGTATCGGTGGGCCTTGCAGAAATGGTTTGTTTGCCGGGCTGCCCAAAGCGCGAGAGCACCAGGAATCTGCACTTACCCTGATGAACGGCCAATCATTTGGGCTAGAAAAAATGCAGGGCGCCTGGGCGCCCTGCATGGGATATGGCCTTATCGGCCGGTTAGTGGAGCACCTTAGCGTGCATGCACCTTCTCAACGTCATAGTCGGAGCCCTCACCGTGGCAGGTTGAGCAGGACTCACCGAAGAACGTGGTGTTGGTGTACGCATGTGCCAGGGTGGCATCGCTGTCATGGCAGCTCACGCAGGCCGATGCCGCCGGGCCCATCGGGCTCCAGTACTGATTCGGCGTCAGTGTCCCGAGCAGTCCGTTTGGCAGCGGCAGCTTGTAGGAGTCGTCCACATGGCATTTATCGCAATTGCTCAAATCGCCAGGATAGTGGAGGTCATCAAAGACGTAGGTGCCGCGGGAGCGAACAACGGTGTAACCATTCTCCAACTCGGCGCCAGCGTGAATCTTGTGAATCATCCATTTAAAACTGACGTTTTCAGCAGGCTCAGCAATGTCCAGGCGTTCCGGCCTGTGGCAGGTGACGCAATAATTCGCATTACGCCGGCCGCCACCATGCAATGCAAGGTTGGTATGGCAGGATTCACAATTTGCATCGTCCACTACCTTGCGTCGGGCCATGGCTTCGGCATCGGTTACGGCAAAGGCATGTGTAATGCTTTCCAGCACATCCCGCTCTTCATCCGTTTCTCCCCGTCCGAAGTCAATAACGACTTCATCGCGGCCCTCCATGCCCAGGCTGTAGGAGCCTTCAGCGTCTACAGGAATGGCCGCCTCGAACGTGTAGGCCCACTGGTCACCGACTTTGACTGCATTTCCTACCACATCCTCGCGGAAATCGTCGTAGGAGTCGCCTCGGCTGAAGTCCTCGTTGGGACCCCAAAAGGAAATTCTCAGACGGTTAAGTGCATTGGGGTCAACTGGTCCATTCTTTGTCCTGGCAGTGAAATACACCGTCGGCCGGTCGCCGGGGTTGGTATTCATCACATCCACGATTTCAACAATCAAGCCCGGGAACTGGCTTGAAGTTTCCAGTGGCATATGCGCGCCCGTAATGGAGCGATCGAATTCAAGGCCCGTGTAGGCACGGTGGCATCCGGCACAGACGTCGTCATTGTCGATCGGGAAGTTCAATTCAGAGTGTCCCTCGCCGGTCTCCCAGTCGATGTAAGAATGGCAGGAACCACAAACCACTCGGGATGGATTGTCCATCCAGTTGGTATGTAGCATACCGGGCGTTCCGTATGCGCTGTAGGGGGCATTACTCGTGCAGCCTGCGGCCGTGTTGTCAACACCCAACTGCTGAATCGTCTCACCCGAATCCGGGTCTACGACGAAGAATTCCAGGTTGTCACGCGTCCATTTGCCCGTATCAGCAGAGCCCGCTCCAACGCCCGTAGTAAAGAGCTTGCCAGTGGGCGAATCGATGCGAATTTCGTATGTCTCAGGAAAGTTCCACATCAAAGTGGTCACGCCCTTACCTGAACCGTCACATACGGGTACCGGGTTGGGGTTGGCTGCCAGCGGGAAGTTCTCGGTTGGTGTGCCGCCGGTGTGGCAGACCTGGCAGTCATTGATCTCCGCCGGATAGTGCGCTTCTGCGTGCACTGAGTGGATCAGCGCATCAAACCGCGCATGGTTGGCCTCTTCGACATCCTCTCGAATACCCGGGTTGTGGCACTGCGTGCATAGCTGCACTTCCTGGAAACGGCCATAACGGTGCATGCCAAGCGGATCATGGCAGCGGCCATTACAGGTTTCCGTGGTCACGATATCCCGCGGCATGGCATCTGCAGCGCCAGAGGGCACAAAATGCTCGACGACATTGTCGATGTAGTCGCCCAGGTCGAATTCATCAAGATTTCTGCGGCCTACCACGCCCAGCGTGTAGGTTGCATCGGCGTCGTAGCCATCCGCCAATGGGACGGAGAACTTGAACATATAGTTGCCATCACCCAGGTCGGTGTAGGTGCCATTGCGATCGTAAGAGAACCCGCTACCAAGCACGTTGACCTTGTGACCTTCTTCACCCACGTAGGCCAGTGTCCACCACATTTGGACTGGGCCTGGGGTAGTGACGCCGTCCATGTCGAGGGTAAGCCCACCGGAATCCTGAAGGGTGAAGATGACCTCCAATTGCATATCAGCCGGAATCGTGTAGCTCACGATGCCAACTTCCAGACCAGGACGGATGAAGAAAATCTGATCTGCTGTTAGATAGTATTCCTTGTCCTTGGTCGTGTAATGGCCGCTGTCGGCGGCGTCGGATTTGGCAACTGCCTGGCTGGCGCCAAAGATCAGCACCGCGCATGCCAGCAATAGCCGCATGGGTTTCAGGGTCATGGCTATCCTCCTCATTCAGCCAATTAAATACCGCGACTCATCGGGAGATTTATTGCCTGTTCTTATTCTCAGGTCTTATGGAATGCACCAAGGGTTATTCTGCATAGTTAGGACGCTAAGGTAATGACGTAAGTCAACTGCAAAAGACTTGAGTTGATGCATGAATTTTTTCTCATTTAATTCAATCATTTGTAATTCTTCTGGGGCTGAATTTTGGGACGAGACGCAACATGACTTTGTGGCCAGTTGCGCAGCCAATATGAATGGCCATGAGGCCCATGAAAAAACAGCTGATGATCTGCTCCATGCACCTCCTCCTGGAGGAGGGTCGGACTTGAAAGAAACAGACGAATGCCTTGGTAGACTGTTTTAAAATGCGGAGAAAATTTAAAGAAATCGCGATTCAGTCATCGGCCATGGCGGCAGGCGCGAGCACAAGTAGTGCTGAAAAAACCCATCCGAGTTGCATATTCATAGGGGTGAAGTAGTCCTGAAAGCTGAGATCTCTAATCGCTGAATCTGTCCTGGCTTGGCTGGCTAGTCAGCCCGTTCCAGGCTGGGCGGCAGAAGTCCGCTCAGGAAAAAGGCCGAGAGCTCAGCCCGGCCAGCCAGGCCTGCCTTGTGATAAAGCACGTGCGCCTGCTGGCGAATGGAGTGCGGGGTCGATCCTCTCAGCCCCGCGACCTCCTTCATGCTCAGACCTTTCAAAAGCAGGAAGGCCACTTCTTTCTCCGAGGGGGAAAAGCCCCAGGCATCAAATTGGCCGGCAATGGCATGGCTCAGTTGCTCCAAGAGCCCACGTTGCCTTTCGCGCCATCGGTCATTTCTGTTCCGTGCGGCTCGCAGATCTTTCCTCAGGGCCCTCTCGTTCTTCACTGAGATTACAAGCCTGGTCCAAAAAAACATTGCAAAAACCCCGACGAACAGCAAGAGCAGCAGTTCGGTGGCTATGTGGAGTTTGGTCGTTCCCAGGGACAGATCCTGAGCGATGTCAGCGGCAGTGAGCATGGCGACGCACACGAATACCAGGGGCGGAATCCAGGCGTGATCAATGAGGAACCTGACACCGCGACTTCGTTTTTTATCTTGCACCATTCCACCCCCTGGCAAAGAACCACGAGGTATGGATTGGCTGTGCCACCCCCCGGAGTCCCACCTTGGTCTTAATGACTATCGCTCAATGCATCATTGGACCTGTTGATTTGCGTCAAATGATGCACATCGTCTGAATATGACCTGGAATGAGCGCCTTGACCGGCAGCTTTCTGCAGCCTAAAGCCATGTGGCTCGAGCGTCATAGTGCTTTTACCGATGACCACTCGTTTGCCTTACAGGTCACAATGCTCGGTGAGAAAAGGGTGAGCGCTTCGCGGTCAATTTGACTGGCTCAAAACAATGAGGAGTACACATCTACCGTTGCATGAAGCGTGGACTTGATGGCCTCGAATTGCTCGTGCAAATCTGTGAGATTCCCCGCTCTTGCGGAAACTTCCAACGCGGCTGTTTGCTGAGCCAGTCGATTGGCCCCGTAGGTGACCGCACTGCTTTTGATGGCATGTGCCGATTCTCCAATCAGTTTTGCGTCACTTTTTTTGGTGGCTTGCTCCAGATCTGTCAGTTTGTCCGTCAGCGTGTTGACGAAGACCTCAATCATCACCGGTAAGGCGCCGGCGGAGAGATCTCGCTCTAATTGAGCGATCATGTCAGCATCGTGCAATTCCGGAGCGACGTCATCGGAGACGCCAATTGCCATTGTTGACTCATGAGACTGATTCGAAATTTGGGTCGGAACCCATTTTTTGATGCATTGATACAAATTACTCGCATTGATAGGCTTGGTCATAAAGTCGTTCATTCCAGCAGCGATGCATTGATCTCTGTCATCGGCAAACGCGTTGGCCGTCATGGCGACAATGGGCACGTTTTTTTTAGTTCCAGATAATTCCCTGATCAATTTGGTCGCTGCAATTCCATCCAGCACCGGCATGGACAAGTCCATGAGCACAAGATCAACATGAGACGAGGATTCGACAAACTTGATGGCTTCTTGTCCATTCTCCGCGAGGCTGACGTTAATTCCCATTCGGGCCAGCAATTCAACAAGAACGATTCGGTTGGGTTCTTGATCCTCAACGACCAGTATGTGTCCGGACAAGTTCTTTGCTTCCATAATTGGGCTAACCCCCTGCGTGTAGCGACATCAAAATCGATTCCAACGTGATCGTCGTTCACGATTTCATAAAGCGAACACGAAAGCCTGCATTGATCGCTTCAGCCTACCATGGAACGGATAGAGGTTTTGCCAGCGACATTAATCTGTCTGACCTAAATCTGGACCGGTTTGTTTGCTTTTGCCGATGTGACATCCGAAACAATCGAGGCTGGAAACTTGGATTTCGGCCATTGCCAGTATCGCCCCTGGTCTTTGTGAAGTTTTTCAACGTGTGTAGACTACCTAGGAGTAGGAGAAAAGGTGTTGAGAATTGAAAGGTTTCTGGACTAGCATCTGTATTCTCACTGTAGCGCTTTGCTGCAGTGGTAATGCAGTCTCGGATACTCGCTGGTATGACCAGTTTCGGTGGGCGGGCGAGTACCTGTTTCGATCGCAGTACCTGTCCGAGAGCGATCTGACAGACCCCGGCTTTTGGCACACACTGGGTTTTGAGGCAAACGGTACTTTCAGCAGTGGGCAGAGGGATATCGCCACCGTCAACGCCCAACTCAGCTTGTGGTGTCTTAAGAACTACACTCGGCGGGCACCCGTTTTTGATGGCCCGAGCGATTGCGAGTGGATTCCAAAAAACTTCTTCGTGGATTTTCATCTCAGGGGTGATGGAAAACTGAACTTGCGATTGGGTCACCCTGAACTTCCGTTTGGATTGGAGGCGCCGGTATCAACCAATCAGACCATTCGCCAGCTTAATACCGGTCGCGACCTCGGCCTGAAGCTTGACTGGGGTTTCGGAGCAAATGGCACTATCGGACGTTGGAACTACCAAACTCTGTTGGGGCGTGGGTCGGGCATTCGATACAAAAATGATGCGGATAGTTACTCGTTTACGGGTCGAATTGGCAATAATTTTGATTACCAGGGGTTTTTGCCGGCTCCAGGGGTCGGGTTCTCCCTCTTCATGGCCGAGCTACGAACGGGAAAGGACGCTACCTCTGAGCGGTGGAGAGTTGCTGTGGACGGCGTTACCTACCATGGTCCCTGGGGGTTTATGGGCCAGCTCTCAGCGGGCGAGACCAACCATCGGTCCACGCTGAATGGGCTTGTCGAAGTTAATCGCCTCAACCGCGCTGGCAACTGGATCGGATACCTACAATGGAAGTCTTTCAATCAAGAAACCGTCGCTAAATGGCAGCGCGCGAATTCGATCATTCTGGGCGTGGAGGGTGAACTTACGGATATCTTGACCCTGAGTGCGCAAGTGGAAAGAGAATTGTCGACATTTGCCGGACCCAATCAAACGGTGCTGGACTTTCAGGCTCGGTTCCGAATAGAGAGATGATCATGATGAGAATGGTAAATCCAAATTTTATTCTGAAAATCCCCTGCACCCTGCTGATCTTAGTCCTGTTGGCAGCCAGTCCCCGACCAGCGGAAGCGATCGCCTATTGCTCACTCCGCGACCCGATATCGGCCATTCAGAATTTTTTCCCCAACATGACCGACTACCGCTCTTTCTTGGGCGCTGTGGACCTGAATGTCAGAGACCATCTGCAAGCTGAGTTGGGTTACGACATGCACTTTAATGAGTTTGGAAAGCACACCCTCTATCTCGTGTACGCCGATGAAACACCCGTTGGGCTGGTGCAAGCGCGGACCGAAAAAGGAGATTGGGGGCTGGATGAGCTTGCCTGGGCACTGGATTTCGATCTCAGGGTCCGCGACTTCAGATATCAGCGGAGTCGCAGTCGTTGGCGTCAAGAGGTAGAGACGCAAGCATTCAAGAATGAGTTGATCGGAAAAAACTTTGAAGAACTCAAAAGCATGCTCTCCAACGACGGGATGAGCTTGATTAGCCGGCCTGAGCATCTCGCACCCGAGGCGGAACAACTGGCTGCTACCGTGATCCGCTCAGCCCTCAAAACGATTGCGGTCACTCAGGTGGTATGGCGTGAAACGCTGGAATCCCAGCTCGCTTTCGGCTTGAATGAATAGACGACTGCTCTGATGCCCTTCTTCCGCTCCAGCAGTCTGAGTATTCGAAGATATCTGGGCAACGTGATGGGCGGATCAGTGCTTTTGGGCGCCGCCCTTGCGGCCTACGCGAGCTGGTTGCTGATCGACCTCGAGCAACGACAAAACCTGGCGGGTCGAGAATCTCTGCAATTGAAAACGCTTGAGAGTACGCTTGAGCAGGTCGACATCTTATTGACCTCGGCAGACCTCGCGATTGGCGCAGGCGAGACCTACACAGCCGAACTCGCGATTGAGTTGAGTTCCGACTTGCGCGGTAAATTTAGTGCGATCTACAACTCTTTTCCAGAGGAATATCACCCATCGTTTTTAGAGCTGTCTAGCCTGCTGCTCGTGCTGGAGGAGCAGCTGTCCAGGTCTTCTCCCGACGGTTCGGCTGATCCCGAGACATCGGAGAAATTGCTGCGAGAATTCGATGAGGCCTCACTGGCTTTGGCCACCTTGCTTGACGGTATCTACGTTCCTTTTCGGGATCAGGCCATCAGTGATGGCCAGTCGGTAGCTCAATTGAAAGCGAGAGTCAAAGGTACATTGACGGCTGTGTTTCTGATTTATGTGATGCTAAATCTTTGCATTATTCTCTGGTCGCTGCGGAAAATCGCATACCCGATTGAGTTGCTGACAAAGGGTGCCGAACGAAGCATCGCGTTCGATTCGGAATTTAAACTGGAAACGCGGGGCCCCAGCGAAATTTCCAAGATGGCCGGTTTCTTTTTTCAGTTGATCGAACGTCTCAATGGAAAAGTCAGGGAGCGGACGCTGGAGCTTGAAAGCCAGACCCGAGAGCTTGAACGTGAAATGGATGCCCGGACGAAAACCGAGATAGAGCTGAAGTCTGCCAAGGAGCGTGCGGAACGCTCCAGCCAGGTTAAAACTGAGTTTTTGTCGGTTATGAGCCATGAACTCCGGACGCCACTGAATGTGGTCATCTCGTCGCTTCAACTCTTGCGTGAGGAAACCGATGACCCGGACCAATTGAAGTTTATCGATTTGGCCGACCAGTCGGGCCAGGCGCTGACCGATGTCATTGGCTCAATTCTCGAGATTTCCAAGATTGAATCCGGCGAGTTGGCGTTAGCGGAGACTGAGTTCAGCGTGGTCGAAGAATTTGCGAAAGCCATCTCCATGACTCGGCTGGCTGCCGCGACCAAGGGTTTAACAATGACCGCCATGCTGGATCCAGCATTGCCAGTCACCGTGACGGGTGATGACGTTCGCTGGAGACAGGTTGTTATCAATCTGCTGGACAATGCCATTAAATACACCGAATCCGGGTCCGTCAGCGTCAAATTAGAGGTTGACGAGCAGCAACCGGGGTGCATTGTCGTTCGTGTTCGCGACACGGGCATCGGCATCGATTCTCATTTGGGTCAAACTGTTTTCGATGGATTTGTCCAGGCCGACAGTTCCCGAAGTCGCGCGTATGCCGGGGTCGGCCTTGGTCTGAAAATTTGTCGGGAAATCGCCAAGGCCATGGGTGGGCAATGTGACTACCAATCAAATCCGGGGCAAGGCACCGAATTCTGGTTCAGCGCTATGCTGGATGTCCACGACGCTACTGAGCAATTGGTGCAAGCCATTGGTTCTCATAATCATTCGCAGCAGCGGGTGCTCGTCTGGGCGGAGGACGAGGGTTCACCTACCTTAGAATGGATACGAAAATTGCTTCAAGCTTTCAAATTAGATTTTCACAGGGTTGCGAGCCAGCACACCCTTCTTAGGGAACTGGACAAAAACCCGGGCGCGTGGAGTGCGGTATTGGCGGTCTCTGTGACTCTCCCCGAACTCGGCCAAATCCGTCTCATTGAAAGTAACGCAGATCTTGACTATGTGCCTTTGATTCATGTTCGAGCGGACTTGGAGAACTTACAAAGTGATGTAAGTCACGACGGATTACGTAGGTGGATAGCTTGTGACTGCTCCGAGCCGCTGGCGCTTTTGCGGGCGTTGACGGGCGAGGTGGATGAGGCGCCTTACGGTGCGCGGGGCCCTTTGCGAAAGCAAGCAGGTAGGGATCCGGTCCCATCATCGGAGACCCAAAAGCAGGTTTTGCTGTTTTCATCGGAACCCGCGCTATACATGCTGCTCGAAGATTATTTTCGTCAGGGCGGCTTTCGCGTCACGCAATGTTCAGATTTTCGTGGAAAGCGTCCCGAGCAAGACATTTTGGAAGCCGAACTTGTCGTAATGGCGCCAAATTCCGTCGACCAGTTCGAACAAATGACGGCGATGATCAGCGACATTCGTCGATTCCTCGAGTTTATGCCGATCATTCTCATATCCAGCCTTGAAGCGGCCAGGGATGAGGTAACCGGCGATCCGTATCTGATCACTTTGAATCAAGCGATTCCCGCCAAAACGGAGTTGCTGGAAGTTGCTGGGCATTTGCTTTTAGAGTCCGCAAAAAGTCAAGCAGATCGCAAAAAATACTCGCTCTAGATATCCCCATACCGCGGCGAATTGGCCCGTCCAGTTGTTCAGGCTGGATCGTTGGCGGGTGTTTCTAATGGTGCCGGAGGTCGGACTCGAACCGACACTCTGTTGCCAGAACTGGATTTTGAATCCAGCGCGTCTACCAATTTCGCCACTCCGGCACAGGAGCTTGGGGCGCAAAGTATAGCCCCGGTGGTTCGTCAGAACCAGAGGCTGCTTCAATGATTCCAGGGCAGGGCTCTAAGCATCTCCCTGGTGGTCGAGCCCATCCTCATGGAGCACCCGCTGCAGATAAGCCGCGATGTTGGGGCCGAAGTGATCATGATCCACCAGAAAAGCATCATGTCCCATGATCGATGGCAATATCGAACAGGCGGTCTGGATGCCGTTTTCACTCAATGCGTTGGCAATGGCCTGCTGCTGATAGGGAGGAAAGAGAATATCTGTGCTGGCGCCGAGCACGTAGGAAGATTGCAGTTCAACCCCCTTGAGCGCGCTGGTCAGGTTGGGATGGTCCTCGGTTGCGTCGAACCAGTCCATTGAGCGGGACAAATAAAGATAGCTGCAGGGATCAAATGAGCCCACGAATCTTCTGGCGGCGGCTTCGAGGTAAGACTCCACCTCGTAATTCATGCCAAAGGTCTCGGTGGGGAAATAGTTCTGTTCACGGCGGCCAAATCGACCCCGCCATTCCTCCGCTGACCGGTAGGAAAGCATGCCCAGCTTTCTGGCCATGCGCATACCTTTCTCAGGCCAGTCGCGATCATCATACTGTCCCTCGCGCCATTGCGGATCAGACACGATCAGCTCTCGCTGCAGCGAACGAATTGCGATGCTGAAGGGTTCAGCTTTGTGCGCTCCTGAAATGTTGAGGTAGTGACGGGCGCCTTGAGGGTTCTGCTGCAGGTAAGCCAGCGTGCTCATGCCGCCCATCGATGGCCCGACCAGCAAGCACAGCTGCCTTATTCCCAGGTGCGTGACCACTCTGGACGAGGCCGCCGCGATGTCTTCAACGGACAAATCCGGAAAGTCCAGGCGCCATGGTCGCCCCGTCGCGGGGCATATACTGGCCGGCCCCGTCGAGCCCTTGCAACTGCCCAGCGAATTGAGACTGATGACAAAGAAGCGATCAGTATCGATGGGTAAACCGGGGCCGACCATCGGCTCCCACCAGCCCGGTGAGGGGTCTTTGGGGCTGGAAGCAGCGTGCGCGCTGGGGGAGAGACCCGTAAGAATCAGCGCCGCATTGGATTTGTCCTGATTGAGCGTGCCCCAGGTTTCGTAGGCAATGGTGAATTCATCCAGCCGCCCGCCCCGCTTGAATTCCAGGGGGATGTTGTCATGCATGTAAAGCGTTGCATCAGTCATGACGCGCAGAATAACCCAATCCGCCCTTCACTTGACGACAAACCGTCAGTGGTAGGTTAGGTAAACGGTTACGAAAACGCCCTGCCGAGCGCGTAGGGTATGGCCCCCAGGCGGCGGGGGTCGCGACCAGAACTTAGGGCGCCTGGATCTGTTCAACGGGTCCGTCCGTGCCCCAGACAAGGTTATGGGCACGATACCGCGGACGCTGTGGCGCGCTCGATATTAACGGTCATGGCTTCGAATCCGCGCGCCAGCATTTCCTCATTGGGCTGAAGTTCAACGGTGCCCTCGGTGCAGGAAACGAAAAGGAAGTTCGCGCTGCCCCAGGCCGTTCTGTTCACGTCAGCAGGGTTGTAGGCGGAGCCAAAGGCCGGGCCGTCGGTGATTTCCACCGTGGTTCCAACCATGTCGCCGCTGGCGGTGCCGGTGCCCATCAGCCAGGCCTGGTTGCCATCGCCGTCATAGGTGTACATGGCGGCGACGAAGACATTGGCGGCCGCGTCAATCAGCCAACCCTCGCCGTCGCGTGATGCGCCGGCCCACCAGGTTCCGCTCATCGCGCCCGTGATTTTGAACGACGTGTCATGAAACTGCTGGGCATTGGCGGACAGCCAGGCCGTGCTCTGGCCTGCGTGACAGGCCTTGCAGGCAAAATCCAGACTGACCTTGGCCACGCCGCTTGAATCATTGCGGACGAATTCGCCGTCCGGCGTGAACATGCGCTGATCATTCAGAGCCGTACGGATTCTGAAAATATGAGTACTGACATCCGCCTGGTATTCGCTGATGACCTCGCCAGACTTGCTGGCATCGGGCATATGGCAGTCCACGCAGTCCACGCCGGCAAGCTGCATCTTGGTGCCCTGGTAGGTCGCCGCCTGCGATGAATGACAATCGGCGCACTGGCGCACGATGGATGCTTCACCAGAGGCATGCGGGTCATGGCAGGTCACGCACGAGAACCGCTCGTGCGGGCTGGCCAGCAACTCGTTGTATTGCTGTTGGTGCCGCACGTAGCCGTTGCTCGCCTGGATCTTGTTGAGCGGCTCTCTGGAGTGGCACTCGCCGCAAAAAGCCGCTGACTCGTAGACCAGCATCGTATATCCAGGGCCATGGCAGGCCTCACACTGAACGCCGCCCAGCTCGAAAGTTCCGTGTATACCAGGACGCCCGTCCTGGTTATCTGAAAGATCGCCGTCGGTGTCGGCGTCAAGGTCCGGCTTCCATCCGGACGTATGGCAGGCTCCGCAGTCATAGGGCTTGCCCTGTTCACCGGCGTGATAGTCGCTCCACCGTTGCGTGCCAATATTCCACTGGTTGCTGCCCGGCGTTTCATTGCCGTCGCGGTCTCTTGTGGACGTTAAGAAAAACCCATCCTGGTCCAGGTAACGCGCTTTCCAGCCGGTGCCGCCTACGACGTAGCTGATGTCGTCACAGCTGTAACCCTCTGGCAGCGGCAGGGCCCTGGCGAGAGATTCCTCGCAGGTCATCACCATGTTCCCGTGCGCCGTGCCCTGCCACCCACTGTACTGCTCAATGTGACACTCAGCGCAAAAGGCTGAGCCCTGATAGTCGAAGAAATGCTCTGACGCCCAGGTTCCACTTGCCCACATCAGCGCCAGCGTCGCGCACAGAAACCTGGATGCGATGAGATGAGGAGCCCTGGCGTGTTGCATGATTCTCTCCTGATGCGCTGGCGACTGGAGGGTGGCCCGGCGCGTGGCTTTTTTCTGGATACCCCTGACAATTCTAATGGGAGATAAGGGCTGGGGGCATATGGGAATATACCTACTATAATGCGGCGGGATGCCGTCCCCGAGCGAAAAAAGTGTCAAGCCCGGCCTGTTGGGTTCAGCCAGGCTCGGACGTTCGCCAAAAGTGGACAGTCCGCAATCCGGCCCGCACAAAAATCTCGAGCACATCGTACAGCGGCACCTTGATACGGCCTGGCGGGCCCCGCCGCCAAGACACACCGTCGAGGCATTCGAGCAGGCCTGCTATTTACTCGGTGGCAATGAGCGGGACCGTGTGATCTTCGATTCAGGTTGCGGTACCGGGGCCAGCGTGGAGCGACTGGCGAGGATGCATACAGATTGCATCGTCATCGGCATTGACCAGTCCGCCAGCAGGCTCGCGAGCGCCCTTGGGGCGGACCTCGCCCGCAGGCGTGGCAATGTGCTGTGGGTGAGGGCGGAACTGGCTGCGTTTTGGCGCCTCGCGGTAAACCAGGGCTGGCGGCTGCGGAAACACTACCTGTTGTATCCCAACCCGTGGCCCAAGCCGGGCCATCTTGCACGGCGTTGGCATGGGCATCCCGCGTTTCCGGTATTGCTCGATCTGGGTGGGGAGATCGAACTGCGCTGTAACTGGCGAATTTACGCTGAAGAGTTCGGCCGGGCCATGGCGATCGCTGTGGGCAAGCAGCCGGCCATCGAGCGCTTTCAGCCGGAGCAGCCCCTGACACCTTTCGAAGCCAAGTACCTTGCCAGCGGACATGCGCTGTACCGTTTGAGGGTCAGATGAAGAAAGAGCCCCGGTTGCCCGGGGCTCTCAAAAGCTACCAAGGTGCATTCTTCTTAGTAGCGGTAAGCGAGGTAGAGCATCACCAGTGAAACGTCGTAATCAGGCGCGGCCTGACCCAGCAGAAGCACGCTCGGTGAGCCGTCTATGGGCACGTCGTCCAGGGCAAAGTCGTTACTGCTTAATTGCTGGCTCTCATAGCTGAGCCTCAGGGCCGCCCGCTCGTTGATGTCAAAACTCGCCCACAGGCTCCACGAGTCCATCTTGTTGACCAGCGTAGGCAGCGGTGCCGTGAGTATGTTTTCAGCCCCGTCAACCACGATGTCGCTCTCCACATTCGAGTGCGTCAGGTCCAGGCCCAATCTCAGCCGGTCCCCCAGGCTGGAGTCTTCTCCAAAACCATTCAGCGTCAGCGAGATGTTCCAGGTATCCACTTTGTCTTCGGCATCGGCCTGCCAGTTGTTGGCGGGATTCTCGGCCTGGATCTTGCCGGTCCACATGCGCCCTGTCTGCACCGTGTCAAAGCGCTCGTTTGTGTAGTAGGCGGTGATGCTCAGGGCTTCGCTGGGGTAAAAGCCGGCGTCAACCGACCACGAGTTGATGTCCGAGTTCTGCAGGCCGAACTGGCCGGTCGGATCATCATAATCATCGTCATAGCGGGCGCCGGAAAGGGCGAAACTGAAGCGCTCCACCGGGAAGAAATCAGCCCGCGCCCGGTACTCGCGGCGGCTGCGATCGGCCTGGTTGTATTTGCGCAGCGCGGGCAGGTTATCGTAATCATCATCGCTTACGCTTCCCGGCACCCGGTAAGCCAGGTAAGGCCGGTTGTGCACGTATTCGTCCACGTCCCGATCGCTATAGATGACATCGAACGAGAAACTCGCCTTGGACCAGGTGCCGATATTCAGCCCCGCAAATACACGGGCTTCGTCGCTGTCCAGCACCTCGGCATAGGTTCGGCTGTAGTTATCCCACTCAACACCACCCTTGAGCCGGACGCCGTGTCCTGCCCGCCACGTGGCGGTCAGATCCCACTGCTGTTTTTCATAGCTGAAGGGCAGGTTGATGCGTCCCTCCGAGGGCGGTTTCTGGTCTTCCGCATCGCCGCCTATGTAAATCCAGGTGTGCCGCGGCGTCTGGTTGTCGCGCTTATCCAGCGTGTAGTTCGCCACCAGGCCAAGGCGCCTGAACAGCCTCGTTGTGAAGCGCAGGTTGGCATGCGTGGTGTCGATCTTCGCGTTGGCCGAGTTCGCTGGCAGGGGCGTGTTAACCATCAGTCGATCGTTCACGGTGTAGCCAAACAAGGGGTCGTCCTGCTCCATCGTGCCGAAGGCGATATCGGCGCTGACGCGCGATGTTGGAGAGAGATTGAGCCCGCCATAAAGCCTGAGCTGCATGGCCTCGTTGTCAGGGTCCAGCGAGGCCAGGCCCTGGCCTCGCGGGTAGCCCGCCGCCGGCGCCCAGGCACTGCGGGCGCCGTAGGGGTTTTGCCAGCTGAGCGATGAATATTCATTACCGAACCAGGAGGCATACACGGCCGCGCCCAGCTGATAACGGGCGGTACCGAAATGGAGGGTCGCCTCCATGATGTCGGTTTCCCACTCGATGGGCGAGGGCAGAACCACCGCGCGGGGATTCATACCGTTATAGCCAATCACGCCGCCGAACGTATCGTCCCCATCCTTGGTCTCATGGCGCCAGGTGACGTTGAGCGCCCAGGCGCTGTTGAATTGGCGGTCGTAGTAGAGGTCGAAGCGCTTGCGCTTCCAATAGCTGCTGACCGGAGCAAGGTTTTCTTCCAGGGTCTCAAACGAACCGGTGCCGCCACCCATCGGCGCGACCCAGTTTGCGGGCAGCGTGAGCACGTTGCTGCCAATGCCGTCAAAGGGAGATACGCCTCCCTCGAAACGGTAATTGGGTAACTCCCGATAATCGGCTCCGAACTCCCAGGAGCCCTGATTCTCGTACTCAAACGCCAGCCGCCGAGAGTCCAGTCCGAGCCGCCAGCCCAGCAGGCTCCAGTTGCGCGTCTCGCCGCTGTCCCACTCAGGGCGGCTCTCCAGCGTGAAGTCGAGCAAAAGCTCAGTGCCTTCGTCGATGAGGCCGGTGTATTTCCCGAAACGCCAGGCGTCCTCATCCAGGATGTAGACGCCCACCTCGTACTCCTGCTCGATGTCCGAGGCTTTCTCCGCCTCGTCGTCGGCTGCCGAGACCAGGCCGCATGTCACCATCGCCAGCGCACAGCACAACCATCGCCAAAATATTCTGTGTGTTTTCGATAGACCGGTATTCATGCCGTGTTCCTCGTCATCGAAATTCATCAGCGCGTCAGGGCAACGCCGCTGGGGTGGTTGGAGCCATGCACTTTGGCGTGACAGTTCATGCAGTCTTTGCCGACTACCCGACGATCAAAGCTGTTCGGCGCGACATCGATGCCGCTCAGGGCCGTGCTCGAGTGATTGACGGCGGAGTGGCATTGCTGGCAAAGCCACGGTGTCCGGGCGTTGAGGAGGTTTGGATAGTTGGATCCGTGTGGGTTGTGGCAGTTGCTGCAGTCTTCCCGCACCGGTTGATGCTCCCAGAGGTAGGGTCCGCGTTTCTCCGCGTGGCAGTCATAGCAGGACTCATTCACGGTGCTCCTGTTCAGTGATGCCGCACCATCACTGCCATGCGGGTTGTGACAGTCGGTGCAGGTCATTAAACCGGTATGGGAGAACGCGTTGCTGGCAGCCTGCACCGGGTGTCGCGACTGGCGCAGAAACTGGGCGCGTTGCTCCTGGTGGCAGGTGTAGCAGACCTCGGTTTGGGTCTCTACATCCATCACGGGATCGACCGCCTGGTGGACCTTGTGACAGTCATTGCAGGCCACGCCCTCGATATTGTGTGTGGCGCCTGGCCAGTGAAAATGCGAACGCTGCTTGCCATGACAGGACAGGCAGGACTCATTTTTCACTTCGAAGGGGGTTTCGGCATTGAATTTAACCGCGGGTGGCTTTTGGCCGCCGCTCATGGCGTGCGCTTTGCTGGGGCCATGGCAGCTTTCACAGGCGTGGTTACCCTCGCCAAAGGGTGTATTGGGGTCAGCCTGGTTGGCCATGGGGTGTTGCAGAATGCCTGCGGCCGGTTTCATTCCGCGCTCACCATGACAGCCCAGGCAGAGGGTGGGCGACATGCCGGAGTATTCCGGCGCGGATTCCGCCGCGGGCGTTTCATCGGCCGCCTGGCAGTGGGCAATACCCTGAAAGCCAAATACGCCTGCGATCAGAACCGCGGATATGCAGAAGCGGGAGAATCCCCTGGATGTTTTTGTCATTGTCCCTACCGGTTAACCACACAGACAGGCGCCGGCCGGCACCGATGCTCAGGCCTTTACCCCGGATTTCATTATTCATTTTATAGGGGGGTATCGCATTAGGGTAAACACGTATGGTCAAACCTCCGGTCATCACCTAACGTGCCTGCTGCGCCTGAGCAAAATTGACATCAGTCAAATTGACGCCAAATTCGTGCACCAATTCTGACTTGCGTCAGTTATGCAGGCTCCGGGCCAAACTATATTGGCCTCCCGAAACCGGTGGAAAAAGGATGGCCTTGATCAAGGCGAGGCGATCCGGACCGGTGGCTCATGTGAAACGAAAACAGACCTAGGAATATCCGTCATGCGCGCGAGAGGATTTGCATTTATCGGCAACCACCCGGGTACTTTCAGATTTTTCATCATCCTGATGATGGTCCAGTGGTGTGTGCTATCCGCACCGTTATCCGCACAGGACCGTGTCACCCCGCCCGAAAACGCCATGTGCCTGGGCTGTCACAACATGGCGGGTTTTGGTATGCCGGGGCCGGACGGGGAAAAGCGGGATCTGCACGTGACCGCCGATAAATTCAATGCCAGCGTCCATGGTGTTCAAAAATGCGTGAGCTGTCACGAGGACATCGTGGGTGTCCCGCATGAGAAAGGGGTGGAGCACAAGGTGGGCTGCGTGCAGTGCCATCGCGATTTGTGGGATGAGGCCAGGCTGGCCGGTGAAGAGGCTCAGGAAGCCAAGCTGGGCGAGGTCGTTCTACAGATTGAGAGCTATATGAACTCAGTTCATGCCCGCCCGAGCATGGCCGACCAAAGCCGCACCAATGCCACCTGCTATGACTGCCACGATGCGCACTACGTTAAGCCGATCAACGGGGATGAGTTGGATCGCCCACTGCGCCAGGCCACGCCGGAGGTATGCGGCAACTGCCACAGCGAGATTGCGGCCGCTTACCAGGCATCTGTCCACGGCATGGAGCATGCCGAGGGCAATGTTGCCGCGGCCACCTGTATCGATTGCCACACGCCGCACAATATCGATTCACCGGAACTGGACACCAACAAGCTGGTGATTACCGAGAACTGCGGCAACTGCCATGAGGCTGCCGCGGACTCTTACATGCATACCTATCATGGCAAGGTCAATCGGTTGGGCTATGCGTATACGGCCAAGTGTTTTGACTGCCATGGCTCGCATGACATCAAGCGCGTGGAGGATCCGGTATCGAGGGTACACATGGATAACCGGCTGCAGACCTGCCAGACCTGTCATGAGACTGCGACTGCCGGGTACGCCACCTTCCAGCCCCACGGCACCTCGGATAACTTCACCGACTACCCGCAGATGTGGCTGGCCACCAAGGGCATGATCGGCCTGCTGATTGGCACGTTCGCCTTTTTCTGGATGCACTCCGCGCTGTGGTTTTACCGCGAACGGCAGGATCGTAAACAAGGCAAGAACCGCCCATTTGTGGACATGGCCGAGCTGCCGGAAGAGTTCCAGACCAAAACCCATTTCCGGCGGTTCCCGCGCTGGTGGAGAATTGCGCACCTGGTCGGCGCCTTATCCATCATGACGCTGGTGCTGACGGGCGTGGGTGTGCTGTACTCCGATGCGTCCTGGGCGCCAGGGCTGATGAAACTGCTGGGCGGCCCCCAGGTCAGCGCGTGGATCCACCGGGTAGCCGCGATTGGCTTCATGGGCGTGTTTTTCATCCACCTTGTTTACTTTGCGATCAAGATTGGCGCCAACATCCGCAGCTTTGAATGGTTCGGACCCAATTCACTGATCCCGAGTCTGCAGGATTTCAAAGACGCCATCGAGATGTTCAAGTGGTTCTTCGGTGTCGGGCCACGGCCGTATTTCGACCGCTGGACTTACTGGGAGAAATTTGACTACTGGGCGCCCTTCTGGGGCATGACCATCATCGGCGTGAGCGGCATGATGATGTGGCTGCCGGACCTGACCGCCAGCTACCTGCCCGGATGGGTGTTCAACGTAGCGGCCATCGTGCACGGGGAGGAAGCGTTCCTGGCGGCCGTGTTCCTGTTCACGGTGCATTTCTTCAACAACCATTTCCGGCCGGACAACTTCCCGCAGAGCACCACCATGTTCACGGGCAGGATGAGCCTGGACGAATACCGCCATGAACATCGCAGAGACTACGAGCGCCTGTTGGCCTCGGGTGAGCTGGGCAAATACCTGGTCAACGCGCCGACGCCGCCGCAGTCGCGTGCGGCCAGCCTGTTGGGCGCCACGCTGATCACCGTAGGATTGATCCTGCTGACGCTGGTGATCACGGGCTTCCTGGGTCTTTGAGGGAGTGAAAGGCGCCGGCCCATGGGTGGTGGCCGGCGTCGCTTCCTGGCTGACCGGTGTCATGAACCGGCTCGGTCATGACGCGTTAACATGATTCAGGCGGGGCCGCCGCATTGGGCGGTTTGGGCCGGCCGCCGTTGGTGACCGGATTGCAAGAGACTCGAGGATTGCCATGAACAAGCTGCTCGTTATTCCCACTGCCATTGCCCTGCTGGCCGCCTGTTCGCAGGAGCCTCAGACGTTTGAGCCACCCAAGGCGGCAGGAAATGCAGAGGCTGGCAAGCTGATTGCGGAGGCTGAATGCGGCGGCTGTCACGGCGCGGATGGGCATGGCGTGGCGCCGGGCATCCCTCACCTGGCCGGGCAGCCGGTGGCTTATCTCGAGAAAGCGTTGGCTGATTACGAGGCTGGCATTCGTACGCATGCCGCCTTGCAGGATCTCACGGCACGCCTGGACGATCAGCAACAGCTGGATCTGGCCGCCTGGTACGCCAGCCTGCCGCCGGTCACAGTCACCGACGGCCATCACCTGCAATTGACGTCTTATGAGCAGGGCGAGCAACTGGCGGCCACCTGCGCCTCTTGCCATGGCGAGCGTGGCAACAGCGTCATGGCCGGTGTGCCCAGCCTGGCCGGCCAACAGCCCTTGTATTTCATGGCCGCCACCCAGGCCTATCTGCATGGCACGCGTGACATGTCCGGCATGGAAGAGACGGTGCGGGGCCTGAGCAAGACGGATATCGAGAAGCTGGCGCTGTTCTATGCCAGCCAGACGCCCCTGCCGCGTGAAGCCCCGACCTATGGCGATCCGGCCGCGGGCCAGCCGCTATCCGCCTCCTGCGGTGGCTGTCACGGAGCCAGCGGTGTGAGCCATGATGCCGCCACGCCCAGCCTGGCGGGGCAGGACCCGGACTACCTGGTCAAGGCCACCCAGGACTATCGCGGCCACGTGCGTCAGCATGAGGTGATGTTTGGCGAGAAGACCGATGCGGACATCCGTAACATCGCGGCCTTCTACGCTGTGCAGGCGCCGCGCGCGGCCGAGGACGAGCCCATGTCGGCGGAGAAACTCACCCGCAGCTGCGACCGATGTCACGGCCCGGGTGTCGAGGTGGCCGGCATGGCCGTGCCGCGTCTGAACGGCCAGGACCGCGATTACCTGATCATGTCCTTGCGCGCTTATCGCGATGACAAACGTGAAAGCACCATGATGCACAAGATGAGCCTGCCGTATTCCGATTCCATGATCGAGGCTGTGGCCACGCGCTACGCCAACCGTTCCCCGGAATAAAGCGGACCGCGCGTCCTCAGTGCGTGCATTTCCAGCGCGCGTGCCTCCAGCGCCCCGTCAGGCTGAGTCGATGTCGTCCTTGATCAGGAATTCAGGCCGCTTGTAAAACCAGATCTGGTAGGCGCTGATAAACCACATGGTGGCAAAACACATCGCCATGGTCGCGCCGGCGGCCATGACCACGTAGGCGAAGAATGAGTAAATCTTGGTGAAATACCAGGACAGGATGTCCGCGGCAATGCACACGAAGGGCATGAAAATCACCAGGCATTTCAACCAGACAGGCCTGACATAGGCATGGCTGAAGATAAATCCCATGATGAAGAAGATGAAGGTCACGCCAAACAGGTGAATGTGCGATACCCGCACCAGTGTGTGCAGCGGCGTGCCGGTGTTGCGTTCCACAACGGTCTGAATGTTGCCCCAGCCGTCGAGGTTGGAAAGATGCGGGTTGCTGCCGTCGTGGCAGTCCAGGCAGTTTTTCTCGATCAGTGGCTGAACCTGGGTTTCAAATTCGGACTTTGACGCACCCGCCTTGATCCAGTTCAGCATCTCCGTGCGCTCAGCCGGCGGCAGCATGGAGGACATCGACCCCTGCAGCGCGGCCTCCAGCTTGGTGCCTTCTGATGATCCGCTGTAGGAGATGATGATGTCGTCGACGCTCAAGCCGGGCTTGCCGTCCTTGCCCGCGTCCACGTTATAGACGTATATCAGCGCGAACAGGTAGCCCAGGCCAACCACCATCAAGGTGCCCGTGAACAGCATGCGCATGCTCATGGGCAGTTCCTGGAAGTGCCGGTAGAGTCTGTGGGTTCTGTTCTGGCTCATGAAATCGTCCTGCTTGTGCCGTGGCCGTCAATCGGCGCAGGGCGCTTCGAAATAGACCACCGAGGTCGCTTCCTGGATGGTGTAGTAAGCCGCCAGTCGCTCAATGATGCCCCGGCTGAGCGGCGCCGACATGGCATGCATCACGCTGTCCTGGCGCTCACCGCTGGCGTAGGCCTGCAGGGCCTTGACCAGGTAGGTTTCGTTCTGGCCCGACAGGCGTGAATGCCGGGGGTCAGTGCTGTTGCCGTCAACGCCGTGGCAGCGGTCACAGCGCGCCATCCATTCTCTCGCGGTGAGCGGTTTGCGCACAACACGCGGTTGCGGCGTCTTGGCGGCATAAAACGCGGCCAGGTCCTGCATATCGCTCTCTGACAGGCCTTCAACCGCGCCTTTCATGGCTTCATGGTCCCGTTGGCCATCGCCATAGGCTTTGAGTGACTGAACAAAGTAAATGGGATCCTGACCGGCCAGTGTGGGGGTGCCCTCCGCGGTGACGTTGCCATCCACGCCGTGGCAGCTACTGCAGGACTCGGCCAGACGGGCGCCATTTTCGGCATGGCCGCTGGCTGTTTGCTGGGTGGGGGCTGGTTCCTGCAGGGCGTAATAAAGCCCCATGTTGGCCAGGGTTTCGTCATCCAGCGAAGCGCTGAGCGTTTGCATCATGTTGTGCAGGCGCTCGCCCGAGCGGTACTCACTCATCACGGTGATGAAAAATTCAGGCGATTGGGCCGTCAGGTTCGGCATGCCGGGAATACGGGCATTGCCGTCCGCCCCATGACAGCTGCCACATCCGGTGGTGGCGGACTTCACGGCAACCATGGGGTCGTCATCCATGGCGGCAAGGATGCCTTCGGCGTCTGCAACCCTTTCCGTGTTCCGCGGCGGAGGCAGGCTGGCGTAGTAAATCGCGGTGTTGAGCAGGGCTTCAGAATCCAGGTAGGCCACGGCCTCACGCATCGCCAGGTTGCTGCGCCGGCCCTGCTGATAACTGATCAGCTCCCGATACAGGTAAACAATGCGCTGGCCGGCCAGGCTGGGCAGTTCGTCACTCACGCTGATGCCATTGATGCCATGGCACTGCGCGCAACTGTTCTCCGCCAGAGACTTGCCCTCCTCGATGCGCTCCTGGCTTGGAAACAACGCGGCGCGCTCCTTGGCGCTGATCGGCTCGCTGCTGATGCTGCCTGACTGAGCCAATACCCAGGGTGCGTACAGCAAGGAGATGGCCAAAATCGGAAATAATCGGTGTCGTTTCATGAGATCACGCTTTCACCCGGCGGTTGAAGCACGTCACCTGATATGGGCGATTCTGATGAATCATCAGTTGTCATGGGCCCCTTCGTCGATCCAGGTCTTGATCTTGTTGATCTGGAACTGCGCCACTTTCTCGGAATTTCCGTGTGGCATCTTGATCGAGGGGTCGGCTCGGCCCTCCATCAGCACAATCAGGTTGCTGCCCATGCTGTCACCCGGGATGACCATGGGTCCGTTATGAGTGCCCTTAAGCAGGTCCGCATGGGTCTGCATGCTGAAACCCGAAGCTTCAAAGCCGCTGCCGCCTGGCTGATGGCATTTCACGCAGTATTGATCAAGCACGGGCTTGACGTCGGCGGCGTAGCTGGCAGGCTGCTCGACCTGGCAGGCAGCCAGGGCCAATGGCGCCAGGAGCATGGCGGTCACGCGGAGCGGAGCAATATGCTTGACCTTCATCGTTGTTGTATCCGTTCAGCGGGTAAAGCAGTATGCAAGATACCCTAATTGTCGTTCGAGACTAAAATTAACCGCTCACAGGGCTTACCGACTTGACCCGTGTCAATGCGGCTGGATATTGGTCAGGGATTGATCTTTTTGCCTTTTATTCTTCTTTTAGTTGGGTGGATTGTCGCATACAGTGTGCGCTGGGAAACAGAGGAGCACGGGCTTGAAAATCGCCATTGTGGGCGCCGGAATCTCCGGCCTGGCAACAGCATTTGCGTTGAGGTCTAACCGCCCTGATCTCGAGCTGGAACTGTTCGAGTCCTCTCACCGCACCGGCGGTAAGGTTTGGACCGAAAGAACGCCCGAGGGTTATGCCTGCGAGTGGGGCGTGAACGGCTTTCTGAATAACAAGCCGAAGACCCTGGAACTGGCCGACGCGCTCGATCTGGCGCCGCTGCCCGGCAGCGAGGAGGCCAACCGCAGATACGTGTTCCGAAAAGGCCGGTTGCACGCTTTGCCGGAATCTCCGCCGGCCTTCCTGACGTCAGGCCTGATGAGCCTGCCGGGGCGCTTGCGTGTCATGTGTGAGCCTTTTATTACCCGCGGCCGCGTGGAAGACGAAACCCTCGGTGATTTCGCCAAAAGGCGCCTGGGCGCCGAGGCGCGCGACGCGCTGATCGACCCGATGGCATCCGGCGTTTTCGCGGGCGACCCGGCCAGAATGAGCCTGAAGAGCTGCTTCCCCCGTATCCACGAGATCGAATCCGAATTCGGCAGCCTGGTCAGGGGTATGATCAGGTTGCAGATTCGGGCGCGTAAATCCGGGGAGGGGAAAGGCCCCGGGCCGGGCCCGGGCGGCAAACTGACATCGTTTTCCACGGGCATGAGCGAGCTGACCGACACCTTGACTGGCCTGTTTTACGACCATATTCGCCTGGGCGCTCAGGTGCAGAGCATCGACAGGGAAGGGGAACGGTATCAAGTGCACCTGGCCGATGGCTCAAGCGCAGAGGCTGATCGTGTTGTGCTGGCTTGCCCGGCCTTCGCCCAGGTTGAGTTGTTGGGCGGGCTTGCGCCGGACATTGCTGAACGGCTGCGGGACATTCCCTATCCGTCCGTCGCCGTGGTGTGCCTGGGCTACGATATCGAGCGCCTGGGCGACGTGCTGGATGGCTTCGGGTTCCTGGTGCCCTCGACCGAGCAACGCGGCATTTTGGGCTCTGTGGTCGACTCCAACGTGTTTCCCAACCGCGCGCCCGAGGGTAAGGTCCTGTTTCGGACGCTGGTGGGCGGGTCCCGCGCCCCCGAGCGCGCTGGCCTGCCCGAGAATGAATTACTCGATCTCGTCCGCGCCGATCTGAAAGACATGCTCGGCATGGACATCGACCCTGAATTTGCCAGGAGCTACACGCATCAACGGGCCATCCCGCAATATCACGTAGGACATGCGCGCCGCCTGTCCGAGATCGACCGTGAACTGCAGGCGCAACCCGGTCTTTACCTGACCGGCAATGCCTACCGGGGTGTCAGTCTCAACGACTGTATCGAGAATGCCTGGAAGACAGCGGACCGAGTGCTCGCCGGCTAGCCGGATTCGGGCGCCCGAGGTTCCACCCCGCCGACCATCTCCCCGGTCCACCTGAACACCAGCGGTCCCAACAGCAGTGGCAGGGTGCTGGCTGCCAGGATCAACAGCCAGGCGCCCATGGACGGTGTATGCAGTTCGAGCACCTTGCTGACGGGGCCCAGGTAGACGGCGCCAAGCACCCCTGCCAGGCACAGCCCTAGCGCCGCCCAGACCCACCGATTTCGGGTCACTTCATTGTGCAGGATGCTGGCTCGCCGGTCCCGCATGTTGAACACATGCCACAACTGGGCCAGCGCCAGGGTGCAAAAGGACACCGTGACCGCTTCCTCGACGGACAGGCTCATTACCGTGCGCGCATAGCCCATGGCGCCAAGCACGGCGATGGACATGATGACCCCGTGCGCTGCGATCCTGGCCCAGTGCCGCCGGCACAGGATGCGTTCACTGGCCTTGCGGGGCGCCTGCCGCATCAGGCCCTCGTGGCCCTCCCCGACGCCAAGCGCCAGGGCGGGGAAGACGTCGGTGACCAGGTTCAGAAACAGGATCTGAAGGGGCAGCAGCGGCAAGGGTGCGCCCGCGATGGTGGCCAGCGCCACGACCAGGACTTCACTGATATTGCAGGAGAGCAGGTAAACCACGAACTTGCGGATGTTGCCGTAAATGGCGCGGCCCTGGGCAATGGCTTCGACAATGGTGGAAAGGCGGTCGTCCTGCAGCACCATGGCGGCAGCCTCGCGCGCCACGGCGGTGCCGCGGATACCCATGGCCACACCGATGTCCGCCTGTTTCAGTGCCGGGGCGTCATTCACCCCGTCCCCGGTCATGGCGACAATCGCGCCCCGGTCCTGAAAATGCCGAATCAGGTCGTATTTCTGCTCGGGTGACACCCGCGCGATGACGCTGGCCCGAGCCAGTGCCTCGGTCGCCTTGCCGGTGCCATCGACAGAGACGGTGTCCGCATGCTCGAGAGCGCGCTCTGCCTCGTCCAGCAGACCAATTTCACCGGCGATGTGCCTGGCTGTGGCGACATGATCGCCGGTGACCATCACGACCCGGATTCCGGCTGACCGGCAGCGTTCAATGGCCTCCCGGACGCCGGCTCTGGGTGGGTCCAGCAGGCAGATGATGCCCAGCAGGGTCAGGTCCTGATAAGGGTTTTCTCGCAGGCTGCGCGCTGGCCTGCTGGCCAGGGCCAGCGTTCGCAGACCATGGCTGGCTTGCTCATCGGTCAGTTTCAGCCATTCTCGCCGGGCCTGGTCTGACATGGCGGCAGGGCCATCCTGCGTCCATTGCTGCGTGCACCATGCCAGGACGGCCTCGGGCGCGCCCTTGACGGAGACATGGATGTCACGCTCGGACCCGCTGAAAACAGCCATGGCTTTGGTCTGTGAATCGAACGGCTCCTCGCGCAGTCTTGGCAGTCTTTGGGCACATTGCGCCGGGTCGATGCCCAATTTTGCCCCTGCCACCAACAGCGCCACCTCGGTGGGGTCACCCACCGGCGTCCAGCCCTGATCGGTTTTTTCACCCAGTGAGGCGTTATTGCAAAGCATTCCGGATTCGAACAATTGCCGTACGCGCTGGAGGCTGGCCTCATCCAGCGATTGACCCTGCTGGGTGAATTCGCCTTCAGGTTCATAGCCTTCGCCCGATATATGGACATTCTGGCCGGGCAGCAGAATGGCCCTTGCCGTCATTCGGTTCTCGGTCAGGGTGCCCGTCTTGTCGGTCAGGATCACGCCGGTTGCGCCCAGTGTCTCCACGGCCGAGAGCCGGACGATCAGCGCCCGACGCTTCGCCATACGCCACATGCCGCGCGCCAGGGCAATGGTGGCGACAATGGGCAGTCCCTCCGGTATGGCGGCCACCATCAGGGCCACGGCCACCTGGATGGCGAGCAGGGTGTCACGGCCCGCCGCCATGCCGGCGGCAGCGATGATCACCGCAATCAGCAGCATGACCCAGACCAGGCGCTGACCCAGCGCGTCCAGGCGTTTCTCCAGCGGGGTCTCCTGCGCCTCGGCCCCCCGGACCAGTTTGGCGATGCGCCCCAGTTCGGTTCGCCCGCCGGTGGCGATCACCACGCCTTTGCCGGAGCCGCGTGTCACCGTCGTTCCTTTGAACAACAGGTTTGTTCTTTCTGCCAGGGGCGTATCGGCCTCCAGGGTTTGCGGGCTCTTGTCATCCGGCATGGACTCACCGGTCAGGGTGGATTCGTTGGCCTGCAGGGAGGCCGATTCCAGCAGCCGCAGGTCAGCGGTGACAATGTCACCTCCCTCGAGAATAACGATGTCCCCGGGCACCAGCTGCTCTGCGGGAACCAGGGTCTGGCGCCCATCGCGCACAACACGGGTCTCAAAGTGGCCCAGCTTGCGCAGCGCTTCCATGGAGCGCGTGGCGCGAAGCTCCGTAAAAAAGCCGATCGCGGTGTTGATGACGATGACAACCGCCACGGCCACGCCCTCGGCCGTGTCCCCAAACCACCATGCCACAACAGCGGCCACGCACAGCAGGCCCACCACCAGGCTGCGAAACTGGTCGGCCAGGATCTTCCATGCGGGTCGCGGGCGCAGTGCTTGCAGCTGGTTTTTTCCGGTCTCGGCCAGGCGTCGACTCACTTCGTTGGCGCCCAGGCCGGTATCCGGGTTCGTGCCCCATTCACGACAAACTTTTTCGGCCTCAATGGACCAGGGTTTCTCGGTTTTGTGCGGGCTGCTTGCCATGGAACCTCATGCCCCGTTAGCCTGTCACAATCTTGTGCAGTGATCGGGTGTTCTTCCATGATGGGGCCCCGGCCGCCCGGTCCTGCAGACATAGGTCAAATACCTGCCGGGCCGATCCAGGTGCATGGGAACAGCGAAACCCAACAACAGCGGTACTCCGCGTCAGGCACTGACTGACTGGCTGGCGCACTACCATTCCTCCGTGGGCGCGGCGGGGGATGTTTGCGCGCCCGTGTTGGAAGGTGTGCTGTCAGGTGCACTCAAGCGCAAGGAAGGGCAGTTGGAATTGCTCGAATTGCTTCGCGTGCTGCAGGATCTGGCGCCCGATCCGAGCACGGTTTGCTGCGCCATGCTGTTCGTGGCTGAGCGTCACGGTGAAGCGCTGGACAACTGGACGGATATACCGGTGGAAGTTCAGGCGCGTCTTGATGACCTGCTGCGCCTGAAGCAGGTCCAGTCGGAAAACCTGGAGGCCGACAGCTCAAGCAGCGCGGAGGGACTGCGAAGATTGCTGCTCGCGCTGGTCAAAGACGTGCGCGTGGTTCTGATCGCGCTGGCCTGGCAGTTGGCGCGACTGCGACTGGCCAAGACCGCCAGCGAACAGGCCCGCGCGCTGGCGCACGAGGCCTTCATCATTCACGCGCCCCTGGCCAATCGACTGGGTGTCTGGCAGCTGAAGTGGGAAATCGAGGATTTGGCGTTTCGTTTCGAGGATCCGGAGGCTTACCGGCGGGTTGCCAGCCTGGTCTCAGAGCGCCGCACGGACCGTGAGCGATTTATCGAGGAGTTCATCGACCGTTTGCAGGAAACCCTGGCCGAGGCGGGGATAGACGGCGAGGTGCTGGGAAGGCCCAAGCATATCTTCAGCATCTGGAAGAAGATGCAGCGCAAGGGGCTGGGTTTTCATGAGTTATTCGATGTCCGGGCTGTGCGCGTGCTGGTCGATGACGTGCCGGCCTGCTACAGCGTGCTGGGTCTGGTACACAGCCTGTGGCAGCCCATTCCGGGGGAGTTCGACGATTACATCACCACACCCAAGGGTAACAACTACCAGTCCCTGCACACGGCGGTGGTGGGTCCCAAGGGCAAGGCCGTCGAAGTCCAGATCCGCACTTACCAGATGCATGAGCACAACGAGCTGGGTGTCGCGGCGCACTGGCGTTACAAGGAAGGCGGCCCCAATGACCCTGCCTTCGACAACAAGATTGCGGTGATGCGGCAACTGCTCGATTCGGGCGAGGATGCGCTGGACGATGAGAGCTTGCTGGAAAGTTTTCAGTCCGCAACCAGCGAGGAGCGTGTTTACGCACTGACCCCCAAGGGCAAGGTGGTGGATCTGGCGCTGGGCTCCACCGTGCTGGATTTCGCCTATCACATTCACACTGAGGTCGGTCATCGCTGCCGTGGCGCCAAGATCAACGGCCGGATCGTGCCGCTGACCCAGCGCGTTGAAACGGGCGATCGGGTTGAAATTCTGACGGCCAAGCAGGCCAGCCCCAGCCGCGACTGGCTGAACCCTCGCCTGGGGTTCATTCGCGGCGCCAGGGCCAGGTCCAAGGTGCGCCACTGGTTCAGACAGGAGAGCTATGACGAAAACCTGAGCCAGGGCAGGGAATTGGTCGAAGCGGAGATGAAGCGTCTCGGGCTCAGCCCCGCTGACCTCGCGGGCGTGGAGGAGCGGTTTTCCGTCAAAAACCTGAAGGACGTTTTCGTCGCTGTCGGCTGTGGCGACCTGACCGTCGGGCAGGTGGTCCACGCCGCTGAGCGCCGCATCCGAGCCGAAGTGGAGCCCACCGCCGAGGATCTGGTGACCAAAGCGCCCAAGCGGGGTAAATCGCAACCCCGGCAGGCGGCGGATGATGTGCATATCGAAGGGGTGGGCAACCTGATGACGAACATGGCCAAATGTTGCCAGCCGGTGCCGGGTGATCCCGTGGCGGGCTACATCACGCAAGGCCGCGGTGTCACCATACATCGGGAAGACTGTTCCAATGTCCTCCGGTGGCAGGCGGAAAACAGCCCCCGGTTGCTGGAGGTGCGCTGGGGCTCAGCGGCGTCCGTCCATTATCCGGTACAGCTGTTGATCAAAGCCTTTGATCGCCGCGACCTGATCAAGGATATCTCGGCCACGCTGTCGGCTTCCGAGGTCAGCATCACCGACATCAGCAGCCAGCTCGATCCGGACCGCGACGAAGTCTCGATCAGGCTGCACGCGAGGGTGAGCGGCTACGATCAGCTCAGCGAACTCCTCAACCGCCTGCGCAATGTCCGCAATGTCACCGAGGCCCGCCGGCTGCGCGAATCGGCCTGAATGATGGACGGCCGCGGCGGCGGCCAGCCCCAGTAGTCAATACCTATGGTCAGCCCCGTGGTTAGCCCAATGGTTAGAGTCCAATGGTTAGAGCCCAATGGTTAAGTGGTCAGCCCCTGTCCGCCAGGGACTGCATAAGCGCGTCCAGGCTTCGGCGCGCGGCATCCAGAGAGAAATGCTGCTGGACATTTTCAACCGCGGCGGCCGATACACTTCGCCATAACGCTTCGTCGGTATAGAGGCGCACGATCTCGTCTGCGAATGCCTTCGGGGTCTCGGCGATCAGCACCTCGCGACCGTTTTCTGCGTGCATGCCCTCAACGGCGACCGGCGTGGCCACCACGGGCTGGCCGTAGCTCATGCTCATGTTGACCTTGCCCTTGACGCCTGCCCCGTAGCGCAGGGGAGCCACCGCGAGGCGGCAGCCGTCGAGCCAGGGCTCGAGGTCTTCCACGAAGCCGTGGAAGACGACGCCATTGCCGGCCAGTTCACGGATTTCATCCGTCGCTTTGCTGCCGATCAGGTGGAATGTGACACCGGGCAGCCGATCCCGCGCCAGGGGCCAGACATCGCGCGCGAACCAGCACGCGGCATCGATATTGGGCGGGTGCTGATAACCGCCGACGAAAAACAGGTCCTTGCGCTGTGAAAAATCATTCCGGCAGCCGGGCACCTCGTGGATGTTGGAGAGTACGTGCACGTCCGCGCTTGGAGCGTCCTTTTTCAGCACCTCGACTTATGCGGGGCTGACCACCACCGTCACATCCGCTGCGTGGATCACGCCCAACTCCGAACGGCGGGTTTGCCGGGCCACCTGGCGAAGAGTCTTGCTGTCTTCGAGTTCGGCCAGGCGTTGCTCTCTCAGGTAGTGCAAGTCGACCGTGTCGAAGATCAGCGGCACGTCGGGGCAGTGTTGCTTCAACAGGGACAGGTAATTCACGGCGATGTAGTGCCGACTGATGAAGATGGCGTCAAACTCCGTCCCGCGCTCGCGAAAAAATGCTTTCACCGGATCATGCCAGGGCAGGTAAAGCACCTCGACGCCGTCTCTCTGCAGAGCCTGCGTGTAGCGGCCGGCATGCAGACGATTGTCCGCGAAAAAGGTGACCGCGTAGTCCAGGTCCCGGAAGCAGCGCATGATGTTGGTCAGCCTGACGCTGCCCGAATCCTGGTCCGGTTCGGGCGTGGTGGCGTCGATGACCAGCACTTTGCCCTTGCAACCATGGTCGCGCGCGCTCCTGACCTGGGCCAGGTCTTCCGGATCCGAAATATGCGCCGGCTGCTCTTTCAGCTGCGCCTGCCAGCGCTCCAGGAAGGTCTCTCTGTTGATGGCCTGGTATCGCTTGGTGCCGGAGGAGGTGTCCGTGCCGGAAGTGATGCCTTCATGATGAATGACAACCGACTCGGGCTGCACCAGGACTTTGAGGCCGTGCGCGCGAATCCGAAACGCCAGGTCCGTGTCCTCGTAGTAGGCGGGCGCATACACCTCGTCGAATCCGCTCAGCTCATGAAATACGGGCGTGCGCAACATGATGCAGGCGCCCGAGCAGTAATCGACTTCTCGCAGGTACTGGTATTCGGGCTTTTCCGGATCATCATGCTTGCCGTAGTTCCAGCCGTCACCGTCGCTGAAAATCAGCCCGCCACACTCCTGCAGCCGGCCGTTGGGATAGACGAGCTTGGCGCCGACCAACCCGGCACCAGGCACGCGCTCGAAGGTTTCAGTCAGCCGTTCCAGCCAGCCCTCAGTCACCTCGGTGTCGTTATTGAGGAATACCAGGAAAGCCCCGCGCGCGCTTTCCGCCCCACGGTTGCAGCTTCGGATGAAGCCCTGGTTCTCTTCGTTTCGGAGGTATTGGATGCCATGCACCTGTTGCACGGTTTTTTGAGTCTGGTCGCTGGAAGCGTCGTCCACCAGGATGACCTCGAAGCTTGCCTGGCTACCGGCATTGAGCAGGCTTTCAAGGCATCTTCGCGTGTAGGGCCATTGGTTGAAGGCAGGTATGACGATACTGACCGTCGGGCTCTCGCCGGTCTCGAAGTGAAGCGGCGCCTCGACCTCATCCTGGCCCGTGGACGTGGCGGTTGCCGAATCGCCCGACCGTGCCTTGACGGGCTCTTCGGCGCTGGTTTTCGGGCCCGCGGAATTCGGCCGGTCGCGAGGCTCGGCGGGGTCGGCGGTGGAAGATGCCCGGGACGTGGCTGTTTCCGACTGCGACGGCGCCTGCATCCGCTGAAGGGTGCCGGCAAGGCCCCCGGTGGCGAGGTGCCTGACCAGTTTCGACAATAAAAGGGGCCATCGGGCGGGGTTGTAGACCCGTGCCTGTTTTGCGTTGCGCAGAGCCCTGCGCCCCGCGCGCAGAGGCCGCGTCACTCGCCATGAGAAGCTGGCCAGGATGAGGTCCTGGGTTTCCTTAAGCTTCTGGCGCTCCTGGTCGGTTTCATATTGCAGGAACATCGCAGTCTGAAGATCGTTGCGGCTCTGGTGCAGTGACTTCCGCGTCCTGGCGAGGCGTTCGCTGACCGAATTGAGGTCGCTTCGGGTATCTTGTAGGTCCGCGACCAGTTCCAGTCGGCTTGCTCGCTCGGCTGTCAGTTCCTCGTTGAGTCCTTGCGCCCAGGCGGTCCGTTCCTCGAGTTCAGTATTCAGGTCCGCCAGGCGGGATTGTGCTGTTTCCACTTCCGCGTTGGCTCTTGCTGCCCACTGCGAGCGCTGAACCATCTCGCGCTCCGCCTGCTCACGCCGAGCGCGCTCTCGAGCCACCAGCACCTGGCTGCTCACGGCACGGCCGGCCTGCGATTGCGCCTGCGATTGCGCCAGGTCCAGCGCATCGGCGATGGTGGTCTCAGGTGCGTCGCCGACCGGGCAAAGCTCGTTGTACGCCC
>Ga0181587_10000429_pt1 | contig 34587 bp, 33 predicted proteins | sample 071ome_27_FD_132463 | JGI IMG/M metagenome (GOLD analysis project Ga0181587, IMG submission 132463) | Coastal salt marsh microbial communities from the Groves Creek Marsh, Skidaway Island, Georgia - 071409AT metaG (megahit assembly) | ecosystem: Environmental > Aquatic > Marine > Intertidal... | reverse complement strand
TTTTGGTGAGTTGCTTACTTTTTGGCCATGCAGCAACAGCAGCTACGTTAACTGTAGCGGTCGCATCCAATGTTGCTGATACACTCGAGTTGTTGGCTACCGATTTCGAAATTCAATCAACCCACGAATTAATTCTTGTCAGGGGTTCGAGTGGGCGACATTTTTCTCAGATTATTAACGGTGCACCTTACGACGTTTTCTTTTCGGCAGATTCCGACCGACCCTTACGCTTGCAGCAAAGATTGGAGCTGCCGCCTGATCGACTCTACAGCTATGCCCATGGCAAGCTGGTGTTATGGGGGGCTCAGGATGGTTCTGCTATTGACGCGCAACGGAAACTTGAAACGGACAGTTTTAAGACCCTCGCGATTGCAAATCCAAGGCTTGCGCCTTATGGCAGGGCGGCCGTGGAAAGTCTGCAGGCTATGGGCATCTGGACTATTCTGGACAGCGAAAGAGGGCGCCTGGTAAGAGGCGAAAACATTGCCCAGGCCTACCAATTTGTGGCCACTGGTAACGCCGAAATAGGGTTCGTCGCGCTCTCTCAAGTACTTAGCGCGGGGGACGATGGCTATTGGGTGGTCCCGCAAGCCCTGTACCGACCGATCGTCCAGCAACTTCTGATACTTCGAGACACCGCAGAAACTCGTGATCTGGTGCAATTTTTAGCGTCAGACCGTGCTCGCTCAATCATCCGGCAGTCCGGCTACGATCTGCCATAACAAAAAGCCGTATTCCAATAGTCATGTTCCAACCTACTGATTTACAAGCATTAGCTATTACATTCAAGCTGGCAGCCTACAGTACGATCTTGCTTTTGATTCTGGGCGCGCCATTGGCTTGGTGGCTTGCAAACAGTAAATCCAAATTAAGGCCAGTAGTGGAAGCCTTGGTGGCATTACCACTTGTACTTCCGCCCACGGTACTGGGTTTCTATCTGTTGATTGCCCTGTCTCCAAATGGATTTCTGGGGCAATCACTTGAGTTCCTTGGATTACCGGGGCTAGCGTTTACTTTTCCCGGTCTTGTCCTGGGTTCGGTAATATATTCTCTACCGTTTGTCGTTCAGCCATTGCGAAACGCTTTTTTTGCTTTAGGCCGGAGACCTCTGGAAGTGTCTGCAACTCTGGGTGCCGGACAGATGGCCAGCTTTTATTATGTTGTGCTACCTATGACCCGACTCGGTTTTCTGTCGGCTGCCGTACTGGGATTTGCCCATACATTGGGCGAATTCGGCGTGGTGCTGATGATAGGGGGAAATATCCCGGGAGAAACCCAGGTAGTCTCGATAGCGATATACGAGCACGTCGAAGCTCTCGCCTATGCGGAAGCCCACCTGATGGCTGGCTTGCTATTGGGAATTTCATTTCTGGTTCTGCTACTGGTTAATCTTTTGAACCGCCGCCACAGTCTGGTGGGATCGCAATGATAGTCATTAGAAGTACGTTACAGCTTTCTGATTTTAAACTTGACATAGACATTGAATTGCCGGGCCGGGGGGTCACTGTGGTGTTCGGCCCTTCTGGCTGCGGTAAAACTTCCCTATTGCGGACGGTCTCGGGACTTGAACCTCGGGCAATAGGCCGCCTCACAATCAATGGTCAGATTTGGCAAGACCATGCGACCGGAAGATGGCTGCCTGCCCATCAACGGGGCGCGGGTTTTGTTTTTCAGCAGCCAGGTCTATTTCCCCACTTGTCGGTACTGGGTAATCTGTTATTCGGGCAGCGACGTCGGGGAGCGGGCCAGCTTGATCAGAGCGCCGTAATCAACACTCTGGAACTGGATCATTTGATGGATCGTCCTGTAACGGAGCTCTCCGGTGGAGAGCAGCAAAGAGTGGCACTTGGGCGGGCGCTTCTGAGTAATCCGAGGTTACTATTGCTAGACGAGCCATTGGCCGCGTTGGATGCACACAGTAAATACAAACTGATTCCGCTAATTGAAAATGCGCTCCAACTTCTGGATATCCCTGCTCTATATGTCACTCATTCCAGTGATGAATTGGTGCGACTCGCAGACCACGTTGCTCTTATGGAAAACGGCAAGGTAACGGCAACCGGCCCTGTGCTGGAGGTGTTTTCAAATCTTGATAATCCTATTGCGAACGTGGATGACTCGTTCAGCGTATTGCGGGGCGCCGGGGTGGGAGAACAATCTCCGGGCCTAGAGGCGGTTTGTACCGACAGGGGCAACCTCTTTTATGTGCCACAGGGTTCGGTCGCCGGGGTTCATCAGGTCCGACTGAAGGTTCAGGCAAGGGATGTCAGCCTGACTCTCGAGAAACCCATTAAAACCAGTATTTTGAATATTCTGCCGGCGATCGTGGAAGAAGTCTCAAACCCATCCTCGTTGGGCAATTGTACGGTCAAGCTGGATTTGAACGGCGATAAACTGCTGGCCAGAATTTCAGATTTTTCACGCCAGCAGTTGGGCGTGGAGCCAGGACTACATCTATTTGCGCAAGTTAAAGCTGTAGCACTGCTGCAATCAAACTGAGTCAATCAGTTGGCTAATAATATGACACTGGATGCCTTGAATAAGGCAGTAATTTCAGCGCCTTCCAGCAGCCCCATACGTTCGGCACTCGTGTTGGTGATAACCGCATTGAGGGTCTTGCCTTCGCCAATATCCAGTGTTACCTCGGTATTTACGGTCCCTAACGTCAGTCTTAAGACAACGCCTCTGATAATATTACGCGCGCTTACGGTCAAATCGGAAATTGTGGTCAAGAGAATAGACGAGGCTTTGACCACGGCAATTAATTGTGCGCCGGTCTCGATAGCCAATTCGGCCCGACTTTGCTCTGTGATAATAGCAACGAGTGATACTCTATCGTTAACTTTGAGCGTAACTTCGGAGTTTACAGCACCTTTCTCCAAGGCCGTCACTGTGCCAAGGAACTGATTGCCTGCGCTACTCAGGATACGATTGCTGGAAACAAAAGAGGCGAGATCGTCGATTCGAGTTAGTCCGGAACCCAGTTTTTCAATGAAATCGCTGTGCTGATCTGCCAAGCGAGAAAAGCCTTGCAATATCTTTTCCCCGTGGGGAGTGAGCTGACTACCGCCTCCCAGACTACCACCAGCGGAACGCTTTACCAGAGGCAGTTCTGACAGGTTATTCATGCGTTCGAGGCGTTCCCAGGCGGTTTTGTAACTTATGCCCAGATCCCGTGCAGCAGCGCTGATGGAGCCGTAGCGATCGATTGCCTGCAATAGTCTGACTTGGTCGAGGGCGAAACTTTTTCCAGGCTGCTCTGCCGATAGCCATATCTGACCTTCTAATTTGCTTGGCATGAAACGCCTCCGTAATTTTTTTGTCCGAATCCAGCTTCATTAAACACCGCCGAGGAGGACTGTCTGGCCTCACCAAAGCTGTATTGCCGAGTATTTTCACATATACTTTTGCCAGCTTCAGCTAATTGGACACTCATTCAAGCAGGTTTAAATATGCTTTTTCCCAAAGAGTACAACAATATATTCATCGGCTTGCTGCTGGCTATGGTCTCAGTTCTTGCATTGGCTCAGGAGCCCATGGATATCCCGCGAACGGTTGGTGGCAAACCTGATTTACAGGGCATATGGACCAATAAAACAATGACGCCTTTAACCAGGAGTCGTGAATTCGGAGAAAGCCGTGCGCTGAATTTGGATCAGGTGGCCCGGCTGGAATCCCGCCGTCAGGAATTTCTTGATGCCGAGTTCGCAGATAGTGATCCTGATCGGGTAGCCGGGGCGGGCGCGCAGGCAGGGGACGATGGGAATACCGATGACGGCTATAACGAATTCTGGAAAGATGAGGGCAGTCACATTCAGGTCATAAATGGCGAATATCGGGCCTCAATCGTTATTGATCCTCCTGACGGGCAAATTCCTTATAAGGGCGATCCACGCGCCATGTTTCAGCGTGACCCCGGAGCGCCGGGTCGGAGCGATGGTCCCGAAGGTAGGCCACTAGCAGAGCGTTGTCTGCTATCTTTCGGTTCTCATTCAGGGCCTCCGATGCTGCCAGTCATGTACAACAATAATTATCAATTCATTCAGACAGAAGACTACGTGGTAATCCTGGCTGAAATGGTCCACGATGCCCGCATAGTGCGGCTCGGCGGTCAAGAGCCGATGTCTGATATGAAGAAGTGGATGGGAGATTCAGTTGGGTATTGGGATGGCGACACTCTCGTGGTGGAAACACTTGGCTTTCATCCGCAGCAAAGTTTTCGAGGAGCGTCTGAAAATCTCAAGATAACTGAGCGGTTTACGCGTGTATCGGCATCTGAAATTATTTACAGCTTCACACTGGACGATGAGACAGTATTCAGTAAACCCTGGACGGGAGAACTGGTGTTCAATGCCAGGCCCGCAGACGAAACGATGTACGAGTATGCCTGCCATGAGGGCAACTACGCTCTCGCAGGCATCCTGGCCGGGGCGCGGCAGCTCGAGGTGATGGCAGAACTCGAAGCTGAGCAATAGTGGGACTTGTTGTCATACAACAGAAAAAAACGGAGGCTGTCAGTCTCCGTTTTTTTATCGCCAAGATTCTTATTTAACGTGCTACCACCTGATACATCCATGTATGTCCTTCGGTAACCTCTGTGGCCCCCAAGTCCAGACTGTCCCCATACTTTCTGCTGAATTCCTGCAATACCGGTTCAATGTCAGGACCGCTGGTAATGCGCTGCAGGCGCTGTTCATGTAGCTGGCTATCTATTCTTAAAATGATTCTGTCATCTTGTTGCAGATAATGAGGCCACTGCTTCCAGATCGCACCGTAACCAGTGGTCATATAGCCGCTGACGATGAACAGTCGCTTCTCATGGACTGCAAGCCAGACGGTTCTGGAGCGTGCCGGTTCAAGTGTCTGAAATTCAATGGTTGCGCGATCTGCCAAGAAGCTCCAATCGTCAGGAGCAGGGGATAGCTCTCCAGATTTAAACGGTCCTCCCGCAATTATTTCGAGTGGTCCGTCAGAATATCTGGCAGTGACAAGAAGTCCGCCCGCCAGGATTACCAACACAACAATGCTGTTCACAATCCATTTGAAAAGTTTGATCATTCGAGTTTCCTGATTTATGAAATGGGCGTAGGCTTTACCCTAACATCAACTATCCGTGCAGAGAAGGATTGGCCATCTGACTGAGGACCCGAGCATGACGACGAATGATTCATTAGCGCGTGTGTGCACAGCACTTGTTTTGATTGCCTTTTCCTTGTCTACCTGCGCCCAATCGAATAGCTCTATTAGTCAAATAAGCTTACAGAGAACTGCCTGTTTCGGCGCCTGTCCCGTGTACACGGTCTCCATTTATGCCGATGGATTGGTTGAATTTCATGGCGAGCGATTCGTTGACTTTCCAGGGAATTATACGGGTAGGGTGGATCCTGCTAATTTTACGGAACTGACAAACTTTGCCGATCGATTGAATTTCTTTGATCTGGCAGAGGAATACCGCGTGCGGAGGGAGGCTGACGGTACTGTGGTAACCGTGTCTGACCTGCCATCAAGAATTATTAAGGTTATAGCCGGAGAACGAGTAAAGTCCGTTTTGAATTACTTTGCAGGCCCGGCTGAGCTCGAGCAATTTGAATTACTTATTGATTCCATGACCAATAGCGCTCAATGGACCGGGCGTACGAATCCGAATTTGTAACTTTTAGTGCGGGCGCCTTGATGTGACGGTCAGACATATACTGATTTTGCTCAAATGCGGTTGCGTTACCGGAATCCTCTGGGCGATGTGTCAAATGCTTGTAATGGTCGTAGCGAATGAGCTTGGTGCGTTGTCTGTCTCCGATCGACAGCAACTCAGCAGCGAATCTTATTTTCTGGCGGACGTTCTTTCAGGGCAGCTAGCAATTTTTCTGTATGTTTTCTTGAGAAGGAGGATGATGGCACGCGCACTAGCAGGGCTGGCCACCGTATTGATCTGGGAGTTACTGCATGTTTTGCAGGTTTCTGCGTTAACCGTCAGTATTTATTATGCAGTTGTTGCTGTATCTGCATCTATAACCGGAATAGGATTGTCTTTGGTAATAGGTGCCTGGTTATATGAAATTACCGATAACACCCACGTAAGAGAGTAGTTCAGGGAAGAGAATTTGGTGCTTGTAGGTGCAACGCTCAATGGTTTCGCTTGGCGCACCACTATTTCCGGTAATCTTTATTACCGGAAATAGTGGTTAGGCCGCTCACTCAACGATACAAGATAACTATAACCAGAAAACCCATAAATGGATTGGAACGTAATATCTCGTTATTATTCAATAATCTATGTAATTTATATAAAGTATTACTTAATATGCTACTACCCATGACTCTTGCGTTTATTACGCATGGTGACAAATTCTTCTGCCAGAGTTGGATGAATACCCACCGTTCTATCAAAATCTGCCTTGGTCGCACCGCAGTTTAAAGCGATTGCTAAACCCTGAATAAGCTCGCCGGCATCTGGGCCGGCCATATGTGCTCCAAGGACTTTATCGTTCTTCTTGTCAACAACAAGCTTAAGCAATGCCAGTTGATCCCTGTCGCTCAAGGTATTTCTCAGCTGCTTAACCTTGGCGCTGTAAACATCGATATCCAGGCCCTGTTCCTGAGCCTGTTCTTCGGTAAGTCCTACAGAAGCCAGATTCGGATGACAGAATACCGCCGTAGGTATATTCCTGTAGTCCAATTCCGTCACGTTCGCAGAAAACAATGCCCTTGCAACAAGTTGCCCCTCAGCCAGGGCTACTGGAGTCAATGCAACCCGATCAATAACGTCGCCCACAGCATAAATATTTGGTTCATTAGTCTGAAATCGGTCGTTCACCTGAATTGCTCCGTTTTGAGCCAGCTGTATATTGACATTTTCCAGTCCAAGGTTTGCGGTGGCCGGTCTTCGTCCTGTGGCAGCCAGGACAAGATCAGTGCTCAGTTGACTTCCATCCTCAAAGAGAGTTACCAATCCATTTGAGGATTCTCTTATTTCAACAATGTTTTGCTTCAGTCTCAGGTCGATATCGCCACTCAATTCCTCAGTGATAAATTTCCTGAGCTCACCATCGAAGCCTCTGAGAAGGCATTCCCCTCGATAAACTAAGGAAACTCTGGTGCCAAAACGGGAAAAAATACTGGCGAATTCGACAGCGATATAGCCACCGCCGATTACAAGCATGGAATCGGGCAATTCCTCCAATTCGAAAATTTCATTAGAACTGATCGCAAATTCGCTCCCTGCGAATTCGGGTATTGATGGCCAGCCTCCAACGGCGATCAAAATGTAACGCGAGGAAATCCGTTTACCGTTAACGAGCACTTCATGGGGGTTAATTATAGTTGCCCGATGCTTGAATACATCAACTTTGTTATTTTGTAGTATCGAGTAGTAGATTCCCTCGAGTCGCTTTATTTCCTCGTCCTTGTTGGCTTTAAGAGTCGGCCAGTCAAATTCCGAATTCAATACATTCCAACCAAAACCGCGGCTGTCTTCAAAATCTTCTTTGTAGTGCGCTGCATAGCTAAAAAGCTTCTTGGGCACACAGCCAACATTGACGCACGTGCCTCCGAAATAGCGTTCTTCTGCACATGCAACCCGTGCTCCTAGATTAGCTGCGATACGGCTGGCCCGAACGCCACCGGATCCCCCACCGATGACAAAGAGATCGTAATCGTAATTTGACAAACTTTAATCCTCTGGATGATCAAGCATTCTGTGTAACAAATTAATTAGTGCATTATGCATCGCTATTCAATTAAATAAACCATACTCGTTTGGGTTACCACCAAGGTTAAAATAGCCCTACCAATGTCCACGCCAAGTCATCAGTCTGAATTATTTGTCGATTCCGGAAGGTACCGTATTGATCTGGGTGACGCCGAGCTGATTGAGTTCCGGGCTGCATTCAGTGTCACAGCATCAAAACGTTATTTCGAGTCTTTACTCGCGGACGTAAAATGGCAGAGCGCGTCTATTCGCATCGCGGGACGGCATATCCCTATCCCTCGATTGCAGTGCTGGGTCGCTGACCCCGGTCTTTCATACGCCTACTCGGGAATTACCATGACACCAGAAAAATGGTCGAAAAACCTGCTGGAAATTCGTCATCGCGTGGAAGATCTGGCTGGGCAATCATTCAACGCGGTGTTAATAAATCTCTATCGGGACGGAAACGACAGCGTTGCCTGGCATGCAGATGACGAACCGGAATTAGGCCTGAATCCAGTGGTCGCTTCGGTCAGTTTTGGCGCTGATCGCCCATTTGAATTGAAACATCGTCACAACGATTTAAAAACGAGGCTGACACTCCATGATGGTTCTGTGGTCGTCATGGGCCGAACTGTTCAAAATCACTGGCTACATCAACTACCCAAGGTAAAGGCATTGAGGGAGCCACGAATCAATCTCACATTCAGGCAGATAGTTTCTAGTGCCAGTAGCTGACCAATTCGACATCGCTATAGTTGGCGCCGGTGTCGTCGGTTTGGCGGTAGCACAAAGACTCTCCGCAGCCAAGTCAATGGCCCGACGCAGCATTCTCTTATTGGATAAGGAGAGCGGTATTGGTCAGCACATAAGCAGTCGTAACAGCGAGGTTATTCATGCCGGTATTTACTATCCCACAGGAAGCCTAAAGGCTAATTTTTGCGTACGGGGAAAAGAGCTGCTCTATGAGCATTGTCAGCGTCATGGTATTCCCTACCGTCGGCTCGGAAAGCTGGTAATCGCAAGTTCGGAAGAAACCGGTGAACTTGAAAGGTTAAAGGCTCTAGGCAACGCCAATGGGGTGAGGGACTTATCTATACTCGATCGCATTGAACTCACCAATATGGAAGGTGCTGTGACCGGTTCGGCAGCGCTTTTCTCCCCGTCATCTGGAATTGTCAATGCACACGAATTCATGCGAAGTCTCTTGCACCTCGCTGAAAATAATGGAGTTCTATTTGCCCCAAGAACCGAGGTGTCCACGGTAGAGCCGATGAACGGGCAATTCAATGTCTCGACGCTGATTGGCCAGCAACAGGAAAAGTACACATTCCGCTGCCGGATGCTGATTAACTGCGCTGGCTTGGAGGCAGTCCGCTTGGCCCGGCGCGTCAATGGTATCAATCAATCCTCAATCCCCAAATTGTGGTTGTGCAAGGGCGACTATTTCTCATACCGGGGTAAGACTCCATTCAGGCACCTCGTCTATCCCATCCCGGAGATTAACAACGCTGGATTGGGGGTCCATGCCACAATGGATATGGCCAATAATTTGCGTTTCGGACCCGATACTGAATTTGTCGATGAAATTGATTACCGAGTGGATGTTGAAAAGGTAGAGCGATTCTGTGCATCGATACGGCGATACTTTCCAACTATTAAGCCCGGTGATCTTAAACCAGATTATGCAGGTATACGCCCAAAGCTTTCTGGACCTGGTGATCCAGCTTCTGACTTCCTGATACAACAAGAAAATACGCATGGACTGCCCGGCTTGGTGCAGCTAATTGGTATCGAATCTCCAGGACTGACCGCAAGCCTTGCAATAGCGGAATGGATCAGAGATTTATTGCTACCAGAACTCAAGTAAGGCGACAAGTAAAGCTAATATCGGTTTTTTTGGTATTTTTCCATATGCCTACCATACTTGATACTGTGTAGACCAACCTACACCATCCGCTGCAGAGACAAGCAGTGTGATATTACCGGAGCCTGCCCCAGGCTCCGGGTTTTTTAATGATTCAGGCGAGACCAGCGCCAGAGGATTCCTTCAAGTATCAGCTGCCCATTGGGATTTGAATTGCCAGTCAATTGTTTGTGGGCTTCGTCCACCGAGGCATTGACGGACAGCAGTCGGGTAAGAAGCTCATCTCTCGATAGAGAACTACTCACTAGATTCTGCAGAATGGATTGCAGTTGAATGTCACCCTCAGAATCCCATTGTGCAAGCAATATGCCCTTGATGCATTCAGTAGTAAGGTACCATAATTGTTCGAGTATTTTTTCAATACCAATCGTTCTTCCGTGTCCGGAAAATTCCACCGGATCAAGGCGGCCATTAAATATTTCCACCAGGGCTGCAGAAATATTTCTCTGCTCTGTCTCTCCGTCATTTGTATGTAGCTCAAGCGCCACTAGCGGCCTGCCATGCGAAATCCGCAGCAACGATTTCGCTTCTGTCAGTCCATCTATCCTGGTCCTTAGCCAGTCAGTTGCCAGCGCTAACTTCGGCAGCGGAAAAGGAATTCGCTGGCATCTGCTAACAATGGTGGCGAGAAGTCTCCCTGAATTCGAACTAATCAGCAGCAATATCATGTTTGTGGCTGGTTCTTCGAGGGTTTTAAGTAATCCATTGGCAGCGTTCACATTCATTGCTTCAGCTTGTTCGACTACAACGACCTTGCGAATTCCGCCGTGACTGGTTCTATCGGCGAATTTGCTGAGCGCGCGAATCTGAGCAATCTTTATAACCTGATTATCTTCTGGCTCAATGATTAAAAGATCGGGATTGGTGCCCGCACTGAAGAGTTCGCAGCTACGGCATCTATTACAAGCGTTTTCCGTCTCTGGGTTTTCGCAAAGCAGAATTTGTGCGGCTGCGATGGCGAAATCCTTCTTGCCAAGCCCCGGTTCGCCTGTCAGCAAATAGGCATGAGCAAGACGGCGCTGATGCAGCTGCTCTGTAAAGCGCAGCCACTGGGAGGATTGCCATGGATACGGAGAAGCAATCATTGGGGATCAGCCACCTGATCACAAAGTGCGGTAACTGCGCCCAGCGTCGCGGCACGGACTTCATCAATTGAGAGGCTGGCATCAATTACCTTGCATCTTGCAGGTTCGCCTGCAGCGATTTGCAAATAAGAACTCCGCACTCGCTGGAAGAAATCCAAGCGTTCTTTTTCGAAACGGTCCAGCTCACCTCGATCGGAGGCCCGCTGCAATCCCCTAACTGGATCGAGGTCCAATATAAGAGTGAGATCGGGACGAAGTGAGTTCTGTACCATGGATTCGAGGAGCGCAATCTTACTGGAGTCCAGCAGGCGTCCGCCACCCTGGTAGGCGTAAGTGGCATCGGTAAATCGGTCACAAACTACCCAGCATCCCCTGTCAAGTGCTGGCCTGATCACCGTATTGACATGCTGAGCTCGCGCAGCGAATACCAGTAATAATTCAGCGGTGCTGTCCATCGCCTCCTGATGCTCTTCCAGCAAGAGACCACGAATACATTCTGCAATCTTGGTGCCCCCGGGCTCTCTTGTTTGAATATGCTCAATCTTTGCGTTTTCGAGGTAATCCCTGATGAAGCGGATATTGGTCGATTTCCCAACCCCTTCTATGCCTTCTATTGTAATGAATTTTCCTGACTTTCCGTTTGGCAGATTCACCATGGATCTCTCCCATTTAACTATCGCACATTGATGCTCTGGCTTGGTTCCTTATCTAGCTGATACCGCCGAACTGCCTCGTTATGCTCTTCCAGTGTCGCAGAAAAATGGTGACTGCCATCACCGCGGGAAACAAAATAAAGATAATCAGTCAGCTCTGGATTCATGCTCGCATGGATCGATCCTGCTCCGACCAGCGCGATCGGTGTTGGTGGTAATCCGGAGACCCTATAAGTATTGTAAGGAGTCACCTCATTCAACGCATTGCGGTCAATATTGCCATCGAAACTGGCACCCATACCGTATATGACGGTCGGATCCGATTGCAGCCGCATCCCCTGCTCCAGGCGTCTTATAAAAACCCCGGCGACGCGAATCCTCTCGGTTGCCACTGCGGTTTCTTTTTCAACAATGGAGGCAAGAATCAGCGCGTCGTAAGGGCCGTCGAAAGGTAACGCTCCAATCCTTTTGTTCCAGCTGTCCATTAGAATCGACTGCAAGCGGCTAGCCGCACGTTGCAAAATTTCCAGATCGGATACCCCACGTTCGTAAAAATATGTATCAGGGAAAATCAGTCCTTCCGGATTTTTGTGTTGTAAACCCAGCTGGGTCGCGATGTATTCATTCGATTGTCCCTCAAGTGTTGGCGTAATGTTCTTGTGACGCCATATCTCCTCCAGGGCTTCCTGAAATGTCCATCCTTCAATCAGCGTGAGCTGATACTGCTTTACCTCCCCAGCGGAAATTTTCTGCAGTAGTTGTCTTGGAGTGGTAGCAGGAGTTAGCTCATAATCGCCTGCTTGAAGGCTTTGCGCCTTCCCAGTCAGTCTTGCCCACAAAATAAAAGCGAGGGGATTTTCAAGCAATCCTTCCAGTGCCAGTCGATCACTTATTCCCGATAGCGATGAACCGGGAGCGACTTCAACAATCATTACTTCGGGAACTTGCAGGGGGCTGTTAAGTTGCTTCCAAAATATTGCGACAGCGATACAAATTGGCGACAGAAGCAATACAAGGGCACGCACAACCAGAGTTATAGAGCGCTCAGGAGTTGGCGGCGAATACCTCATTACTGTATTGCCAAGCTGTTTTAGCAAAGCGGTTAACCTGGAATTGTTTAACATTTTTACCATGCACCAATTTCACTACCGGTAGTACGCCAAAAACGCTATTACAAATAAATACCCCGTCGGCAGCAAGCAATTCAGGAAGATCTATACGAGTCTGGGCGACCGGAACGCCATCGGAGGCAAATCGATCCAACAGGTATTCCCGCATTACACCTTGAATGCCCGCTGTTGTCAGGCAAGGTGTAACCAGTTGTGCGCCCTGGACCACGAAAATATTACTTCGCGTACCTTCGATGACCTCGTCATCTTCGGTGAGCATTATACCTTCCGCGTACTGCGGGGGAAGTTCAGCGCTAGCTATTACTTGATCAATGCGGCACAAGTGCTTAAGTCGAACCAGCTGCCCATTGCGGGAAATTCGATGATTACAAGTTATAACGGCCACGCCGTTTTCATTAGGCCTTTGCAGGTCCTCAGGCAATGGAAAGAACTGTAAGGCTCGCAATGATTCGGCGCGCGCCGGTGGCGCGTAGCCTCTTCCTCCCTGCCCCCGCGATATTATTATTTTAACTATCCCGCAAGCTCCATTGGCCATCAACAGTCCGTGCAATTCCTGTTCAAGGAGCCCTAGCTCGAGCGGGATTTTAAGAAATTCGCAGCCTGCGGTGAGGCGCTGTTTGTGTAATGCCCATAAGACCGGTTGACGATTTACAATCCTGATGGTTTCGAAGACCCCATCACCGTATTGAAAGCCTCGGTCTGCGACAGGGATGGTGGCGTCGACTTTTCCGTTAATAAGGACGGCTACACAATTGAGTTCACTCACTGTATTGGAGGGACCGTGGATGCGCGTCGTTAATCAACTCTGCTGAACACCAGGCTACCGTTGGTACCGCCGAAACCAAAGGAGTTGGTCAGGGCAACAGTGACCGGCATTTCTCGTGCCTCGTGTGGCACGTAATCCAGATCGCATCCATCGTCGGGATTGTCCAGATTTATGGTTGGAGACACGATGCCATCTCTGATTGTCAATATCGAAATGATTGCTTCCACTGCTCCAGCAGCTCCAAGCAGATGTCCTATCATCGATTTGGTCGAGCTTATACAAATTGAGCGGGCATGATCGCCAAATACTGACTTGATCGCTTGCGTCTCGGCTATATCACCCGCGATGGTGGAAGTGCCGTGAGCATTGATGTAATTGACCTGGTCCGGTGAAATACCGGCACTCGTTAAGGCATTTCTCATGCAGTGAGCAGCTCCGGCTCCACCTTCCGAAGGCGATGTCATGTGAAAAGCATCGCCGCTCATGCCAGCACCCAGCAATTCGGCATAGATATGCGCCCCCCGTCGACGGGCATGCTCGTATTCCTCCAAGACCAGCACCCCTGCCCCGTCACTCAATACAAATCCATCCCGGTCGCGATCCCAGGGCCGACTCGCTGCGCTTGGATCTTCATTACGGGTTGATAAGGCTCTGGCTGCACAAAAACCGCCCAGCCCCACCCTCGAGCAAGACATTTCGGCTCCGCCAGCCAGCATTATGTCAGCCTGGTTAAGGCCGATCATATTAGCCGCTATACCTATATTGTGTGCGCCGGTAGAACATGCGGTGGTGATCGCAATATTTGGACCCTGAAACCCAAACCGAATCGACAGGAGCCCGCTGATCATATTTATGATCGAGCCGGGAACGAAAAAAGGAGAAATTTTTCTTGGTCCCTGAGTCCGAACCAGGTAGGAAGTTTCCTCGATCGAGCTGATTCCTCCGATACCAGAACCGATGGCAACCCCTATGCGTTCCGGATTCAGGCCTGCTGCCTCGAGTCCTGCGTCCTGTACCGCCTGGATACCGGCGACCAAACCGTATTGAATGAACGCATCAAGGCGTCGCGCTTCGCGTTTGTCAATATAGTGGGTGCTATCGAAGCCTTTAATGGAACCACCGAAGCGAGTGGAAAACTCAGTGGTATCAAAGTGTTCGATTTTGTCGATTCCGCTCTTGCCGTTCTTCAGCGCTTCCCAGGTGGTTTCGACATCGTTACCGACTGGGGTCAGCAGGCCTAGACCGGTAATTACGACTCTTCTGCCGTTCACTGAGCTATCTCCCGCACACTTGGTTCATGGTCAGGCAAAGTATTCCGATTGTCTCATAAAACAAAAGCTACCCTGGCGGGCCAGAGTAGCTTTGTTGGTAACAGCCTGACTGTTTACAGATGTTCGTTTATGTAATCAATGGCAAGCTGGACTGTGGTGATTTTTTCGGCTTCCTCGTCGGGAATTTCCGTCTCAAATTCTTCCTCGAGTGCCATAACCAGCTCTACGGTATCTAAAGAATCAGCGCCCAGGTCTTCTACAAAGGATGCTGAGGGTTTTACTTCATCCTCTTTAACGCCAAGTTGTTCGCAAACAATTTTCTTAACGCGCTCTTCAATGCTACTCATATCTATCTTTAGCTCCTGAGTTTTATCAAGTTTATGCCGTCGTCTGCGAGTGCAAACCCTGACATAGCGGTCAGGCTACCCAGCGTCCCGGAAATTCAGGACGCAAGTTTACCTCGATTTTTGATTAGTTGTAATCTCTAACACCGAATATTTTAGTTTTTTGCAGAATTCCCTTTAAATATCAGCATGATGGATCTGAATGATTCAGGTTACGCCATGTACATGCCGCCATTCACGTGGATGGTTTCTCCTGTGATGTAGCCGGCTCTGTCAGAGGCAAGAAATGCCACCACAGCGGCTATTTCCTGTGCTTCGCCCAATCGCGCCAGAGGTATCTGACCCAGGAGGGCGTCGCGCTGCTTTTCAGGTAATTCGCGCGTCATGTCGGTATCGATAAAGCCTGGAGCGACGACGTTAACGGTTATACCGCGCGATCCGATTTCCTTTGCCAGAGCCCTTGTAAATCCCTCCATACCAGCCTTTGAAGCGGCGTAGTTGGCCTGCCCAGGGTTGCCACTGGACCCTACAACCGAGCTGATATTAATGATGCGCCCCCATCGTGTCCGCGTCATGCCTTTTAAACAGGCTTTACAGATCCTAAACATAGAGTTCAGGTTGGTGTTAATGACGCTCTCCCATTCTTCGGATTTCATGCGCATTAGCAAATTATCACGGGTTATCCCGGCGTTATTGACCACGATCTGCGGCAAGCCGAACGATTCCTCTATTAAACTCAGACAATGACTGACGGAATCATCAGAGCTTACATCGAGAGCAAGGCCACGCCCGGCGATGCCTTGTTCCGCAAGATACAGACTGATTTCCTCTGCCCCTCTTTCACTGGTGGCAGTGCCTATAATCGTCGCGCACTGTTGGCCCAATTCGAGCGCGATGGCCTTGCCAATACCACGACTGGCTCCTGTCACCAGCGCCACTTTCGCGGAGTCGTTCATGTCAGTTTTCTCCGTTATCGGAAATTTCTTCACACATCTGTTCTAAATTCTGGCTGTCGTCACTGCCAAAGCACCTGATTTCGGGCTCAATGCGCTTGATCAGGCCACAGAGGACCCGGCCCGGTCCGCACTCCATCAATACTCTGATGTCACTCCGATACATCATTCTTACGCAGTCTACCCACAATACTGGTTGGTGAAGCTGAGCTAGCAGATTTTGCTTGATACTTTCAGCGTCGCTGGCGATTTTCGCATTTACGTTCTGCACAACCGGTATCGTCGCAGGCCCAAAATCGATAGCCTCTAGATCAGTCGCCAGACGTTTCGCAGCCGGTTCCATCAGAGCGCAATGGGAAGGTACGCTGACATTAAGCAGCAGCGCACGCTTTGCACCGGCAGCCTTGCAGGCTTCCATGGCTCGCTGCACCGCCTCCGTATGGCCTGCAATTACCACTTGCCCCGGCGAGTTGAAATTAGCCGCAGACACCACCTGTCCGTTTGCAGATTCCGTGCAGGCAGCACGTACTTGTGCATCCTCCAGTCCAACTATTGCTGCCATCGCTCCTGTGCCTGTGGGGACGGCTTGCTGCATATACTGACCGCGTTTATTTACCAGTCTGACGGCATCACTTAATTTGAGCACCTCTGCACAGACGAGCGCTGAATACTCACCCAGGCTATGACCTGCAATGATAGAAGGCCTTGAAGAAGCCATACTTTGCCAGAGCCGCCAGATAGCCACCGAGGCGGTCAATAACGCAGGTTGAGTGATGTGGGTCTGATTAAGGATATCGTCAGGATCGTGCTGACATATTTCCCACAGATCCATTCCAAGTGCCTCTGATGCTTCGGCGAAGGTTTCCTGGATTGTGGTGTATCGCTCAGCCAAATCCCCGAGCATGCCGATTTTTTGGGAACCTTGCCCGGGAAATACAAAACCAAAATTTGCCATATTTACTTCTCGATATTCGAGCTAGCCGTAATATGCGATTTAAACACCGAATTTTCGCGGGGCTCTATGATGAGCCTCAATTACCTGAACCTGCTTGAGCCTCTGCGTGGCCGCGTCGCTCTTGGTTAACGCTCACGCACATGAGGGAGACAGCTTTGTTTCATAGAAATACGAGCGAGCGTATCGTCACCTTTTGCTGCCGCAAAAAATGTTTCACTAACAAGAAATGCCGCTAATTGCCCCTTGCAAGAGTGAGCCTTTCTCTTACCTGATGGATAGGATTGGCGACCAGAAAAAACAGTTTATTCGTCGCCGAGATCGACTACCTTCTTGCCCCTGTAAAAGCCGTCGGCGGTAATATGGTGGCGACGATGCACTTCACCAGTAGTTTTATCGGTTGATAGCGTCGGCCCAGTAAGCCCATCGTGGCTACGGCGCTGATTGCGCCTGGATCGGGTCACCTTGCTTTTTTGAACTGCCATGATTAACTCCTAAGCGTATATATCTATCAAATTCAATTTATTAGCGTCGCTAACTGTCATTTACTTTATAATTTGCCAGTATTGCAAACGGATTGTTTTGTCCGATCTCACCCCGGTCCTGCCCTTCTTCCCTCTGATTGGCAGTCTGGTAGTTCGATTTCTCACTACATGGTCCTTGATCGTGAATTGCAACAATCGGCATTCCCAGCAGGAGCTGCTCGTCAAGTAGATCAGCAAGCACTATCCGACCGTCTTTTGCTATCCAGGGCTCAAATTGCTTATCGAGCAGCTGCGCGGAACCTTCGTCATCGACCAGAACCAGATCTAAATCCTCCTGCAATTGAGCAGGAACTGGCTCCAGGCACCGCTGACACGTGAGCAAGACTCGCGATTGAGCCGATCCCCGGATCCTGCGTCTGCCCGCCTGATCAATTGAGAAAGACAACTGCGCTCGTATCTTCCCCCGCCCGTCAACGGTACAGGCCGCTACCCTAGTCAGCTTTTCTACCTCTATGCTGCCGTTCACGGTGGTCTCGTTTAAGAAGACTTTCCTGGCATCCAAATAAACTGGCAGAGGGGTATCTGACATAGGCGCGCAATGATAGTGGCACAAGCAGGATGTGTCAAAATATTGTTCGTCTTTTAGCTTCTATTGTTTACTGATTTTGTCTTGCTTCTCAACAGCTTGAGAGCTTCTTCAAAGTCTTGATTCAGAGCTGCGAAGAATTCATGCCTGGGGCCTCCAGGAGGGTAATTGAATTCCAATCTGGATGCATGCAGACATAGCTTTTTTATCCCTTGCAGCGCGGCAGCCAGTTCGCGATTGCCGTATTTGGTGTCTCCAACGATGGGGTGCCCGGCAAATTGGCAATGAACTCGAATTTGGTGAGTCCGCCCGGTTTCCAGTCGAACTTCAAGCAAGGTTGCCTGGCGACCAAAGCGTTCGACAACCCGGAATCTAGTGAGAGACTTTTTACCTTCAGCGCTAACCTTGACCATTCTTTCTCCGGATTCCAGCTGATTTTTTGCCAGTGGCGCATCGATTAGCTGAAGGGTGTCCGGCCAGTACCCTTGTACTAATGCAGAATAAATCTTTATTGCAGAATTATTCTTAAGTATCTTATTTATCTCTCTAAGAAATATTGTATTTTTTGATAGAACAAGGCAGCCTGATGTGTCCCTGTCCAGGCGATGCACCAGCTCCAGATCCTGCCATTCCGTACGCATTTGTCTCAGCGCTTCGATCAGTCCCAGACGCACTCCTGAACCGCCATGAACAGCAAGTCCAGCCGGTTTGTTTAAAACCAGAAATTCCTCATTCTCGGACAGTATGCTTGCCTCCAATAAAGCCGCGAGATGTTTTCCAGGATTAGCCTGTTGGGCCTTGTCCGGTAGCCGTAATGGCGGGATACGCACCTTGTCACCGAGCTGCAGTCTGGTTTCAGGCTTTGACCGCTTGCCATTAATCCGTACCTCACCCTTAAGAATAATTCGATAAATCATAGACTTCGGGCAGCCTTTTAACTCGCGGAGTAATAAGTTGTCCAGCCGTTGTCCCGCTGTTCTCTCTCCAACGTCCAAATATTTTACCTGTCCTGCTTCCACCCGCGCTCCCGTCTGATTACCAAGCATGCAAGTCCGACAAGCTATTTTACTTGATTACCCGTTAGGGCCAATCAGTATGCAGCGTTATGGTGTACAATCCCGGCTTTTCGATTGGCGGACAACCCACTTACCCCGCCGGACACGGCATCATATTGGAAAGCAACCATGACGACTATCCGAGATACCTTGGACCAATTAATCAGCGAAGTCCTCAGCGAGGTATCGGGAATTCCCGGGTGTCGAGCAATAGTAAATTCGGCTTCCAGGCCTGAGTTCGGTGATTACCAGGCCAATGGTTGTATGGCAGTGGCGAAGCAACTGCAGAAAAAGCCTCGCGAACTAGCCGAAGCCGTTTGTGACCGGTTCGAAACCGGAGAAATGGTGGATCACGTTGAGGTCGCAGGTCCCGGGTTTATCAATATTTTTCTTTCGGATGAATGGTTAAGTGAGCGAGTCGGTTCGTTGCATCGCCGCAGCGAGGGCCTGATTCCACAGACACGCGTGCCCCAAACCATTGTCGTGGACTACTCTTCTCCCAATCTTGCCAAGGAAATGCATGTAGGGCATCTCCGTGGCACGATTATCGGTGACTGCCTGGTTCGTGTGCTGTCAAGGATCGGACACAAGGTGATTCGCCAGAACCATGTCGGTGACTGGGGAACCCAGTTCGGCATGCTTATCGCCTATCTGCAGGTTCTGAGAGACGACCACGAGACCGCATCGGCACAACTCGCTGACTTGGAGGCGTTCTACCGCGCCGCCAAGAAAAAATTCGACGCTGACCCGCAGTTTGCCCAAACGGCTCGTGCCAGCGTGGTCAAGCTTCAGAGTGGTGATGAACAGAGTCTGACTATCTGGCGTCAGTTTATCGAGGAATCCCTGAGTCATTGCGAAGCGATCTACGACAAGCTTGGAATCCAGATCAAAAGATCAGATTTGCGAGCAGAAAGTTTTTATAACAATGCCCTCAAAGAGATTGTTGAAAAGCTAGATGAACAGGGATTGCTAACAATATCCGAGGGTGCTCGCTGTGTTTTTCTGCCTGAATTCAAAGGCAAAGACAATGAGCCTTTACCGGTCATTATCCAAAAATCAGATGGGGGCTTCCTGTACGCAACCACCGACCTTGCAGCCATAAGATTCAGGAGCGAGGAGCTTGGCGCTGACCGGGTGTTATATGTGGTTGATGCTCGCCAGAGTTTGCATTTCCAGCAAGTTTTTGCCGTCGCCAGGGCGGCCAAGTTTGTCGATTCATCCTGTCAACTGGAGCATGTGGCCTACGGGACTATGATGGGGAAAGATGGTAAACCATTCAAAACACGCAGTGGCGATACCATCAAACTAATCGAATTGCTGGACGAAGCTGAACGTCGCGCATTCGATCTGGTTTCCAAAAAAAGTCCTGAAATGGATGAGGAGACACGGCGGGATATTGCGGAAAAAGTAGGAATCGGTGCAGTAAAGTATGCCGATCTGTCCAAAAATAGAACCAGCGATTACGTTTTTGATTGGGACAGTATGCTGGCTTTTGACGGCAATACCGCCCCTTACCTCCTTTACGCATTTACGCGTATCAGGAGTATCTTACGGAAGCGGGAGGCGGTTTCAGGAAAACAGATCAATATCGTAATAGAAACCCAAGAAGAGCGGGCCCTAACGATAAAATTGCTTCGTTTACCCGAGACTCTTCGCGCCGTTGAGATCGACTATCTCCCGAGCCATCTGAGCACATACCTGTTCGAGTTGGCAGGCCTTTTCATGCGATTCTATGAAGCCTGTCCGATCCTCAAAGCGACGTCTGACCTTCGAGAGAGCCGCCTGGCTCTCGCCGAACTGACCGCTGAAACGTTGCAGGAAGGCTTGAATCTGCTAGGACTGGATACCCTGGAACAAATGTAGCGACTGACGGTTTACTCAGCGACTGACTATCAGTTGCACAACTCCAGCAACAACTTGTTTAGACGTTTGCTGTAAGCTCCGGGATCATCCAGTTGGCGTCCCTGAGATAGACAGGCCTGATCGAGCAAAATGCTGATAAGGTCCTCAAATCTCAGTTCATCCGCTTCCTGATCCAGTTTTTCGACCAATGGATGATCTGGATTTAGCTCAAAAATAGGTTTGCTCTCGGGAACAGCCTGCCCGCTGGCCTCCATAATCTTGCGCATTTGCTCACCGAGATCGTGCTCACCCATGGCCAAACAAGCAGCAGAGTCCGTCAGTCTGTGGGTCAGCCTGACTTCCTGCACACGGTCACCCAATACCTTACTGGCACGCTCAAGAAGACCTTCAAGCTGCTTATCTGTCTCTTTTTTACGGTCTTTTTCCTGCTCGTCTTCCAATTTACCCAGGTCAAGTTCACCTCGTGTAATATCCTGAAACTGTTTCCCATCAAACTCCTGAAGATACCCCATAAGCCATTCGTCAATGCGCTCATGCATCAGAATAACCTCAAGCCCCTTCTTCCGGAAAATCTCAAGATGAGGACTGTTTCGGGCAGCATTGAGTGAATCGGCAACCAGATAGTAAATTTTTTCCTGCGCATCGTTCATGCGAGATACGTAATCCTTCAAGCCTTGATCCTGAGCGTCGGAATCGGAAACGGTGGTGGTGAACTGCAGCAGTCCGGCTATTTTTTCCTGGTTGCCAAAGTCTTCGGCCGGCCCCTCCTTGAGTACCTGACCAAACTGCTTCCAAAATGCATCATATTTTTCACGATCATTACTACGCAGCTTCTCCAGCATGTCCAACGCCCGTTTCGTTAATGCACTGCGCATCGAATCTACTACCGGGTCTTTCTGAAGTATTTCTCGAGAAACATTGAGTGAAATGTCATTGGAGTCAACTACACCCTTTATAAAACGCAAATACAGAGGCAGAAACTGTTGTGCATCATCCATTATGAATACTCGCTGCACATAAAGTTTTAGGCCGCGCGCCGCGTCCCTGTTCCATAGATCGAAAGGGGCACGAGATGGCGCATAAAGCAGGCTGGTGTACTCCAACTTCCCCTCAACGCGATTGTGGCTCCAAATTACCGGATCATCGAAATCATGACTGACGTGCTTGTAAAACTCTTTGTAGTCCTCCTCCTTCAACTCTTTGCGTGGCCTAGTCCACATCTCCTCGGCAAGATTGATCACCTCATAGTTTGACTCCGAATCAGAGACCGCCTCCCCGTCCTTGCCGCTTTCCTGGATTTGGCCCTGCTCCTTGATCATGAGCACCGGTATGGAAATGTGATCCGCATATTTTTTGACAATGCTGCGTATTCGATACGACTCGGCAAACTCCTTCGCGTCTTTCTTGAGATGCAGGATAACCTTGGTTCCCCTATCTTCTTTGCGGATGGTATTAATTGTGTACTCGGATTCGCCGCTTGATTGCCAATGCACGGCTTCGGATACCTTTGCTCCAGCTTTCCGTGTCAGAACCTCTACCTGATCTGAGACTATGAATGCAGAATAAAAACCAACCCCAAATTGGCCGATCAACCTGGAATCTTTTTTCTGATCCCCAGTAAGAGATTCAAGAAACTGTGAAGTACCGGACTTAGCGATCGTCCCGAGATTACTGATAACTTCATCCCGAATCATCCCAATACCGTTATCACTTATAGTGATGGTGCCATTTTTATTGTCGTAGTCTATGGTGACTTTGAGATCGGGGTCGTTTTCCAGTAGCTCGGGGTTTGATAGCGCTTCAAATCGGAGCTTGTCGGCCGCATCAGATGCATTTGAAATTAGCTCGCGAAGAAATATCTCGCGATTGCTGTACAGGGAATGGATCATCAAGTGCAGCAACTGCTTGGCTTCCGTTTCAAAACCTCGTGTTTCTGCTTTTGATTTCGCCGGCATGTGGTCACCTCGTTTTCAATATCCTATCTGCGTTCAACGAATAATTCTTCGAAGGAGTGCAGACAGCGTTCTGTATAGCTATTAAATTCGGAAAGCCTGGGCGAAAAAAAGCCCAGTCTTTAACTGGGCTTTAGATGGGGGCAACTGCGCGTTATTCAAGCGCTGACTGCGTTTCCTCAGTCGTCGTAAGCCACGTAAAAATCGATAACGTTTTGTTTGCGTTGCTGGATTGCGTTGTAACGAGCAGCTTGGGCAGAAATAAAGTTCAGATAGTTATTGGCTGCCCTGTTATCGCTCTCATCGCCCAGATCAGCCGAGCGTCGGGCTGCAGCTTCAGCCTCGTCATACTCATCCAATTCTACTAATGCACGCGCCAGAAATAAGTTGGTGTCCGCCGGATTGTCCAGATTGCCTTTGTCGATCGCATCTCTAAATGCCTGAGCGGACGCCTCATAATCTTTCAGCATGTAGTAGACATACCCAAGGGTGTCAAAGCCATCGCCGCTTTCGCTGACTTCAGCAAGTCTGGTAGCAGGCGCAACTGCCTCGTCAAATTCGGACGCCAGTTGATACATCTGTACCAGGGTTCTCAGGTTATCTTCATCTTCAGGAATCAATCCAGCATCCATGCCCGCCTTAATAATCTTAGCACCGCTATAGGGAGCCTCTTCTCCGGCCAGTGACTGACCGAAATTGAGATATTCCGTGTCGCTATCCATATTGTTCTGCAAGTAGCGGAGTGCAAGTGATCCGATTCGATTGCTATCCTGTTCCAGAAAAGAATAAATTGCCGACAAATTGCGCCAATCTGCAGGATCGTTGAAGTAGATAATCATATTCCTGGTCGTTTCCAGTGCACTGACATAATCTTCCTGTTCGATATACAGTACGTTTAGCAGACCCCATTTGTTGCGCTCGATGTCTTCGCCGGCATCAGCCAGCATTTGCATGTGACTCAGCATATGAGGAACAGCTTCGGCATACTGTTCCAGAGAATAATGACTGTTAGCCAGACCAAGGAACACGGTGTCATCCTCTTCCAGGGAAAACTCTCGCCAGGTGTTGTAATACTCGATCGACTCTGCGAAACGCTCTTCTGCCATGGTCAACTGACCCAGGGCTCTGAGCGCTCTCAAGCGAACATCCTCTCGGAGGTTCTCAATAGTCAGTATTTCCTGGAAGGTTAATATTGCGTTGGGAATATCGTCGGTAGACAGGTAATAGTTGGTGTAAAAATTCAGCAGAGTAGATTTTTCGAAATCATTCATTCTGTTGAAGCGTCGTTCGCGAAGATCGTCCAGTTCTTCCTTGGCGCGCGCGTAATCTGGCTCCTGATTTGGATCTTCGGGGCTCATAAACTCCTGAATTTCGCTAATTGCACGGAAAACCGGCTCACTCAGCACGTCAGACTGCCGGCTAGGGGGCGGAGCACGCTGCTCTTCGCCGGCCTGGGCTATCTGCAGCATGGTAACGCTGGCGGTTATGAAAGCTACCAGTAGTAAATTATTCAACCACAACTTCTTCATTACTGATCACCCTCCAGAATATAGCGGAACACGTATTGCACATTGGGAACCGGTACACCTACCCCGTCCTGTACACGTGGTTGAAACTTAAAACGTGCAGCTGCGCGAATGGATGATCTGTCAAAGATGTTGGGTGGTTCCGCGTCTACCACAACAATGGTGTCTTCCACGACGTTGCCATTGCCGTCTACGGTAAAGCTAACCTGGCACCACCCTTGGATACCTCTTGAAGCAGCGCGGGTCGGGTACTGCGGAGTGACATTAACCAAAGGCAGCATTTCGCCGTCGGTGATGGAAATTGACGCGTTGCCCAGATTGAGGTCGGCATCAATATCAACCTCGGTGCGAGCAATAGCAAGCGAGGGTCCGCTATCCAGATCAATCTGGCGCTGATCCTGCTCCGGGGGCGGCTCATTCAGTTCTTCTATCGGTTCTGGCTTGTCAATTTCCTCGATCACTTCGAGTTCGATTTCAGGCATCGTGGCATCAACGACCCGAACTATACTCAGGTTTTGTTCGACCCGGTCACCGGTGGCGATCAATGCCTGCATGAAATAGAAAAGACCGAAGGTAATCCCACTGGCAAGAACCAAAGACAAGCCCCATCTTAAAAATATCATTTTCAGACCTCCGTTGATCAGGCGTCAGTTGAAATCGCGACATCACTTATATCGGCTTCTCGAGCAGCGGCCATGATCATCATGACGTATTCGTTATTCGCTGACTGATCTGCCTGAATCACGACTGAGGAATTTGGGGCTTCCGCCAGTCGAAGTTCGAACCGGGAGCGAATGAATCGCGGATCTATTTGCTCACCGTCTATCCAGATGTCTCCTTGTGGACTGACGGCGATGAGAATCAAATCCTTGCTCTTAGGTTCTGAGGTTGATGCGATTGGTTTGGCAACATCGATTCCCGCTTCGGTAATGAATACCGAGGTCACGATAAAGAAAATCAACAAGATAAAGACCACATCCAGCATCGGGGTGAGATCTATCTCACCAGCCTGCTCCTCGGCCTTCTTCTTCATTAACCCTGATCTCATAATTACTTCCTCTGGCTGCAGACTGATTATGGCCTGAGCCTGGTCCAAGTTAGTCACTCAAAGGTAAGTGATCCTCGAGCAATTCCAGATCGCGATCCATCGTGGCCTTGAGCCAGTTCGATGCAAAAATACCTGACAAGGCCCCGACCATTCCAGCCATGGTCGGAATGGTTGCTTTAGAAACCCCGCCAGCCATCGATTTAGCGTCTCCGCCACCAGTCACCGCCATGACAAAGAACACTTCGATCATGCCGGTTACCGTTCCAATCAGTCCGAGCAGCGGGCAAACCACTACTAGTGACTCAATCATCGGCAAGGTGGTCCTTAAATCCAGCGACACCTTGGAGATCATCATCTGCCGAATAGCGTGCGCGCTCCATGATTTGGTATCAGAGCGGGCATTCCAATTTGCCAGGACATTTTTGACATTGCTCTTGTGGGTAGTATTGAGATACCAGACCCGTTCGAATACGAGAGACCACTTCAGCAGGAGCAGACCCGCGATAACCCAGAGAACCGGGCCACCGCGATCCATAAAAGTGCTGATAGCATCCAGCATGTCTAATAGCGTGAAGTACATGTTCTGTTAACCTCCGCCAGGGCTATCGAGATGCTGCGCTTCGCTCAGCTTTATCGGCGATCATACCAGTTGCCTGTTCTTCAAGAATGTGAATGATGTTGTCACTCTTGCTCTTGACCCAGGTATGCATAAGCACGGTGGGGATCGCGACTGTAATACCGAGTACAGTTGTCATCAAGGCCACCGATATACCACCCGCCATGATAGTCGGATCGCCGGCACCGTAAACTGTAATCTGTTGGAACACCTGGATCATACCAGTCACCGTTCCAAGTAGACCCATCAAAGGGGCGACCGTGGCGATGATCTTGATGAAGGTCAGGAAGCGTTCAAGTGCAGGAGTCTCCTGCAAGATTGCTTCACCCAGCTTCAATTCCAGGGTTTCAATGTCAGCAGCAGGGTTCGATTCCGCCACCGCCAGCACTCGACCCAATGGGTTATTCTTCATTGGGGTTTCGCTCTTGAGTTGGCGTCGTACCTTCATGTTGACCAGGGTCAGCATCAGGGAGCGTATCAGCGCTATCAAAACACCGATGATTCCGACACCGATAATAGTGAAACCGATCGGACCTGAATTATTGCGCACCTGTTCATCGACAGTCGGAAAGTTGACTAGGTTGGCAAACACCTGACCACCAATACCGCCAGTCGGGTCGATGCCCACTTTCACGAAGCCGCTACTGGAGTTTTCCAGCTGCGCTGCGGCATCCTGATATACCGTACGACTGATCAAACTACCAGATGGCTGGCGTGGCAGTACCTGGAATTGAGCAAGGTCACTGTTATATGCCAGATACTCGCCCTCAGAAACAGCATTGAACGAACCGATGCGGGTAATCTGACGACTGACGGCTTCACCGGAAGACAGCGCGACTGTGCCGCTATAACGTGCCACCTTTCCTGATTCGGTCATTTCCTGCTGCATGAAGTACCAAAAGCGCTCAATTTCATCAATCGCCAACTGTTCGGTAGTACTACCGGCACGTGCGATAAAGCCCTCCAGATAATCGGTCCTTCCTGGATATTGAGCACTAATTATAGAACCGGTAAATGTACTCATGAAGTCACCGGCAACGCCCTGTAAGGTACCAAATAATTCGTTCAGGTCCCCACGGCGGTCTCGGAGAATTTCGCGCTTTTCGGCAATAGTGATCTCATTGGCCTCAAATTGGTCGCTAAGTTGTGTCTGGAGATTTTCCTGTTCCACAACCCGACCTTGCGTCAGTTCCAGCAGTTCCTCCTGGCGATTGGCGCTTTGCTCAAACTCCGACAGGCGCTGCTGATATTCTTGAGATTGCGCAACCCGATCCTCTTCAACAGCTCGCAGCAAATCACTGGTGTTAAGGGGTTCCTGAGCAATGGCTGCTGAAGCTAGGAAGCAGGCGGATATTGAAATACCTATAGTCTTAATTGTTGTTTTCATTACTGTGCTAACTCCGGTGCTGCAATTGGCAATTCGATAATTCGGGGAGCATCCAAACCGCTGGAGACTCTGATAGCTGCCTGAACGGCGGTGCGATAGTCACCGGCCGGCAATTCTTCCCATGCGCGTGAATCGTTATTCCAGCGACCGGTAATCTGACGATCAGTGGTCTGAAACAACAAAGCGATCCGACCTACTCGCAAAATGTTTACATCCCTTTCCTGGCCATTCAGGTTGATAGTGTCCGGGTAGGTTTCATGCGTGCGTCCGTAAAGGGTTTCATTCTGGTATAGAACCAGTACCTGACGGAATTTTTCCGCAATGGAGACATCTGGATTGTCGATTGCGCCACGGGCAAATTCGATTCGGTTCTGCCGGGTCTCCATTTGAAAAGGTAAGTCAAGCTCGACGAATTGCTCAACGCTCGCCATCATCTTTTCCATTAATAATGGTATTTCGCGGGTTACCACTTCAACATTGGCAATACTTTCGTCCAGGGTCGCTATGTTTTGTTCCTGGATGGAGATTAACTGCCGATACTCCGCGTTGAGTACAAGCAAAGCTTCCAGGTTGTCATTTTCCTGCTTGAATTGTTCAAATGTCTGACTGGCAGCATTCGCTAGACGATTAATTTCGGCCTGCGATTCCGCCGATTGTTGGTTGGTACTTGCGATAATCCCGAGAGCCTGATCGAGCACGCTGGTGTCGGTCATGATTTCAGCAGCCTGAGTACTATTTCCCAAAACAAACGCCAATGGAATCAGGGGCGCCAGAATTTTACTGGATATTCGACGGTAGTTCATTTTCCATCCTATATACTTATTTTCGATTTCAGTTTGCTTCCAGACCCACAGGTAACACTCTATCCCGCCGTTCCCAACACAACATGCCGCCGGAAAAACTCGGATTGTTGCACATTGGAGAGCTGTTGCCAGAAAGTGAAGCGCTGTGAGACTCAGAAACCTAAAAACCTAACCCTGTTTAATTATTATTGTCCTCTATCGGCTTCCTGCCAATAAGATCCCTCTTGTTATTCCGGCCCATCCGAGGCTGGTCGCCATTCTTGACAGGTCTCGACCGTGAAGTTACCCCCATACCCATTATTTTTCAAGATTGGATATTGTGACAACTTATTACCGCGGAGCTTGCCGGCAGTCCTATGAATTCAGCACCTCGTGCCAAATCTGCGACAAGACTACCACAACAATAATGAGATGTAGAACCTCTAAGTGAAGGAACTTTGAAGAAATTTATCAGCGAGAATACAAGCCCCCCGGCCAAACTGAAATTGACTCGACAAGGGATCTATTTCCCGCCATTAAAGCCCGGAGGCTTTTTATAAGCTGGACGATGCCTTCAGGGCCTCACCGATTTCAGCCAGGCTCCGGACAGTCCGGACTCCCGCGTCATTAAGCGCTGCAAACTTTTCTTCGGCAGTGCCCTTGCCTCCCGAAATAATGGCGCCAGCGTGCCCCATGCGCTTTCCTGGCGGCGCAGTAACGCCGGCAATGTAGGAAACGACTGGCTTGGAAACATTTTGCTTGATGAAAGCAGCCGCCTCTTCCTCCGCTGTGCCGCCAATTTCGCCAATCATGACAATTGCTTCGGTTTGCTCATCTGCCTCGAATAATTCAAGAATATCAATAAAATTAGATCCCGGAATTGGATCACCACCGATTCCCACACAGGAAGATTGACCGAAACCAAAGTCGGTAGTTTGCTTGACAGCTTCGTAGGTGAGGGTTCCGGAGCGAGAGACTATACCCACTTTGCCTGGCTTGTGGATATGCCCCGGCATAATCCCAATTTTGCACTCTCCGGGCGTGATAATACCGGGGCAGTTAGGGCCGATCAGCCGAACCCCGCTTTGATCGCATTTTTCCTTGGCTATTAACATGTCCAGTGTAGGTATTCCTTCTGTGATGCAAACGATCAACTGAATCCCAGCATCAACGGCTTCCAGAATGGAATCTTTACAGAAGGGTGCCGGCACGTAGATCACAGATGCGTCGGCCCCGGTTATATCGACGGCTTCACCAACCGTATCAAATACCGGTAGGCCAAGGTGTTTTTGGCTTCCTTTCCCTGGAGTAACTCCACCAACCATCCTGGTCCCATATTCGATAGCCTGCTCTGAGTGAAATGTTCCCTGTGAGCCCGTAAATCCCTGACAAAGAACTTTGGTATCGCTATTTACGAGAATACTCATTGACTGCCTCCTGCCGCAGCGACAACTTTTTCGGCGGCATCTGAGAGGCTGGTGGCGGCGATAATATTCAATCCGCTCTGCTGCAATACCTCGCGCCCCAGTTCTGCATTATTACCTTCCAGCCGAACAACAACAGGCACCTCAACACCTACTTCTGCAACCGCACCGATCACGCCCTCTGCGATCAGGTCACAGCGCACAATTCCGCCAAATATGTTTACCAGTACCGCCTTGACCTTGCTATCTGAAAGGATGATCTTGAAAGCTTCAGAAACTCGCTCCCTGGTCGCTCCGCCACCTACATCCAAAAAGTTCGCTGGGGTTCCGCCAAAAAGCTGTACGATATCCATGGTGCCCATTGCCAGGCCTGCGCCGTTGACCATACACCCTATATTCCCGTCTAGAGCAACATAATTAAGATCCCATTTTGCCGCCAGAGCTTCTCGTTCATCGTCCTGGCTGGGGTCGTGCATTTCTTTTTATTTGGGTTGTCGATACAAGGCATTGCCGTCAATATTGATCTTACCGTCAAGACAATGAAGATTGCCTGAGTCAGTGATAACCAGAGGATTAATCTCTAAAAGGGACAAATCACAGTCGGTAAATAGCCTGGCCAGGCCCAGAAATAATGTATTGAACTGCTTGATTTGCTCGCCGTTTAAGCCCAGCTTAAAAGCAAGTTCACGCGCCTGGAATGGCTGCGGCCCGGTAAGAGGATCAATCGTCGCTCTGAGTATTTTTTCTGGCGTCTCATGGGCTACTTTCTCAATTTCAACGCCCCCTTCTGTGGAGGCCATGAACACAATTCGGCGGGATGATCGATCGACTACAGCTCCCAAGTACAATTCGCTTGCGATTTCAGTACAGGCCTCCACCAGAATCTTGCTAACGGGTTGTCCATTAGAATCAGTCTGGTAGGTAACCAGGTTTTTACCCAGCCATTTCTCCGCAAACTCTCTCACCTCGGCAGTGGTCGATACCAACTTCACCCCGCCGGCCTTACCGCGACCGCCGGCATGCACCTGGGCCTTGACCACCCACTTGTCACCGCCAATTTTTTCAGCAGCGTCAACTGCGTCATCAGCACAATCAACTGCGTACCCAACCGAAACAGGCAACCCATATTCGGCGAATAGCGCCTTAGCCTGGTATTCATGTAAATTCATGGAATTATCACCGTTGTTATTGATTAAGCAGCGTAACCTATTAGGCAAGGGATCGCTGCATATCGTTATCGTTTTTTCCTATTTCCTATGTGAATTGCGTGACCGTTGGCAGCCAGCGCTGCTTCATGCACAGCTTCTGAAAGAGAGGGATGCGAAAACATAGTTAATCCGATATCCTCAGCGCTGGCACTGAATTCCATAGCAATGACCACTTGTTGAAGCAGATCTGCCGCACTGGCCCCCACAATATGACAACCCAAAATGCGATCTGTCTTGGCATCCGCGAGTAATTTGACCAATCCATCGGCATCTGCCGCCGCCAGTGCTCGGCCGCTGGCTATGAACGGAAAAGTACCGACCGTATATTCAACTCCCTCTGCCTGCAGTTGTTCTTCGTTCTTGCCGACCCAGGCAACCTCAGGGTGAGTGTAAATAACCGAGGGGATCAAGTCGTAGTTGACCTGGGTTTTCTTGTTCGCCAGCCGCTCGGCGACCATTACGCCCTCTTCCATTCCTTTATGCGCCAGCATTGGGCCACGCACCGCATCTCCAACCGCATAAATATCTGGGATAGTTGTGGCACATTGCTCGTTTACCTTAATATATCCACGATCATCAAGCTCAACCCCAACGGATTTGTCCAGCACATTCTCCGTGCTCGGTCGTCTGCCAACGGCAACAATTAGCTTGTCGAAAATTCCTTCCTGCTCACCGTCGGCATCGGTGTATTGCACCTGGACTACCGGTACTTTCGCCTGACTGGATACAGTGCTCGCCGTAACCCGTGCGCCAAGCTTTATATCAAGTCCCTGCTTCGTAAAGATCTTGGCACTTTCCCGGGCAATTTGTCTGTCGACCATCGGCAAAAAGTCATCCAACGCCTCTAAAACCGTGACTTTCGAGCCGAGACGCGCCCACACGCTGCCAAGTTCCAGGCCAATTACACCTGCGCCAATCACCCCTAGCCTCTTGGGAACTTCCATGAAATCCAGTGCGCCAGTTGAATCTACGATCATGTCCTTATCAATCGGCGTGGGAGGAATTTCAATCGGCACAGAACCACAGGCGATAATGATGTGCTTCGCATGCAAGACGTCTATGCCGCCATCGTGTGCGGTGACCGTGACTTCTTTAGCGCCGGTAACCCTGCCGGTTCCGGCCAGACCGTCGACCTTGTTCGCTTTAAATAAACCTTTAATGCCCCCGGTTAGCTGACTAACCACCTTGGCTTTTCGCGCAATCATGGCCGGCACGTCAATGCTCACTTTACTGGTCTTAATTCCATGAGCTTCAAAGTGGTGTTGTGCTTCCGCAAATTTGTGCGATGTATCCAGTAGCGCCTTGGAAGGTATGCAACCCACATTTAGACAGGTCCCGCCAAAGACTGTCTGCCCCTCATTATCCAGCCATTTTTCAACACAGGCGGTACTGAACCCCAGTTGCGCGCAGCGGATCGCCGCTACGTAACCTGCCGGGCCTGAACCAATAACAACAACATCGTATTCTTTAGCCATATTTAAATTGCTCTAACATATCCATTTTTAGTTTTCGGCTTATGGGTTAAATCTCAAGTACGATCCTGGATGGATCTTCCAGGAAGTCTTTTACGGTAACAAGAAACTGAACAGCTTCCTTCCCGTCGATCATTCGGTGGTCATAAGATAAGGCCAGATACATCATCGGCAGAATCTTGATTTCTCCATTAATCGCCATGGGTCTATCCTGAATTTTGTGCATTCCCAGGATCGCTGTCTGCGGCGGATTAAGGATCGGTGTTGATAATAAGGAACCAAAAACACCACCATTAGAAATAGTGAAGGTGCCCCCGGTCATTTCGTTGATTCCAAGCTTACCGTCGCGGGCTTTTTCGCCAAACTCGCTAATTCGCTGCTCAATGGCAGCCATACCCATATGATCAGCATTCCGCAAAACCGGTACTACTAATCCCCGCGGCGAAGAAACTGCTACGCCAATGTCCTGATAGCCATGATAGACGATATCGTTTCCGTCTATCGACGCATTCACAGCCGGAAACTTTTTCAGTGCCTCGACGCAGGAACGTACAAAAAAAGACATAAAGCCAAGTCTTGTACCATTGTGAGTGTGCTCAAAAAGATCTTTATACTTATGACGCAAATCCATTATTGGTTTCATATTGACTTCATTGAATGTGGTCAACATGGCAGTAGACTGCGATGCATCAAGCAGGCGTTCGGCAACTTTAGCGCGCAGTCGACTCATCGGCACGCGCTCTTCAATTCGCCCTCCGCTTGATGGTGTAACAGGCGCTGTTGGCGATTCATTAAGATCGAGCCTTGCAAGCACATCTTCCTTCGTAATACGACCTCCTTTACCGCTGCCGTCGATCGCATCCGGACTCAGACTATGCTCCTGCAAAAGTTTTCGCGCCGCCGGACTTATCAGTAATTCTGGAGATGTCTGAGGACCCGCTTCGGCAGTATTGTCTTGCGCACCGGACTTGCCATCTGAAATTTCACTACTGGATGTTGTGGCCGAAGCTGATTTCGTATCTTCCGTCCCTGTACTTTGGACTGCGTGCTCGTCAATCGCGCCAATGGCCTCGTTACTGACGATTGTGTCGCCAGTTTTCTTGACTATACTGCACAGCGTACCGTCAGCAGGAGAGACAACTTCGATCACAACTTTGTCAGTTTCTATATCTACCAGTAATTCGTCGCGGTTAACTGAGTCACCAACGTTCTTATGCCAGGTAGCAATGGTCCCGTCAGGGACTGATTCTGGTAAGGTTGGGGCTTTTATCTCGATAGTCATGATACATTGATCCTTGCGCGGAAAACGTCGTTAATCTTCCTGATATAGTGCCTGTTCAATAAGTTCCTGTTGCTGCTTGACATGCAGCGCATAGTATCCGGCAGCGGCCGCGGCAGAGGCTTCCCGGCCAGCATATTGCAGGTATAGATCCGGCTTTATGCTTTGTATCACCCTTCGCATGTGATGCTGGCTCGCATACCAGGCACCCTGATTCATGGGTTCTTCCTGACACCAAACGATCTCGCGCAAATTACTATAGCTGCGCAGGCATTCTTCAAGGTCTGTCTCGGGAAACGGGTATAGCTGCTCCAGTCTTACAATAGCTATATCCATGATATTACGTTCGCGTCGCGCTTGCCTGAGTTCGTAGTACACTTTACCGCTGCACAGTATTACTCGCCTGACTTTATGTTTCTCAACTTCGTCAGCCTCATCAAGCACAACCTGGAAACTCCCCTCCGCCAATTCCTGCAAACAAGAAGCAGCTTCTTTGTGACGCAAAAGGCTTTTTGGAGACATAACGATCAGAGGTTTGCGAAGGGGACAAAGCACTTGCTTACGCAGCATGTGAAACACCTGTGCTGAAGTGGTCGGCAAGCAAACCTGAATATTGTGTTCGGCACACAACTGAAGAAAGCGTTCCAATCTCGCCGAAGAGTGTTCAGGTCCCTGTCCTTCGTAGCCATGGGGTAAAAGCAAAGTAAGGCCGCACAATCGTTGCCACTTGTGCTCACCACTGGTGATAAACTGATCAATTACTACCTGCGCCGTATTGGCAAAATCCCCAAACTGCGCTTCCCAGACTATAAGCGCGTTAGGCGCTGTAGTTGCATATCCATATTCAAACGCCAGCACGGCCTCTTCAGAGAGTAAAGAATCAAATATCGCAAAGCGCATTGGGTCAGACGCAAGATTCTGCAATGGAATATATTGCTCACCATTTCGCTGATCATGCAATACCGCATGACGATGTGAAAAGGTGCCACGTCCCACATCCTGACCCGTAATCCGAATGAAATTACCGCTCGTTAGTATGCTGGCGTAGGCGAGAGATTCAGCAAATCCCCAGTCGACCGGGATCTCTCCTTCCGCCATTTTCGAGCGATCATCCATCACTCTCTGGACTTGTCTCT
>Ga0181587_10000427_pt1 | contig 34619 bp, 17 predicted proteins | sample 071ome_27_FD_132463 | JGI IMG/M metagenome (GOLD analysis project Ga0181587, IMG submission 132463) | Coastal salt marsh microbial communities from the Groves Creek Marsh, Skidaway Island, Georgia - 071409AT metaG (megahit assembly) | ecosystem: Environmental > Aquatic > Marine > Intertidal... | reverse complement strand
ACGCCATACCAGTTCTGGTTTTCACTGCGCGATTCGCTTGTGCGCGTTGATACCTCGGTCGCCGTCCGTGCGATCAACAGTCTGAACGGCGAACCTGTCAGCGCGCAGGAGGGGGACTCGCTGCGGCTCTCATTCGACGTCTCTGCGCTACAGGACTCGACCTATTTTCTCTACATGACGTCCCCTCTGACGGGTGATTTTCCCCTGATGCGGAGTCGCGGTATTCAGGTGCGACATATGCCCGTTGTTCTGGGCGTTGGATCGTTTCTCGGTGGGGATGCCGACTATATCGATAGCGGTCTCCTGCTGAGCTTGGACAAGGGCGCCGTCGGCATGGCAGATAGCGCCCGAGCACAGCTGACAATTCCCTTTCAGGTCGTCGATAACGACGACAGCGCCTCGGTCAAGCTATTCTATTCGCAGGCAGATACGCTGGACACGAGCTTTGTAGTCGTTAGCGGGACGTGGCCTGACCGATCCATAGACAGCCTGTCTAACGCGACCCAGATTGATAGCGCTAACGTGCTATATGAGGGGCGCGACGAGGGAATTCACTGGTCTATTGTGAGCAACGATTCGGTTTATGTCGAGAGCGGAAATTACTACGTCTATGCCGTGATAACCGACGGAAAAAACCTCGATATGCGTCGCAGTGACTACACCTACAACGTGCGTCACTCGCCTCTGCTCGTGCTGGACAGCAGAGAAGATCGACTGGTCGAGACGGGGGGAGAGGCGGCGGAGCGCTATTATACGATTTCTTGGAATCGCGATTATGGAGTCGATGGAGACGTTGCCCTAGAGGACAGTGCACTGATTGCTCTCTACTACAGTTCGAGCGATTCTTTTGCCGTGCCAAATGGAACGGGCGATATCATGGCGGCTGCAGCTGACTCGACGCGCGATACGCATTTGATCGTCAACGGCATCGCGGAAGATCCCGATGGGGTATTGGACAACCAGTACATCTGGGATCTGTGGCAGTTCAACAACGAAGACGGGGGGGGCGTGCCACTGGAAGACGTGCCCTACGCCCTGTATGGCATTGTACAAACGGATTCGACTCGCCGTCTGGTGCGCTGGGACGACGAACGTGGTGCGGCGCGCCATCTCCGCTTTTCGCACTCTCCCTATCTGCGGGTCACGTCGCCGCTAAATCCGATTGAAGTCGATGGCCGGCGTAGCTTCTCGATTGAATGGGAGGCCGTCGACGTCGACGAAGACGCCGCGATGTGGGTGCTGCTCACGTCACAAGAGGCCGCCCAGAGCTTAGGAGATTGGACGGACTATCAGTCGCTGATAGGAGACGGTGCGGTGGACTGGATTGCCAATTCGTCTGATGGCAGCCTGGAAACAGTTTCGATATTACGCGAAGATACGGCGGCCAGCTTTGCCGTTCGGCCGGCTCGGCTCACGCGCTCGCTTGACGGGGGGGCGACGCCGCTGGCCAACGGAGATTACCACGCCTATGTGCTCATTGCGGACGCGGATGCCGTAGTGCCCCCTGATACGGCCCATGCGCGCCGCGTGGAAGGCCGTATTCGAATAGAAGGATTGGAAGAGACGGGCGCAGTTGGTCTCGAGACGGCCGTCGTAGAGATGGTGCCGGGGCAGCTCTCGCTGAGCGTGCCGGGCGATACGGCTACTGTGGCGCTGCGTCCGCACAGCGGGGGGGCAGAAATTGACCTGTTGAGCTTTTTTGCCAGCGTGGATTCTTCCTTTTTCAGCGTGGTAGATCAGGATCTGAGCCAACCCGGTATTCAGCCCTTTAGAATGAATTCGCTCCTGAACGGTCTCGTGCTGCGCGACACGCTTTTGGTGGGCGTCGACAGTCTGAATGCGGGTAAGTATCTGCTCGATCTCGTCTATTTTGACCAGGCAAATACCGATTTACTGAACGGTGATTTGACGCTTGCAGAATTTCAAATCGTCAGTCGGGACACGGTGGGTTTCTCTCGGGTGACGATCGATCACGCCGGCAATCGCCAATCGGCTTTCTTTCGCGATGGGGAAGTCGTTACCCTAATTCCCCCACAGACGGGCGTGGAGGTTCAGACGCTGCCGAGAGGAGAGGTGCGCGGCCGCATTTCCCTGCAGGGACGCAGCGAGGCGGCTGGCCTCGTTACGTTTCTACTCCGCGATCACAACAGCTATGTGTCCATCGCCGACTCGCTCTTTCTCGCCGCCAACGATTTGGATAGCACGCAGACGGGTATACAGGACTCGGTGGCCGCGGACGGTAGCTTTCATCTGCGGTCAATTCCGGCTGGACGCTACCAGCTAACCGTGCATGTAGACAGCTATCTCGACGGATATTATCCGCTGCTGGAAGTGCATCCTGGTACCGTTCTATCCGACGTAAATCCGACCTATGCGGTGGCCGAAGATCAGGATATGGGCTACCTGCTAGGCGGCGATGTGACGGGATACGTCGACGCGGATGGAAATGCAGGGCCCGACAACGAAGTGGATCAGCTAGACGTCGACTACGTCGTGTCCTATTTCGGACAGACGGTAGGGGCGGAAGATCTCGGGCGTTTGGCCGATATCGATCGGGACAGCTTGGTGTGGATTTCCGACCTCAATATAGTCGCCGCTAATTTCAACCGCCAAGGCGCTCAGCCGGTGTATAAAACGGGCGCACTGTCCGCGCAGTCCGCCCATTGGTTTACCAATGCTGAAGAGCGGAACGACTTTTTGCAGGTTGAGATTGGGGCCGCGGGCCTAGTGGATGCGCGCGCCTTCGCGTTTAGGCTGCTGTACGATCCCCAGGTTTGGGTGTTTGACGGAGCGGAGACGCAGGCCTTTGCCGGACTGCCCGCGGTTGTCGCCAACGGACATTCACACGGACAGGTCGTTTTGGGTGCGGCCCTTAGCGGTGAGCACCGAGGCCTTAGCGGTGAGCGCGTGATGGCTCAGGTTCGTCTGCGCCGCGTGGGGCAAGGGCAGGCTGATATACAGCTGCTCGATGCCGAATGGGTCGATGCCAACCTCAGGCGCCATCGATCGTCCTCAGAGCAGATCCGTCCGCTCAACTTTGCGCTACTGCCGACCTACCCCAATCCGTTTAATCCCGAAACGCAGATTCGCTTCACGCTTCCCCAGGCGGCATTTGTGCGCCTTGAAATTTACGATGGGGTCGGTCAACGCATACGGTCTCTACTGGGTGGGCCACACCGGGCGGGCACCTACGTGGCGGTGTGGGACGGGCGCGATGATGCTGGACGGGCCGTGGCATCAGGACCGTATTTTGCCCATTTGTCTAGCGCCGGCCGAAGTGCGGTGCGCAAAATGCTGTTGCTGCGCTAGGATTCTCGCATGCACGTGCTGGGGATCTGGTTGGCCTGTGTCGCGCTGGTCGTCACGCCGCTTTACGCGCAGGAAGCCCGGCTCTACCTCGAGGACCTAGCCGAGGGGCCTTATGCGTCTGGTGATACGGTCGATGTGGGTATCTACGTCGATGCTGGATCGCTTCCAATAACCTCTGCCAGCGTTTACCTACACATCGATACCTCCCATTGGGATGTCGTCAATTTTAGTGAAAATAAGTCGGAAGTCGATGCGCCCTTTTCTGCGGGACCCGCTTGGGTAACGACCGTCTACGAAAACCGGTTTGATAGGGAAACGGGAGAGCTCAGCTACGTCGCAGTGAGCGGTCTCGGAACCGGGGGGACGCGTCCGGTTGGGCGTGGAGAATTCCTCTTGGCGACGCTTTCCCTGCGTATTGTCGATCGTCCCGAAGGGGGAATGGCCGCGCTGCGGATGGACGCTGCAGGGCAGCGACAGCCCGTTTATACCCGAGCCGCAGAGCCGGGCGTTCAATACCGATTTGGCTTAGCCGAGTCGGTGCTGTGGATCCGCGTAGACCAAGACAAGTTGGAGGGGAGCCCCGCTGAAACTGAGGATCCCTTACTCGCTGCAGGCTCGACCCTTTCGCTGCTAGAAGATGGAGGGGTTTATCGTTTTCCGCTCGGAAGTTTCCTCCACGACTTTACAGAAGAAGGCGATTTCTCCGCTGAGGTTAGCGGGCCCGTGCGGGCACAAATTGTGGACGATGTACTCGAGGTTGAACCGTTTGCCGACGCAGCCGGACAAGGTCTTCTATCGATGCGTTTCTGTTCGGTCGAAGGTCGCTGTGAGACGGTCGATTGGCAGGTGGTAGTCCACCCGCTGAACGATGCTCCGAAGTTGAATCCGCTCTCTCTGCTCTCCATTGAGGTAGGAGCGCGCGTTTCCGTTCCCCTGTCAACGATTGTGCACGACGTAGATGATCCTATCTCCCAGCTGCGCGTGGAAGAGCGCCAGACGGCCTCCGTGCGCGTTTATGAAAGCGAGGGTGAGGTGGTGGTCCAAGGGCTCGCTGGGGGAAGGGAAGAACTCTTGCTACGCGTGGTTGATCCACAAGGCGCCGTTGGTGAGGGTATGTGGCCAATCCACGTACGTGCGCCCAGCGTGGGACCCGAGTGGATCGCCGTTCCCCAACTGGAGATTTCGACGGCGGAGACGCTGCGCGTGGATTTGACGTCCTACGTTAGAGATGACGATACGCCAGAATCCGAACTGACCTGGTCGCTGAGTGGAGAAGGGATAGACGTCCTTTGGGGGGAAGGTGGCAGCGCATCCGTCTATCTGTCGAGTCTTCAACCCGGCCAGACCGTACTCTATTTACAGGTGCGAGATCCGGAGGGCAACGAAGCCATAACTGCGTGGTATATCACGGTGGTTGATGCTGCGCCGGTCGAGGTGGAGCAGAGCGAGGCGACTGAAGTAAAATCCGATAGAGAGGTTGTCGATGTCGAGGATGACCCGTCTGCAAAAGAGGATCAGCCGGTAGGGGAGCAACCGCCTAGCAATCCCGATTCGGAGGCTGTGGATCGGTCTGAAGAGGCGGTGGGCGAACCGGTTGAAACGGGGGGAGATCCCCAGGGATCTAGTCCGGCCCTAGCGTGGTCGTTGACGGCGATTCCTCCGATATCGATGACGGCTGGAACGGAGGGATATATCGACCTTGGATCGGCTGTACAAGGCATCGACCCAAGCCAGTTGGTCTGGGAAGCGCAGTCCGACCAGAGCGTATCGGTGCATATTTCGGACGGGGGGGTCGCGGTGGGCGTAGATTCGACGTTCTCAGGCCAGACGAGCGTCGAATTTATCGCCACTGATATGTGGGGGCAGCAGGAGCGGGTCTCCGTGGATTTCGACGTCTCCCCGCAGAGGGCGTCGTGGACGCTGGGCGATATACCCGATGAGACGCTCGCGGAAGGCGACACGCTGTTTATGGATTTATCGCTCCATGTGAACGTCGAGGTGCATTGGTCGATAGCAGGGGGTGAGGGGCTGTCCGTACGCTGGGTCGAGGGGGGCGTTCTAATCAGCGCAGTGTCTGGATTTACCGGGCGCAGCGTAATGATATTTACGGCCGTAGCGGCAGACGGTTCTCAGGCGGCAGATATTGTGCGGATCGACGTAGTTGGGGCTGGAGAAGAAGTCGAGAAGGGGGACGATGAGGCTGCTGTCCCAGCACCTATACCAGAGGAATCTCCCGGCGAATTGACGCTGCGAACCTGGGACGATATCACGCTTTATGTTGGAGATATACATACGACGGGGTCGCTGGACGGACTCGTCGTAGAAGGCGATCCCTCTCTCGTTGATTGGTCCCTGCGCGGCGGCGTCTTTGTCGATGCAGAGATCACCGCCGACCGCCGGATCCGGCTGGACGGCCGCAGGGCTCAGGTGGGGCGCGAGGTGTTCTGGCTAACGGCCACCCGAAGCGGCCAACGGAGCGAGCGATCGGTTGGGATTCAGGTCCGTTCGCGTCCCTTGGCGCTACGCGTTCCGAAGGAAATAGTGTCTGTGCCATCTGAGGGCGTCCATTTGAACGATTTTGTGGATGGAGAATCGATCGGCGTTCTGTGGCAAATTCTCGAGGGCGAGGGAATGTGGATAGAAGAGAATCGGCTCTATGCAAACGCGCCGCCCGGCGAATATACAATTCTGCTGACTGCGCAGAGGGGTTCGGATCCTCCGCTTGAAGTTGCGCTCGGAGTGCGCGTGCCCGTTGCTGAAATCCCTATCGGAAACGCGCCAGAAGAGTCGGTAGAACGCGACGCCGAAGCAGGGGGCCTAGAAGAGCCCCATGAGAATGAATTACCGCCCCTACGCTGGGCGATGCCAGATCGTTTAGAAGTCGAAATGGGCGGGTCGGGCCGCTGGCCACTGCAGGTCCGAGAAGGGGATCGCCTCGCCGGAGTTCTCTCCTATGTCGTGCAGTCGGAAACGGGAAAGGCTTTGATTGAGGGCACCGATTTAGTAGTGATAGAGGTGCGCACGCCGATGGTGGTGTCGCTCTTGGTCACAGACGTGCACGGTCGGGAAGATCGAGTGGAAATTTCTGTGATACCCATAGACCACAGGCCGCCTATCGTCCACCTAGAAGGCGTGGCAGTCGGGGATGGAATCGTGCGCTGGACGGCGCTGGCCGATGAAAGGATTGGATCCGCAACGATGCTATTGGACAATGGGCCGCTCGTTCCGGTAGAGCGCAGCGCCCGCAGCGTGACGTGGGAGCATCAAGTAGACGAGGAGCATCTGGGCCATCTGCGCGCGCTCATTGTCGACGAGGCGGGCAATCTGACAGAAGTGGAACAGGCGTTCAGGGCTGGCACAGTGGGCGCGGGCCGGGTGCTCGAAAGCGCAGATGGAGCGCTGAGGATACTTAAAAGCGGATCCGGAGTACCGCTTCTGATGTATCGAGCAGGGGGGACATACCGCATTGAATACGCCGGCGAACACGAAATAGAAATTGCGCTCGTGGCTCCCCAAGCGGACCGCGTTTTGGCGTTTGAGCAGGATAATACTCGATGGACACTGTCTACGACATGGGCAGAGGGAAGACTGCGCGGTCGCATATGGGGAGCGGGATGGCTGTCGACGGCCAAGGGGGTTGCCCAGGCCGGAGAGCCGTTAGAGCCCCGCTGCTTCCCCAATCCGTTTAACGCCTCGGTCACCGTTGGGCTAGATATGCCTGATGCGGGCTGGCTGCAGGTCGACGTGTATGACGTGCTGGGGCGTCCCGTGCGCCAACTCTTAGCAGAGCAGCGCTCGGCCGGACCGTGGCACGCAGTTTGGGATGGAAGAGACAAACGGGGGCGTGCCGCTGCAAGCGGATCGTACTTTATCGCCATACGGGCTGCACAGCAGCGCTACAGCGCACGAGTTACGCTGCTGCGCTAACAATTGTGATGCGGAAGGGCGTGGGGGGACCTTTAGCGCGTGCCAACGGCGCGTGGGAGGTCCCTTTTTTGGGTCCAACGTTTTTTGTGGAGCACGAATGGAACGGCGTTTGCTATTCTCTGGGGTGTAAGGCGAAAACAAAGCCGTACCAAATGGAGGATCAGGGTCTATTTTGACCGAAAAACGCAACATATTGGATAGCTTGAGAAGCGCAAGCGCCATAAAACGGGCACGCTGGAGGAAAATTATTCTCTGTGCAGAGCGCAGTATGTGCCGTTGGGCTATGGCGTCTGAGCCTATGGGCCGAATGGGCCGCGCGTTACTCATCAGCCTGACGGCACTGGTATCAGCAGGAGCTCAGACGGTTGAAATTACTCCTAGCCAGCTCAACTTGGTGCCTTTGACGGGACTGGGAGACGACCGCTACTGGCAGCAGCTGGTCGTAACGCTGGAAGCGGACGATGCGGCGAGCGATGAGGCCGTATCGATTGAGCTGCCAACAGGTCTCGCCATTGCCGACACGGATGGCGATAGCACCTATGCAGACGAGGTGCGAGTCGTTTATGAGCCGTCGGGAGGAGAAGCACCGGGCTTTTATGCCGCGCCCTCTACGCGTATTGATCGCATTGTCATAGGGAGCCAGCAAGCCGCGGCCGCGGGTGGTAAGATCTACGTCCAGTTTCCCTGCAGCGTCAGCGGGATCGCACTTGGAGACGTCTCTTCGTATGGCAGGATTGATTTTGCCGATGGGGCAGAGGCAGACCTTCTAGTGGGCCCAGAGATCGGCTATATATCTACCGCAGACTTTTCAACGCTCGGCTCAATGCAGGTGGTGCGTTTTGCACCCTTTCTAGCAGCTAATACCGATACGCTCGTAGAGGCGATGGGCCAGTTTTTTCCTGTTGAAAATGAGATTTTGCTCGAGGAATTGCCCGACCTCATTTTTGATGGAGGCAGTGCGTCTACTAGCAATATGCTGGGTGGTGGCGATGGCGACGATAGCAACGATGTGGAATATCGCTTTTTCTTCTCGGCGTTCAGCGGACTCCAGCGAATCGATGAGAACAGTGGGATAGAGGCGCAGATCTCGACTGGCGATATATACGTCGAGCGCGAAGGAGTCCCCAGATCTGTTCGTTTAGATATCAGCCAACTCCCAGCAGGGCTGTACTACCTATACGTGATTGCTTCTCCCACGGGGTCGATTCCCTTGGCCCAGAGCCGGGGGATTATCGTGCGCCACGCGCCGGAAATTACCCGGCTGGGACCCGAAGTGGATCGGACGGTAGATTCTGGTTCCCTGTACGATGCTGCTGGAATCCCGAATGGTAATGGGTCGAGCCAAGTCACCATCGACTACGCCGTGTCAGATGTAGACGATATGCCGGCTGTCGGTCTTTTCTACAGCCAAGCCGTCGAACTGAGCGTTGGAGACGTTGCCATGGATGCGTCGGATGCGTTCCGACTGGCCGGCGCTACTGCGCTGACGCCGACTGCGCTCACCGATCAGGCGGGCACCTTTACATGGGAGGTGCTGTCGGGCGACTTGGTGCCTTCTGGCTCATACTATATCTGGGCCGTTGTAAACGACGGCAAAAGTATTGCCCTAGCTCGCAGTGCCGGGCGGGTGCACGTGCGTCATTCACCGTTTCTGCGATTGGACCCTCTAAACGATCGCGCTCATGCGGGCGTGGATACGATCCGCACGGGCGGCCTATACCCTCAGCGCTACGTCACCTTTACATGGGGACGCAGCGGCGTAGATGGAGATCGCGACCTAGACAGCGATGCGACCATCGAACTCTACTACAGTCTTGAAAGGGCCGACGATGGTGGATTGGCCATTCCGGGTGGAGCCGATGCTATGCGCACGGCTCTCGATGAGGGGCGTGCGCTTCTGATTCAGGACAACCTGTCGGAAGATGCCGATCGTCGCGTAGACAACCAATACGTCTGGGATCTGTGGGCTCTTGCCCAACGGGGTGATGGAGTGCCCCCAGAGGGGCTGATTCACTACGTATACGGTCTGATAAGTGACGGTGAAAATAGCCGACTTGCCCAGATGAACGGCGGGTATGTCAACGACGCGGGATCGCAGCTGGTCTTTGTCCATCGCCCTTCTATTTTCCCCCAACAGCCGGCCATGGATATCTCCATCGCGCCCGGGCAGACCGTACGCGTCTCTTGGCAAGACGTCGACCTGGATGACGATGCGCGGATTCGCGTAGTGCTCAGTGAGCTCGATTTGGGAGAGCATCCGCTGTATGACGAACTCAGCGCAGGGGCAAGTTTCGTAATAAACTCAGCCGACGGGCGAGCCAGCCCTGAGGTGGATAGCGCTTTCGACCTGAGCGAAGACTCGACGGTTGATCATTTGGACATAGGCATTGATCACCTGGTGCGCGGTCTGTCAACGGATGGGTCCGTTGCCGAAGGTCAGTACGCGCTCTACTTGGCTATCACAGACGGAGATACCTTCACGGGAGCCCAGTGCTGGAAAGTGCCGAGTGCGGTTCGGGTGGAAGCCTCCGTCGAGGGCGAGCCGGTGTCGCGTCCTATCGTCCTACTGCCTGAGCAGTTTAGTATGGCCAATGGGGGTCAGTCCCAGGTCTTTGAGGTGCGGATCGACGCCGAGTCTGGAGTAGACCTCGTGCAGGTCAGTTTCGGTTTGGATACCGATCTGTTTGAAGTAATAGATCAAGACAGCGTCGCAGAGGGCATACAGCCGTTTGCCATTGGCAGCGGCTTTTCCAAAGCGAAGATGGTAAATAACCGGCTCTCGGGGGGAGATGGAACGCCTCAGATCCTGACGTTTGAATACTTTGAACCGCGGTTAGAGGCAATCGAAGGGCTTGGGAGAGAAGCGATCCTCGCAACGTTTGAGGTGCGCAGCCTTTTTGTAGAAGCGCCTGCCGCCATTGAACTGATCGTCGAGGACGGAGTAGGCAGTCTGTCTCGGCTCGAGCAGGATGGTGTGCCGGTCGTTGAATTGGTGGGAGGGGCTCTTGCGCAGGGAGAACTCGTTGCAGGGCGAGGCACTGTGCGCGGAAATCTGGTCCTTGAAGGTCGCAGTGATATGACGGTTCAGGCGACGTTTACGCTGAGGGCGCGCGGAGATTATCGTCCCCATGAGAATACCCTATTTGCAGAGGCGAACGATCTCGATCCGAATAAGTCTGGCATACAGGTGGCCGTGGCTGCCGATGGAAGCTTTGAACTATCCGACGTGCCCGTGGGCCGGTGGGACGTGCACGTCGGCGTCGATGGATACGTCGAGGCGGTAGCGGCCGATCTTTCGGTCTACGCCGGGCAGACGCTGGAAGATATAACGCCTTCGAGTGCACCCGAAGGCCAGCGTGCTCGCCTCTGGGGAGGAGATGTCGTGGGCTATGTGGACGAGACGGGAGCGAATGTAGCAGATAATGAGGTTACGCTGGCGGATTGGGACTATGTGGCGGCCTTTTTCGGCGCGGAAGTCGTTGGAGATACCGGCAGCGAGCAGGCTGACATTACCGGCGACGGGCGTGTTGACATTGCCGATCTATCGCTGGTTGGGGCCAACTTTCTACAGAGCGGTATGCAGCCCGTATACAAAGTAGGCACCGACCGCCGGAGTGCACTGATCGCGTATGATAATCCAGAAGAACGCGTACGTGCCGGACGGAATGTTCGGTGGGTCATCCGTTCGAGCGGAGCTGAATCTGTGCGGGCTTATGCGCTGCAATTTCACTACGACAAGAGCGAGTGGGAATGGGTTGGGGTAGATCCTTCAGGCTCGACTACGCCTTCTTTATATGCCCTCAGCGATCGGCCTTATGGAGCGCTCTGGGGTCGCGTTATGATTGGCCGTGATGGAAGCCTCGTGGACGCGGGAGGAGGGCTTGCGTACTGGAAAATGCGCGCGCTCGTAGACGATCCAACGCCGCCGCTGATCCGAGTCGACGGACTGATAGACTACGCAGATCAGCTACTGCCGGCTGCGGTTCAGGGACTAGAGACGAGGAAAGGGCTGCCGCAGGCGCTTCGCCTAGAGCAAAATGCGCCAAATCCCTTTAATCCAGAAACGCAGATCTCCTTTGCCCTGCCGGAAGGAGGGCCTGTTTCGCTGGAAGTATACGACGTGCTGGGGCAGCGCGTGCGCAGCATATGGGAGGGCGTATTGCAAACCGGGTATTACACCATGCGGTGGAATGGACGGGACGATCAGGGACGCCCCGCTGCTAGTGGGGTATACATATATCGCTTAGAGACTGCAGGTCAGATTATGGCTAAACGCATGGTGCTAGTGCGATGAGTGCGATAAAGATCATATGTGGACTCATTCTGTTTGGATGCTTTTTGGGCGCTTCTACCGTCGAAGCCGCTGCTCGCGCAGAAGTGCGTCGAGCAGACGGAGAGACCGCATTTAGCGCCGAGCTGGGCTCTGTGGTCGATATGGAAGTGTTTATCGACGGCGATGGCCAAGAGCTGACGGGCTATAGTCTCTTTATCTCGTACGACGCGCAGGTGTTTTCACTAGTACCGGCAGAAATTGATGCCAGCGGAACGGAGATTCCCTTTCACAGCGGTCAGATGCTGGGGGGCATCCCCTTGGAAAATAGCGTCGAGAGAGTGGGTGATCGCGTCTATCTGCGCTACGTCGAAGCCGCGGGAGGAGCGGCGCGCGGAGGAGCAGCAGAGCGCGGGGTCGCGGTTCGATTCCAGCTCAGAGTGATGCGACGCACAGCAGCACCGACGGTTGCCGTGACTCTGGAAGAGCGCGGCCATGATTTTAGATCCCACTACGTTGCGATTGAAGATCCCGGCGTGGAAAAGCCTTTTGCTAAGCCGCTGGGCGAAGCTGTGATTCGCGTGACGGGTTTCCGCATCGATCCGCTGCCCGACCTGACGATTATTGAAGGGGAAACGGCGCTGGTATTTGATCTGGATGCGTATGTAGATAGCGCGACGACCGACGTGCTGTGGACCCATTCGCGGCTGAGCGAAATACCCACGACGATCGATCCAAATACGCGAGAGGTTACAATGCAACCGGCCGCTGGATTTGTGGGGCAGCGGGCGATGATCTTTACGGCTTTAGAAGTAGCTGAAGGGCTCACGGCATCGGATACGGTGCGGATTGAAGTGCTTTCCAAGCCGCGGATTGTCGATTTTCCCGATACCATTCGCTTCGCGGAAGACCAGCTGTATCAGGATTTGGATTTTGACGCATACGCCGAAGATCTCGACCATGCCGTAGCAGACTTAGTGTGGGAGACGTCCGGTGCTTCAGAGCTGTATGTAGACGTTGATCGCCAGACTCATATCGCGACGTTTCGTCCCGACCCCGATTTTTTTGGGGTTCGTTCCGTTTCTTTCATAGTGCGAGATCCCACGGAGCTGGCCGACACTGTGCAGACCGTCGTTGAGGTCATCCCTGTCAATGATCCCCCAGAAGGACAACCGCTCAAGACTGTTTACCCAGCAATCGGTGGGGGGGCAGTGTCTATTCCCTTTGAAGATATTGTGTTTGATCGGGACGATCCGATCGAATCAATGCAGGTCTTTCTCGAAGTGGAAGGTCCGATAGGGGCACAGGTAGTCGATAGACACGTTCTAATTAGCGGATTTCAGGCCGCTCGTGGAATCGTGCACATCACAGCACAGGATACTTCTGGCGCGCGCACCTCTACCCGGCAGGTGGCGATTGTGTTGGAAGAGGGCCAATCTGTGGGGCCCGAATTGGCCGAACTGGCCGAAGTTCGATTTCGCGGTGGGCAGACGGCCACCGTCGACCTGAATGGGTACGTGAGCGATGACAGCCCGGTTGAAGAATTGGGTTGGTCGGTTCAGGCAGACAGTGGATTGGTTGCATCTATCTCAGCAGGGGTGCTCCAGATTCGCGGTCAAAGCGGTTTTGCCGGTTCGGGTAACCTTGCCATCGCGGCCATTGATCCCGATGGCAATAGCGATCAGCGCACGGTGCGAGTCAGTATCTTGCGCAGCGAGGACGATCTCGGACCGCGTTTAAGCACGGCGGCTAAGGTCGGTTTGAGGGAAGGTGAAAATGTCCAAATTCAACTGGATTCCTGGGCCGCTGATCCCGATCACAGCGACGAGACCCTGAGCTGGTCTTTCTTTCCGACGCAGGGTGTTGAAGGGGTGTTTGACGTGGCGACGCGGACGCTGAACGTAAGCGCTGCCGATGGGTTCATAAATCCGGCTGAGCTGCGCGTGAGCGTGACCGATCCTCAGGGAAACGGCGACGAGGCTATTGTGCCCGTCCTCCTAGCGCGTAGCGGTGAGCCTCCGCAGCTGGCAGAATTTCCCGCTTTTAGCTTGGAGCGCATGGAAGAAACTGCCCGCGTCGATTTAGACGACTACGTGTATGACGACGTAGATCACGAGAGTGAGCTCGTATGGCAAATAGAGTCCGAGCCAGGAGTGACCGTCCAGTTTAACCGCATAACGCATGATTTAGTGCTGCGGCGCGACGCAACGGAGCAAAATGCGCTCTCTGCGACGCAGGTCGTGGTGCGCGTTACCGATACGGACGGACTCGTGCGCACGGGGCTGCTGACGATTGGGCTCCCTCCGCTTTTTTCACTGCAACCGCTGCCCGAAATTGAACTGATTGCCGGAAGAGTGGATTCGAGTATCGTGCTGAGAGACTACGCGGTGGGAGGGGCTGGCGGTCCGACGCCGGAATTGGCGTGGAGCGTTCGGGCAGAAGGGCGCATACGCGCTGAGGTGAATAGTGAATCATCGCGCCTCTATTTGTCGCTAAGCGACCGAGAATTTACCGGATCTGAGACGCTTATCGTTGAAGCGACGGATGTCACAGGACGCAAGAATACGGTGGAACTAAAAGTTGTGGTTAACGGTATGGGACTGTCGCCTCAGGTGCGTCCTCTGCCGCGAATTGAAGTGGAAGAGGGACAGATCGATACCTCCATAGATTTGGACGACTACGTAGTAGATGACGATCCAGACGATGCATTGGTCTGGTCTGCTAGCGGACAGAAAGCACTTATTGTCTCAATTGATCCAGCAACGCACGTCGTGACCATCGATGCCAGTGCGGCCGGTCCTTCGATAGAGAAGATACAGTTTGTCGTGCGGGATCCCGTAGGCAATACGGAGCTGACGACGGTCGAAGTCGTCGTGCTGCGGGGAGGCGTGGCGCCCGAAATCTCAGAGCTGCCCCAGATTCTGTTAACGGCGGGTAATCCCGAACAGCAGATTGATCTCGGGGTCTTTGTAAACGATGCGGATACACCTGTTGAAGAACTCGTATGGAGCGTGGAGGCGCAGGCGGGAATAACGGCTCGTCTAGAGGGCACGCGCCTGTTCGTTTCCGTTCCCGCCGGGCAGAGCGGTACCCGCTTACTGCCCGTTGCGGTGCGCGATCCTCAAGGCAATGTTGCTGAGGCCGAGATAAGCGTATTGATCGAACAGGATCTGCGCGCGCCTGAGTTCGCTCTCACGGTGCAAAGGCATCCCGTATTCAGCGAGTTAATAGAGCTTGTAGTGGTACCCGATGAGTCGCTGGTCGCCCCCCCTTCAATTAGCGTTCGCGGCCAAGATTTAGAGGTCGTACGTCGCAGCGATAGCACCTATGTAGCATCCTACGTACACGATCCCGGGGAAGATGTGCAGTTTGTAGAAGCCGTTGTACGGGGTCGAGATCGCGGGGGTAATGAAGGGGTGCGCCGCCAGGAAATTGGACTGGCTTGGATAGACGAAGTGGGTGCCAACGTGCAGAGTCCCGACCTACAGCTCATGCTCAATATTCCAAATACTGCGGCTCAGCCCGGCCAAATGGCCATTATCTACCGCGTCCATCCCAATGAGGTGCCGATGGGAAGCGAAGGGCAGCCCGTCTATTCGATTGACCTGCTCGGCGGACGTGCTTGGAGCGCGCCCGTTACGGTCAACTTTATATCTGGTGCAAATGCTGATGATACGCTCGGCGTCTTGGAGTGGAATGAAGGCGACCAACGCTGGGATGCTCTGCCCACGCGGAGAGAAGGTGCGACGGGCTGGCTTGCCGCACCGATCACTAGGCCTGGACTCTATCGCGTCGGACGCGTTTCAGCAGACCAGATACAGGCAGTTCCAGACCTGCTGGTCTATCCCAATCCCGCGGTGTTGGCGGATGTCGAGATCGTGCGAGTCGAATACGGCCTATCGCTGCCGGGTCCCGTGCGCATACAGATCTACAACGTGCTGGGTCAGTCTGTGCGCACGGTTGTAGACGGGTTTCAAGAGGTGGGCGTGTGGAGCGTGGGATGGGACGGACAGGATTACGGGGGACGTCGGGTTACGGCCGGCGTGTATTATGTCGAACTGATTGCAGGTGGACAGCGCTATCACCGTCCGGTGATTGTGCTTCGATAGGTTGATACGCGGTATGACTATGATGCGATATGCAAAGAGATTCGGGTTGCTGTGGAGTGTTTGGGTCTGGCTCGGCCTCGGCCTAGTTTCGCCGGTACTTGCAGGTCTGAATGAGTGGACTCGCGTAGAGGACGGAATAGGTGCCTCAGTGAGTCGATTGACTTTTCATCCGGGGCGTCCCGACACGCTTTTTGCCGGAGCGGCCAACGGATTTTATCGCAGTGAAGACGCCGGAAATACGTGGCAGCCCAGCGGAGTGCAGTTGGTCGACCGGAGTGTCCTTAGCATGGCCGTTGATCCGTCTCGAGCTACGCGACTGTATGCAGGAGTCAATAACGGCCTGTTGATAAGCGACGACGGAGGTCGTCAATGGCGTTCGGTTGCAGGCATTTCGAGCGGCGTGCTTTCGGTGGGTGTCGGCTCTGAGGGGCGGGTATACGTCGGAACGTTTGGGCAGGGTGTTTATCTGAGCGAAGACGCAGGGGAAACCTGGCAGTTGGTGGGGGGGGATACAAATTTCGAAATCGTATTTACTCTGGCCGTTCATCCCTTTCAGAGTGAGACGGTCTACGCGGGGACAAGCGTAGGGCTTTTTGTCAGCTATGACGGGGGAGCGAGCTGGGAGTCCGTAGCCGATTTGGCAGGTCAGAGCATCCACAGTATCGCGCTGTCTGATCAGGTAGAAACGAGTGCGTTTGCAGCGGTGGGTACCTACGGTGCTGGCGTCTTTATAAGCGAGGACGGCGGTGCCAATTGGCGCACGGCCAACGAGGGCTTATCGGATCTGAATGTGCGCTCCGTTACGCTGGATCCCAATCGCGCCGACCTGCTCTATGTGGCAACGGCGACGGGCGGTTTCTTCAGATCAAAAGACGCTGGCCGGGGCTGGACGCCGATCAACACGGGTTTGGCGGATCTGAGTGCGCGCTGGATTGGCGTGCTGCCGGGCGATGAGAAACGCATTTTTGGACTCACGCGTGGAGAGGGGATCTCGACCATTCAATTTGAGCCTGAAGCGCGTTTCCGCGTCGATGTAGAACGACTCGACCTAGGAGCAGTTGGCGTTGGTCAGGCTCAGTCGCTTCCACTCGCTATTTACAACGAGGGGGACGCGCCCCTTTTCGTCTCAAATATTAGCATAGATCGAGAGAGTGCCTTCAGCGTGACGCCCGTGTCGCTCACGGTTGATCCGGGTGAGACGGGCAGCGTTCAGGTGCGATTTGAGCCCAATGCATCGGGCATCGAATCCACGGAGATGGTCTTGCGCAGCAACGACGCAGACCAGGCAAGTGCACGGATCGCACTGGTGGGTACCGGTGTGCAGGCCCTCCTGACCGTCCAGCCAAGTGCTTTAAACTTCGGCTCTGTTCGGATTGGTTCCTATGTGGATACGACGGTCCTGCTAAGCAATGAGGGCAACGCTACCTTAGATTTGCGCAACGCCCTGTTTGAGAATTCGGCCTTTCGCGTGCTCAACCAGCTTCCGACCTCGCTTTCTCCCGGGCAAAAGGCGCTTGTGCGGCTGCGATTTGTGCCGCTAGTAGCCCGCGGTATTTCTTCAAATTTAATCGTGTCGGCCAGCCAGGGAATCATACGTGAGGTGCCGGTTGACGGCGTGGGAACGGCGGCCGATATCACGTTGTCGAGTTATGCAGTCGATTTTGGTACCGTGGACTTGATGGGTATGCGCGTCGAAACCATCGAGCTTTCCAATAGCGGCAATGCCGATCTCAATATTTCTTCGCTGTCGATAGAGGGCGCGTCGTTTTCTGCAGATGTGCAAGCACCGCTGCGCATTGCGCCGGGTGGCGTGCGGGAAATGGGTCTTCAATTTTCTCCTATAGAAGCGGGTGTGCACAGCGCTGCGCTCACAATTGAAAGCGATGCACTGGGCAGTTCGTCCAGCACTACGATCCAACTTCTGGGCGCCGGTGGAGCACTTTCCCTCAGTGCACAGGAGCCGATCCTGGCTGGGAGCGGAGCGGCCGATTTACTCGTCGCTGATTTTAACGACGATGGAAAGCCCGACTTAGCGCTGGCCGACAGCGCGGGGGGACAGGTGCGTATTCACCTGAATGATGGGCTGGGGGCTTTTGACGATGCGAAGGCCTTTCCGGAAGAAAATACGCCTTATGAACGCTGGGATCGGCCCGTTGCCCTAGCCGTAGCGCCTCTATTTAATGGATCGCTGGATCTGATTGTCGCTGACCCCATCGCGCAGTCTATTTCCCTGCTGTCCAATGACGGTTTGGGTGCCTTTAATGGCGATCGCAGCGATATATACATAGGTCATGCGCTCGCCGATGTGATAGCCGCCGATTTTGACGCTGATGGGGATGCCGATCTGGCCACGGCCAACTGGGACGATGCCTCAATAACCGTGCTGTACAACGGCGGGCGGGGCACGTTTAGTTCCCGTGCGACGCTGCGCGTTCCCGAGGGGCCGATGGCGCTGGCTGCGAGTGACTTAAACGCCGATGATCGGCGCGATTTGGTTGTAGCTAACAGTATAGATGGCACGGTGTCCGTGCTGCTGGCCGATCGGGAGGGGGGATTTCTTGCGCGCAGCGATTATGCGGTAGGTCTCGAGCCGGTCAGCGTGCAGGTGCTCGACTTTGACGCCGATGGTGATAACGATGTCTTGGTGGGCAATCGCGCCTCGCGCGACGTCAGCGTGTTGACCAACGACGGTGAAGGCCAGTTGGTGCTGACGCAGCGCATCAATGTCAACCTGCCTATTGCGGATATGTATTTTGCCGATCTAACTCGAGACATCTACAGTGATCTGGTCGTAGCTAGCTCTGCAGGAGAATACATTGCCTTTTTGGAAAACGAGGCTGGAGAGGGCTTTGTAGTGCGCGACATTATCGCCTCTCAGGTGCCGCTTCGGCGCACGGCGATACTGGACGTCAACGGCGATGGAGCAAACGACATTGCAGCTCTATCCTCTGCCGATGGCCAGATGCAGATCTTTATAAACGAAGACGCGCGATTGGGAGATCCACCGCATCCGCCCACCGCAGTAGAAGCTCGAGATCTCGGGCGCGATTTAGGCCGTCAGATCGAAGTGGTATGGCAGGCACCTGAACTCGACGAGCAGTTGGGCAGGACGACTGGATACAGCATCTTTCGCTCCAGGACCAGAGAGGGGTCGTATGAGTCGATCGATACGCTTGCGGCCGGAACGCGCAGGTTTATCGATCCGGCTGCCACGCTGGCCGACACCTTTTTCTACTACGTGATTTCAGGGAATGCAGGCGTGGCATCGGCGCCGTCCGATACCGTGTGGGCCGTATCCCAACCCTCGCCCTTTTTTGAGCTCGAAGTGGCCAATGAGAAGCACTTTAGTATCGGGGATACGCTGCTGGTGCGAGCCTATATCGTGCCCACGGCACACGTCCTTACTGGCGTCTCGCTCTACATGAGCTACGATGCGGAGAGCTTAGACCTGGTTGACGTGCTGACGGATTCTATAATAAGCGCCGAGAGCGAAGATTTTACCGGCATTCAACCCTTCAGATTGGCGAGTGCTTTTGAGGGGCGATCCATACAGAACGAGCTGCATGGAAACGGATTGGGTAAGGTGAATCTGTCCCTCGCGCAGAGCATGGCCAATCCGCTTATCAACTCGGGGGTCAGTCCCGTGCTACTGGGTGAACTGCGCTTTGTGACTCGGGTCGATACGATCGCGCTGATCAGTATCGATGATGAACCCGACCTCAACCGCAGCAGTGCCGTGGTCAACAGCGCAGGTGATTGGATTCCGCCCTTTATTCCCGACCGACCAACCGAAATTGCCGTACGGGATTATTCGGTGCAGGGACGCGTTGGCCTACAGGGTAAAAGTGACGATATGCAGGTGTCTCTTTTTTTCTACGACGACGAGGATGTGCTGCTCGCTTCGCCCATTAATGACGAAGACCGTTTCAGGGCGGGTATACAGCACACGCTCGATGCAGACGGTCAGTTTAACTTGGGGCAAATTCCACCCGGGGCGTATCGCCTGCTCGTCAAATCAGACATCCACCTCCAGGGCCACGTCGTTGGCGATCAGGTAGAGGTCGGGGCTGAACTCGGCGATACGCTGCTCGCGTTTGAATGGGTGGTCAGCGATACGAGCGACCAGCTTCCGGTGGGAGACGCCAACGACGACAATCGCATCAATTTGGCCGACTTTGCAATCCTAGTGGACCACTTCAATTCCACTGTATACGCCAATCGAGAAGCCGTTCGGGCTGATTTTAACGGCGATAATATGGTTGGTTTAGACGACTTTATGCTATTGGCAGAAAACTTTGGGCGCGTTGGGATGGAACGAACTCCGCTGGATGCGGCTAAGCGGGCCGCCGTGCACGCCCTGGTCTACCTTGATGAAGGGGGAGCGCTGAGACTGGGGCAGCCCGAAGATATTACGGGCCTTTCCCTACTCCTTTCGGACTGTGATGCGGCCTCTCTATCGCTCGCTCAGTCACCGTGGAGAAGAGGGGGAGTTCAGATGCAGGCCTGGCATGAGGGAGACGCCACGCGTCTGTTGGTTGCGCAGTCTTCATCGCAGCAGGCGTTGGAAGCCGTGCGCCAGCTATGGGCGCTACCGGTTGGAGCGCAGATGGTAGAAGGCCACATTCTGCGAGCAGACGGCACGTTAGTCCGCTTGCAATTAGAGCGGAGTCCATCGCCGCCGTCTGTCAGCGCTCTGCTTCCGAACTATCCCAATCCATTCAACCCAGAAACCTCGATACCTTTTGCCGTAGGAGTTGGGGACGGTGGTCGTGTAGACGTGGCCATTTACAATGGCTTGGGACAGAAGATGCGCACGCTCTTTTCCGGAACGCTCCAGCCTGGTATGCACGTCCTGCAGTGGGACGGGCGCGATGATAGCGGTCATAGCGTGGCGACGGGAGCCTATTTCTACCGCCTTAATATCGCGGGAAAAACGCACGTGCGTCGCTTGCTGCTGCTCCGCTAATAGAGCATATTTGGCCCCATGCGAATCCCTTTTTTAATACTTGCCGCATGGGCTATCAGCTACGGCCAGCCGTGCTTTGCCGCGGGTCCAGCGGGTGAATCACATGCTGCGTCTAAGCGGGACCAACTACTTGAGCACGAGCGGCTCGTAGCCGTTTCGGTCGTGGACAGCGGCACGCTTCGGTACCGGGTGTTGGCCGCGGACTCACTTGAGGCGAAGACGTGGGCGCCGGCCGACCGACTTTTTTTTCACATGGGCGTCGATTCCGTCGCAGAGGCCGAACCGCTCTTGCGCGAGGCTGGTGGAATGGCCTCTCTGGCCGCCGTGCCCGTCGACATTGGCACGCTGCCAGTACGGCGGAAGAAGGCCCTTTTTTTCTCAATCCTCGAATCAATTGCACGGTTTCACAACGAGACGATTTTGAGTCGTCGTCAGCGTCTCTTGAGCTTGCAACATAGCGCATCAGACGGGCTGTTTCTACAGGACATGGCCGAACACTACGCGCTGGCTCGGTCCAACAGCGCGCTCGGCACGCGAGCCGACTCCCTGCGCGAACTGCTTCGGCGGGTAGACGTGATACCGCCTTCGTTGGTTCTGGCCCAGGGGGCGATTGAATCGGGTTGGGGGACTTCTCGCTTTGCCCGTCAGGGAAATAATCTCTACGGTCAGCGCGTTTGGCGCAGCGATCTCAAGGGGATGACGGCGAGCGGTGCGCAATCTTCGCGTTTTCGCCTCGCGATGTACGACAATATTGCCAGCAGCGTGCGCAGCTATATGCGCAACCTCAATACCCACCCATCCTATGAAGAGCTGCGTTCACTGCGCGCACAGGCCCGTGCAGAGAACGGTCCGATTAGAGGGAATGTGCTGGCCGATGGGCTGCGCAGCTATTCGACACGCGGCGAAGAATACGTCGCCGACGTGCAGCGTATGATCCGCGGGAACGCACTGGAAGAGCTTGATGGGGAAGAGAGATAGCATCCTGTGAGATCGCTCCTTTACGCGGCGTTTTTGCTCCTGTCTCAGGCAGCAGGTGGTTGGGCGGAAAGGCCCGGATATACCACCGTTCTACTCTATCATCGCTTTGACGAAAGTGCCTATCCATCGACCAATATATCGGTCGATAAATTCCGCCAGCAGATGCAGTATTTGCGGGATAATGAATATCGCGTTCTTTCTATGGAGGCATTTCGGCAGCTTCTCTCGAGCGGTGAACCCTTCCCGCAGAAAACGGTGTTGATCACCATTGACGATGCCTATCGCTCCATTTACGAACGCGCATTCCCGGTCCTAAAAGAATTCGACTATCCCTTCACCGTATTTGCCGATGCCAAACGGCTGTACTCTAATGCGCCGGGTGCGCTGACGTGGGCTATGGTGGAGGAGATGCGTGCATGGGGTGCCACTGTTGCCAATCACAGCTATGATCATCCGAAGATTGGCCGACCCCAAAAAGGGCATACGCGCGAGGCCTACGCAGCTTGGGTGCGGCAGGACCTGAGCAAGGCTCAGCAGGCGCTGGCCGACCACGGCATGGCGAGTGACGTGCTGGCGTATCCCTACGGCGAGTATAACGAAGTGGTGGTGGAGATCGCGCGCGATCTGGGCTTTGAAATCATGTTTGCCCAAGACGAGGGAGCCGTAGATGAACGGACCGATCCACGGCGCATACCCCGCTTTGCCATTGTAGGCAAAAACTTGGATATGGATCGATTTGTTTTCAAGCTTAATACCGCACCTCTCCACGTGGTCGAGGTGGAACCCAATGCGGTAGAATTAGCGCAGAATCCGCCAGAGGGATTTTCTATGCGCCTGCTGGATCCAAAGCGCTATCGCCCGGGCGTAATCAATATGTTCGTATCTGAATGGGGTCGCGTTGATGCGCAGTTCGATCGGGGTACGGGCGTATTTTCGTACCGCTGTAGCACCGCGCTGACGCGTCCGATGAACAGACTTATTGTTACGGCACGCGAAAAGGAGAGCGGGCATTTTTCTATGTTTTCCCGTCCTTACTTTCTTCCATTTAAAGAGCTTGGTGGGGGCGACTAAGCGTCTACCTCTACGATCGTTTTTTTACCGTCTAAGGACGGCCGTTTCCCGCATGTAGCGCTGTGCGTTGCGCTGTCCCGTCGCAACGCCCGAGCGCTCAATTCTCGCCTCTATATCTCGTATGCGCTCTTCGGTGGCCGGATGCGAGGAAAAGAGCGTTTCGACGTTCGTTCGCTTGCCTCCTTCTAGCGCCCCCAGCTTTTCGAAGAAGCGCACTAATCCCGTTGGATCGTATCCGCTCTCGACAACATAGCGCAGTCCGTAGCGGTCCGCTTGGCGTTCGTCGTCTCGACTAAAGCGGGCGCTGCTAAGCTGGGCGGTAATTTGGGCTATGTCGACTGCGTATTTCGACGCTTCCTCGCCTAGGGCGATAGCGCTGAGTAGCTGTATCCCAAACTGAGAGGCGAGCTGGTTGGCCGAGTGGCGCCCGACGATATGTCCAATTTCGTGGGCGAGCACGCCGGCTAGTTCGGCCTCGTCTTCGGCAGCGATGATCAGCCCTGAATACACGTAGAGAAAGCCGCCGGGAACGGCGAACGCATTGACCTGTGTAGGATCGTCTAATACGGTAAATTTGTAGGTGGCGCCGGGGCGATCTACCTGTGCCCGTTCAACCAGAGGGGCCGCTATGCGCTCCACATAGCGCTGTATGTTTGGGTTGTCCAAGCTCGTCTGCGTCGTATCTATGTGCGCCGCTAGCTGTGACCCCAAGGCGTATTCCGTCTCGTCGCTAATGAGCACTCGGCCCAGCTGATGGCGCACGGTGGTGCACCCGGTCAACTGCATTCCCAACGCCAGCACCATCAGAGCCTGCGTGATTATCCACATTCGGTCTAGTCACCTTTCTTTTTAAAATCTATAACGCGCTTTTGGGGAGAGAGGTTGATCTCATCAAATACCGTTCCGCTGCGAGCTTGTAGGACATCGTGAATGGCCTGGGCAACGTCGGTCGGTTCTATCGCGCACGAATCGTCCCTATTGGGGCTGAAGCTGAGCTCATCAAAGAAAGGCGTGCGCACCATACCTGGATTGACGAGCGTCACCGCGATACCGTGCCGAGCGGTCTCTTCGCGGAGTGCTTGCGCAAAGCCGCGCAGCGCAAATTTGGCAGCGCAGTATATGGTGCCCTTTTGAGTGCCGCGCAGCGCAGCTTCCGATCCCAATAACACAATCCTACCGGCGCGTCGTTTCTTCATGGCGGGAAGTAGAGATCGCACAACAAGCGCATGGCTGGTAAAGTCGAGGTCAATCAAGTCGCGTATCTGCGAGGGAGAAAACTGTTCTAACGTTCCGAAATGGCCGCGTCCTGCGCAGCAGACAGCAGCGTCTATTGGAGAATGGGTGCCCTGCAGTTGGTCCATTGCCCGGGGAAGAGAGTCGAGGTCGCTCAGGTCTAGCTCGACGGGAAAAAAGCGATCGGTCGCTTCCTGCCGCCGACGTGCGATACCGACAACCGTGTGATTGGCGGCAAGCAGGCCGTCGCGCAGCGCCCGTCCGATGCCAGAGGAAGAGCCCGTAATGAGTACGTTCACGGTGCTACACCGTCATTTAGCGTGGTGGATGGACAGGGAAAAAAGATGGTTGGATCTATATGCTGCAAAAGTTCGTCGCGGCAAAAAGCGTGCAGGCTCTCCGCCAGTTCGCTGCGATAGGAAATCTGTCCATCTTTTTCCGCCAACCCCCAGGCAAAGAGTGGCTCATCGGGATAGAGCTGCTGCATGCGTTTATACATGGTTTGCGGAAGGCGAAATTGGCCTAGGCTGACAGAATGTAGGCGGTCGATGCGCAGTCGTGCGAAGACGGCTTCAAATAGGTCGCGGTAGTGTTCGCGCCAGTTGCGATGATAGAGCAGAGGGTCGAAGCGGAGGCCAATGGGCCATCCGCGGTCGGCTAGTGTCCCGAGGGATTCTATGCGCCGCGCGACAGGTGGTGCACCGATCTCTAGCACGTCCGCAATCGCGGCGGGGGTCAAGCTAAAGGCCACCACGCAGTTGTCCAAGGGATCTCGGTCTAGTAGTGAATGGGTGCGCACGCTCTTGGTGCGCAGCTCTAGCGTTGCATGGGGGCGCTGGGCGAAGAAGGTGAGGAAATCTCGTGTAAAGTCCGTTATACCCTCTAAGGCTAAGCTGTCGCAGTCGTAGCCGGAAAAAAAGTAGGGGCGCTCTGTAGAGGTCTGCTCAATCTGTTCATCAATTGCTTCGTAAAAATCCTCGTAGTTAATAAATATCACCATGTGGGCGCTGCGGTACATGCCCTGTAGAAAACAGTATCTGCAGTCGTACAAGCAATTCAGCATATGGGAAAAATAGAAATTCGTCTGACTTCCTATGCCGTATCCTGCAGGCGTGGGTAGCACTCGCTGTCCTCGCTTTTCGGCCAGGATCAGAGACGGCTGGCGCTTTTGTAGGCGGAAGTTTTGCGCCGCGCGGTTAAAGACTTCACCATAGTGCTTACAGGGGATGCGCTGCGCGTCGCTAAAACGGGCCAGCGTGGCCTGCGTGCGTGGATGGTGTGCTACGGCCTCCTCAACGTAGATCGTCTTGAACATGGCTAGTAGGGGAGGTGAGACGAATCGCCAAGGCGAGCTTCGAGAGCATCGAGTAGACCAGCCGCACTTTCCTCCGCGTGATCCGGTGGCCAAGGGGACATGTCCGGTGCTACGGAATGCCACTGCTGGAGCAGCCGGCGCAGCCTATTTTTCTGCGTTTGGCTGAATCGGCACCGGCTGAGCGTACCTTCAAAGTGCGGCGGGTTTGCCTGCTGTATAAGCCAGACTGCTGCCAGTGATTCTAGTTCAGTGCGCATGCGTTCAATCACCGGAAGAAGGTCGTTGATCCAGCCTTGGACGCGCTCTCGGTTAAGGGATTGCCAAGGGGCTTCGCTGTTGTCAGATACAATCTTTACGCTGTGCGCGAGTTCGGCCGCTACAAAGCGCTGTGCAGTTTGAAAAAAGGCACTGCCCTCCATGTCGTACAGGGCATCGGTCAAATAGTCAACGCGAGGTTGATCAACGGTTTGTAGAACGGATCCAGCACAGGGGGGAGACAGCGCCAGCGCCGGGAAGAAGGGGGTATTTGTCGCTGTATCTACGGTCTTTTGCACCCAGAGAGCGGTCCCCAACGCAGCCGTTTTATGCCCGGCAATGCCTACGTTGAGCCAGGGGCCTGGCTGGTCGCTAAACCGGGCACAGGTGTAGGCTATGGCCGCAGCCGTAGCCGTCTTCCCAACGCCCGAAACAACGAGCCGTGTTTGGGGACCCGTATAGAGTGAAAACGGGGCTGAGGCGTCGTGCGCGCGCAGCGCATAGTGGTCTATGATAGGACGCGCTTCGGCTGGTAGGGCCGTGTGTATATAGAGCATGATCTTTTTAATATATGAGGAGAGAAGCGGCCTCTCCAGTGCAGTTGACCACCTAGGGGTCAATTTCTACTTTCAAGTTACGATAAAAATTACTAGCGGGCGGCAAGAGGCACGCCCGCGTTTCGCTTTTCTGGGCAGCGCTGGAGGCACATATGAAAAACGCTTTTTTTAAAGGGCACGGTCTGGGGAATGACTACATCGCCGTAGATCCTGCCGAACTTGATTTTAAGTTGACACCTGGAAATATCCGAAAAATTTGCGACCGCAACTGGGGCGTGGGATCAGACGGAATTCTCGCGCTAAGCGACAGTAAAAAAGCCGATTTTGGTCTGCGTATTTACAACCCTGACGGCAGCGAAGCCGAGAAGTCTGGCAACGGGTTACGCATTTTTGCTCGCTATTTACACGCGACGCGTCGCGTGCGCAAAAAGTCGTTTACCGTAGACACGAAAGGGGGACTGGTTCGGATAGAGCTGCACGTCGACGAACTGGGTGAAGCGAGCTCAGCTACGGTAGAAATGGGCCGAGCTACGTTTGAGCCCAAGGCCCTTCCCTGCACCTTAAAGAGCAAAGAGCTGATCGAGAAAGCCATTAAGGTTGGTGGTGAGAGCATGCAGTTTACCGGCGTTAGCGTGGGTAATCCTCACTGCGTCCTCTTTCGCGAACGGGGTGAGACATGGACGCGAGAAGAGCTGCTCAGTCTAGGGCCTGCGTTGGAAAATCACAGGCTCTTCCCCCGCAGGATTAACGTCCAACTGGCGGTCCCACTCGGTCCCAACTCAATCTACATTCTCATATGGGAACGCGGAGCCGGAGAAACGCAGGCTTCTGGATCCTCCTCCTGCGCAGCTGCGAGCGCGGCCGTGCGATTGGGGTTGGTTAAGACGCCAGTAACCGTTAAGTCTCCGGGCGGCACGCTGCATATAGACGTCGACGAAAACTTTGAGCTGACGATGAAAGGCCCCGTGCAGGAGGTCGCGCGCGGCACCCTGAGCCCATCGTTTTTGCGCACGCTTCGATAGTATGAAAAAAGCGGCACGTCTGGCCGCGGATTTACGCGTAGCCTGGACGCGAAAGCTAGTGCTATGGTGGCAGCACTACAACGCTGAATATCTGCAGTCAGCGCTTCGTATACCCCTTGTTGAAATTGTCGATGCACGCTCTTTTTTAGGCCGTTGGCACGGGGGAGAGCGCCGGCTAGTTATTGCTCTAGCTCATATCGAAGAGGATCCTTGGCTTGACGTGCTCGACACGCTGCGTCACGAAATGGCTCATCAGTATGTCGATGAGGTGCTCGCTATAAGCGGGGAGCCCCCACATGGTCCAGCCTTTCGCAGAGCCTGTGAAAAGCTGCGCTGCAGTCCCCGAGCACGAGGGGTGTCAGCGACGGGGAAACCCACCGCAGAGGATCGACTGCTGCAGCGACTGCGCAAGATTCTATCTCTGGCACAAAGCCCCAATGAACATGAAGCAGAGGTAGCAGTAGGCAAGGCGCGCCAGATATTGCTGCACTACAACCTCGATGTGGTCTCTCTCGATGCGGAGCGCCATTTTGGGAGGCGGTCTCTGGGGCCGGCAAAAGGCCGTCGGGCTTCGTTTGAGCTTTGGCTGTCTCTTATTCTGCAGGACTTCTTTTTTGTAGAGACTATTTGGGCAGAGACGTATATCGCTGCTCGCGACCAGTCGGCCACCGTATTGGAGGTATACGGCACGGACGCTAATATAGAAATGGCGGCCTACGTGTACGACTATCTCACTGGTTTGATGGAGCCGCTGTGGGAGAGCTATCGCCGCGCTTCGGGGATTGCGTCGAACCGTGAGAGGCAGCGCTATTGGTCGGGTGTCATGGAAGGATTTTACCGAAAGCTACGCGAACGCGACTTGGCGGAGCGGACGGAAAACGGAGCCTTGGTCCAATGGAAAGGCGATGAGAAATTGCGTGCGTACTACCGTCATATAAACCCCCACGTGCGCGTGCGCTACGGGCGGGGAGTGCGCCCTAGTGAAGCGTATCAAGCCGGCCTGGAAGAGGGGCGTCAGGTGGAAATTCGCCGTCCCCTTGAACGGGCTGAAGAAGAGGTGAGTGGGTATCTTGAACGCGCCTAGAGTGTTTTTTTTCCTACTGTTGCTCGCGGCTCCGCTGCAGGCGCAGTTTGGCGGCTTTGGAAAAAACAAAGTGAACTTTGCCGAATTTTCATGGCAGAAGATGGAGACGCCGCACTTTGACGTGTTCTTTTTTGAAGAAGAGCGGGAGTTGGCTTCCTATGCAGCTCATATGGCCGAAGGTCAGTATCTCGACCTCGAACAAAAATTTGCTCATACGGTTGGGCGGCGCATTCCGCTCATCGTGTATTCGTCGCATATCTATTTTGAACAGACCAATATCATACCGAACCTGCTGCCGGAGGGGGTAGCGGGGTTTACCGAATATCTCAAGGGGCGCGTCGCCCTGCCGCTGAGCGGTTCACTGCCAGACTTTGAGCGCGTCCTGCACCACGAATTGGTGCACGTATTTACCTTTGACCGGATTGCCCGCGTTTTGGAGCGACACGGCATACACGACTTTCGTCCGGCCCCGCTGTGGTTTACTGAGGGGCTAGCCGAGTATTGGTCTAGCGAATGGTCGACCTTTGGCGACATGATCCTGCGGGATGCTCTCTTTTCGCGTCGGCTCGCTTCTATCGCCCAGATGCATTTTATCTACGGCACGTTTCAGATGTACAAAGAGGGTGAGTCGATTTGTCACTTTATGGCTGCTCGCCACGGAGAAGATGTCTTTGAGCAACTCTTTCAGAATTGGTGGAGGGCGGAGGCATTTGAAGACGTTTTTCTGCTGACGACGGGGGAGACGCTGGCCGCGTTCGACGAGGCGTGGCTCTATAGCCTGCGCAAGCGCTATCTGCCTGATATCGCCGGGAGCGACCTGCCCTCTCAGATGGCCCACGTGCGCACGGGCGAGGGATTCAATATAAAGCCTACGATCGTTCCCGGGAAAAACGATAGCCTGATGTTTGTCTATTTCACCAACTCACAGGGCTATACGCAGATTGCGCTTCAGAGAGAAGGCGAGGCCCCAGAGATTATCGTAGCGGGAGAGCGTCTGCCCGCGTTTGAATCTCTGCACCCACTCTCCACGACCATAGCCGTTGCGTCCGATGGGAAGATGCTCGCTTTCTCGGCAAAAAGCAGAGGGCGGGATCGCCTGTATATATGGGATGTGGAAGAGAAGCGGGAGCGCAGCGTTCTGAACTACGACGAAATCGTGGCTATCTCCTCTCCTTCGTTTTCGCCCGATGGTCGGCGTATCGCTTTTTCTGGAGCTGGTCAGAGCGGGTTCGTCGACCTATATATCGCCGACTTGGAGAGTGGTCAGCTCGAACAGTTGACTCGAGATGTCTATCACGACCGCCAGCCGTGCTGGTCGCCCGATGGCCAGATGATTGCCTTTAGCTCAGACCGCTTTGCCGGCGGTCGGCAGGGGCGCTACAGTCTGTTCCTCTACGAGTTAGACGGGGGCCGAATACGCCATCTGGATCAGGGTGATCACAACGATCAGTCGCCCTCTTTTTCACCTGATGGACGCTCCATTGTGTTTAGTTCCGATCGAGATTCCACGTTCAATCTATATGTTGCTGAGCTAGGAGAAGAGCGCGTTGGCACGCGTAGGCTAACGCACGTTCTCACCGGGGCCTTTGATCCCGTGTGGCGTGCAGATGGCAACGGCGTGCTCTTTTCTGGCTTTGAAGCGGGCGGATTTCAGGTGCTTGAACTGGACGGGTTGCCGAACGATAGCACGGCCGTAAGTTGGTATCCGCTCGTCGAGGCCGAAAGCGAGCCGTGGCTGTTGGCAGGAGATCGCAAGGAGAGCCTCTTTGCGCTTCGGCCCTATCGCGGTGATATGTCGCTCGACATCGCACAGAGCCAGATTTCCCAAGATCCCCAATTTGGCACCTCGGGTGGGATTCAACTGGCGCTGAGCGACGTGTTGGGCAACGAGCAGTACACCTTTGTCCTTTCGCATATTGCAGGCAGCCAAACGGGATTTTTTGACGGCCTGAATATCGCGCTCTCTCGCTATCATCTAGGCCAACAGCTCAACTGGTCCTGGGGCTTTTTTCGCCTAAACGATCGCTTCTCTAGCACCTTTGGCCGCTTTGTGCGCGAGAAGCGCACCGGAGGGTTCGTAGGAGTCAGCTATCCCTTTTCGCGGCACGATCGCTTAGAAACGCGCCTATCGCTGCGCCACGCTGAGATAGATCGTCAATTTGAAGGCCGTCGGCTGTCGGGGTGGTTGGCCAACAACTTTATCAATTACACGCACGATAGCTCGCTGTGGTTGCCGACGGGGCCCATTGAAGGCCACCGTTTTAGCGTTGGTTTGGGCCAAACCGTAGACTTTAAAAGCTCACGTCGCTTCAATACGACGCTCTTCGGCGATTACAGGCACTATACTCGCCTCTCTCAGCGCACGAGCTGGGCGATGCGTTACATGGGAAGATACAGTATGGGAGACGTGCCGGAATACTTCTCTCTCGGCGGTTCGTGGACGCTGCGCGGCTATCCGTGGCGCTCTCTGTGGGGAAGTAAGATGGTGTTGATAAACGGAGAACTCCGCTTTCCACTGGTCGATCGCTTGGTAATAGGGTTTCCATTCGGAGCCATAGATTTTAGCGCTTTTAGAGGTGCGCTCTTTGCCGATGCGGGAAACGCGTGGAATCGCTCATTTGACCAATGGCGTGGTGCACTAGGAGCGGGTATGCGCCTAGCGCTTGGCGGCGTATTTGTATTCCGACTCGATGCAGCGCGCCGCACCGACTTTAAGCAGATTGGTGACGAAACCCACTGGGATTTCTTTTTTGGGTGGGATTTCTGATATGAAAACGCGCCAAATCGTCTGCGCTCTCTGCGCGTTTTGCTGGATCTTTAGCGGGTGTGGAAGAGGGCTGTTCTATGCGATTGAAACGCCTCCGAAGATCGTGCCAGAGCCTCCTCTATCTCTGCTGTGGGAGCGCAAGCTCGATGCGGCCCCCATGGGAAAGGCGCTCAATGCTGCTCCACTCGTGATGCAAATGAGCACGGGCGCTTCGCTATATGCATTTGATGCATACAGCGGAAAGCGGCTTGGGAAAAAGACCTTTGACCGCGGCATTTGTGGATCTCCCGCGTTGGTGGGAGACATCGTATTAGTGGGATCTCAGGGGAAAGAAGCGTCCCTTCTTGCGTGGGATCGCCGTTCAAAAAAGGCGATATGGCAGCAAGAGGGTGCGTTCTGCCTCCCTCCCGTCGTGCGCGGAGATACGCTCCTCGTCACCAGTGAACGCGGTCTGGTGCGCGCGGTCAACTTCGCAACGGGATCCCTCTTTTGGGAGCGAGATTTGGAGGTGCTGATACGCGTTGCGCCCGTCCTGCGCGGCAGTAGCTTGATTGTAGGCGATGGAAGAGGTGGCATAAGGGGCCTCCGTCTTGCCGACGGCCAAGAAACGTGGCGGGACAGCGTGGACAGCGGAGTGCGTGCTCGACCCCTGGTCGGTTCAGAGTATATATGGCTGGGTACGGCTGCCGGCCGGATTATAGCTCTCGATGGAGCGACGGGCGTCCAGCAGTGGCAGGTTGATATTGGTGGGTTGCCCACTGGAGAAATGGCTTTGACAGAGGGCGTGCTCGGCGTGGGGACGGCCGACCGCAGCGTGTACGGCATAGAAGCGTCTACGGGGACCGTGCGCTGGGCGTTTAAAACCGAAGGCGTAGTGCGGGGAGGCCCTGCCGCTGGCGCAGGCGTTTTTTACGTCGGATCTAGCGATGGATATCTCTATGCTCTCGATGCATCGAGCGGAGATCTGCTGTGGAAATTCCGTTTGGACGGGCCTGTGTTAGAGGGGATATCATGGGTTGGAGAGACGCTGGTCGTCGCGACGGAAAAGAAAATACTCTATGCGTTTGGTCGAAGGTAATAGATGAAGACTAGGCCCTTTTTATCATTCGTGATGGTCCTGTGTGTCGGCGGTCAGACCTGGTTGTCCACTCCGCTGTGGGGCGCGGAGATTGCGCCTGTATTTTCGCCCTGTTGCGCTGATATCACCCCTAAAGAGGCGCCTCCTGTACGCGCACTCTTTGATATGGACGAGGGTAGGAAAAAGGTCCTCCCATCGGAGCGTACCGATGGTTCACTCCTATCTAAGCCGCTGCTGTTGAGCGCAGCTTGGACGGTGGGCATGGGCGCGCTTGCCTATTGGAGCAAGGATCGCGCTGACCGGGCGTACCGCTCCTATATGTCCTCGGCCAATACGCAGAGCCAAGTCCGCTATTACGATCGAGCACAGCGCTTTGATCGCCTGGCCGGGGCATCCCTTATCGGTATGGAATTTGGTATCGTGCTCACGTCCTACCTGGCATTTTTTCGCCGATGATCACTCGCCTGCTCATTGTTCTATGCTCCCTTTGGGGGGGGCTTTCCTGCAGCGACAGGCAGCGGCTCAATCCGCTTGATCCCGAGGCGCCCCGACTCGGGGAATCGCTGGGCCATCTAGTGGTAATGGCCGGTGATAGGCGAGTTGATCTGAGCTGGGACTACAGCTCGTTTTCGGATGTCGAAGGCTATCTCCTGTATCGCAGGGAGGTAGGCGGTGCATTTGCTCTGCTTGCAGAGGAGCCCTTGCCGGCCGAACAGAAAGCATATGCAGACCGCAGCTTGACCAACGGAACGACCTATGAGTATCGCCTGGGATTGCTCGTAGCTGGGGAGGGGGAACGCAGCGTTGGTAGCATTGAGCGTGCCACGCCGGGAGCTGAAGCGATGTGGGTGGCCGATCGCGGAAGCGGTTTGGTCTGGAAGGTCAATCCCGACGCGAGAACGGCTCGCTTTGCGCGAGGCCGCTTTTTTGACCTGTGGGATATTGCGGTCGACAATGCAAGTGGTGCTTGTTGGATCAGCGACGGGGGGTTTAATGGACTCTATTACATCGATGCGGAGGGGGTCGTTAGCGAAGTAAAGGCCGCACTAGAACAGCCGGGCGATCTGGCGATCGATTCGGCTGCCGGCCTTGGCTGGGTAGCCGATAGACGGCGGAACGAGGTGTTCTGGTTCTCTACGACGAGTAGGGATTCCCTTGAGTTTTTTGTCGTTGATGCAAGTCTGGCTGAACCCGTTTCGCTGGCCGCTGTAGCAGGATCCTGTTGGGTTGTAGACCGGCTACAAGAGCGGGCCTTTCTCTATTCGTCAGCCGGGCAGCGCATCGTAGAATTCCGCTCTTTGCCGCGGCCGACTTCGGTCGAAGCCGATGCGGATGGCACTGCTTGGGTCTTGGTGCGCGATGGTGCTGGTTTGGTGCGCCTCGGGCTAGACGGCGAGGCGCTCGAAGTAGATCTTCCCTTCTCAGACGCTCAGTCCTTAGCCGTCAATAGGCGAGACGGGAGCGTGTGGGTAATAGGTGAGGGAGCTATTGTTCACTTTGGACGGACCGGCGAACGGATTGCGCAGTGGGAAGACGTGCCCGTCGGGCGAGCCGTTGCCGTAGACTGGGATCGTGGACGCACGTGGGTTGCCACCGTATCTACGCTCTGGAAGTTTAATGAGGCGGGTGAGACAATGGCTCGATTAGAGGGATTTTCGGCTATGACGCGCCTTTCGATAGATCGCGGTCAGCGTTAGGCGTATCTCGACATGAAATCCCCTGCCCGTTATGTTAGAGCCATGATCATTTTTTGGGGAGATCGTTCTATATGATTACGAGTATGACCGGATTCGGCCGCGGCAGTGCCGAAGGACAGGGTGGGACCATTGGCGTAGAAGTGCGCTCGGTTAACAGCCGATTCCTCGACATCCAAGTGCGCAGTCCACAGCTGCTTCAAGCATATGAACAAGCCGTGCGAGAGCGGGTGCAAAAAGCGGTGGCACGTGGTAAAGTCAGCGTGCATATATCTTGGGAAGAAGGCGCCCAAGGGGCTTCTATGCCTCAGTTAGACGAGGCTGTGGCGACCCGCTATATAGAAGAAGCGCAGCGGATAGCGGCGATGGAGGGGGTATGCGGCGAGGTTGAATTAAGCGCTATTATGCGTCTGCCCGGCGTGTTCAAAAGCGGTTCTATTCAGGACGATGCCCAAGAGAGTGAAGCGCTTCTACACGAGGCGTTGGCAGCTGCTCTCGACGAATTTTCTGCGATGCGCGAGCGCGAAGGGACATCCTTGGCGGTAGACCTTCGACAGCGGCTCGATGGGATCGAATCTCTTCTACTGCAGATTGATACATGCGTTCCCGATGCGCGCGAGCAGATCGTTCAGCGCCTGCGCGAGCGTATCGCGGAGCTGGTTAAACCGGGTGAGTTCGACGAGGCGCGCCTCGCTATGGAAGTTGCGCTGATTGCCGAACGGGGCGATATCACCGAAGAAATCGTGCGTTTTCGCAGTCACAACGCTCAGTTTGTCGAAGCGCTAGAGCAGGGTGGGGAAGTGGGGAGACGCTTTAACTTTCTCCTGCAAGAAATGAACCGCGAGGCCAATACTATCACCTCCAAAGCGGCTAACACGCCCATCGTGCATGCGGCTCTAGAGATTAAAGAAGAAGTGGAGCGCCTGCGCGAACAGGTGCAAAACTTAGCCTGATGCCTGCCAGCGTACTGACCGTGAGTGGATT
>Ga0181587_10000425_pt1 | contig 34882 bp, 28 predicted proteins | sample 071ome_27_FD_132463 | JGI IMG/M metagenome (GOLD analysis project Ga0181587, IMG submission 132463) | Coastal salt marsh microbial communities from the Groves Creek Marsh, Skidaway Island, Georgia - 071409AT metaG (megahit assembly) | ecosystem: Environmental > Aquatic > Marine > Intertidal... | reverse complement strand
TTATGACGGCCGCTTTCGTGAACTTCCGTACCTCGGTAAACTTCCCAGCTAAAGATCTCACTTTCAACCCAACCGATCCAAATGACAGTAAAAAGTAAAAATCCGCTACGCCGTATTTACGACTGGACCCTCTCCCTGGCGGAGCGAAAACTATCGGGACTCTGGCTTGCCCTGCTCTCTTTTGCGGAAGCCAGTTTTTTTCCAATCCCACCCGATGTTTTATTGATCCCGCTTTGCCTGGGCAGCCTGAGAAAAGCATTCACCTTTGCCTTTATCTGCTCCATAGCGTCGGTACTCGGAGGACTCGCCGGTTATGCAATCGGAGCGTTTGCTTGGGATGGTTTATCTCCGTGGTTTTTTCAATATGTGCCCGGTTTTACTGAAGAAAAATTTGCTCGGATTCAGGAATGGTATGCGGAATGGGGATGGCCCCTAGTCTTCCTCGCCGGATTTTCCCCGATCCCCTACAAAATCTTTACCATTGCCAGCGGGGTAATGGGCATGGCACTGCTTCCATTTATTTTAGCTTCAGCGGTCAGCCGGTCAGCCCGCTTCTTTTTGGTGGCCGCATTGGTGGCCAAATTTGGGGAACCGATGAAGGAAAAAATCGACCAGCACTTTAACCTGCTCGCTATGGTTTTTGGATTGCTTGTAGTGGGTGGATTTTTGGCTTTGAAATTTTTAAGGTAGTTCAAGAAATTCCTAGAATTCATCCACCTCTAATCTTTCCATATATTCTGAAACATTGCAGGTAAGCATAAGAGCCTTGCGGGTGGAAATTTCAAGCACTTTGTTGACTACTCCATCAAGAAAGAAACGATCATGACTGACAATTAGGGCGGTTCCTTCAAACAAATTCAATGCTTCCTGTAAAACCTCCTTGCTTCGGATATCCAGATGGTTGGTCGGTTCGTCCATGATTAAAAAATTGCATGGCTTCATCAATAACTTGGCCAGGGCCACCCGATTGCGCTCACCCCCCGAAAGAACGGAAGTTTTTTTAAAGACATCGTTCCCACTGAAAAGCAGGGCTCCTAAAGCAGCCCGTGGGTTCGCATCCGGGTTGTTTTCACACACCTGTTCCACTTCAGCGAGCACCTCGTTACCAGGATTAAGTTCCTCCGCTTGATGCTGGGCAAAATAACCGATCACTGTATTGACCCCGATATCACGCTGGCCCTGTTGAAAGGGTTCCACCCCAGCAAGTACCCGAGCAAGCGTTGACTTACCCGCTCCATTGACTCCAACCACCGCAATTCGGTCGCCTTTTTCAATCCGTAAATCCAGGCCATCAAAGACCACATTATCTCCATAGGCTTTGGTCATCCCTGCCAATTCCACTACTTTTTGACTGGCGGCCGGCGAGGGAGGAAAGCGGAAATAAATCTTTTTTTCTTCCGCCTCGGGTTTAACCATTTCCATTTTTTCAAGTGCTTTGATGCGACTTTGTACCATGGCAGCTTTTTTCACATTGGATCGGAAACGATTGATAAATTCCTTCTCTTTCTGAATCTCTTTTTTCTGGTTATTATATGCCTTTCTCTGGCGTTCTAAACGAGCCGCACTTTCCTTGAGGTAAAAGGTATAATTCCCTTTGTAATTATTTAAATTACCCAGTTTGAGTTCGATGGTACGATCTGTAACAGTTTCTAGAAATGCACGGTCATGGGAAATCACTAAAATCGACCCTTGATAGCCCTTTAGATAATGTTCCAACCAGTTTTGTGAAACCACATCCAAGTGATTGGTTGGTTCGTCCAGAATTAAAAGAGAGGGGCTTTGCAAAAGCAATTTTCCTAAAGCGATTCGCATTTGCCAGCCTCCGGAAAATTCATCTACAGGCCGGTCTAAATCCTCATTGGAAAATCCCATTCCCATCAAAACTTTTTCGATCCTAGAATTCATTTTTTCTGGCTCAAAGCTGGCAAGTTGAGTTTCCCAGCTCCCCATTAAATCAATTAGATCGTAGAATTCCTCATCCTCGGGGTCGAGTTCTGCAAGTTTGAGTTCAGCTTCATCTAATTTCGACTGAAGTTCAGAAGCCCCGGAAAAGGCTTTACCCGCTTCATCTCTTACGGTACCGCCCGATGCGTGCACACCATCCTGAGGCAGATACCCAACAGTTGCGTAGTCAGGTTTCTCAATCACGCCATCATCCGGTTGCACCTCTCCCATGAGCATGCGCAACAGGGTGGTCTTCCCAGACCCATTGGAGCCAACCAATGCGATTCGGTCTCTTGGAGCAATTGTTTCAGAAATTTCGTTAAACAATTTTTTGTGTCCATAGGATAGGCTAACCTCGCGAATAAAAATCATCCGAGCCTTTTACCTAATTGACCAGATTCTATCAACGACATTACCCCATCCACTCTTAAATTTTATTGTATAATTCTTAAATTCATTATCTATCAGTAGGGATGTTGCTTGTCTGGAAGCTCTGGCCATTGATTTTAATCACCTCTTGTTCTTTACCCGACCTTACAGATCCTGAAGTATGGGAGGAGGCAAAGGAAAGTGCTACTGAACTTACCAATCTAAAAAGAAAATTTATGTATGGCATGTTTCATCTTTATGTAGAAAAAGATGATCAACCCTACACTGGTTGGGTGAAGTCAACCATTGAATCTGGGGAACTTGTTAAGCTTGGTTATTTGAAGCAGGGAAGAAAGGAGGGAATGTGGATGGATTGGTATAGATCGGGGAGAAAAAAATCACAGATTCATTGGACCGAAGATCGGATGGATGGACCTTTCCTCGTTTGGCACGAGAAAGGCCCAATCAAAGTAGTCGGACAAACTAAAGACGGTGAAGTCGATGGACAATGGAATGAATTCTACTCAAATGGTCAACTCGCCAGTCGATCCTTAAATCGGACCGGGCACTTGGTCGATATCTCCGTATGGAAGCCAGACGGGACGGCGTGTAATCAATCAAAGGTAAACCATGGCAACGGATCTTTTTTACGATACTTTGAAAATGGCTCAGTCGAATATAAAAGAGTCTTTTCGGCAGGAGTTGAAATATCCCGCGAAGAATTCAATCAGCGGTAAACTACCTGACACTTGGGCAAAGATCTTTGCAACTGTACAATCTGAGTATCTTCATATGGATTGCCCAAAACTACTAGAGTTTGTAAAGATCTCATGTTCATCAAGGGAGTAAGATCTTCTACTTGGTTATTCGCGAGGCTTAGTACTTGTAACCTCTTAAGGTTAGCTAAAGGAGAAAGATCATCGATGTTATTATTATCAATAAAGAGCTGCTTTAAATTGGTAAAATTAGATAATGAACCAAGATTCTTAATCTGATTATTTGCCACTCTAAGTTCTTTCAGTTGAGTAAGTCGAGCTATAGGTGCAAGGTTGATGATTTTATTGTTGTCAATAAAGAGTTGCTCGAGTTTGGAATGATTGGCCAGTGGCCAAAGACTTGTTATTAAATTAGACGACAACCTCAGCCATTCTAATTCTTTTAAATTGGAAAGAGGAGAAATATCACTAATTCGGTTGTTGGATAAAAATAAACTCTTTAGTGAGGATAACCGTGCCAGTTTATCGACATTCGAGATTTCATTATTGGTTAGATAGAGATCTTTTAAATTGGTAAGGTTGGCCAGGGGTGAAAGATCACTGATTTGATGTTCGTCGAGGGCCAAACTCCATAAGTTTTGCAATTCTGCGAGCGGGCCAAGATCCTTAATCTTTTCTAATTTATCTCGTTTATAAGGAACCCCATAAAGGCTAAGTACTTGAAGCTTTGTTAGGTTTGATAGGGGCTTAAGATCACTAATTGGATTATGGGATAATCGTAACCATTCTAAATCAACCAACATTTCAAACACCTTGAGATCTTTGATCCCTTCGTCCTCAAACTCTAACTTCGTTTGGTTTTTAGCTAAAGCACGATGCACTTTAACGACTACATTCAAACCTCCAAAAGGAGCTGATTCCGATTCCGTAGGCTTGATCCCAAGCAACCTAAAGAATTTTGCCTGAGTAATCGGTGTGGTGTTTGCTGATAATGAAGTAAGCAGGATAAGAGGAAAAACCAATGCAAACTTCATAAAATAATAAAAATCTTCGCCCACCGATTAGTCAAGCAGATGAAAACAAAATCTGGAAAATCAAAATTCGATTCTGGTAAAACTTAATCGATCTTTTAACAAGGCTATGTTTTCCGCAGATAAATTATTTTCGAATAGATAAAGCTCAATCAGTTGAGTCATTTCTGATAAAGTTGATATGTCATCAATTTCATTCTCATTGAGAAAGACGGCCTGAAGATTTTCTAAATTTTCTAACGCCTCAACATTTTGAATTTTGTTATTATCGAGCAATAGCGTGGCAAGAAATTTCAGTTCAGAAATCGGAGTAATATCAAAGATTAAATTACCTGAAAGAGAGAGAATTTTTAGTTTTTGCAATTGTTGTAATCCTTCCAAGTTTTGCAAATTATTAGCAGAAAAATCCGCAAACCAAATAAAGGAGTTATCTTCATTTATTTTTGTGAGAATGGATAATTCAGAAATTTGATTATTGGCTAAATTAATCTCTTTTAAATTAATCAAATCACTTAATGAGTTTATATTCTCAATCTGGTTATCTTCAGCATACAAAACGCCAAGTTGTTTCATCGGAGAGATAGGTGAGATATCCGAGATTTGATTACCAGCTAAGTCAAGCTCACGAACCTTAGATAAATTTGATAAGCTCTCAAGATTAGTTATTTTATTCCCTCTTAGGCTTAAAAATTTAATCTGATCTAAATTTTCTAACCCATTGATAAAGGGCAGATCATTTTCTCCTAAGTTTAAATTTTCGAGCAACGACAATTCCCCAATAGCAGAGAGATTGCCCGAAGCATTCATTGAAAGAAGGTTGCCCTCCAGATTCAGGACCTTCAAGTTGGATAAACCGCTTATCGCGGTAATGTTAGTAATTTGATTTGAGCTTAAATTTAGATTCTCCAGTCCAGTTAACTCAGCAAGCATCTCCACATCCGAGATACTGTTTGCCTCCAAGTTGAGTTCCTTGAGAAAACTCGCACCAACTAGTGGAGAAAGGTCTGAAATATTACGGTAACTTAAATCTAAATAAGTCTCCGCATTCTTTATCGAATCTTTAATTTTCGATAAGGTCGCCCCCCCCCCGTAAGCTAAGGGATTGGACTCCCATATTTCCCATTGAGATTCATTTAAGTCCACCGGTTCGATTACCTTCCACTCTTTAGAACCTTGGTCAAAGAATTTCCATCGTCCGGAATTTTGATTCCAAGAGTAAAACCTCGAATCTGAACCCATCATCCAATAGCTCCACTCTTTCTCCGGGTGGGAATAAACCCACGGGAACGCCCCGTGCCACATCCATTCGCTCGCAGACAAAAAAGTACCAATGAACAAAGCCGACAGTGCCATCATTATTCGCCAGGATGAGATCAATGAATTCATTCTTCTCTAGAGAATCAAACTAGTTCGGACTCAATTTTCAAGCAAGGTAAAGATTACAACCAAGGCAACCTGTAGGTTAAGCATAAGAGGGCAAGATTAAATCCTGACCCACCCTTATTTAACGCTAGGCCAAGTCTTTGGATACTTATTTGATCCCTTGGCCTGGATGACAAGTTGCTGACATCGTTTGCGCAATCGTACCAAATCCATTTGGTAATTCTTTTCTCCCACAAGATTTTTCTTCTCATAAGGATCTTTGGACAAATCGTAAAGTTCTTCAAAGATGGGGGATTCTCCTTCAATCGAAGCAAGCAATAATTTTCGGTAAGGAATTCGATGGGATTTGGAAAAATAGCGAATGTATTTTAATTCCTTTTCACGCACGGCTTCGATCCGTGGATAATTTTGTCCGACAAACAAATTTTCCGCAAAAAAATCAATCCGCCAATCAACGGACTTATGATACATCAAGGGAATAAGACTCATGCCTTGCATTTCTTCATCCACCGGGAGTTCCGCAAGTTCGAGGATGGTGGGGGCTAAATCCATAGAGACCACCAGTTCTTCAGATTCCCCGACTCGATTTTCATTAGGGATCCTTGGATCATGTACGATCATGGGAACACGCAGAGATTCCTCATAAAGTAAGACTTTACCGCCCAGTCCATGCTCGCCGTGCTGAATTCCATGATCTGAAGTAAAAAAGGTCACCGTATTATCTGCTACTCCATCTTGTTTAAGTTTTGCCAGTAGAGCACCCACCATTCGATCCACGCCTTCCACAGTCTGGCAAACCCGCAACATCCGCTCCAGTAGATCAGCTCGGTTTTTTACATAGTTATAAGAATCAATATAATGCCCGTTATATACATATTTGGGGAGTTTGGGCCGTTTGATTTCATGGTCCTCCAGATAAGTCGTAGGTATAGGTAAATTCTCGATCTGGTTACGGTAAGCAGATTTATAAAGCTCAGGATCCTTTGGTAACATACGCATCGTGCTTGTACCCTTGTTGTGAGGTACATTCAAGTTGACGAGTAAGCAGAATGGTTGGTCCAAAGGACGGGATTTTAAAAACTCGTTCGCACCAGCAAATCCATCCTGTTTAGAGAGGAAATTCAGGGCTCCCTCAGTAAATATTTCGACTTGTGAATTTGCCCGGGCATTTCGATAAATCAGGAAATTATTTTTCGGGTAGAAAGTCGAGTGGTTATGGTTACCGTACCAATAATTAAAACCACTTTCCATCACTCCACTTTGATAACCTACACCCGAATCGCTTTTACCAATCGGTGTATGATTTTTACCGACATACCCCACATAATACCCCGCTTTTTTGAGCAACATTGGATAGGTTCTTTCCCAAGCCTCTTCTTTCAGTGAACTTCCGGAGTTAAAGTTCACCCCATGTTTACGCTCGTACTGCCCAGTTAAAATACATGTTCGGTTTGGAGTGCAAGCTGTAGAGGAGGCAAAGGCATTTCGGAAATTCATCCCCTTATCAGCCAGGTTATCTAGGTTTGGAGTCCGTATGACCGGATGTCCATTTACTCCTAAGTGATCGGATCGTTGATCATCGGATAAAATAACTAGAATGTTCGGTCTGCCAACGGGTTTCGCACAAAGGGGTAACCCAATAAGAAAAAGAGAGACTGCATGAACCCACCGAATCACAAATTTATGCCGTTTGTACCATCCATATCATTGGAAATTATAATCGTTCGATCTCAGTGAAATAAGCCCCCCCCACTTCATTTTGTTCGGTGTACAAAAAAGTTTCCAAGGTGGTTTCCCCTTTGGGTAATTCCAATTCAAAGTCCACGGAGTGTACCCCTTTGGCGATCTTTTGCTCGGCCTCCTTTCCTGCAATTTTCACCTTCGCACGAACCGCCCGCAGGGGTTTGCCCGCCTCTTTGGGAAACTGGCGTAACGTAAAACGATACCTCCCCGACTGAGTGACAGAAACATGCCACGGTCCAGTGATTTTTTTATACTGGTTAATCTCCGCAAAATTCCATGGAGGGTTACCCTTCTCCAACCGCCAGTCCTGGGAACACAAAAGAGTGGGGTTTTCCGCTGGGTTCCCGAGATCCAGACAAACTGGGGTCATCCGAGGGGAGACTGATTCCCAGAAATTCTCGTATAATTTTCGTAACCTTGCCACCACTTCGGGGTGCTCTGCAGAAATATCGTGCCGTTGCAAAAGATCGTTGGAAACATCGTAAAGAGCCTTTCCTTCGAGTAAGCGCCACTTCCCCTCAAGCACGCAGGACATCATCCATGGGCCTTCATTTTCAGAAAATCGGTTACCTCCATGTAACTGTATAACCAAATGATTTCGGTGGGGCTTAGCATTTGCTGTCTTTAAATGATCCGCAAAAGAGGAACCATCGATGTGACGATTCGCATTCAGTTTCAACCCGCATAATTCTGCCAGGGTGGGTAAGACATCGAGGTGGGCGGTGAGGTGGGCTCGGTCCTCCCCACCCACCAATCCGCCTTTGGGCCAGTGAATGAAAAAAGGCACCCGGTGCCCACCTTCCCAAATGGTTGATTTCTGCCCAAACATCCCGGCATTAAATCCGCGAAAGCTTCCCTCTTCCGCCCCCGGTCCTCCCCTGCCCTTCGCCGTACCATTATCGGTGGTAAAAATAAAGATGGTATTTTCGGCTAGCCCTAACTGATCGAGCTTCTTGCGGAGCAAACCAACATTGTGATCAAGGTTGGTAATCATACCATAAAATTCAGCTCCCGACTTCCACTTTACTTTATCCCGGTAAGGAGCGGCCCACTTTTCCGGAACCTTGTAGGGCGAGTGTGGAGCATTGGTGGCAAGATAAAGGAAAAAGGGGTTGCCCTTGTTTCTTTCCACAAAAGCCATCGATTCACGAAACCACACATCGGTGGCATAGCCTTCGAATTGTTCGTGCTTCCCATTTCTTTCATAAACATCGTCAAACTGATTGTTCATCCAGAAATCGGGGGCCTGCCCGATGCCACCCCCTTTGTGCCAGAGAACCTCGTGGAAACCTCGATCCTGTGGCCGACAGGGTGCATTATCCCCCAAGTGCCACTTGGCAATCAAACCGGTATGGTAGCCCGCATCTGCAAAGTAATTAGCCATGGTCACTTCGTCGTGATGGAGGTTACTCCGCCCACTGCTCGTACGGTACGCTCCAGTACGGGCCGGATACCTCCCGGTCATTAAGGCCGCCCGAGTGGGCGTACAAAACGGGCTGACATGATAATCCGTCAGCCGGATCGATTCGGCATATAATTGGTCCAGGTTCGGTGTTTGGATGACTGGATTCCCATGGCAACCAAGATCTCCATAGCCCTGATCGTCTGTCATGATCAAAATAACATTGGGAAATTTCTCTCCATTGAGAAATGTCGAAAAAATAAATTGACCTAGTAGAATAAAAACAAAACGAAAATCCATATTTAGAACATTATTACAGGATTTTTCGGTTTCAATTTTTTTCGAATTGACTCAAAAGATTCATCACTAAATATCCTATATTTTTCTTGTTCTCAATGATTTGAACAGATAAAAAGTTAATGAGTTGAGACACTTTTTTGATCCAAGATTTTGGCCTTTTCTCCTAGGCAAGAATGCCAGGAAGCTCAGAGTCTGGCTATTCGACTTAGTAAAAACAAAAGGGACAAAGAGCCGAATCGCTTACATTTGGTGGGTTCTTTCTCGCCGAAATAAGAACTCCTTGTTCCTCCGAATTTCGCAATGGAAAAAACCTGAATTTTTGAAGCTAGGCTTTTTCCTTTTTTTACTAAGAAGTAAGCAAAAACCCCTGTCATTTAGAATTGGGCTTTTCTTGATTCCATTTCTTGTTTTTCTCGCGACTGCTGGATTGATTGGTTATCCTTTACTGAAAAAGTATAAAGCGGAGAAATTTGCTAAAACCGCTTTGTCTGCTCTTGAAAACAAAGAATATTCAACCGCTCTATTAACTGCACAAAGTGCTCACCTCATGCAAGAAGGTGATATAGAGATTCTTCGATCCTTGGTCCAGGCCGCAAAAGCCCTGATGCATCCAAGATACCTGGAATGGTCCTTAAAGCTTGCTAGCCACGAATTAGCCACGCAGGAAGACAAACTCAATTACTTGAGGAACTGTGTTTTTTTGGGGAAAAATCGAGAAGCAGAAAATTGGCTCAATGTTAACCAATGGACCGAATCAAACTTAGAGGAACTAATTTTTCTAAGGTGTGTTCTATTATCTCGAACCGATGAAGAGGGTAAATTCAGAGCATTTGAATTGGCCCAAAATTCAGTGAATCGCTATCCCAAATCCCTACAACTGCATTCTTTCCTATGGGATTTATGTTTAAATTCTGGACAGGTATACCTTCTTGAGCAGGGTATCGCTTTACTTAGAAAGAAATCGGAAGCATCCGACTCGATTGCCAGGGCAGCTTTAAGGCGTCTTTTAATGTCTAAGGAAGGCAAACTGGCAGAGAGAAAAGCTTGGGCAAAGAAGTTATGGAATTTCCAGGATTCGACTCTAGAGGAAACTATTTTGGCCATGAATACCGTTTATGAAGGACAAAATATTACCTTAGATAAATTTTTCTACATGCTTAATAAAGAGTCTGAAAATCTTTCCGATTCACAAACGCGTCTTAAAACAATCGAACTTCTTAGCCAGATTGGAAGAAAGGACCTTGCCCGTGAATTAATGAATCTCGAAACGGAAAATAAATCTTTGGAGAAGGATGTAATCATCGATAAAATCCTGACCAGCATGGTTCTTGATGACAAGCAATCGATTCGTAGCCTACTGTATGAATCCGAAACCCTACTCTCTCACCAAGTAGTAAGGTTTTTAAATTACATGTTTAAAAAGAGAATCAAATCTCCAATCGATGAGGATGAAATCGTAGATATACTGGCCACATCAAGAAATGAAGACCTCGAAGTGATGCAGCGGTTTATATTTCTTTTTAAGGATGCAAATTGCATACTTCGATTTGTCAGAGAATTAGAAAAGCGCAGTCAAAACCATTCAGGCATCAAATATATATTGGCAACTTGTTACCGAAGGTTGAACCAGACCTTAGAATTAGAAAATACTCTTTTATCTACTCGCATGCCCTCAAAAGTATCCAATTTTTCCGGAGAATTACAGACCTGCATCCTCAAAGTTCTTCACGACCAAGACTTAAATTCTTGTAGAGAGTGGGCAGAAGATGCAGTGGGTCAGAACCCCGGAAACTTCTCTGCAAGGTATGCACTCGCCCTTTGCTATCTTAAAAAAGAAGAGTTAGGAAATGCGATGTTAACCATTGAACAACTTCTGCAACAGCCACCCCCTCGATGCCCAACTCAGAGGCTTATTGGTGCAGCTGTTTTAAGCGAATTAAAAGGATTCGAGTTGGCCAGAAAATGGGTTCCCACAAAAGATAAAGACCTGCTCACTTCCCCCGAAAAGAAACTCTTGAACCAAATCTTAAAAAAACTGGATTAAATCAATAGATTTGCCCTAACTAATTGTGCCTAGGATAAGTTCAAATCTATTAGCTTTTCTTGCATTGAGTTGCCTATTATTACCATGGGCTTCCTTGTTTTTCCGCACCAGCCTATGGTGGAATGAGGCCAGTTATTACACCCATGGCTGGATGGTTCCCTTCCTTGCTCTTATTCTATTTTTTAAAAGGAAAAACGAGTGGGCCTATTCGATATCTCAAAAATATGATGGTGTAATCATTCTGACCATCTGCTTGTTTTTCTTGCTTCCTTTTCGAATGACAGGAGAACCCGATCCGTTTTGGAGGCTTCCTCTCTGGATGGAAATGTCTTCTTTATGCATAATCTCTTTTTTTGTTTTAAGGCTTTTTACAAAACACTTCATTTCTTTGCCTGCTTGGTTCCTTTGCTCAATTTATTTACTTAGCTGTCTTCCCTGGCCTGCTCATTTAGAATCGAAGCTTATTTATATTCTGACTAACTGGGTCAGTGCATTGACTACAGAATCCCTACTTTGGCTTGGTCATCCTGCTGAGTTGATGGGCAACCTCATTTTAGTCGATCGCAAACAGGTTGCGATTGACCATGGGTGTAGTGGTATTCGTTCATTTCAAAACCTTTTTTCATTCTCCTTATTCTTTTCTATCTTCTTTCGGCACAATTTAGGAGGGTTTTTATTCAACCTATCATCCGCATTGTGTTTTGCGGTTTTCTTTAACTTTCTCCGTGCCCTATCTCTGTCTCTGGTTTTTTTGGAATTTGGAAATGAGGCTCAAGAAAACTGGCACGATACGATAGGAAACACTTATGTTGGGCTTTCAGTGCTCTCTTTGTATGCGTTTGGAAAAATATTCGAGATAAAGAATACCGGTCACAGGCATGAAGGTTTGGGTATCCTAAGGGCAAATTGTATTGGGCAAATAACTCCCTTATCGAGATTCATTCCGATTACTTTGATAGCTGGAGAACTCTTGACTGTGAGTTGGTTTTCATGGACGCAAAAAAAGGATCCTCACTTTACCTGGCAGGTCAGGTTGGATGAAAATGAAAGGATCCCTGAGGAGATTCAAAAAGTCCTTCTATTTGATTATGGAGAACAGGGCGAAATGGCACTTTCACCTACCGAATCTGCCTGGATTATACACTTTGGATATGAACAGGACTCGGCTGCGGCAAGCCTTTGCAGCCGGAACCACCCACCCGACTTTTGCATGGGCCACACAGGTATTAAGCTGGTAGAATCCGGAAAACTTGTTGAGTTCAACTTTGGCCAATCCTCTCTTGAATTTCGACATTATGCCAAACCTGTTAGTCAAGAAATTCCACTTTCTGACCTTCATGTATTTTGGTGTTCTCAACCCATCGATACGCGAATTGAAAATTTTGTCTTTAAAGAAGCCAACATCATCGAAAAAGCCCAATGGTTTTTATCAGGCAGACTGTCCTATGAAAGAAAAGTTATTCTTATTTCGTTCACGGGTCAAAAATCCTACCAAGAGGCGAGGAACCTCCTTTCTAAGACCTTAAAAAGAATTGTTCAACCATCAGGCAACGGATGATCTTCACTTAGCAATCAAATCAAAATCGTGTAACATCTCCCATTCTTCTGGAAGCATTCTTTGCTCACTCAATGATTTGGATATCCTAAGTGCTTCTTCTCTTTTTTCAACTTGGCTAAGGATGGCGGCCAATAAAGCGCGTTCGCCAGGTAAAAACCTTTCTGACCTTCTGCGTTCCATTGCCTTGTAAGCCTCTTGATACTTGCCATTTTTCAACTTAGCCAATGCAAGAGTGGAAAGAAAGGTTGGATTACCAGGAAATGAAGAGATGATTCTTTCCGCCTCGTTCTCCATCTCGATATCTTTTCCACCAAGCAATAGAGTGAGATAACAATAATTATTGGCATTTCCAAATTTGTATGGAAACCGGCGCAACAAACCTTTGCTAATTTCATGTGCTTGCTTGGTATCTCTTTGGAGAAGGGATAATTGGAGAAATTGATTTGCCTGATCCAAACCAAAAGCATCCGGGTTAATCTTCCATGCTTCTTGAAATGCAAGATTACAAAAGTCGATCTTTTTACTTAGAAGAGCCAAGCGAGCCACATCCAAACATGATTGAGCAGAATTTAAACTTTTGGCACCATCGAAAAAGTCAACAAAAGGCTCTTTTTTTCCTACAGCGATGGACCAGTAGGTTTGGGCTCTTAATTGTTCCTCATCGGTCAACCGAGTTTTACACAGAGAAAGTAAGTCTTTTGCTTTTTTAGTTTGATTGGTCTCGAGCAAACCTTGGAAGCGGGCAAAAAAACCAAGGCTATTTTTCAACGCAATTTGTTCGGTAACCAATTTTACAGCCTCGAACGGACGAACTTTCTGGATTAACCAAGTTCCAAAGTCTTCTTCTTTAAGGGGGTTTCCTATCCTGTCAGTACTTTCTAAAATTGCATTTTCCAAATCAAAATCTTCTTCGCTTGCGATTTGTATATCTATGCATTTGAGGAAATCTCTCGAGGTTACCAGCGGATGGCTTTTTAAATCAGCTAAAAACTGCATGATGTCTTCTCTTATCAAACCAGCTCGAGGGGGGGTGAAGCATAGCACTCGCAACGCTTTGTAAGACCACCTATCTTCATAACTAGCCAGGTTTTTCAGAGCCACCTTCGCTCGAATTCGGTCGGCAAGTCCTCCAGTTGTCCAGAGGATTTTATGAAACTCAAATCCTGCACGCTTATTTTTGGGGTTCTCCATGCATAAGCGATTTAAACGATCGATTGAGGAAAGCGTATTTCCTTTTTCAAATTCAAAACAAGCAGATAACACTTGGGCGTCTGGGTCTTGGGAAGCTAAAGTTTCTAAATCTTCTATTAGCTTAGGAGATGGTGAACGGATTGGGCTTTCCAATAACAGCTCAATAAGAAATAAAAGTTCGTCATATGTAATCTCATCCTTATTCCAATAATCGGTTAATAATTGGATACATTTTTCGGGCTCTGAAAAGGCTAAGACTTTTAAATTTTCAGATTTTTTTTCCGTTAACAGAGCAAGATTTGTCTTTTGGGTGTACCAGTCATATCCAAAATAAAGTAATCCACCCAAAAGGGTGGCGAATACTATTTTGGTCAGGTTATTCACCTAAATGCTAGCTGTTTGCTTAGACTGACAAGTTTTTTTCTACTTGATAAGGCCGCAATCAATCCACCAAATAAAGTAAAGATGTAAGCGGGTTCGGGTGCTGCTGACCCCCCACTCCCAACAGGGTCACCCGCTAACCAAGAGGAATAGCTTTGGCTGACAGGTATGTAATAAGAGCCTCCCCATGTGGGATCTGTGTAGGTACCCCCAATGTTTGTTCCGCTGGGAGAAGATGAAATGGCGTACCCCATATCCTCCAAAACAGCAAAGTCCAGATCGCTAAACCCCCTTCTGGTATTTACCGGAATATTCGGCAACATCGATGGATGACAATCACAATTTACTTTATTCTGATCTAAGCTAGTAGAAAAGTGTGGGTTTCCGTTCATCGGAACATTCGTATCGGAATATTCGGCTGTTGCATTCCCTCCAGTCCAACTGGAACTACTGATCCAGGCTTCAGGAAGTGAGGAAAAACCCATAATGTGACCGAGCTCATGAGCCATAACTGAATAGAAATCATAATCTCCGGAAGTTGTGGCATCTGAGTGAGATGTTAGGTCAGTATCTGCATAAAAATCGAAAGAGGAATTGACACTGATCGCACCACCGATCGAATCCCAATTTGTCGAGGTATTTCTGGTGTTGTTCCAATAATTTATCCAAGCATCTCCTGCAAAATAAGATCCCGTACCATAACCTTGCCTGGCAACGGCAAGGTAATTCCCTGTACCCACCGCTTGTGCACCCAGAAAAATAACAACCTTATTCGCAGCACCAACCACATTCCCATCCGATGTCGTGCTGCCAAAATTTACATCCGTGGATGATCCAGTAGTGGGGTTACCAAAAGTCAAAAATGGCGTCATCGTACTGCCACTATGATCACTCGGGTCAAGAGAACCAAAGGACTCATTACCCAGTCTTGATTCAAAAGCATAAGCAACCTGCTCCATTACATACTTTCTATCATTAGTGAAGTAGTTACCCGTGTCATAGGAATAGTCCCAGACTATATCGATCGCCGCAGTTAGCGATTGAAACCCGTACAACAAGACACAAATTAAAGAAACAAGCCTAATGATCGACATAAAATAACCCTTTCATACATGTTAGGTTTGATCAATGCAGGAACAGATCAACTTTTAAAAAAACAACTTTTGTTCAACCAAGTTAGTATTTTGGAGATAGGTCTTTTTTTTCGGGAAGCAAGGATAGCGATCACTCCACCCATGATGGGAAAAACATAGTGGGGTTCGGGAGCCGCCGTTGGGTTGGATGATAGCCAACTACTGTAGGACTCTTTGACGGGTAAATAATAAGTACCTCCTAATGTTGGATCGGTGTAAGTACCTCCGATATTCGAAATAGGCGCATTTGATATCGTGAATCCAACATCCTTTAAAACCGCAAAATCCAAATCACTGAAAGGAATCCGGGTGTTTGTACTATTGAACTCAACCATGGCTGGGTGACAATCGCAATTGATCAAACTGGTGTTCAAATCACCAAAATTTAAACCATTTGTGCCCGACTCAGAAACAACGGGCACCCCATTTCCGCTATATTCATTTGTGACATTAGAACTTTCAAAGACTGTGTAATTCTCGTCCCAAAGATAATCCGTTGCATACATCCAACTATCAAAACCAAAAAAATGACCAAGTTGATGGATAACGGCTGAATAAAAATCGTATTTCCCACTATTTAAGGCATCCGAGTGCGAAGTTAAATTGGTATCAAAATACCAATCCAAATCAGAATTCATACTCAGACTGCCACCGAAAACGGGAGGATCATCCCCAAGTTCGTCTCTAGAATCTATGTAAGTCCAGTAAGAATCCGATAAATTAGTATCATCAAAATTGTATTTGGAAGTATATTTCCCGACATAGGAGGTACCTACTGCCCTGGCACCTGGGAAAATAATAATTTCGTTTTCCTTACCTACGATATTACCTCGAGAAGTTGTTGAGCCAAAGGTCACATTTAAATCTGCTCCAGTGGTCGGATTTTCGATGACTAGTTTTCCTACTGCCGTAGAGTTATAATCAGCAGGAATCATTGAACCGAGTGTTTGATTGGCTAGTCTCGATTCAAAAGCGAAGGCTGCCTGATCCATAACATACTTCGCCTCGCTAGTAAAAAAACCAGATGTGTCATAGGAATAATCAAATATGATATCGACGGCTCCCCGCACTGATTGACTGATTCCTAGAAATAAAGACAAAAAGAAAGCGGGAATAATATGATAGTTTACTTTTCCTGCCAAATTCACAAATTTAAACTTTTAAAGAAAACAGATTAACTCAAGAGTAAAGTTTATTTTTTTTAGATATTTAAATAGCAGTTAGATTGTGAGCTGATATGAAAAATAATCTAATTTCTGGAAGAAAAACACAAAATCCCTGTAAGTTGGCAACTTATTGGATTTGGAGGAGTGATTTAAGTTGTTCTATTTTTTCATTGAATCAAAGCTATATCATATGAATTTAAATTGCCTCACATTTTTAACCATACCCTTGTGTTTAGTTAATCTTACGATTGCTAATAATTTCGGGCGGGGGGAGCAGATTTACTCGCAAATTTGCGTCACCTGCCATGGCCCCAACCTCGATGGGGGCATCGGGCCAAGCTTAGTCGATGCATACTGGAAGCATGGGGACACTTCCGAGGCCATCATGCGTTCCATCGGTAAAGGGATCGTGGGTACAGAGATGATTGCTTATGAGTATGTATACTCGGAGGAGGACCGGCAGGCGTTGACCGATTTCATTTTGGACAAACAGGAAGGGAACCGCCAGACCCTGCGTTCGCTCTACGCAAGGGATTACTTTAAGGGTAAACGACTGACCCCCCAACTTTTTGATTCGGTGGAATCAAGTTCGCAGGAAATCATTCCGGAAAATTTTCTCTACACCAAACGGATGTTCGATGGGGTGCTCCGTGGTCAGTCCAAGCTTTTTATCAAGCAGTCAGGCAAATACCGTTTTAATATCGGCGGGGGCGGAAGGACTTCGATCTGGGTCAATGGCGAGGAGATACATTACACCAATGATAAGGAAAAAAAGAACACCCACTTCAATAAAGACTTTAATCTAGAAAAAGGGATGCATGACCTCGAGGTTTTACACGAGGAACCCACGGGGCATTCGATGAAATTCTACGCCCGCCTTCAACGCATCGATGGCGGCACCTGGATGCTCACCGGTAAAAGCCTCGAAGGGAACACTCCCAAGATTGTCCGTCCGGGAACGGAAGCCAAAGTCGTGCGGAAATGGATTTCCGGGCTCCCTCCACGCACCCTTCTCGTCCTTCTGCCAAACCAAGTGATGGTCGCTTATGATAGTGCAAGCGGGCAGGTTCTAAAAGCCTGGAAGTCGGCTCTGGTTAACCAAACTCCCTCGCTCGACAGCCGTAGTCAAAACCAGTCGATCGCCAAAGGGCAGGAAATTCCCAATGCCCCGCAAACCGTTTTACAAGGCCAAGAATTTAGCCTCAAATCCTATGAGGCTGCAGGTGATTCCCTCTTCATCTCAACATGGGTGGATGGTGTTCAAAAACGGATCAAGGTTTCTCCTAATGGCTCCGATTCCTTTTCCGTATCCGTGCAGTAATTTGCTATGTTGATTAGTCCTATGAAAATTTTTGTCTTATCCGTCCTTCTTCTCTCGCTGAGCATGGCATCCGCCCAAATCCCCGACGGGTACAAGGTGGTAACCGTTCCCCTGCCCCGTGGTGCCGTCAGTGTGCTCGGTCTCTGCCATAAACCGGATGGGACCCTTGCCATCGCCACATGGGAAGGCGAGGTTTGGGAAAGAAAGGCCGAGATATGGACGAAGTTTGCCGAAGACCTGATGGAACCCAATGGCATCCTTTGGGATGACCAAGAACAAGCGTACTATGTCGCACAAAAACCTGAACTCACCCGTCTGGTCGACTCCAATAAGGATGGTGTCTGCGACCGCTACGAAACGGTAACCGATGAGTTTGGTATATCCGGTGAGTACCACGAATATCACTTTGGGCCGGTAGCGGACTCTCTCGGTCGTAAGTATGCATCTCTTAACCTCGGTGCTCGGGGAGAATTCACTGTAACGGACGGCAAACCTGTTGGAACCGGCGGGGGCAATATGTCTTACAACGCACCCTGGCGCGGTTGGGTCTACCGGTCTGACCGCGATGGACACTTCCAACCGCTCGCTTCCGGTTTCCGTTCCCCCTGTGGGATTGGGATGAGCCCAGAGAATGAACTCTTTATCACCGACAACCAAGGAGACTGGGTGGCAGACTGCCCTCTCTACCATGTGCGCGAAGGAAACTTCTATGGGCACCCTGCCTCCCTTCCCGCCCGTGCGGACTATACCAAGGAAAAAGTCCTCTCCCTAACCGCTTCTGATTTTGATAAAATTAGAACCAAGCCGGCAGTCTGGCTGGTGCGTGAAGTGATTGCCAACTCCCCCGGTAGCCCCATTTGGGATACCACCAAAGGGAAATTCGGCCCCTTTGCAGGGCAGATGTTTATCGGGGATCAGCGCCAGTCCAACTACTTTCGATCCGGGGTGGAAAAAGTAAATGGGGAGTACCAGGGATGGTGCGTGGACTTTTTGCGGGGTTTGGAGAGTGGGCCGGTCAAAATGTCCTTCGACCCTAAAGGTCGACTATGGTCAGCTCAGGTAGGGCGTGGATGGTTTAGCAAGGGAGGAAAGCGCACCGCGATTCAGTATGCGGAGTGGGACGGTACAACAATTCCTTTTGCCCTTTATTCCGCCAGCCTTACCCAGACCGGATTTTCGGTCACCTTTACCGAGCGGATTGGGAAAAAGATCAATCCCAAAGTCCGCTCTTGGGGGTACCATTATTACAGCACCTATGGCTCGCCACCCGTGGATGAAAAGGAGGTACCAGTAAGCAATTATCAGCTCTCCAAAGACCGTAAAACCGTGACCTTTGATGTGCCCCTGGAAACCAACCGAGTCTACGCCATCCACTTTCCCGCCCAGTTAAATACCGAAGCGGAACCCCTCGATTTTGACACGATCTACTACACCCTCAACCAATTGCGCCCGGCCAAAGAGCCCAAGCCTGGCCGCAATGTTGGCTGGTCTTTGGTGGGGTCCAGTTGGTCACGCAACGACAAGACACGTCCCCTTCCCCCTTTGGTCGACCCCCTTCCAGAGACTCAATGCACCGTCGCCCAACCAGCCAACGCCCTCCTGCTCGACCAATCGCAGTGGACCAACCCCAATTGGAAGTTTGATCATAGCGGGGTGATGCCGAGAGGCAAGGGTCATAACCCAACCAAGAAGGAATTTGGGGATGCCCGTATCCATCTCGAATTTCGTTTCGACCCGGCCACCGTAGGCGAGTACGAAGGCAAGAGCCAGCTCTATGGAAACTCCGGGGTTTTCCTTATGTCCGCCTATGAAATTCAGGTCGTCAATAGCTTTCAAAACGACACCTTTGCTGATGGGTTTTGTGGAGCGGTTTACGGACAGCACCCTCCCCTAGTTAATGCCAGCCGAGCACCCGGTAACTGGCAGTCCTATGATATCCTCTATAAAGCACCCGTTTTCCAAAAGAACGGCTCTTTGGCTGAGCCCATGCGATTAACCGTGCACCACAACGGCCACCTCATTCATAACGATGCCTGGATCTACGGCGAAGTGGGCGGCCCTTACAAGGAACATGGTAAACGTCCCCTTATGATTCAGGATCATAAAGGAACCGGCGTATCTTTCCGCAACCTTTGGATCGTGCCTGATATCAGCTACGAAGATGAGCTTTATTCCTTCATAAGGCTCTTTTCATCAAGCTTAAATTAAGCCAACACCTCTTCTCCATTCCCTTTTCACTCTTCCATCAGTGACTTGAACATTGCACCCTTTTGGGGCATTCGTATGGTAGTTCGTTTCCTATTCCTTTTATTCGAATAAACTACCTATGAGCACTATTGCCTACACCCTAACCGACGAGGCCCCCGCCCTCGCCACTCGTTCCCTGCTCCCCATCCTCGAGGTATTCACCTCCTCCGCAGGCATCACTTACGAACTCAAAGACATTTCATTAGCCAGCCGTATTCTTGCTCATTTCCCTGAGCATCTAAGCCACGAGCAGAAGGTACCTGATGCCCTCGCTGAATTGGGTGAACTCGCCAAACAACCTGAGGCCAACATTGTTAAACTGCCCAACATCAGTGCCTCCGTACCGCAATTGGTGGATGCGGTCAAAGAATTACAAGCCAAGGGCTATCCTGTGCCCGACTTCCCAAGTGACCCCCAAACCGAAGAGGAAAAACAAATCCGTGCCACCTATGCCAAAGTGCTTGGCTCTGCGGTCAACCCTGTGCTCCGCGAAGGAAATTCCGATCGCCGGGTAGCCAAGCCGGTCAAGGAATACGCCCAGAAAAACCCCCACTCTATGGGTGCCTGGTCAGCCCGTTCCAAATCCCATGTCGCTCACATGGCAGATGGTGATTTTTACGGCAGTGAAAAATCCCTCCTCCTTTCCCAACCCACCACCGTATCGATTGAACTGCTAAGTAATGATGGGCAGACCACCGTGCTTAAAGAAGGACTCGCGCTGGAGGAAGGGGAAGTGATCGATGCATCGGTAATGAGCCAAAATGCCCTCCGCCATTTTCTCTCCGAACAGCTCGATGCTGCGGTCTCTGAAGGTGTGCTTTTTTCTCTGCACATGAAAGCGACGATGATGAAGGTCTCCGACCCCATCATTTTTGGCCATTGTGTAAATGCTTACCTGGGTGAACTTTTGTCCAAACATGGTGAAACCCTCAAATCTGCCGGCTTCAATTCCAATAATGGATTAAGTTCTTTTTACTCGGCTCTCGATCGCCTTTCTGCCGATCAAAAATCTGCCATCGAAGCCGACCTCGGGGAAATTGTGGCCAATCGCCCACCGCTCGCCATGGTTAATTCGGACAAAGGCATCACCAACCTTCATGTGCCCAGCGATGTAATCATCGATGCTTCCATGCCCGCGATGATCCGCACCTCCGGTCAAATGTGGGGACCGGATGGACAACCCCAGGACACCAAGGCCGTCATCCCCGACCGCAACTATGCCGGAGTCTACCAGGCAACCATCGATTTCTGTAAACAACATGGAGCCTTTGATGTGCCCACTATGGGTAGCGTCGCCAATGTCGGATTGATGGCAAAAAAGGCAGAGGAATATGGTTCCCATGACAAAACCTTTGAAATCTCTACCGCTGGTAGCGTCCGGGTAGTTGGGCCTACCGGCAGTGTACTGATCGAGCACAAAGTGGAAACTGGGGATATCTGGCGGATGTGCCAAACCAAGAAGGTATCGATTATCGACTGGGTAAAACTGGCGGTCAACCGGGCACGACTTAGTGAGACTCCAGTAGTCTTCTGGTTGGATAAGAACCGGCCACACGATGCCAATTTAATCCGCTATGTCGAAGCCAAGCTCACCACCCTCGACACCGAAGGTTTGGACATCCAAATCCTTGCTCCTATCGAGGCCACCCTCCATACCTGCCAGCGCTGCAAGGAGGGTCTCAATACCATTTCTGCTACTGGCAATGTACTGCGCGATTATTTGACTGACCTCTTCCCCATACTTGAGCTTGGAACCAGTGCCAAAATGCTCTCCATCGTACCCCTGCTGGCCGGGGGTGGCCTGTTTGAGACCGGGGCCGGTGGATCTGCCCCCAAACATGTTCAACAATTTGTGGAAGAAGCCCACTTGCGTTGGGATTCGCTCGGGGAATTTCTCGCCATCGCGGTATCACTCGAAGACCTTGCCAATAAAACGGGTAATGCCCAGGCTCAGGTCCTCGCTGATGGCCTTAATACTGCCATCGGTATATTTTTAGACGAAAATAAATCGCCCTCCCGTAAAGTCAAAGAACTGGACAACCGCGGGAGCCACTTTTACCTCGCCCTCTACTGGGCAGAAGCCCTCGCAAAACAGACTGCTGATGCAGAACTCCAGTCTAAGTTTTCTCCCATCGCTCAGAGCCTGCGGAAAAACGAAGATAAAATTGTTTCCGAGCTCAACGATAGCCAGGGTCATGCGGTAGACCTTGGAGGGTACTACTTACTGGACGAAGAGAAAGCAGTCGCCGCGATGCGCCCAAGCAAGACCCTTACTTCGATATTAAATCCTTAATCAGAGATCAGCCTAGCTCTCCTGCCTCTTTTCATCCTTCTCTCTTCACTCTTTTTTCGCTTCGTGCAGAGCGACAATAGAAAAGGTAAGGGCTTTAGCCTGCACTTGCGAAAATCCCGCTTTTTGGATTTCCCGGGAAAGACCGGCCCGATTGGGAAACTCCGATATGCTTGAGCCCAGGTAGAGGTAGGCATCGCGGTCACCCGTAAGCCAGCGGGCTACCCAGGGTAGCAAACCTTTCAAGTACAAATAGTAAAAGGGACGAAACCAGAGGTACGGCTGAGTAAATTCAAGCACGATCAACCGCCCACCCGGGCGGAGCACACGCAACATCTCCGACAAGCCTTTTTCGCGGTCTGCCAGGTTGCGCAAACCAAAGGAGATGGTGATTAGATCAAAACTCTGATCCTCAAAAGGGAGTTGGAGGCAGTCCCCATGAAGAAATTGGTTGTTTTCCGAAACAAGTTCATTCTTGTCTCTTTTTAAACGGGCCTGTTCGAGCATCGGTTCGCAAAAGTCCAATCCAGTCAACCGGACTTTTTCATCCAAACCTTTTCGCAAAGCAAAAAGAACATCCCCACTGCCCGTGGCCAGGTCCAGAATATTGGTGGACTGTTTTTGCCGTGCGAGGTCAACCAGGCATTTCCTCCAGTAAAAATCAATCCCTCCAGAGAGCCAGTGGTTGGCAAGGTCATAGCGTGGGGCCACGCTAGAAAAAGTCGCCTCAACCGCGACTGGGTCTGGCCGGCTCACTCGATATCGGAGGAACTGGAAAAACTCTCCACAACCCAGCGAGAAAGTTCTTTATCGGGATCTTCAATCACTTTTTTATCAATGACAAACGAATGACTGCCAGTCCGTTGGGATATAATCTTCAACCCATGTTCGAAATCCTTAAATTTCTTTTCACAGAGAGCAAGGACGGAGCGGTTCTCAGCAGTTGCTTCTTTAACTACAGCGATCTTGGCCGGTTTGCGAAAGCGCAGTTCCAACCCATGCTCGCGCTTAAAAGCATCCACAAAGCGGTCCACATCCTCGAGCATATTTTCGTCGAGCAAGTCTTGATTATCCTCAAGCAGTTCCTTGAGGCAAGCCGACGGGTGCTTGACCGTATCCGCATCTACAGAAAACTTACGAATGGATGTGGAAGGGAGCTCAAATTTAAAATCACGGAAGATTCGTTCGAGGATCGTGACGAGCCCGCGGGCTCCCGTCTTTTCTTGGGCAGCCAGTTTCGCCACCTCAAGGATCGCAGGGTGAGCCATTTCAAACTTGATCCCATACCCGTCAAAATCTTTGCGGTATTGATCAAGCGCATTCCCTTCAGAGGAGAGCAGGATATTGGCAAGGTCTTCCTTGGTTAATTCGTCGCAGGCCACCCGCACGGGCAATCGGCCGACAAACTCTGGCTCAAATCCGTACTTAATAAAATCTTGAGTCTCTGCTTTGTTTAAAAAATTGATTCCGCTTTCGGAGAGTTGCTTTTCTTCTGAAGAACCAAACCCGATGCGGTTCAGATCGAGCCTCTTTCGCACACTCTCAGCCAGTTGATCAAAAGCACCACTCACAATAAAGAGTATATTTTTGGTGGAGATGGTGGCTTTGCGTGGCTTCCCTCCACGCTGCATTTCCATGAAGGCTTTCATTTGGCCCATCATATCCTGGGCTGAGTGTAGGTTAACCTCGGTTTCCTCCATCAATTTGAGCAAATTGATTTGCACACCCCTGCCGGAAACATCGCGCCCACCGCGCGAACCTTCGGCAGCAATTTTATCGATTTCATCGACATAAATAATTCCGTACTGGGCAAGCTCTACATTGCCGTCGGCCTGCTTAACCAAGTCGCGTACCAGATCATCCACATCATTGCCCACATAGCCGGTTTCAGAAAACTTGGTGGCATCGGCCTTGACGAAGGGCACCCCAATCAATTTGGCCACATTGCGCATTAGGTATGTCTTCCCTACACCGGTGGGTCCGAGGAGTAAAACATTGGGCTTCATGTACTCGGCAGACTGGGCACGGGAGTCTTGCATGCAGCGGCGGACATGGTTGTAGTGGTCACAAACTGCCACGGAAAGCACTCGTTTTGCCTGCTCCTGCTTAATCACAAAACGATCCAGGTAGTCCCTAACCTCCTTGGGCTTACGGTCAAAAGAACGAATTGCCTCCAATGGGTCTTCGGAATTGGACGACTTTGCTTTTTGCTCCTTACCTCCATCTTTCGTTTTTTCAGATTGGCCATCATCTTCGGCTTGGTTCATCGATTGCATAAATGGAGCAAATGCAACTTGAAGATTCTTGTTTTTGAGAAGATCCTTCAATTGTTTTTGAATCTCTTCGAGCGGGTTATCGTCTTCTTTTTTAGACATGTTGAAAAAAATAATAGTTTGACAGGTCGTTCTTGTGTCGGAATTTATGGAATACATTACCCTAACCACCTTCCCCAGGTCTTTCAAACCGTTTTCCCCACATGTCGAACAACCTGACCAAAAGACAAATCGTCCAATCCATTTATGAGGGCGGAAATTATAACCATAAGAATGTCACTGAAATTGTTCAGCAGACACTCGACCACATTTGTAAAGGATTAGTAAGCGGTCAGAATGTGGAGCTGAGAAATTTTGGCGTTTTCGAGGTTCAGGTGAGGAAATCTAGAGTCGGCCGGAATCCTAACCAGCCTGAGAAAGATGTGGTTATACCAAGACGGGCTGTGGTCAAATTCAAGGCGGGCAAGGAAATGAAGGCCGGGTTATCCAAGCTCGACCTCGACTCCGTCTAGCCCACCACACTCCCCTAGGGAGCTGGGTCTAACCGGATATCATCCTTTGAGCAAGTTAGATACTCTACCTGGATTTCGGGAATTCCCGCCCGATGTCTGTGCCCAAAGAAACCATCTCTTTCGGGTATTCCGTACCGTGGCTCGTGCCTTTGATTTTCAGGAATATGATGTTCCCCTGCTCGAGCCTCTTGATCTGTACTTACAAAAATCAGGCCAGGAAATTGCCAATCAATTATTTCATTTTGAAGATAAAGGCGGCCGTAAAGTTGCCCTCCGGCCGGAACTTACTCCTACCCTTGCCCGAATGATTGCCGCCCGGGCTAACTCTCTCCCCAAACCGGTCAAATGGTTCAACATCGGTGAGCACTTTCGCTACGAGCGTCCGCAAAAGGGAAGAGGAAGATCCTTTTATCAGTTTAATGCAGACTTAGTTGGAGAACCTGGGATTGATGCTGATGCTGAATTAATCGCCTTACTTTGCTCAATTCTTGAGACCTTTGGCTTAAATCATCAGGATGTGACCATTCGCTTGAGTGACCGAGTAACCTGGGTTTTATTGCTGGATCAACTAGGCATTTCTGAGGACGCCCGTTCGGCCACTCTAGATGCAATCGATAAAAGCGAGCGCCGCAAGCCTGAGCAAACGATCGAATCATTAAATCAGGCAAACCCCAACCGGGGAAAAGAAATCTTCAGCGAAATCCAAAATTATAAGTCCCTGAAAAATCTTGGCGAGATTGTGAAAAAATTGGACGCATGTGGAGAAGAAGGAAAAAAGAGAGCTTCGGACTGGCAAGGTCTGATCGACCGCTTGGAAGCCCACGGTTGTGGTGAAACCGTGAATGTGGATTTATCGATCGTTCGAGGCTTGGCTTACTACACTGGTTTTGTCTATGAAGCCTTTGAAACCACCGGACAGGGTCGTGCGCTTGCGGGCGGAGGAAGGTACGATGATTTGATCCAAAAACTCTCAGGAAACTGCGATCTTCCTGCTGCTGGTTTTGCGATTGGCGACATGACTCTAAGTGATTGCCTAGAATCCAAAAATCTTTTGCCCCGATATATCGTCGCTCCTGATCTTTTCCTTATTTTTGGGGAAAGCGAGAGGGATGTAGGGCTTCGTCTTTCATCTCATCTTAGAAAAGCAGGCTTTTCGACTACTTATTCCTTAAAGTCATCCGGTTTTGGTAAACAATTCAAGGATGCAGGAAAGTCAGGAGCCCGCTATGCCATTATTCTTGGAGAAGAAGAAGTGAAAGAAAGTTCGGTTAAGGTAAAGGATTTAAAAAGCGGTTTTGAGAATACCTGTAAAATCCAAACGCTAGTCCAAAAATTAGAATACTGGGACAGCGAAGGAGGAATCGTCGAAGAAGAATGAGTAAGGATACCCCGGATTATCATCGGGAACTTGAAAAGAAGCGTAACCAACGCCTCAAGAAAATGAACCGTAGGGAATGGTTGAAATACTCATTTCTTGGAGGAACGGGTCTGCTCGCATCGGTAGGATATCTTTCTTTTGAATCACAGTGGTTAGAAATCCAAGAGAAAGAAATCCTGCTAAAACGTTTGCGTCCCCAGACCCACCTTCGTTTGCTTCATCTCTCCGATCTTCATCTATCCAAAGTCGTATCGCTTGAGTATTTGGAAAAAGCCCTTCTCGTTGGGCTGTCACAATCTCCCGATGCCTGCTTCATCACCGGTGATTTTATTACCGATCAACCGCAAACTGAAGAACTTCGAAAATACGCAAAAATATTAGGTTCATTCGCTGAACAAGTTCCCACTTTCGCATGCCTTGGAAACCATGATGGAGGAAAATGGGCTCGTGAAAATGGCGGTTTCTCCTCCAATCAAAAAATTAAGAACCTCTTGAATTCAGCTAAAGTTAGAGTGCTTGAAAATGAAAGAATGCCCCTATTCATCAAAGGCCAAAAAATAGAACTGGTTGGAGTCGGAGATCTTTGGTCAGAGAATTGTCGTCCTCAAAATTGTCTGGAAAAACTGTCCTCTTCCCAAGAAAAAAAGAACTTCCCAATCTTTCTTCTTAATCACAACCCGGATGCAAAGGAGGTGTTGGGAAATTATAAATGGGATATGATGCTCAGTGGTCATACTCATGGTGGACAATTTATAATTCCATTCGAAAACTATGCTCCCTTCGCACCTGTCAAAGATAGAAAACAGGCAAGTGGCACCTTCAACTGGAAAGGAAGAATTATTCACATTACCCGTGGGATTGGCAACTTGTATGGTATTCGACTCAACTGCAGACCGGAAATAAGCCTGCTCAAAGTGAGTGGGATATCCTAAAAATTTCTTCTTCTATTCCAACGCCATGGCATGGGCCTTTTTGGACGATTTAAATCCGGAATTCTTTCCAGACCCTAACACGAGTGATCCGACTGGTCTGCTTGCCCTAAGTGCTGATCTTGGGGCAGAACGTTTGATTGCAGCTTACCTTCGAGGAATTTTTCCCTGGATGAAGATGGACCAACCTCCCAACCTTTGGTGTTGGTACTCTCCTGACCCAAGGATGGTTCTTTATCCCGAAGAATTTAAAGTTTCGAGAAGCCTAAAGCAGGCTCTTAAGAACGAATTATTTTCCATTCGGATTGATCAGAACTTTGCCCAAGTCATGAGAAACTGTGCTTCCATCAGCCGATCCAATCAACCAACTAGCTGGATTGAACCCGATATGGAAAAAGAATATTTCGAGCTTCACCAAAGGGGAATCGCCCATTCCATTGAGGCATTTCAAGGAGATAACCTGGTGGGTGGGCTCTATGGAATTGCATTAGGAAAAATTTTCTTTGGGGAATCGATGTTTCATAAAGTTTCTGAAGCATCTAAAGTCTGCATGGCTAAGTTGATCGAGATTGCTCGCACGGAGGGTTTACACTTCATTGACTGCCAAGTTCCTAATTCATTTTTGTATACTTTGGGTGCACGAGCTATACCCAGAAAGCGTTTTCTATTAGAACTTAAAGGAGCCCTTCAAAATGACAATTCTGTAGTGGATTGGTCTTCTTGGAAGCAAAACATCGGCTGACTTTGCCTTGCTCCCTTGTTTAGTTAATGAAATTATATCCCCTTTTCATGAACACTGATAACCCAGAACATGCCCACCTTACCGAACTCGGAAAAGGAGGCACCCAACCCAAACGCAGCCTGGAAACATTCCCCAACCGCAACCCGGAACGCGATTATCTCGTGGAACTGCAAACCAGCGAATTCAGCTGCCTGTGTCCGAAAACCGGCCAACCTGATTTTGCCACGATTTTAATTCGATATACTCCAGACCAAAAAATTGTCGAATCCAAGTCGCTTAAGCTCTACCTCTGGACATACCGGGATGAAGGAGTTTTTCATGAACACTTTGCCAATTTATTACTGACGGATCTGGTCGAGGCACTCGATCCAAAATGGTGCCGAGTGGAAGTCGATTTTAATGCTAGGGGTGGTATTGGAATTGTCGTTACTGCCGAGCATGGTTCCCCACCTGATATTGCCCTAACATGAACGAACAAAAAATCATCGAAGTTGGAAGCATCCAAGTTTCCAATGCCCTCCCCTTCACTCTATTTGGAGGAATGAATGTTTTGGAGTCCCGAGAAATGGCTTTGGAAATCGCCTCAGCCTATCATGAGATTACCCAAAAGCTTGGCATTCCCTATGTATTTAAGGCATCTTTTGATAAAGCCAACCGGTCTTCGGTATCCTCTTTTCGTGGTCCAGGGCTCGAAAAAGGCTGCGAAATTTTGGCCGAAATCAAAGAAACTTTCTCCATACCTGTAATCTCTGATATTCATGAACCTTATCAGGCTAAGCCAGCTGCAGAAGTAATCGATGTGCTGCAACTGCCAGCCTTTCTTTGCCGCCAGACCGACCTGGTCGTCGCTTTGGCTGAAACGGGGAAGCCAGTCAATGTGAAAAAAGCCCAGTTTTTAGCTGCTCATGAGATGGGGCATATTATTCAAAAGTTTTCAGAAGTGGGCAATGAAAAGGTCCTGCTCTGTGAGCGGGGTACCTCATTCGGTTATAATAATCTGGTAGTAGACCCTTTGAATTTTGGTATTATGAAAAAAACAGGATGCCCCGTTGTTTTTGATGTCACCCATTCTTTACAAATTCCGGGGGGCAGAAGGGATTCTGCCGGAGGGCGTAGGCGGTCTGTATTTGAGCTGATGCTCGCTGGTATGAGCCAGTCGATTGGCGGACTATTTTTAGAGTCTCATCCATCGCCATCGGAAGCCAAATGTGATGGCCCTTGTGCCCTACCCCTTCAACAATTAGAGGAATTTCTTACTCAGGCAAAAGCGATAGATGATTTGGTCAAAGGACTGCCTGCCATTCACATCGACTAGGTTGTATGTGACTGGAGTACAACCTTTCATCCTATGAGCGAAGGGCAAGACCCATGGCCCCAGTTACAGGCTTGGTTTCCTGATATAAATCAAGAGAGTTGGGATAAATTAAAGCAATATACCACCTTACTTCGGGAGTGGAATGAGAAGATAAATTTGGTATCTCGCAAGGATATGGACAGGTTGGAAACCAAACACCTAGCCCATTGCCTGACCCTGACTAAGTTCCTCCGCCTAATGCCTAAATCCCGTTTGCTTGATGTTGGGACCGGAGGTGGTTTACCTGGGATCCCCATGGCCATCTGTTACCCTCAGGCAAAATTCACCCTGATGGACTCAATTGCCAAAAAAATGATGGTGGTTGAAAACATAGTCAACCGATTGGAACTTTCCAATGTGGAAGTCCGAAGAGGAAGAGCCGAAGAATTACCCAAGAAAAAGGTGTATGATTTTGTGTTGGGACGGGCGGTGACCTCCCTACCTGTATTCTTTGGATGGGTACGGGATAAGGTAGCCAAAGGAGCGAGAAACTCGCCGGCCAATGGCATCCTTTACCTGAAAGGGGGAGATTACACCGAAGATCTTAGGTCTTCAGGGCTAACCCCGGCAAAAATTTGGAACTTGGACGAACTTCTTCCAGATGCGGAACTAGGCGAAAAATACCTGATCCATTTTAAACTCTGAGACTAAGGCTTCCAAACCTTGAACAATGCTTCGGCCATGTGGGAAGGAGTTTCTGCTACCGAAATACCCGCATCAAGCAAAGCTTCCACTTTGGCTTCCGCAGTTCCTTTTCCACCGGAAACAATCGCTCCGGCATGGCCCATACGACGGCCTGGGGGAGCCGTACGACCAGCGATGAAAGCAGCACAAGGTTTATCCACATTTTCCTTAATAAAGGTAGCGGCCTCTTCTTCTGCAGTTCCTCCAATTTCACCAATCAAAATGATGGCCTCGGTGTCAGGATCCTCATTGAATAATTTGACCGCATCCAAATGACTGGTGCCATTGATTGGATCGCCCCCTATTCCAATACAGGTGGATTGACCATGACCGGCAGATGTAATCTGCCAAACCGCTTCGTAAGTGAGAGTACCGGATCGGGAAACAATCCCGACTTTCCCAGGCTTATGGATGTATCCAGGCATGATACCAATCTTACACTCACCCGGAGTGATAATCCCTGGACAATTGGGCCCGATTAGGCGGGTATTGGAATTGACCAGGCGGGCTTTGACCTCGGCCATATCTTTAACTGGAATCCCCTCGGTGATCGCAATGACTAATGGAATTTCTGCGTCGATGGCTTCAAGAATGGAATCTGCAGCAAAGGGAGGAGGCACATAAATGGCCGCCACATTGGCACCTTCCTTGTCCACCGCCTCCTGAACGGTATCAAAAACAGGAACGGCATCCTGAAACTTTTGGCCACCCTTTCCAGGAGTGACACCAGCCACCACATTGGTGCCATATTCAATGCATTGAGAAGTGTGAAAGCTCCCAGCACTTCCAGTTATTCCTTGAACCACCAGTCGGGTGTCTTTGTTTACGAGTACGCTCATTGTATAAAAATATGATTAGAGTTAAATTACGATTGGGCAGCCAGCTTAACCACTTTTTCGGCAGCTTCCGCCAGGGAGTCGGCGGGCTCAAGGGCCAAACCACTATCGGCAAGTATTTTCTTTCCTTGCTCTACATTGGTACCTTCTAATCGTACAACCAGAGGAACTTTCATGTCTAACTTGCGAGCTGCATTAACAATCCCCGTAGCGATCACATCACACTTCATGATCCCTCCAAAAATGTTTACCAGGATTGCTTTCACGGCATCATCGGAAACTAGTATACGAAAGGCATTTTCCACTTGTTCCTCATTGGCGCCCCCACCCACATCAAGAAAATTGGCTGGGGATCCACCATAGTGCTTGATAATGTCCATGGTGGCCATCGCCAATCCTGCCCCATTAACCATACAGGCAACATTACCGTCCAGTGCGATATAATTTAGATCGAACTTAGAGGCTTCCACCTCTTTAGGGTCTTCCTCGCTAAGATCGCGCAATTGGACAACATCAGGATGTCTGTACAATGCATTGGAATCGAAGTTCACTTTGGCATCTAGGGCTAGAACATCTCCGGTTGGAGTGAGCACCAGAGGATTCACTTCCACCTGTGAACAATCTTTCGACCAGAAGAAGTCGTATAATTTGCTAACCAGTTGAACACATTGCTTAAATGAAGCCCCACTCAATCCTAAGGAAAATGCGATTTGCCTAGCTTGATAGGGACGGATGCCCAAAGCGGGATCGATTAAAACCTTAGTAATTTTTTCGGGAGTGTTTTCAGCAACCTCTTCGATATCCACTCCTCCCTCCGTAGAGGCAATAATCACAGGCTTGGAAGTGGCCCGGTCCATAAGAATGGCCAGGTAAAATTCTTTATCAATATCGGATGCTTCGGTAAAGTAGATCGTGCCTACCTCCTTACCTTCATCTCCTGTTTGCTTGGTAACCAATACATTTCCAAGCATAGACTCGGCTTTTTCTCTGGCATCCGCAGGAGATGAAACCACATGAACCCCTCCTTTGAATCCGTTGGTAAAGGTGCCCTTCCCCCGGCCTCCGGCATGTATCTGTGCTTTCACAACAACCGATTGGTCACTTGAGAAAGTGGAGAGAGCTTGATCAAATTGATCCACAGACTGAGCGATCGTGCCTTTGGGCACCGAAACGCCGGCGTCTGCGAATAGTTGTTTTGCCTGATATTCGTGTACGTTCATTGAGAAAGCAATAGATTGTCAGGCTTGTCCTTTCGTTCAAGCCTTTTCCCTTGGTAAAAAAAGTTTACCTTCTCGTTGTTCATTTCACGCTTGATTGATTGTTCCTTTGAAACGAAAAAAAAACCATGTCATTCCGTTCCATCTTTTTTATTCTTATTCCTCTAACTGTATCGGCCAACTGGCCCCAATACCATGGTCCCAATTGGGATAAATCCACCGAGGGCTTCCGCCTTTTCGATAGTTCGGGTCTGTCTCATGCCAAAGTAAAATGGAAAATACAAACCCCCCTTGGCTTCAGTTCAGTATCAACCGACAAGTCCTTGGCATTTACTTTGATAGCAAAAGAAGACGAGGACGGCCTACTGCGAGAGGTATGTATTGCTCTAGATCAATTAAACGGAAATCAGCTATGGCAAAAATGGCTCGGAATGGCCAACTATGGGCATTCGGGTGGGAATGCAGGAACAGCCAGTAATAAAGGAGGGGATGGCCCACGCTCCACCCCATCGGTGATTGGTGGCAGGGTGTATGTATACGATTCGAGTATGAACCTGTACTGCCTTTCTGCCCTTTCTGGTAAGCAAATCTGGAAAATCGATGTCCTCAAGCAGTTTGATGGTGAAAATATTATGTGGAAGAGTGCGTCTTCTCCCCTCTTAGTCAATGATCTGGTTATTGTTTATGGGGGCGGGGCAGACTCAAGCATGCTCGGATTGGACCAAGTTACCGGCAAAGTAATATGGAAACAAGGAACCGAAACCCCAACTCATGCGACTCCCGCATTTGCAACCATTCACGGGGTGGAGCAGGTCATTTTTCTTTGTCGGTCAGGGTTGGTTTCTTTGAGGATTTCGGATGGTAAAGAACTTTGGAGGCAGGCTTTCCCATTTAAAGTATCGAGTGCAGCATCTCCGGTGGTTGCTGGGAACCATATTTTTTGTTCCGCAGGTTATGGTGTGGGTGCTGGCTTGTACGAAATCTCCAAGACTGGAAATGTTTTCTCTTCCCGTGAAGTATGGAGGAAGAGAAATGAATTGGTCAATCATTGGAGCACTCCATTGCACTACAAGGGGAAACTCTATGGAATTTTCGGATTCAAGGAATATGGAAAAGCTCCCCTTCAATGCGTGGATCTTCTTACCGGGGAAATTTGCTGGACCAAGGATGGCTTCGGCCCAGGCAACTTAATCCGATCGGATAATACCCTCCTCATTTTATCGGATGATGGCTACCTAGTTGTGGCGGATGCCACTTCCGAAAAATACAATGAACGACTCAGAAGAAAAGTTCTTCAGGGGAAATGCTGGAGCACACCGACCATGAGCAACCAATTACTTTTTCTTCGTAGCACGGAGGAAATGGTTGCATTATCCCCTTAAAAACTGGTTTTCAAAAATCGAAAAATTTAAGGCATCCGATCGATGAATGGATCCCTCAGAAAAATTTTAAGAAACTGGGGGGTCGTAGCACAGCTTGATCGCCTACTAAATTCAAGACAAAGGGGTCGCTGGTTCGAATCCAGTCAACCCGAAATCCAGCTTTATTAGCCAACCCTAAGAAGATTTGGACAGGAAGGGTTCCCTTCATCGATCATTTTGAACTTGGAGAAACTTGGGGAACCTCTTTCTTGCGGCAAAGCAGGCAATCAAGCCGCCAAGCATGGGAAATACATAATGGGGTTCTGGAGTTGGGGGGCTTTTAAAACCGCCGATTGCACCGGTCCCATCGGCCGAGAGCCAACTGGAATAACTCTGGCTTACTGGCATGTAATAGGAGCCATTCCAGCCACTAACTGGATCGGTCATAGTACCCCCAATGTTGGTAAGTCCAGAATCAGGTGCGGAAGAAATACTAAGTCCAATGTCCTGAAGCAAGGCAACATCCAGATCACTCACTCCTCGTCGAACTCCAGTTGCTTGGTCGTGAATAAATGAAAAGAGAGGGTGGCAATCGCATTGAACATCCGATTGGTTCATTTGATTGATTCTTACAATATCAGCATTAAACATAGGTACTTTGTTGTTTCCATATTCTGCCATCGCATTGGAACCATTCCACAACCGCCAGCTAGAATTATCCGAATTAGGATCATCCTCCAAATTCGCCTGAGTAGCAGAAAGCCAACTTGCGTCTTGTAAACCCAATTGTCTACCGATTAGAGCAACTGCAGAGGTATAAAAATCAGTATATCCGGAGGGGACATCATTGTGGGTGGTGAGGTTGCTGTCAAAATACCAGTTACTGTCCGATTCGTGCCTGGTCCAGGCAATCAACGGGCCACCTGCTGCCTCAAAACGGGAGGAGGTATTTTTGGTGCTATCGATCATATTCCACCAGGTCGTCCCGGCAACCGCCTCAGTATTGATACCAGTAGCTTTATAATTATTATTAAAACTCCATAGTCTTTGCCCTTCAATATTTAGGGTACCATTGAGGTCACTATTTTCATAGGCTGCCATGGGGAAAAGAACCACAGTATCTGATCCACCTAAAACCGCACTTCCTCCTGCCACACTCGTACCGTAAGCTAAATCAACGGATGTACCATTAGATTTGTGGATCCTCATGTAGGCGGTTTTCCCTGCCTCGGGAACAAGGGAGGTGAAGGATTCATTGACCAGACGGCTCTCCCAGGCAAATGCAGCCTGTTCCAGAATGTATTTTTGTAAATCCCCATACCAGCCAATGTTGTCGTAACGGTAGTCAAATACGATATCGATTGCACCGCGAACGGG
>Ga0181587_10000420_pt1 | contig 34945 bp, 28 predicted proteins | sample 071ome_27_FD_132463 | JGI IMG/M metagenome (GOLD analysis project Ga0181587, IMG submission 132463) | Coastal salt marsh microbial communities from the Groves Creek Marsh, Skidaway Island, Georgia - 071409AT metaG (megahit assembly) | ecosystem: Environmental > Aquatic > Marine > Intertidal... | reverse complement strand
CTGGCGATCGTGCCGCCGGAGGCCCCTCCTTTCAGTACCTTGACCCGCATTTTCACCTGCTGGCAATACTCGCCCAGCCGCTGCTTGGCAAGCTGTTGCAGAAAATAGGTGCCCAGGTCCGAGGGGATCGAATCAAATCCGCAGCAATGGACAATACGGGCGCCAGTCTGACGGGCTGTTGCCTGGTAGCGATCTATCATTCGCCTGATCCATTGAGGTTCTCCAGTCAGATCGCAGTAGTCGGTGCCGGTTTCGGCGCACACCTTTACCAGGGTTTCGCCGTAAAGTGCGTAAGGTCCGACGGTGCTGAGCACGACTCGCGCCTTATTGCACATATCCCGCAGCGCATCTTCATCTTCGGCATCGGCGACCAGATAGCGAATGGCCTCGTGGGGTTTTCCAAGGCTCAGCCTGACCTGATTCAGTTTTGATTCGCTGCGGCCAGCCATAGCCCAACTGGAATCAGGAAAATTAATTTCCGCCGCCAGGTATTGACACAGAATCTTGCCGACAAAACTGGTGGCGCCATAAACGACGATTTCAAATTCGCGATTGCTCACAGTTTCACCAGCTATCTTTTCCTTTACGCGCCTGCTGCGGGGGATCTAAAAAATAACTCTGCCACGGTCCTCTTCAACCAGCAGCCGGTCAAGTGAGATTCGAGGCTTAGTTGACTGACCTGTCCTGGCCTTCCCAGTAGGGCGCTCGTAGTTCCCGCTTTAAAACCTTGCCCGGCCCGGACTTGGGAAGCGGTTCCTCGCGCAAATCAATGCCCTTTGGCACCTTGTAACCGGCAATCTTTTCCCTGCAAAAATCCACCAATTGCCCGGTATCCAGGGTTTCATGTCCTTCTCTTGGTACCACGATTGCCCACACCGCTTCGCCCCATCTTTCATCAGGCACACCGAAAACAGCGGCTTCCAGTACTCCCGGATGCTGGTACAGGGCTTCTTCAACTTCCGTCGAGTAAACATTTTCGCCACCGGTAACGATCATGTCTTTGCTGCGATCCACCAGAAATAAATAGCCGTCTTCATCGAAGTAGCCCAGGTCGCCGGTCCAGTAGGCACCATCTTTCAGTGCGGCCGCGGTCTGCTCCGGCTTGTTCCAGTAACCCCGCATGACATTCGGGCCGCGAACTACTACTTCGCCGATCTCTCCCGCGGTCAGTTCCACACCCTCCGGATTCAATATTCGGACCTCGTTTCCTATCACCGGGCGTCCGCATGAGCGAGCTAGCGGCGAATCAATAATCAACTGTTCATCCGGCAGGCAGGTGCACAGCGGGGAGAGTTCGGTGGCGCCGTACACCTCGCTAAGCCGCGCCGAAGGGAAGGCCGAATGAGTGCGACGCAGCACCTCAGTTGCAATTGGAGAGCCCCCATGGCCTATCAATCGAAGGCTGTCTACTTTACGTGGTCGCACGTGCTGTTCTTCAGCGATTGCTGCCAGCATGGTGGGCACACCCAGGGTAATGGTCACCTCGTGTCGTTCAATCTCATCCAGCGCGGCTCGAGGGTCGAAAGCTGCCAGCGGAACCTGACAACCCAGAGTCCAGATACTCGGTAATATTGCGATTGATCCGGCAGCATGGAACATTGGCGCCATCACCAGCATGACATCGTTCTCGTAATGGGGCGTGCATATGAGGTAGTGAAGGCTATTGGCGATCAGGTTGCGATGGGTAAGCATCACACCTTTGGATGCCCCGGTAGTACCGCCTGTATAAAAAAGACCGGCAAGATCGTCTTCAGTAACGTGCTGCCCCAGGGTAGCGGGATCCGCATTAGAAAGCAGGGCCTCGTAGTCATCGGGGATCATGACTACCCGTTCCACAATCTCCGCCAGCGCTCCCGGATCGCGATCGCAGATCAGTACCCGGGAACCCGAATCTCGCAGTGCGTACTCCAATTCCGGCATCGCGTGCCGGGTATTGAGTGGCACAACCACGAAACCGGCTGCAGGGACTCCAACGTAGGTTTCGATATATTGATGACTGTTTGCCGCGAGAATGGCTACCCTATCACCTTTGGTCAGACCCATGTCGGCGATGGCGTTAGCTAGTCGCCTACAGCGATCCTGGAGCTCAAGGAAGCTGAAAGACCGACCCTGGTCAATGACCGCCGTCTTGTTTGCGGCATTTCTGATTGCGGTGGCTAACGGATCGGCAAAAGTATGCATCAAGCGCCCCTTTTTTATTGTAATAGTTAATCCAGAGTAATCGGGAATGAGCCGTATGTGAAGTTTATAATTGGATTTCCAATGGCTATACTCAAGCGACTTTCGGTCAATACAGGAATTCTAATGTGAACAGCACGTATATCAGAGCTATTTGCTTTCTGGGCGTGGCAACTTTACTCCAGAGTTGTGAACCGTCAGATTCAAACTCGCTCTCTGCCCAGTCAGCCAACCAGTCAACGCTGTTTTTCGGCGCCCGTTTACTGATTGGTGATGGCAGTGTCATCGAGGATGGTGCGCTGCTGACAGAGGGCTCCACCATCACCGCGGTAGGCGCCGCGCTTGACCTTGAGGCACCTGCAGGCGTCAATCGGGTAGATCTGCGAGGCAGGACTGTTATGCCCACCATGATTGATGCCCACGCACATCTGGGCTACGAGGGCTACACAAGTTGGGGTGCCGAACATTATTCTCGCGAGACACTCATAGATCACCTGAATCGTTACGCCTACTACGGCTTTTCCGCGGTTTTTTCCGCTGGCAGTGATCCAGACGACCTGTCCTTGCGGCTTCAGGCCGAGCAGCGCAGTGGCGATGTCGGCGGCGCGCAGTTTCTTTTCGCGGCGGGCATGGGTCCACCGGGACAGGGTCCCAATGATCGGTTTCTTACCCATGCATTATCGATCCAGGAAAGTACCGGCATGACGGTTCTTCGTGGATTGGAGAGTCCGGACCAGGCTCGCGCCATGGCACGTGAGGTGGCAGCCAAGGGTATTCCGTTTATCAAGATCTGGGTTGACGATCGCGGCGGAAGCCAGGACAAGCTGACGTCCGAGCTCTATCGCCCTCTCATTGACGAGGCCCGGCAGCAAGGTCTCAAGGTGTTCGTGCATCAGCAATTTGCCTCCGACATGCCGGGTCTGTTGGCCGCCGGTGTTGACGGATTCCTGCACGGCCGCCTCGGTCCCGAACTGGACCGCGAGTTGGCGGATCAGATCGCGGCTGCTGGTGCTTTCCTGGTGCCTAATCTGGGGCTGGGAGAATTGCGTCAGGAGAGGGTTGCCAGTGACGCATTCATGCAGGAAATAGTACCCCAGAGAGTAGTGAACCGGCTCGGTGAGGCGTTCGACCAGCGTCCTCCGTCTTCAGCAGGCAGCGATCAGGAGCAGGCCTTGCAGGAATCCATGGCGCACCTGTTGGCAGCCGGGGTGGATATAGTGCTGGGGACCGATGCCGGGGCCGTCCCGGATCATTTTTTCGGTTACACGGGGCATCGGGAGCTGGAGATTTTTGTCAGGCTCGGTATGACACCCATGCAGGCAATTATGGCAGCTACCAGCAGACCTGCCCAGCGACTGGGCCTGGATGAACTGGGTACCCTGGCACCGGGCAAGCGAGCCGACTTTATCGTACTGGCCGAGAACCCACTCATGGATATCCGCAACACCCGTTCAATAGCCAGTGTGTACCAGGCAGGCAGACGGGTGGATCGGGACGCCCTGCGCGACAACTGGCTCGCTGCCGCGGCACGGTAATATGGAGTCTTTGGGCTACCGCATAAGCGCCGTTAACGATGCGCTGACCTCGGAAAACCGCATTCACAGTGACGACATTGCCAGAAAATACGGTTTTAGCGGCGCTCTGGTTAGCGGGGTCAGTGTATTTGGTTATCTCACCCGTCCCCTGGTTGCTGCGATAGGTCAGAGCTGGTTCCGCGGCACGGTGGCGGACGTCAGGTTTCTCAAACCTGCCTACGAAGGCGATTTGCTCGACATCCGTTTGCAGCCATTGCAGGCTGGTCAATCTGATCATTGTCAGGTGGTCGTAAGAAACCCCGGCGGATCACTGTTGGCGCAACTGGACTCACACCGACCGGAAATCATGGAGCCCACAGATCCCATGATTGACCTGCCTCCGGCCAATTGCGCGCCAGCCAGGCCCGAAATAAGCTGGGATCTGGTCGAGCCAGGGGTCGCGGCGCCACGCTACGAATTTGTGGTCGATGCGGACCTTCAGCAAAAGGCGCTCGATCTGATGCGCGATGACCTGGAGCTATATGCTCAGGACGAGAATCCGCCCGTTCATCCCTACCTGTTGCTCAAAGAATGTAATCAGGCACTGATGCGAATGTTCATTCTGCCGGCGTGGATTCACGCTGGCAGCCGCCTGGTGCTGCGAGAACCGCTGACAGTGGGTGAAATCTGTGAAGTGATTACTGTGCCAATCGAAAAATGGCTGCGCAAGGGACATCAGTTTATCCGCTTGTACATCGCTTTTCGCGGCAGCCATGGGATCGCCCTGGAGGTATACCACACCGCGATTTTTAAGATAGCGGGCAATTGATTTAGCTTGAAAAATTCGGCTTACCGGCGTAACTTTGCTGGGTTATGCTGTCAAAACCTCTATGAGAAATACAAGTAGAATCACCAGTTGGAGGATTCAATGAAAAAGCAAGCACTTGCAGCTTTAAGCCTGGCCTGCGGCGGAATGCTGTCAGCCTCTGCTCTGCTGGCCCAGGATGCCGGGGTGCCCCGCACAGAGTATGGCCACCCTGATTTTCAAGGGACTTACACATTTCGAACCATCACGCCACTCAATCGTCCGCCGGAACTGGCTGACAAGGCAACCCTGACGCCCGAAGAGGCCGCAGAATGGGAAGCGTTTGAGAACCGCCGACAGAACCGCGATCTGATCATCGATTCGGTCGGAGGTGCAGGTTATCCACCTGGCGTAATTTCCTACAATGAATTCTGGTACGAAAGGGGCGATGAAACGATTGAGTCGCGTCGTACTTCGCTGATATACGATCCTCCCAATGGTCGCGTGCCGCCAACTAATGCGGTGGGCAACGAGCGTCGCGCCGAATATCAGCAGATGGTATTCGAAAGTGCGGGCCCTGAAGGACGCACCACGGTCGACCGTTGCATTACTGGATTTGTCGGCGGACCTCCCATGATCCCCGGCTCGTACAACAACAACATGCAGATCGTGCAGACCAGGGATCATGTCATGATCCTGAACGAAATGGTCCATACGGCGCGGATTATTCCGTTTGCCGACCAGCACAGCACCAACCAGCTGAAGTGGGAAGGTGACTCTATAGCCCGTTGGGAGGGCGATACGCTGGTTATCCACACCCAGAACTGGTATCACACCTACAACCTGCGCGGCATGTCCAAGCAGGCAATGGTAACCGAGAGAATCAACTGGATAGATGAGAACACCCTGGATTACGACTTCACGGTGGAGGATCCCTTGTCCTGGGATCAGACCTGGTCGGCTCGGGTCCCGATGCGGCGTTCAGCGGATCCGGTTTATGAATATGCGTGTCACGAAGGCAATCACGGCCTGCTGGGTATCCTTGCCGGCTGGCGTCGCTATGAGGTCATGGGCTTTAACGGTGACGGCTCGCCCAAGTCCGATTCTGGTGTAGTGCCGACCGAAGAGTAGGGTGCGGCCCGGCGTAACCAGAGCTGGCAGCTTTCCTGTGCCTTGCAAACAAAAACGGCAGCTTCGTAATGAGGCTGCCGTTTTTTATTCAGTCGGTTACAAAAGTCGGGTTACAGTTGGCGCAGAATTTCTGCAAAGCGCTCGTTGGCCGGGTAGCGACCTGCCGTCCATCCCAACCTGACGATAACCACATCCCTCGAAGGCACGATCATTATCCATTGCTGTCGATTGCCCTGAGCGGCAAAGGCGTCTTCCGGCAGATCCGGCCAGCGTAACCGGCTGTCTCCACTATTCAGCCACCACTGGTAGCCATAGGCTCGTTCATTTTCGGAGCCGTTTGGCGATGTGCTCGCCTCTATCCAGTCGCTGCTGATCAGGCGTCGGCCATTTATTACCCCGTCATCCAGCATCAACTGCCCCAGTCTGGCCCAGTCTCTGGCGGAGGCGTAAAAATAGGAGCTCCCCATGAACACGCCACTGGCGTCTACTTCAAAAATGGAGTTTTGAAATGCCATTGGCTCATGGATATTGGTCATGAAGTCACTGTAACTTGATTGCGGAGTCCCGCCGGCATTGTCGAAATAAACCTGCGACAATAAATTGGCAGTCCCGGAACTGTAGCTAAAGTAGCGGCCAGGTTGTTTGGCCAAAGGCATCTGCAGCATGTATGCGGAGGCGGATGGTTCGGTGAACAGCATTGCAGTCACGTTGTCCCCGGGCTCGTACTCTTCAGAAAAAGCCAGCCCGTCGGTCATGGTCAACAGGTCTGTGAGTTTAATCTGTGCCCGTTCGTCATCTGCCCAGTCACTGAATACCGGGTTGGCCGACAGATTCAGCTGATTACGGTAGATGAGATTGCCCAGCATTATCGATGTAAGGCTCTTGGCCATAGACCAGCCCAGCAGTGGAGTATCCTCGTTTGCTCCCTGATCATAGACCTCGGCAACGATGTTGCCACGATGGACGACCAGCAGAGCGCGGGTATTCAGGCCGATATCGTTGTCCTGGATACGCTGTTGTTCAAGCAAGTTCTGAATTGCCGCTTGCGGAGGGTATATCTGATCACCAGCAGGCCAGTGATTGCTGCTGGATGCGGATTCGCGAGCCACGGACTCAATCCGGACGTTGTATTCTTCATAATCGATGCTGCACCCGAGCGCCGGGGTATAGGAGGCCGTAGTTTCACTCAAACCAAACAGTGACGTGGTGACGACTCTGGCCGCGTCATCGTAATCGATTGTCAGATTGGCAAGAATTGGTGAATACTGCACCAGGTCGTCAAAAGCCTGCGCTTCATCGAAGCCTGATACGTAGCGCGCGCTGCAAAGCAGTTTCGCGCCGATTCCGGTGCCCACCCCGGGCGCGGCAGCCAGGTAGGCGGGTGGATAACCAGCCAGCGCGGCGAGCCCGACCAGTCCCGCCAGCAACACGCCGGTGGTAATTACAAGATTGCGGATAATTTTCATTACATTTTAAAAAATCGAGACCTATGACTGATTTAACTGAAGACATTATTGAATTGCAAACCAGGATTCACTTCCAGGAAGACACAATTCATAAACTGGACGAGGTAGTGATTCGTCAGGGCGCACAACTTGACCAGATACAGCGCAAACTCGCGGAACTCGAGGATCGCATTGAGCAATTAGGTTATGAGCGCGGCGCTGCCGGAGGTATGTCCCCATCCGACGAGAAACCTCCCCATTACTGAGAGTTACTGAGTGCTAGTAAGCTCGCAGTGATTATTACCCGCCCTTGCGGATATTCAGGAGGTGCCGCCGCTATAGAATTAGTCTGACGCTAAGCGCATGTCAACGCCTGACATAATGAGCCCCCGGCACCGGTCAGCGTTCCTATTCATAAGCGGTTTAATTCCCCGAGATTCACCAGTGGTTAGAAACGGATCCTAAGACTGAGTTTCTTCTAACCTACCGATTATTTCTGAGTGCGGCCAGCACCAGTCTGGCCATCTCAATATGGCCCTGAGCAGTGGGATGATAGCGAATGCCCGTCTCACCGGAGCCGGCACCGTTCACCCAGCGCTCTGCCAAAGGGGCACACGGTCCATGACCGGCCGCTTCGACATAGGCATCTGCAATCAGGATATTACGGGCAGACGCAACACCTACGAACACGTCCTCGAGACTTTGACCGAGGTCCGCCAGATAAGCAGTGTCTTCAGCGCTCAATTCAAGCTCACCACAATTAACTGCATCAACTGGAAACACTCTGGGATAGGTAACAAGTACAATTGTCGCCCGTGGGGCTTTGGCTTCGATTTCATCAAACATCGCACCCAGTTCTTCCGACAATTGACTCAACGCGGCATTGATCGTGCTCTGATCAAGGTTGGCGGTACAGTGTTCATCGGCTGCCGTTCCGCTGCAGGCAAAAGTCGAAGAAGTGTAGTTGATGTCGTTTCCGCCGATCGTGACAGTCACTAGCGCCGTATCAGGGCTGATAGCATTTATTTGCGGAGGGACGTCACGTTGCGGTGTGTCACGAATATTGTTAATTGTTGCGCCGCTACAGCTTACGTCGGTAAGACTCAACTGCAGCGATGTGGCCACCAGGTTCGAGTAATTTTGGTCCGAGCGTCCACAGGCCCCTAACTGCTCGGGGATCCCTGGCCCGGCCGCGAACGAGCTGCCCAGCGCGACATAACCGGCGCCTGGCACCAGCTCTCGTGGTGATTCCTGGCCGTTTACCGAAAAAGCGGCAAATAAACTGTAACAGAGCACACTTACTTTAATTTTCGCTAACATAAATTACTCCCTGTGTCGGTTAAAGAGGTAGCTCTCTCTGAAGCACCCTGTGCATTGAAGCTGGCATTGTATTTATCTCCGCCGATCAGTTTCATAGCCGGAGTAGCCGTGCGTGATAATCATGGCGACACAATCGCAATTCCGTCCATTCCATTCTGGCGCTCCAGTCTGGTATCGCCTGAGGGAAAGCCCCGTTCCGAGAGGATGTACGCAATAATGTCCGTATACTCTGCGTCCAATAATGAGCCTGGATTTTCCGAAGGCATTTCCGCAACTATTGTGAACCAGAAATCCAGCAGAGGCTTGCCCTGCCAATAATCCCAGATGTCTTCATAAAACTTCATATCGTGGCAGGACCCACAGTTCTCATCGTAAACCAGTTTACCAGCCGTCGCCTGAGCCTCCGTGAAGACTCCGTCTTGTACGGTTCGTTGCTGAGCCTGGGATACCGGGCCAATCAGGATGGGTAAGAGTAGTATTGCTGCGAATACGGTCCTGAACCTGTCGAACATCTGAGTTTCCTTAACATTGACCAATGGGGTTTTACAAGGCGCCTGGCTCACCCTATCAATTCTTGTGCAGATTCAAAGAATCTCCTTATTAGTTGCGCTAGTCAGTATCCCACTGAAATGGGGACAATTCTACTGCTCCAGTGAGGCAATAAAAGCGTCGGATTATTTAAAACCCTCTCAAACCTGGGTGCGTATGCCGGCTATCAGATGATTCTGACTGCATGCCAGGTGCCTTTCATTTTTAAGGACCTGTGGTAATGTTTCAGTCAATATGTCCGGCCTGGCCATAAATCCGATCGTGGCTCGCTGCATCATGTGCAGTGATCAGGGTTTCGCAGGAGCGCAAATAAAATGCAGTTTAAAGGCGCATCCTGAGCTTGCAGGCGCCTTGCGCAACTGGCGATCGTGAATGCCGCTGAATATGAAAATTCTTAACGAGAGGCAAGAAACATGAAATTATCACTATCACTTTTCTTTTTGTCTGGCATTTTGTTTATGCAGGCGGGTGTTGGGCAAAACGCAAATCAATGCGAGCCGGACGGTAGCATTCAGTTCGTTTGTGGCCCCATTAGCCCCGAGGATCTGATTGCGATCCCCGAATCGTCCTGGGTCATAGCCTCGGGCATGGAAGATGAAGGTTATCTTTACCTTGTTGATGTAAACGATTTCGTTTCGACCACGCTGTTCCCCACTCAATCTTCGGTTCCACGTCATGACAGGGCTACCTATGGTTCGTGTCCTGGCCCAATTTCCGGTCAGTTCAGGCCCCATGGTATTAGTCTGCGTCCGGGCAGCAACGGCATCCATACCCTCTATGTGGTGCGGCATGGGCAGCGGGAGGCGATTGAAGTTTTTGAGGTCAATGCCAGCGACCCGTCGCCTTCCCTGACCTGGATCGGTTGCGTTGTGGCGCCAGAATCTGCCAGCCTCAACTCCGTTGTAGCATTACCCGAAGGTGGTTTCGCGGTCACCAATTTCCGCATGCCTGCGGGCGAGTTATGGGAATGGCATGCTGATTCTGACTGGGTGCCGGTGCCGGGAAGCGAGACCTCCGGACCAAACGGGATCGAAGTGTCACCGGACGGGCGCTGGTTTTACATCGGCGGCTGGGGCACCCGCTCGCTCATCAGGCTCTCCCGGGGCGCGAGTCCGGTGCAATTGGATATGGTAGACGTTGGTCATCATGTCGATAATGTGCGTTGGGGGCCAAATGGATCACTGTTTGCCGCCGGTCACCTTGGGCCCATGCAGAGCTCCATCGGGCAGTGTATGGGGCAGCGTCAATGCGAAGGCGTAACTACCCGTGTCACCCAGGTCGATCCGCAAAATCTGACAGCCAGGGAGATTGTGCGTTATCCCTCGAACGATTTGCTGATCCTGGGGACGGTCGCAATACAAGTGGGTCAGGAGATCTGGGTAGGCGGTATTGCAGGCGGAGAGAGAATCGCCCGCTTTCCAGTGGCATCAGGACAATAGCAAACTCATAATTTGACGCATCGGCGAGCCGGGTAAAGCTCGCAAGGGCCGCTTGAAAGTCTGGACAATTCGCCCCCGCAGAGCTACCTTTAACAACCCTTGGGAGCAGCTGCAACGACCGCAAATTACCTAAACGCCGCCTGCGCTCAGATCCCTTTCAGGACGGGCAGGCTCGACTAAACCTTGATCAAGGCCCCGGGGTTGAGAATAAAAATAGGAGAGTCCTAAATGACTAATACTGGAAAACCACTTGCTTCACTGATGATTGCCGCTTTAGCGACGGCCTGGGCGCCATTGGCAGTGAGTCAGTCTGGCACCAGTGTGAATGAGGGCGACTGGCCTAACATCCACGGAAGTGCATCGGCTGACCGTTACTCGCCGCTTGACCAGATTAATGCAGACAACGTAGGTGAACTGGAAATTGCCTGGCAGTTCTCTACGGCCAACTTCGGTCCTGCAACGGATTTTGTTAACCCGTCTACCCCGATAGAGATCGACGGCGTGTTGTATCTAAACCTGGGCACCACCCGAAATGTGGTCGCTCTTGATGCAACTAACGGACAGGTGTTGTGGCTTTACCGATATCAGGAAGGAGACCGCTTTGACGAGGCGCCACGAAAGGGTGCTGGCCGAGGCGTCGCATTCTGGAGCGACGGCAACGAGTCTCGAGTTATTGATGTCTCCCCGGGTTACCAGCTGGTGTCTCTGGACGCCGATACTGGTATTCCTGATCCAAATTTCGGCAGCAATGGCAAAGTTGATTTGTATCAGGGACTCAGAAATGCTGATGATCCGCGTTTCCCTTATCCCGACATCGGCTTGTCTGCGCCGCCGTTCGTGATGAATGATGTAATTGTTGTTGGTGCGGCGCACCGTACCGGCGGCCGACCAAGATCCAAACTTAATACCAAGGGCGATGTCCGCGGATTTGATGTGCGTACGGGCGAATTGTTGTGGACATTTCACACTATCCCGGCGCGCGGCGAGTATGGTTTCGAGTCATGGCTCACTGGTAACGACATTACCGGTAACTCGGGAGTCTGGGCAGCTATTTCCGGCGATCCGGAACTGGGACATGTCTACCTGCCGATCGAAGATCCGACCGGTGACTATTACGGCGGAGACCGTCACGGTGACAATCTCTATTCCAGCGGTCTGGTCGTACTCGATATCAAAACCGGCGAACGTCAGTGGCATTACCAGTATATCCATCATGACATCTGGGACTGGGATGTGCCGTCGCCGCCGATTGTCACAGACTTGCCTAACGGTCGACAGGCAGTAATGTCGGTTACCAAGCAGGCCTGGGTATATGCGTTCGACAGGCTAACCGGCGAGCCAATCTGGCCAATCGAGGAGCGGCCGGTGCCTGCAGGCGATGTGCCGGGAGAGTGGTATTCTCCCACCCAGCCGTTCCCAACGCGCCCTGCTCCGTTCGACCGGCAGGGATTTACCGAGGACGACATGATCGACTTTACTCCCGAGTTGCGCGCTTTGGCTTTGGAGTCTGTAGAGGGTTTTCGCCTCAGCCCCTCAATCTACACGCCGCCCTCTCTGCAGGATTCGCCCGACGGAACCCGCGGATTGCTGAGTCTGCCATCTTCGACCGGTGGCTCTAACTGGGAGAGCTCTGCCCTCGATCCGGAAACCGGAATATTGTATGTACCCTCGCGAACGGTACTGCAAGTGCTGTCGCTGGCTAATAATCCCGATTCTGATATCGAACTTAGCCAGGCCTTCGGAGTGCGTGCCCCGAGGGTGCAGGGTCTGGATATCGTCAAGCCTCCTTACGGTCGTGTCACTGCCATCGACATGAACAGCGGTGACCACCTGTGGTGGATAGCCAATGCCGATACTCCGGAACGAATTACCAATCACCCGATGCTGCAAGGTGTCGACATCCCCCGAACCGGAATTCCGACAAGGGCGGGTGTCTTACTTACCAAGACCCTGCTGTTCGTGTTCGAGGGTACCGGGGGAGCAGGGGCCAGCCCGATCTTCCGCGCTGTCGACAAGCAGACCGGGGATATTATTGCCGAGCTGGATCTGCCGGATAACCAGACCGGGTTACCGATGACCTATGAACACGATGGCAAGCAGTACATTGCCGTCTTCGTCGGAGGGGGAGGTCAGCCCGCTGAGCTGGTTGCCATGGCGTTGCCTTAATTTCCAGCGCACGCCTTGCGACTGAAAATAAGGGACGAAGGGATATTGGTATTTCCTTCGTCCCTTTTTCATTACGGGTGTCGCGGCGACCGGAGGCAGTGACGGGAAAAAGGTGCATACCAGCAACTATGACACGGGGATTGTAATGAGAATCTGTCTGATTATTTTAGGATTGCTCCTCTCGCCTGCGGCCGGCGCGCAGCAATTTTCCGTGGATGATTACCTGGTCAGGTGGGTGGTCATGAGTGTCGGTAATACCGACTTCCGGGTTATGAAGGACGAGGAACGCTCCTACATAAACGTTTATCGAAACACCGGGCTGGTTTCGGTCGCGGCCAGGATGCCTGGTCCGGATGCCGTGGCTGTTGGCGAGGCGCTGGCGCGGACCCAGGAAGTCTTCGAGGCCCAGCAGGGCGCGTCGGACAATGTGGCGGAAAGCGTCGAAGCCGGCAATTTCACGGTGACGTTTCGAACCTCGGTGTTTTCAGGTTTCACCGTGGTGATCCAGGAAAACACCAGGAACAGCACCAACGCAGTCACCCTTTCCAGAGAGGAGGCGATCGGGGTGCAGCCGGAGTTGCTGAAGTCATTGCAGTACATTGAATTTCTGAACAGCAAAGTACAGCTATGAAACCCGTTCCAGTTTAACCAGAAGGTCATTTTTTTAACTGAAATGTCAGTTTATGAGGAGTGAAGTATGTATAGAAAAGCAATAACTGTCGCAGCGTTTCTGGCGAGTACCAGTTTCATGCTGGCGGTCAACGCGCAGGACCCCACGCCCCAGCAACAGGCCGAGCAGGCGGCGGAAACCCGGCAGTCGGTGTTCCGGTTGTTTCGATACAACCTGGGTACCATCAGCGGTATGGCCCGGGGTACCGTTGAGTTCGATGCAGAGATTGCCGAACGTAACGCCCGTCGCATTGCGGCCATGGCGCCGATGATCCCGGAATTGTTTGCGGCAATGGACACTCGGGACTACACCCTCGAGACCGAAGCATTACCGGTTATCTGGGAACAGTTCGACCTGTTTCAGGAGCGGGCACAGGCGCTGGTCGACGGTGCCAACACCTTCGCGGATATCGCGGCTGGTGGTGACCGCATGGCGACTCTTGGCGCCATCCGTGCCTTCGGTGCCAATTGCGGCAACTGTCACGAAACATTCAGGGTAGATAACTGAAGTCGGGTCTGCGTGATCCGGCCTGAGCGAATCCGGCAGCGATGTAACGATGTCACTGTCGGATTCGATTCCGAATCATTCCCCACGTAAGAAAAATGCCGCCAGGGCTTCCCGGTCTTCCTGGGTGAGGGGACTGGTGTTGTGTTCTATCACCGGCTCCATTTCTCCACCGACAAATTCACCGTCAGGCTTGATACCCAGAAACAGGAAAAAGGCAAAATCCTCCTCGTTCCAGTCCTCTAAGGCGGCGCGGGTGATATCGTCTGCTTCCCCTTCCGCCAGCGGTCCACCGCTGTATTCGCTATCGTATCGCGGGATTCCCAGACCGTTTCTTGGCGTGTGACATTCGCCGCAATGCCCAAGGTTTCTCGCCAGGTAGGCTCCGCGCCGGACCTGCGGGTCATCGTAATCGGGGAAATCGGGTTCCGCCAGATCGGCCAGCCTGTTCCAGACCGCCATGAGCCAGCGGTTCAGGTCGGGCCGCAGTTCATGAGGCGGGCTGATCGATTGAACTGGCTCCTGTGCCATCAGGTAGGCGGCAATGTCCAGCACATCCTGGTCCTCCATCCCCTGGTAGGATCGATAGGGCAGAGCGGGGTAATAAAACGAGTTGTCCGGAGCCCGTCCGTGCTTGAGCGCGCGAATAAAATCCGTTCCAGTCCAACTGCCGATCCCGGTATCTGTATCCGGCGTGATATTGGGGACGTAGAACGTTCCGAATTCAGACACCAGTGCCTGCCCGCCGCTCAGCGCCTCGCTGTCGCCAGGGTCCAGGTGACAGCTTATACAGCCAGCGGCGTGCACCAGGTATTCGCCCCTGGCGATCGAGTCCTCCGATTCAGGAATTGCCTGTTCAGTCAGCGATAGCGGCCGGTACAACAGCCACGTGGCGCCGGCAATAGTTATCAGGATGATCAGTATAAAACGTGCGTTCACGCCTCTGCTTCCGGTTGATTGAAAATGACATCTCAAAAAAAAGGCCGGTGTAATACAGTGCCGGCCCTTTTGCGTTGTTGCGATTTCTATATCACCGCGCGACTTTCGTCGCAGTATGATCGGGTCAATCCCTCAGCGCGAAGGTAAATACCACGTTGCCAGCAGCGATGGTGACAAACTGCTGCCCGTCAACCGAGTAGGTCATAGGCGCAGCGTGCACCCGGGCACCGAGAGAGATATTCCACAATTCCCGACCATTTTCAGCATTCAGGGCGTAGAAGTAGCCGTCCACACTGCCGCTGAATAACAGACCTCCAGCCGTGCTCATGATGCCCGCTGTCGAACGAGGTTGAATGGGGAACTCCCATTCTATCTCAGCAGTGGCAGGGTTAATTGCACGAATGGCGCTGGAGTAGGTGTCGATTGGTTGAATGTACTGTCCGCCACCACCGGTAAACCGTTCGCCTTCCTCGTAGTCTTCATCGCGCTTGAAGAATTCCTGCTCGCCGTCAAACGCGTTCACGTAAAACAGGCCAGTGTCCGGATTATAAGCCGGTGAGAACCAGTTGGTGCCGCCGCCAATGGATGGTGATACCACGACCCCTTCATAAGTAGGTGCCATGCCGGGCACCCGGATGGGGCGACCATCGACATCAAGCCCCTGAGCCCAGGTCTGCAATGCATAGGGCTTGCCTTCCATGAAATCGCCGTCGGTGCGATCGATAGTGTAGTAAAAGGCATTACGGTTCGCCCACATCATGACCCGGCGCTCGCTGCCCTGATAGTCGATATTCGCCAGTATTGGAATCTGGATCGAATCGTAATCATGAACATCATGAGGTGTGAACTGGAACCACCAGGAGATTTCCCCGGTGTCCGCATCAAGCGCCAGCGCCGAGTCGGAATACAGGTTATCCCCCAGACGCACGTCGCCGTTCCAGTCCGGTCCCGGATTGCCGGTTCCCCAGTAGATCAATTCCAGATCAGGATCATAGGAGCCGGTCAGCCAGGTTGCTGCCCCGCCGGTTTCCCAGGAATCGTCTGCCCAGGTGGACACATTGGGATCGCCGGGTCCGGCAACCGCATAGGTACGCCACACTTGCTCACCGGTTTCGGCATCGTAGGCGTCGATGAATCCGCGGATGCCAAATTCACCGCCGGCGATTCCAGTGACCACCATATCCTTCACGATCAGTGGCGCTGCTGTTTTGCTGTAACCCTTCGAATAGTCGGCAACCTCCACGTCCCAGCGCACGTTGCCAGTGCGGGCGTCGATGGCCACCAGATGCGCATCCAGTGTGCTCATGTAGAGCGTTTCGCCAAGAATTGCCACACCGCGGTTGTTTCGGCCGCAGCAAATCCGCAGGTCGTCCGGCAGTTCATGGTCATAGCGCCAGTACTGTCGCCCGGTTACCGCGTCAACTGCCACCAGATTGCTCGGTGCCTCGGTAATGAACATGATGCCGTCCACCACCAGCGGCGTGGTTTCCGCCCGGTCGATTTCCGGAATCTGGTAGGCCCATTTCAATTCCAGGTTGGACACATTGCCGGTATTGACCTGGGTTAGCCTGGAGTGCCGCTGGGCATCCAGAGTGGCCGAATACATCAACCAGTTTTCCGGTTCGTCCGCGGCGTTCATCAAGCGTTCCCAGGAAACCGGGGTGAAAGCCGGGGTAACAGGCGCCTGCAGTAGCTGCTGAGCCTGGTTCTGACCGACGAAGACAGTTAACAGAAAAAATAGTGCGATACGTTTCATTCTCAGTTCTCCTTCCGAAGAGAGAAGAGATAGGCGACCAGATGGTCGATTTCATTCTCGGTCAATGACTGGGCGTAGCCGGGCATGGTTGACGATTGTTCACGCTCGTACGAGTCGACCTGGTTCTTCTGGAACGACCAGAGGTTGGCATTTACGTCCATTACCCTTATGCCAAAGGTATCCTCGTCCATGCGCAGGCCTTCGACGACCGACCCATCTCGTTGTTGCACCCTAACTGTCCACCAGCGTGGCGCGACGTCGGCGTCGGGATCGGTCAGCGCGGTGGCCAGTTCATCGGGATCCAGCTCTTCGCCGACGAAAGACAGATCCGGTCCCAACCGCCCCCCTTCGCCGTTGATCATATGGCAGGACGTGCAATTGCCCTTGCCGTTGTAAAGTGCAAGCCCCTGACTGGCGATTCCGGGCAACTGAATATTGGCCGGATCCGTGCGCAGGGAATTGATGTAGGCGACAGTTTGCCAAACCGTTGGATCAGGCGTATCAGCAGGTACCGATAACATGGCTGTACCGGTGATGCCTTCGCGCAGAACGCGGTAGATGCCGGCGTCGGTGCTGGCCCGGCGCAAGGTACCCGTCAGGTCAGGGGCGCCGGTTTCGTCACTGCCCTTGGCGTCCTGGCCGTGACAGCGGGAACACTGGCGCAGGAAATAGCGTTCGCCGAGGCGCACGTCCACGCCGGTGTTGTAGAGATTGCCCTCGTCCTGGGCATGCACTCCGGGGCTGGTGCCTATACCGACACCGACAAGCACGATCGACAGGCAGGCTGCCAGGTGCGATCGCTGCAATGGTCGCTGTAAAAGGTTGAGCCAGAGCATGGGGCCTCCTTTCTTATCATTGTTGTGGAGCTCGAGATTACGGTGCTATCCGGCAGATGTCAAAATGTGTCGACAATGAAAAACGTACCCAGTAGTCTCGGGAGTGCAGTGAAATCGCTACTGCGGTGGCCAATTTGTGAACAGGAGAGTACCGATGAACCGAATAGCCCTGGTAATGACCGTTCTCCTGGCAGCGGGTTGTCAGCCTGATTCCGGGCAGTCGATGACCGGCGCAGACGCCGGCAGTGAGGTGATTGAGGGGGTTTTCACCCACCGCGCGGGATCCTGGGTAGACCTGACCCACGCCTTTTCCGATACCAGCATCTACTGGCCCACGGACACCCAGGGGTTTGAGCTTCAGGAGCTGGACTACGGCGTGACTGACGGCGGCTGGTTTTACTCGTCTTATCGCTATTCGGGAGCTGAACATGGCGGCACCCACCTCGATGCGCCAATCCATTTTGCCCAGGATCGGCTGACCAGCGATGCGTTGCCGCTCACCAGCCTGATCGCGCCAGCGGTGGTGGTTGATGTGTCTGACCGGGCACACCCGGACTACCAGGTTTCGGAAGCCGATCTGAGGGAATGGGAGGCCCGTCATCAGGCGATTCCGGACGGGGCGATCTTGTTGATAAGAACCGGTTGGGATGCCCGTTACCAGAACAGGACCGCTTACCTCGGCACAGCAATGACCGGACCCGAAGCGGTTGCAGAACTGCACTTTCCTGGCCTGTCTCCGGAAGCAGCCAGCTGGCTGGTCGCAAACCGCTCGATAGCAGCCTTTGGGCTGGATACTGCCAGTGTGGACTATGGCCAGTCGGGGGATTTCCGCACCCACGTCATTCTTTACGCCGAGAATATCCCTGGCTTTGAGAATGTCGCCAACCTGGGAGCCTTGCCCGCCGTTGGCAGCTACGTGGTCGCCTTGCCGATGAAAATTCAGGGTGGCAGCGGCGGGCCCTTGCGAATCGTCGCCTTTGTTCCTCACGATAGCCTGCCGTAACCGAACAGCCAGATCGGCCGATTCAATGTGTTACCTGCTCTAACAGCAGCCCGGTGCGGTGACGCGCCAGGCAAAGGTCGCTGAGTGCCATCAACCCAAAGCATCAACCCAAAGACAGCTGCCGGCTGAATCGCTGGTACAGCCAATACGCCGCTGATGTCTGAAATAACGCTCCCACCACTACCGCCGCGTAGAAAAAGGCTTCAGAACCATCAGTGGACGCTGCGGTAAAATAGGCGATTATGGGCCAGTAGGTGGGCAGAACGCCGCACAGCACATGCCAGTAGTCAGTGACAAAAAACATGGCCAGCGGGAAAAGCACCAAAAATCCCATCCCTTTCCCCATCACGAATCCTTCCAGCTGGTTTTTGCAATAGGCTGCAAGCAGCATGACGACAAGGGGCGCAGACAGGGACGCTGACACAGCCACGAAAAACAATTCCGGCCGGCTGATCGTTACCACCCCGATGATTTCATGCACCACAAAAATCAATGGCACGCTCATGAGCGTGAACATTGCGATTCTGGCAAACAGAAAACTGCCGAGGCTTATCGGTGTCACTGCTACCGCCAGCAGGGATCCCTGGTCCTTTTCTTCCAGCACCAGCAGGGCCAGCACGAATCCGTAGTAGACCGGCGGGGTCAGTATCAGCAGCGCCACGATGACCGGGTAGTAGGCAGATAATTCGAGGCCTGGAAAACGGGCATCGAGGTACGGCAGCAGGTAACGGCAACCCCAGCCCAGCAGCACCGGAGCTACCATGATGAACCAGAAAAAAGGTTCCTTGAGCAGTTTGCGAGCATCTGCCAGCAGCACCTGTTGCCATTGTATGCTCGATACACTCATCGCTAAGCCTGGGGTCTCAGGGCAAGGTAGTCTCTGAAGCGCCGGACTCCCAGCAGGTACAGGGCAACCACCCACAACAGCAGGATGGAAACCGTGAGTACGAACTGCATTGCAGGCATGCCCTGAAGGCTGCCGCTGAGTGCCAGTAACGCGGGTTGCGTCGGCAACAGCCACATTAACGGGCTGTCGATGACGCCAAAATAGGCAAAGAGGGGCAGGTTCAGGACTGCCAGGCAGACGGCCATGGCAAGAAAATAGTTCATTATCCCGTCAAACGGCAGTGCCAGCAGAAACCCACAGCAGGTGAACAATGCCGCTGTCAGGATCGTTGCCGGTAACAGGTAGACCCAGCTGGCCGACAGTGAAGCGAACAGCGCCAGCGCGACGGCACAGGCCGTTGTCAGCACTGTCAGGCAAACCAGTTTCTGCAAGTACCATGCGCCTGGCGACACCGGCGTGACAGCCATGGCAAAGAGTGTGCCCTGGCGTCTTTCCAGGTACAGCATGCCGGCGATGAACAGCAGTCCGATATTGCTCAGGTCGGCAAAAATTATTACCGGTAGCCAGCGTTCCCTGGCAGCCTCGTTCATGAACAGCAGCAGGCTCAGCCATACCACGCTTACAATGAGTCCCACTGTCCAGAAGTAATAACGACGTTGCAGTCGAAACTCCCAGGCCAGCCGATTGAGAAGGGATACCCCGGTGCCGCTCATACTAACTGGCGACCCGTAACGCTGATAAAAACGTCTTCCAGGGTCGCTTCCTGAGAATGGATGGATTCAATGTTCGTGGTATTGAGCAGAGTTAAAAACTCGCTATTGCTTCCGAGCGAATTCAGCGGAAACTGTGACTCGTGGACCCCGTCGTCCCCGGCAGCACGATAGCGAACGGTCACCTGCGCTCGCCCGTTCTGTAATCGCAGATCGCGAGGCACGCCAACGAGCTTGATCTGTCCCTCGACGATGAACGCTATGTGGTCACACAATTCATCGGCATCGTGCATATTGTGGGTAGTGAGAAAAATCGTCTTGCCCTGCGCTTTCAGATCCAGAATGATGTTCTTCAGGCGCCGGGCCGTAACCGGGTCCAGTCCTGCTGTCGGTTCATCGAGAAATAGAATCTGTGGATCGTTGAGCAGCGCACGGGCAAAATTCAGCCGCATCTTCATGCCCTTTGAAAACTGTGAGACAGGCATGCGGGCGGCGTCTGACAGTTCCACCATCGACAGCAGTTCCGCTATGCCTTTTTTCGTTTGTCCGGTTTTCCCGTCGGAGTTCGCATAGAAACTGGCGAACAGCTTGAGATTCTCTTCGCCGCTTAACTTGGCGAAGTGATTGGGTAGCTCAAAGCCCACGCCAATCTTGTTGTAGTAGTTTCGCCCCCACTGATGCAGGTTCTTACCGAGGACCTGCACTTCGCCACGGTAATTCTTGAGCAAGCCGATCAGGAGACGCTGGGTAGTGCTCTTGCCAGACCCGCTTGGACCAAGAAACCCGAAAATTTCACCGCTTGCTATTTCGAAACTGAGATGTCGCAGCGTGTCACCGGTCGACGACGGGTAGGCGAAACTGAGATCGCGAACTTCAATCATGAAGCGACTCCCCGCTGCCCGGACACGGGCTGACCATCGGTAATTCCTCGATCGCTAGTCGAACACTACATTACGAATTACCGCGTAGTAATCGCCAATCGCCTGCCTGAAGGCGTTGACACCCACCTGCTCGTCATTGCCGTGAACACCGGTATGCTCACCGCTTTCGGTAATCAGCGGGTTAAAGCCGTAGCTGACGATACCGAGATCGCGGGTGAAGTGGCTGTCGGTAAACCCGGTGCTGACCGAAGGCAGAACCCGCGAACCCGGGTACAACTCGCCGGTCACCCGCTCGATGGCTTCGAACAGCCGGGTATTGGTCTCCGAAATGGCCGGAGTGAAAGCCATGATGACTTCTACCTCCACGCCGGTGTCGGCGATCAGCTCCCGCATCTCGCCAATAAATTGCTCTGCCGGCTTGTCCGGCAGAATACGGCAATCGAGTTCGGCCCAGGCTTCGGGTGGAATGACGTTGATCTTGCTGGAACCCTCCATGCGGGTCAGGGAGCAGGTGTCCCTGATCAGGGAATGATGTCCGGCCCTTGATTCATGAAGCCTCTGCACGAACTGCGGATCGCGGATAGCGCGGCTGATATCTGCGTAAGCGGGTCCCCATTCCTCATCCATGGTGACCGACAGAGAAGCGAAGTAGGTGGCCACCGGAGGAATGGCTCGGGGCGGGAAGGGATTCTCGAGAATGGTGTTCAATGCTCGAACGATGCGGGTGACTGAGCTGTTGGGCCGCGGCGAAGAACCGTGACCTGGTGTATCCACCGCGTTCAGACGCAGCCAGACCGGGACTTTCTGGGTCACTTCGGTGCTGAACACGATTTCCTCGCCATCACGACTGCCACCACCACCCTCGTTGAGCAGGAAGCCGACACCGTCAAAGATCTCCGGTCGATTCTCGATTAGCCAGCCGACCCCGAAGTATCCTCCAGCCTCCTCATCCGCCGTTGCCAGGAATATGACATCGCGGTTGAGGGGCCGGCCGGAACGATGCAATGACAGGAAGCTGGCCAGCTGGGTAATGCCAAGTCCTTTCATATCCCGCGTACCACGGCCCAGGACGTAGCCGTCCCGAATTTCTCCCGACAGCGGCGGAATGGTCCAGAATTCCTCGTCCGCCGGCACCACGTCAGTGTGCTGTAGCAGTATCAGTCCCGGCTCGTTGCCTCCTTCCAGACGGGCCCAGATATTTCCCCGTCCAGGAGCGCTCTCGGCAGTCTCGTACGTAATGCCCTCAGCTTCGAAGATGCGTGCGTAGAAATCCACTGCGCGCTGTTCATTGCCGGGGGGATTGATGGTGTCGACACGGATGAATTCCTGCAGCCAATCAACGGCCTCGTCCTCCAGCGTCTCGATATTCTGGGCGCTAGCGGCGAAAACTGTGCCGGTTAGCAACAAAGTGGACAGGATTAATTTGGTGCGCATGAGCATGACAACCCCTCGTGAATTTTCGCTTGCTACTGGCTCGCGCCAGATCCCCTGACTTCGAACTCCATGGCGACGCCGGGAATGCTGGTAGTAAATACCAGATTGTTACCGTTACCGGAAAACGCCTCGATGTTCCGCAGATTGCTCACGAAGTGATTATGCAGCGTGCCCGGAGGACACATGTTATTGGTGGTGACGAACTGCTCCAGGATCAGATTGCTTCCTTCCTGGGTCCAGGTTGCCCCGGCGGTGTTGCAGTCAGAATCCGCAACCATGCGACTTTCGCCGCGAAACCGTATCACATAATCACCTCGATCCTCGGGAATAAACTCGAAGCCTCCCAGTGCTGTAATTTTGACCAATTGCCAGGAGGTGCCTTCCAGTAACACCGGCTCGGAGTCCGGCTCATTGAGTTGAGACTGGTCTCCACAGCCGGGAAGAATCAGCGAAGCAACCAGGGTGGCTGTTGAAAGAGATAGTCTGAAGTGCATGGTAGACAACCTGTTTTATATGACCTTAGTGGAGCTGATACGAGTCACAATGCTCCAATCGACATTAGATGGGCAAGCATATCAATTGCTGCTTGTTAATCAATGGTAGCGTTAGGGTTGGACTTGGGTGTAGTAAGCTTTTATCCTTGCTTGATAGTTACGAGGAGCGCAAATCATGGCCTACGACCTGATCGGCAAAGATTTTTTACCCCCTGACGTACATGCCAAGGTAACTGGTTCTGCCAGGTATGCTGAAGACTTCAAAATGGACGGCATGCTCTACAGTCGCCTGCTAACCAGTCCGGTTCCGCACGCCCGCGTGCGCAGTATTGATGTTTCCGCGGCCCTGGAAATCGATGGTGTAATTGCCGTGCTTACGGCAGACGATGTGCCCCAGGCGGAAGGGGCCCAGAATCCGATACTTACCAACAACCCTCGTTATGTTGGCGACCCGGTGCTTGCTGTGGCAGCAGTGAATGAACAGCTTGCAGAAGACGCTATCGCGGCGATTCAGATCGATTTTGAACGACTGCCCTTTACAGTAGATCCCCTCGACAGCTTGCGTCCAGGAGGCAGTAACGCACACGTGGACGGCAATATCGGTAATTCCTCATTGCAGGAGGATATCCGCACGCTGCGCTGGACCGAGCGCGATTTTGCCGAAGCTGGAGACCGGCTGCCGCAGGGCGAAGCAGTGCGTGAATGGAGTGTGGGGGATCTAGATACCGGGTTTGCCCAGGCAGATTTTGTGCTGGACGAGAGCTTTGTAACTGCCAGCAACTCCCATTTATCCATGGAGCCACGTTCGGCCATGGCCTACTGGGAAAATGGTAAATGCTTCCTGTACGGATCCAGTCAGAGTCAGAGTTTTCCAGTTCCCGCCATGGCGGCGTATATCGGAATTCCACAGGAAGACCTGGTATTTATCGCCGAGTTCTGTGGCGGTGGCTTCGGTTCCAAGGGTGCTGGCTACCCGGCCATGTCGATCCCGGCCCACTTGTCCCGCCTCACTGGACGACCGGTTATGCTGCGCGTCTCCCGGGAAGAAGAATATTACATCGGCTCCGCACGTCATGGATTTCAGGGTCGGGCGAAGATCGGCTTCCGCGCCGATGGCCGCATAACTGCGATGGATCTCTATGTGGTCCAGGATAACGGTGGCAATGCAGGCTTCTCGGACTGGTTATCTGCTGGCGATGCGGTTTCGCTGGTCTATCAGCCGCAGGCTATGCGGTTCAGGGGTGTGCCTGTTTTTACCAACACTCCGATGAAAGGACCCCAGCGCGGGCCTGGGCAGAACCAGATCGCAGTGGCAATAGAGCCCCTGCTGGATAAAGCTGCTCGGGAACTGGGACTCGACCCGCTGCAGGTGCGTGCGATAAATGCGCCGGAGTCAGATGCCCGTTATGGTGGCTCTCAGTCCACGGTAACCAGTGCACATCTGCCGGAAGCACTGGCCAAGGGCGCAGAGCAGTTTAATTGGCAGGAAAAGCTGGCAACCAACGGGCAACGCAATGGCAGCAAGGTGATCGGTGTCGGCGTCGGTCAGGCATATCATTCGGCTGGCAGTAATGGATTCGATGGCTTGGTACGTATTACTCCAGATGGCAAGCTACACATTCATACCGGGGTAGGCAACTTGGGTACTTATTCCCACACCAGCACCTCGAGAGTAGCGGCCGAAATACTCAAGTGCCGCTGGGAAAACTGCGAAGTCGAACGCGGCGACAGCCGCCGCCATCTGCCCTGGAACCTGGGTCAGTTCGGCAGCAACACCTCGTTTACCATGACGCGCACCAACTACGTGGCGGCCATGGATGCACTGGAGAAGCTCAAGGAGATTGCTGCCCTGGACCTCGGCGGGGCACCGGAAGACTTTGATATCGGTGACGAGCGGGTGTTCTCCCGCGCAGATCCTACTCGTTTCCTGACTTATGCCCAGGCAGCCAATCGGGCGATTGAGCTGGGTGGCAAATACAGTGGCGAGATTCCGCCAGAGGGCATTAATCCCATGACCGCGAGATCGGTGGCTGGACTCGCCGGTACCGGTCTTATTGGGGCTGCCCGGGACAATCTGCCAAAGGAAGGCACTGTTCCCGCCCTGGCTGCAGGGTTTATCCAGATTGAACTGGATCTCGAGACCGGGAAATTCCAGGTACTGGACTACGTTGGCGTGGCCGATTGTGGCACTGTGCTGCACCCTACGGGGCTGCGAAACCAGGTGTTCAGCGCGGCTTACATGGGATTCGGCATGGCTGGCTTCGAGCGACATGCCTACGACCCGCAGAATGGTCTGCCGGCCAATACCGGATTGTGGCAATCCAAGCCGCCTACCATTATGGACGCCACGCCGACCATGGACTGGGCAGCAATCGACAAGGCAGATCCGCAGAATCCGGTGGGAGCCAAGGGCGTCGGAGAGCCGATTCAGGGCTGCGCTGCAGCTGCTCTTGTGTGCGCAATTTCCAATGCGCTGGGCGGACACCTTTTCAACCGGGTGCCCGTGACTGCCGATATGATAGTTAATGCTGTAAGCGGGCGACCCCAGTCGCAACGGCCTTTACAGACTAACACTGTCTGAGTGGGAGCTAGCCTGTTTTGATGCGGCTCCGAGGAATAGTGAGTCGTCAGTCAGGCCGGCTCACTCCTCGGAATCCATGGCCTGCGCGTCTGCTTCCTGCTCTTGATCGGAAACCTCAGGGAAGATGGAAGGATTCGTCTGATCGACAGTAATGCCCGCTTTAATCGCACGTCTTTTCCAGTGCTCCCGGGCGACCGCTCTTATGCCATGCGCAGTATCGCTCTCGTCTGCGATATCCATGCCCAGGAGGATTTCTATGACATCCTCCATCGTGACAATTCCAAGCATGTTGTTCTGGTCGTCAACAACCAGGGAGATATGTTCCCTATTTTCGAGAAAGCGGTTAAACAGTTTCGGAATCGGGTAATGCTGTTCTACCGTTATAAGGTCTCGGCAAAATGACGCCAGCTTATCGTCGAGTTTGCCTTGCAGGCCCGCCGCGAGGACCTCGTCTTTCAGCACATACCCTATGATGTCGCCTTCTCGCTGCATCGGGTCCAGCTTTTCGTATATTGGAATGCGGGAAAACCTCAAACCCTTCTCCGCTTGAATGAATTCGCTGACCGTCATGATTCCCGGCTCGCTGTGGACATGATTTCGGGGTGTCATGACATCCACTGCCTCAACTTCGTTGAAGCTCAGCAGTTTGCGAATGATTTCCGATTCCTTCTGTTCGATGACCCCCTCCTTTTCGCCGATCTCGGCAAGTGCCAGAAAGTCGGAGCGGGACAGGATGCTGCGTTTTTCATCTTTCCGGAGAAACTTGGTCAGCAGTGCACTCAGCTTGACAACCGGGGCCAGGACGACAAGCACGATACGGAGGGAATTGACGGTAAAGGGCGCGAATTCCTCCCAGTGAACCGCGCCAATGGTCTTTGGAATTATTTCTGACAGCACCAGAATTGCAATTGTCATGACCACCGGCACAGCAAACCCTGTGATCCATGGGCTGGTGTCTGACCAGATTGCAATGGATTGCGCGCCCACGCCTACCGCGCCGATGGTGTGGGCAATGGTGTTGAGGGTCAATATAGCCGCCAGAGGGCGGTCGATGTCTTCCTTGAATGCTTCTAGACGTCGACCTATGCGCCTGCCTTCCTGCAGCTGTATCCGCGCATAGGATGGCGTGATGCTCAGTAATACGGCTTCCCAGAGCGAACAGAGGAATGACGTGATGATGGCTACCAGAAAAAAGCCAATCAGCGCGCTGTACATTTATAATTTTTCCGCGGTTAGTCTTATCAGTTGACTGCCTTCAGCATTTTCCTGGTCAGGGACCCGCGATCGAATCCCTGCCGGCCGTAATCAAGGCCCCCTCTAACGGTGATCATATTATGTGAGGCTACTACAATAGTTTACTGACCGCGATTGCCCGAAGTCGAGTAGGTATCCAAAAGCACATCTTCCCAGCCTTCGCGAACCAGATCCTGTTGTTGTACCCAGAGCATAATGTTATTTTTCCGCGGGTCAAAGTAATTTTCGATGCGATTGGGCCCTCGGATAGGATTGTGGCGACCGGATGACATCACTGAGTAATGACGTGGCGCCGTCTTCTAAAACCCTGATTTTGTGGCCTATCTAACTACCCCCTGCAGCAGAGATTAGACGGATACTTCTGGTTATGCGCGATAATCCAGCTGAATTTTTTCTCGATCCGCGACTGGCTGCAGATTGTTATCAATTGGGTACCATTGAGGGCCTTCTTGTGCTGCTTATGGATAATGCGCTGGTTCCGTGGTTCATTCTGGTGCCGCAAACCACAATCACGGAGTTGTGCGATTTGCCGACGCCCGTTTACGATTCCCTGAACAGGTTGACCAACCGGTTGTCTCAGCACGTGAGGGAGAGCTGGTCGGTCGAAAAATTAAATGTGGCGGCCATCGGAAATATGGTCAGGCAGCTGCACGTGCATGTTGTGGGGCGTCACGAGCGGGATTATTGCTGGCCGGGCGTCGTCTGGGGAAGGACTGAAAAACAGGCTTACCGACCGGAACAGGTTGAACAGATTCAGAACGCTCTGTCGATCTCTCTCGGTGTCGGTTTCACCTGCCTCCCGCTACGTCGAGGATTGAGCCAGTGACGTATCCGGCCTGATCTGACAACAGCCAGAGAATGCAGCTGGCAACTTCTTCCGGGGTGCCGGTTCGCTGCATGGGCACTGAGGGCGCCAGGCGCACGGGTCTTTCTGCATCGCCAGTGTCAGCGTGAATATCAGTGTCAATAAGTCCCGGTCGTACGGCGTTGACCCGGATACCCTCTGCTGCAAGCTCCTTGGCCAGACCTATTGTCAGGGTATCGATGGCGCCCTTGCTGGCGGCGTAGTCGATGAACTCACCGGGTGAACCAATACGCGAAGCTACGGATGACAGGTTTACGATAGCTCCACCTTCACCGCCTTCGCTTGTCGCCATGCGCCTGACTGCTGCGCCAGCACACAAAAAACTGCCTACGATATTTATCTGGAACATTCGTTCCAGCCTTTGTTGATCCATGTCCTGAATGCGGACGCTGCGGTCAATAATGCCGGCATTATTGACCAGTGCATCGAGGCGACCAAAGCTGTCATCGACAAACTGAAAAAGTGCCTGCACCTGGTCCTGTTGCCCGACATCCGCCGCAAAGCAATTGGCCGAGCCGCCGCCGGCCGTGATTCGCTCAACCAGAGCTTGTGCTTCTGCCTGTCGGTTACGGTAGTTGATGCAGACTTGCCAGCCTTGAGCTGCCGCGGCCAGAGCGGTTGCAGCGCCGATGCCGCGGCTGGCGCCTGTGATAAGAATGACTTTATTCGACATGCGAATCCTCTGGGTAGGGCAGTCGGTTAATAAATACTTCAGCGGATCCGCGACAGTGGGACTCTTTTCCTTTACCGGATTCTCTTCGGTGCTGAACCGTTGACCCCCACTTCATAGACGCCCTGATGTGCGCCATTGAAAGTACCGCTGCTAAGCCATTCCAGTGATGCCCGGTGCAGGAATTTATACTGCGTCGTCTCCCAGACCGAGAAGTGGGTCGAACAGGCCATGGTTACCAGGACCTTGTTGTCGATTGCGGTCAGGTCATCGTATAGCACGCCGCGGCCCTCAGGGTTGTCCTGGGCTCCGACGACGATTATGGTCGGAGAAGCGACCCGCGCTGCGCCCTCGCGGTTCCAGAGTGGTCCATTGGGTACGAATGGTGCGCTGGTGCGTACTCGCATGATTCCGTGCTCGGGCCCCCAGACTGCACCCAGTGGATCGAAAGCCATGATGGTACTCCACACCGCGTCACGCACTCCGGGGTCTACCTGATTGTCGCAGGCGACGTTTTGCTGCCAGCGCCCCTGGGTAAGAGTCTCGTAGGTCTGCAATCGCATCGGAACCCCGGGATCCTGCTGCTCGCGGTCTTCTCGACTGTAGCCCGGCGCGTACAGGAATAGCTTGTCGACCTTGTCGGGATTGCGTGCGGTGTAGCCGCCGGTGCGGGTACCACCCGCTGACCAGCCGATCAGACTGACCTTGTTTACTCCACGGAGTTCGCGAATGTAATCAACCACGGTCGCAATCTCTTCCCAGTCCGACTGCGTAGTCGACAGGCCACCTGTAAAGTCTGGTTCGCACGCTTCTTTCAACGGATGCGGCATTACCAGCCGCTGGTTTTCAGAATCCATGTTGCAGGCGTTATCCATTGTAGGTCTGGGCGAGCGGCCGTAACCGGTATGATCCATGGCGAAGGTATCGAAGCCAGCTTCCGCGAGGTATTCCATCCAGCTGTAATCCTTGTACTGCAGGTCGTAGTCGGGGATGGATGAAACCGAACCACCGTGGACGAATAACACCACTCGCCCCTCTCGGGGCTGGCCTGTTTCCCAGCGATCCGCCGCCGTTTCACTGTAGCGTTCTCTCAGATAGATGCCGACGCGTTGACCCTTGTTCGCGGGTGCAGTAGAGACATGGGGAACAAAACGCTCGATAGTGACGATGTCTGATTGAGCCTGGCCTGCAGTCGACATAAACGTAAACAGAGGTAGTAATGCGAGTTTCAGTAAATTGGCGCGTAAAGGCATGGTTTTCGCCTCCTTGATCGTTATTTTTTTACCTGTCGTGGAAACCAGAACCCGCTGACCCCGAGATCGCCAGATCAACGTGCTTTATTAAGTTGACAGGCGCTCGATGGTATCGCAATAGTCAGTTATTAACCATCGCATCGCTCAAATCCCGCGAGCGCTTCTCGAACAATCTGTTATCAGATTAGATCGGTGGACAGATGGCTGGTCGGCTTTTATGCTGTTTGACGCGCCAGCCCGACGCCTGTCAGAAACCCGGTTCAGCTATGGAGGCATATAACGGTGAACCTCAGAACGCGATTTTTTGAGATAGGAACCTTAGTCCTTGTTGCATTATTTCTGCCTGTGAGGGGGCAAGCGCAGGTTCCACAGACGATGCAGGCCGTCGAAATTCGCCAGTTCGGCGGTCCGGACGTTCTGACCTTGCAAGAGGTTGTTACGCCCGAACCCCAAGCGGATGAATTGCTGCTGAGGGTGCATGCTGCTGGCGTCAATCCCGTCGATACCGGTGCGCGTTCCGGCCGTTCTGCCGCCCTGACTAATGCTGCTTTGCCTTATATCCCCGGATTCGATGTCAGCGGCGTAGTGGTAGCCGTTGGATCTGCGGTGAGCGGATTCAGTGTCGGCGATCCTGTCTATGCCATGCTTGATCTGCGACGCGGAGGGGCTTATGCCGAATATGCGCTGGTGAAGCAGAACGAGGCAGCCTTAAAGCCGGGAAATCTAAGCTTCGCTGAGGCGGCAGCATTGCCGCTAGTGGCGCTAACCGCCTGGCAGGCTTTGTTCGATACTGCCGAACTGCAGCCCGGTCAGACGGTATTGATCCATGGTGGCGCTGGCGGTGTAGGGTCTATAGCCGTTCAGCTGGCAAGGTGGAGAGGCGCCAGGGTGATCGCTACCGGTTCCGATTACAGTCAGGATTTCTTGCGTGAACTGGGAGCGGATGTGACTGTGGATTACCGCAATCAGCGGTTCGAGGATTATGCCGACGGTGTCGACGTGGTGCTCGATACCGTGGGACGCGATACCCAGGTTCGTTCTCTGGGCGTTGTTCGGGACGGAGGAATTCTGGTATCGCTGGTGGGGCTGGTACCTGAGGCCAGGAATCCTCCGGCGGGGGTTCGGGCTATTTCCATTCTGGTTCGGGCCGATGGCCCGCAGCTGGGCCAACTCGGAGAACTCCTTGCTGATGGTGTAATTCGCCCCGTAGTCAGTTATCGGTTTCCCCTCACAGATGCGCCCGAGGCACACCGACAAATCGAGACTCGCAGTACCCGTGGCAAGATCGTGCTTGAAACAGGCTTCTGAGCGACGCCGCGCTTGACATTCATCCGGCTTAAAAATACTGTACATATATACAGTATTTTTAGTTGCTATCATGGCCACAGAATCCCCCCAGGAAACCGGGTGCGAGTATCTCTCTGCACCTGGAGAGAAGTCGCAGCCTTCCGATTTGCCAGCCTGTTCCGTCGCTAACTACCCCGGCTATGCCGAGCTGCATTGTATTTCCAACTACACTTTTCTGCGTGGCGCCTCGTTTCCCGAAGAGCTGGTAGAGACTGCCAGTAACTTTGGATACCGGGCACTGGCAATCACTGACGAATGTTCTCTAAGCGGTGTAGTGCGTGCCCATGTGGCGGCGAGGGACAGAGGACTCAAGCTGATAGTGGGTTCGGAATTCATCGTCAGCAGTGGAGCCGCACCAGCCGCCTGTCATGACTTCGAGCTGGTGCTTCTGGCAACCAGCCGCATCGGCTATGGTCAGCTTAGCCACTTGATTAGCTGCGCGCGGCGCGAAACCCGTAAAGGCGATTATCGTCTTGACCGTGAAATGCTGGAAAGTAACCTGCCCATTGAATGTCTCGCACTCTGGGTGCCGGATATCAAACAGGCAGCTGAAACCACCGTTTCGCAATTAGTATGGCTGAACCGATTGCTGCCCGGCAGACTGTGGATTGCAGTCGAGCTGTTGCTGCGGGGCGACGATAGGAAGAGGCTGCGCTACCTGCAGCAACTGGGCCGGCAGTTTGCCGTCCCCCTGTGTGCTGCCGGCGGCGTCTACATGCACAGCCAGCAGCGGCGTATTCTGCAGGATACGGTTACGGCTATTCGTCTGGGCAGGCGTATTGATGAGCTGGGTTTTGATGGTGAGCCCAATGGTGAAAGACATCTGCGAAAACTGGAACAACTGGTCAAATTATATCCACATCAATTACTGGAGGAGACGGTCCGAATAGCCGACCGCTGTCGCTTTTCTCTTGATGAGCTCCGTTATGAATATCCAAGGGAGCTGGTGCCGGATGGCTATGCTGCGCATGCCTGGTTGCGCGAATTGACCGAGCAGGGTATTCGCCGACGCTGGCCCGGTGGAGCCACGGCTGAGGTGCGTAATATCATCGAACATGAGCTGGCACTGATCAGGGAGCTGCGTTATGAACACTACTTTCTCACGGTTCATGATCTGGTGGATTATGCCCGTAGCAAGGGCATTCTCTGTCAGGGCCGTGGGTCTGCTGCCAATTCAGCGGTCTGTTACTGCCTGGGTATCACCGAGGTAGACCCGGCAAGGGTGGCAGTACTGTTCGAACGTTTTATTTCCCGCGAACGCGACGAACCACCGGATATCGACGTGGATTTTGAGAATGCTCGCCGCGAGGAAGTCATTCAGTACATCTACCGCAAGTACGGTCGCGGCAGGGCAGCGCTGGCGGCTACCGTCATTACCTACCGCTCCCGTAGCGCTATCCGTGATGTTGGCAAGGCACTTGGTATCGAGAATGAGCTGCTGGATCATGTATCCAGGTCCATCTACTGGTGGGGATCCAGTCTCGAAGAACAGCTGTCTGATTCGGGAATCGATTATTCCGACCCGCGCATCAGGCAGCTGGTATACCTGACCGGTAACCTGATCGGTTTCCCTCGCCATCTGTCCCAGCATGTGGGGGGATTTGTCATCAGCCAGGGTCTGCTGTCACATCTGGTGCCTATCGAAAATGCCGCCATGACGGATCGCACGGTGATTCAGTGGGAAAAAGATGACCTGGAAGCACTGGGTTTGCTGAAGATCGACGTGCTGGCGCTCGGCATGCTAACTGCAGTACAGAAATGCCTGAAACTAGTGAGCGAGTACAGCACCGAGGAACTCACGATGCAGAAGGTTCCCGCTGAAGACCCACTGGTATACGAAATGATGGGGGAGGCGGATACCGTCGGCGTGTTTCAGATCGAATCCAGAGCCCAGATGAGTATGCTGCCCCGGCTGAAGCCTCGTAATTATTACGACCTGGTAATCCAGATTGCGATTGTGCGACCCGGTCCTATTCAGGGTGATATGGTGCATCCCTACCTCGCGAGGCGCGCCGGCAAAGAGGAGGTTTCCTACCCGGGTGATGAGGTTAAAAAGGTTCTGGAAAGGACACTTGGGGTACCGATTTTTCAGGAACAGGTTATGCAGCTGGCGATGGTGGCGGCCGGCTTCAGCGGCGGCGAAGCGGATCAGCTGCGTCGTGCGATGGCTGCGTGGAAGAGGAAGGGGGGGCTGGAGCCCTACCGTGACAGATTGATCGAGGGCATGCTGGAGCGGGGTTATGAACGGGGTTTTGCCGAACAATTATTCCGCCAGATACAGGGATTTGGGGATTATGGTTTCCCCGAATCGCATTCTGCCAGCTTTGCCCTGATCGCTTATGTGTCTTCCTGGATGAAGTGTTATCACCCGGCGGCTTTTTGCTGCGCGCTGTTGAACAGCCAGCCTATGGGTTTCTACGCACCGGCTCAGCTTATTCAGGATGCGAGGCGCCATGGTGTTGAGGTGCTGCCGGTGGATGTGAACAGGAGTTTTTATGAATGTACGCTGGAATACACTGGAGGCCTGGGAGCAGTATCCGCTGTTCCAGTTCCTTCCCGGACAGAATGCGTCGACAAAGGATGTGATTTTACCCGCAATCCGTCACCGTCGCTGCGTATCGGTTTCAACCAGGTAAAGGGATTATCGGAAGCTGGGGCCTGGGCCATTGTAGATGCCAGGGAAAAGGCAACTAGTAAGGAGAGACAAGAAGCAAATACAAATATAAAGACAAAGACAAAGACAAAGACAAAGGGGCACATTTGTCGCCAGCAGATAGCTGCTACAGGTGAACAATTTGGCACGGTAAGAGATCTGGTTTTCCGCAGTGGTATCAATAAAAAAGATCTGGAGGCGCTCGCGGCTGCCGATGCGCTGCGTGGAGTGAGTGGTGACCGGCATCGTGCTTTCTGGTATGCCGCCGGTGTTGAGTCAGAAAAAAGCTGGTGCCCGGTTGTAGAATCTGTCCTGCGGTGCGCCGCCGATAATGAAATAAAGACCGCGGGCAGGGTAATGTCCGGCAGTTTTTATGCTGACCCGAAATTCGATAGCGAACCTGAAGTGGATGTCTTGCTGCCGGTAGCTTCGGAGGGTCAGAACATCATGGCAGACTACGGTGCGACCGGATTTACCCTGCGCCGCCACCCGTTGGCGTTATTAAGAGATCATCTGCAGGATTACCAGGTAACCTGCGCCAGCATGCTTGACGAGGCTGCCAACGAAAGCGTTGTCAAGACGGTTGGAGTTGTGACATGTCGGCAGCGTCCCATGACAGCATCAGGTGTCACATTTATTACCATGGAGGACGAAACGGGTTGTGTTAACGTGGTGATCTGGCCAGCGTTGGGAGAGCGACAGCGGCCGGTGGTGCGCCAGGCCAGGTTGCTGGGGGTGAGTGGTCACGTGCAGCACAGTGATGGAGTGACTCACCTGATAGCCCGAGAGTTGGTGGATCTCACCCATTGGTTGGGAGCCATGCAGCTGTCTTCCAGGGACTTCACTTGATGCAGCCGCCAATTGTTGATTCACAATACGAGACTACCAAGTCAGCACATTCATGGAAGCAACAGAAAGGCTTGGATAGCTGCTAAAATGCTTGTCACTACACTAGGATTAACTAATTTGGATAAAGGGACTGGGCATCGTGTGCCATGACCGTAAGCCTATGGATAACAATCAACTGTTTCTCAATAATGCCCAGATAACTGAATTCAATGAGAAAGGATTCCTGGTAGTGGACTTCGGCATTGATGATCGCCTGCTCGAAGCGATCAGGTACAAGGTTTTTCCCTACTACCCCGACGAATTCAAGAATCAGCCCACTATACCTGCTCGAGTGCAGGACGTGTGGCAGAAAGTTGACGAGGTACGTCAACTAGCGGTTAACAGAGACATACTGCAAGCACTGGAACAACTGTACGGTCGCAGACCACTACCGTTCCAGACCCTGAATTTTCCCGTGGGAACTGCGCAGCTGCCACACTCGGATACGATTCACTTCAATTCGATTCCGGGAGGCTATATGGCCGGGGTCTGGGTTGCGCTGGAAGACATGGACGAGAACAACGGGTCTCTCATTTACTATCCCGGTAGCCACAGGCTTCCCGAGCTGAATATGCAGGACCTGGGTCTCGGTAACGGTTACGAGTATTACAAGGAATACGAACAGTGTATCCAGAGGTTGATTGTCGAGCGTAGCCTGAAGGAAGAATACGCGATAATCCGCAAAGGCGAGGCGCTGATCTGGCATGCCAACCTCTTGCACGGAGGAGCGCCTCGCAAGGATCCATCCCGAAGCCGTCACTCCCAGGTGACCCACTACTTCTTTGCAGATTGCAGGTACTACACGCCAATGCT
>Ga0181587_10000418_pt1 | contig 35008 bp, 30 predicted proteins | sample 071ome_27_FD_132463 | JGI IMG/M metagenome (GOLD analysis project Ga0181587, IMG submission 132463) | Coastal salt marsh microbial communities from the Groves Creek Marsh, Skidaway Island, Georgia - 071409AT metaG (megahit assembly) | ecosystem: Environmental > Aquatic > Marine > Intertidal... | reverse complement strand
GCCATGATAATAATCGCCGCGGGAGTACGAATTGCCCGCATTGATTCCCATGATCGAGATATCGGGGTCCGTGCCGGTGAACTCAAGAAAATATTCCGTTTCCGGGGTAATGCCGATCACGGCTATATTATCGGCGGCTTGCCGGAAGGACTGGATAACCTGGGTGCTCTGAAGCCGGTTGATTTCGCTGTTATACAGCATGTGATCCTGATCGACGACAAGCGCCGCGCTGACCGGTGTGACCAGAAAAAAGAAAAGAAGCGCCGCGCAAGCACGCGAGACAGACTTGAACATGAAATCCCCCAGATGGCGGTGCTATACCCTTGGACAGTCACCGCGTGGTGCCAACCACAGGGGCGACCCTACATCGTCTCAACACTCCTGAAAAGATGAATAGCGCTGATAAAACAACGACTTATTTAATTTTTACGAGCAACGATCAGCGGTCCCACAACTCCCGGCACCGCATCGCGACGACCTGTTCATAGGGCACGGGACGCCCGATATGGCCGATCGATTGCGCGAAGGCGTTGAGCTTTTCAACGCGTTCTTCCGTTATCACCGGATCGTAGAATTCGGCGTCGCGTTCGATCACATTGGCGATCAGCGCCGCTGAATCCGGCGGGAACTTGCCCTCGCCCACCTTACGGGCCAGGGAAGGGTCCTCACGCAGCGCGGCCTGCGCGCGTACAATGGCGCGGATGGCGGCATCGACCTGCTCGCCCTCGCGTTCAATAAAATCGTCCCGCGCGACCAGCCCGGCGAAGGTGAAAAAACGCGTCTCACCCGGATCATCACCGCGCCTGACATCGACATGCACCTTGCCGATCCCGGCATCAGAGGCCTTTTCCGCCCCCATCGCATTGGCCCAGAACCCGTCGATCAGGCCGCTTAGCAACCCTTCCGCCGCGAACACACCGAACGAGACATTGCCGCCATGCGCGCCCGGCAGATCGATGATCTCCACATCCTTGTCGGGATCGATGCCGCCCGCCCGCAATACCTGCTTGAAAGCCAGATCAGGCCCCGGCGCTGCGGTCAGGGTGCAGCCCTTGAGCGCCGAAAAATCGCCGCGTTCGGCCTCGAAATCCTTGCGCATGGTCAACAGCCAGGGCGTGCCTTGCGACAGCGCCACGCAAATGCTCGCCCCCCGCCAGTGATCGAATTCGGTCAGCACGTCATGGACGGACCCGGCGATCATCGCATCCGCCGCGTTCTGTTTCAGCGCCGCTGTCGAGCCCATGGCGGGCACAAGCGTAATCTCGACATCCGCGCCTTCTTCCCGGAAAAAGCCAAGCTCATCCGCGGCAAGGGCCGGGAAACAGGTATTACTGACAAGATCGACGGAAGCGATGCGCATGAGTTACTCCTGTCCTTTCAAGGAATGTATTTGGCGTCCTGCAGCCAGAGGGTGGTATCGACTTCTGTTCCCAGGCCCCGTTCCAGCGCCCGCTGATAAAGACGGTAGGCCACCGAACCGAACTGCACCCCCTCGCCCGTCACCGGAAACAGGATCACCTGATCCTCGCTGGTGCGCGCCGGCGCGACGCCGGCGACCACTTCGCCGAACATCGGGATAGCCTCCCAATCCACCTTATCGGATTTGCCCCACTTGTCTGTCCGGCCTTCCGGAATGTCGTTGGTGCCGCCGATGGCGAAACGGTTCCAGTTCGGGCCGTTACGGTTGCTGACGATGTAATCAGCGCGCTCAAAAGTCTCGAGCTCGATCTCGGTCGGATCCTTGATCGCGGTGATCAGCATACCGGGCTCGATCCACTCGGTCTTCAGCACCGGGTCGACTGCGTTGGTCGCGGTATTCACCACATCCGACCCGCGTACGGCCTCTTCCGCCGTATCGACGGCCCGGACCTCTATCCCGAGCTTCTGGCTATATTCAGACGCAAAGCTCTCCCGATTTTCCCGTGTGGGACTGAAAACTTTCACCAGTTCGAAATCCGCTGCCGCGCAATGCGCCTCGACACCCGATGTCTGTTGCCAGCCCGACCCGATCAACCCCAGCACCTTCGGGTTTTTCTTCGCGAGATATTTGGTGCCAAGCGCGGCTGTGCCGGCGACCCGGTATTTTTGCATATAGCCGTCATGGACGATGGCCAGTGGCTCGCCCGACCTGGAGTCATAAAGTTGAACGAAGCCGCAAAACATGCCGCGCGGGGAGCCGGGTACGCGCACCTCGCGCTTCAGCCCGTTAACTTCGGGATAATGGATAAAATCGGAGTCGACCCGGTTAACGGTAATGCGCCATTTTTCGATCGCGCCATTAAGCGAAGTATAGGAATGGTGGGTGGGATATGTACCGCCGGGTATATGGGAGGGATCGACCGGCGTCATGATCCGGAATTTCGGCCCGTTTATGGCGCGCCCATGGCCGAGTTCCGCATGCCCTTCTTCCAATGCCTCCATGATGTCAACGACATCGAGAATTTGTTCGACCGTAGGGTTGTCTATGAAAAGTGTCATGCTTTGACGCTCCAAAAATCCGTTGCCTCGCCCATCTCCTCCAGGCGGCGATAGAGGCGCGCGATCAGATGGGAGAGTTCCGCCCGGTCCGTGTCGTCGAGCGCCGGGCCCGGCGCGCGGGTAGCGGCGGATTTGATCGCGCCCCGGCGGCGCAGCGTTTCCTTTCTGAGTGCCAGCCCGATACCGATCTGCTGTTCATGTTTGCAGAGCGGCAGATAGGCGTCGAACAGATCCTCGGCCTCCGCCTCCTTGCCCGCCGCATGCAGATCGACCACCCGCACCAGCATGTCGGGAAAGGCGAAACCGGTCATCGCGCCATCGACACCGCGTTGCAGTTCCTGCGGCAGGAAAAGCCCGCCATTGCCGACCAGGATCGATATCCGGCGATGCGCGCCCGCCGCTTCGGCCTCACGGAACTTTGTCACCTTGCGCAGGCCCGGCCAGTCCTCATGTTTCAAAATCTTCAGGCTCGGCAGATCGGTGAACAGCCGGGTCAGCAACGCGTTGGAAAAATGCACCCCGGTGCTGGGCGGGTAATCCTGCAGCACGATGGGCGTATCGCCCAGGAGATCGCAGACGGCGTGAAAGTAATTCTCGATCTTCTCATCGGTGTTGAGCCCGCCCATCGGCGCGACCATCACCCCCGCCGCGCCCAAATCCATGACCTGATCGGTCAGGGCTTTCATGGGGTTGAAGGCCGGGCCGGACACGCCGATCACGACCGGGATATCGCGCGCGCGCGCCAGCACGCGTTTGGTGAAGGCGACTGATTCCTCCGGCGCCATCTTGGGGGCTTCTCCCATCACGCCGAGGATGGTCAGCCCGCTGCAGCCTGATTCCAGATAGAAATCGACCAGCGAGTCCGTGCTGTCGAGGTCGAGCGATCCGTCCTCGGCGAAGGGCGTCGCCGATATGGCATAGACGCCTTTGGCGGTTTCATCGATCAGGGGCATGGCGGTTCCGCAAATCTGAATTCTGGTCAGGAAACCCTACACTGCCTATGCTGCCCGGACCAACCGGGAGAGACATTTTGGCCGAGTTCGATCTGATCATCCGCAACGCCGACATCGCGACATCCGAAGACCGCTTTACCGGCGCCATCGCCGTGAAGGACGGCGTTATCGACGCACTCGGCACTATCGACGGCGCGGCGGCGGAGGAAATCGATGCGGGTGGCGCGCTGATCACGCCGGGCGGAATCGACAGCCACTGCCATGTCGAACAGATCAGCTCCACCGGTATCTGGACCGCCGATGACTGGTTTACCGCCTCGCGCTCCGCCGTCTGCGGTGGCACCACGACCATCATCCCCTTTGCCTGTCAGCATCGCGGCCAAAGTCTGCGCGATGTGGTGAATGATTATCACGACCGCGCCGGGCCGAAATCCGCCTGCGACTATGCCTTCCACCTGATTGTATCGGACCCGACCGAACAGGTTCTGGGGCAGGAACTGCCCGCGCTGATCAGGGACGGCTATACCAGCTTCAAGATTTACCTGACCTATGACGCGCTGAAACTGTCGGACCGCCAATTCCTCGACGTCCTCGCCGTCGCCCGCCGCGACGGTGCGATGGTGATGGTCCATGCGGAAAATAACGACATGATCATTTGGATGGCCGAACGGCTGCTCGCCGCCGGTCTGACCGCGCCGAAATATCACGCGACCGCGCGGCCCATGCTGGTGGAGCGCGAGGCGACGCATCGCACCATCGCACTGGCGGAGCTGGTCGATGTGCCGGTGCTGATCGTCCATGTTTCCGGCGCGGAAGCGATCGAGCAGATCAAATGGGCGCAAAACAAGGGGCTCAAGGTTTATGCCGAGACCTGCCCGCAATATCTGTTCCTGACCGAGGATGATCTCGACAGGCCGGGGCTGGAGGGCGCGAAACATATGTGCAGCCCGCCGCCACGCGACAAGGCTAATCAGGAAATTGTCTGGCAAGCATTGATCGACGGGGTGTTCGAGGTGTTTTCATCGGATCACGCGCCCTATCGATTTGACGATCCGCAAGGCAAGCTCGCCGCCGGGCCGAACCCGCATTTCAAACAGATCGCCAACGGGGTGCCGGGGCTGGAGGTGCGATTGCCGCTGCTGATGTCGGAAGGGGTGAACAAGGGCCGGATATCCTTGCAGGAATTTGTCGCCATCACTGCGACCAACGCGGCGAAGCTATACGGGCTGCACCCGCGCAAGGGCGATATCACGGTCGGCGCGGATGCCGATCTGACAATCTGGGACAGGGATCGCCGGGTCACGATCAGCCAAAGCCTAATGCATGACGCGATGGATTACACGCCCTATGAGGGGTTTGAGGTCACCGGCTGGCCGGTCACGACATATCTGCGCGGCCGCAAGGTCTTTGAAGAGGGCGATTTCCTGGGCGAAGCGGGCGCGGGCAAGTTCCACGAATGCGACTGCCCCCCGGCGCTCGATTTGCCCGCCAATTTGCCGACCGGCTTCGATCCGGTAGCGGGGGAAGAGACCGGATAATTTCGACAGCACCTCTTGTCACCCCGGCCTCCGAGCCGGGGTCCAGTAATCGAAAAAACGAAAAATATCTGGTTCCCGGATCACGCTGACGCTTGTCCGGGATGACAAATCTCTTTGAGAGCTAAACCCCTCTTATCATCCCGCCATCGACGCGGATGACCGAACCGGTGATATAGCTTGCATTGGCGGACAGCAGATAGACCGCCGTATCGGCAAACTCCGCCACCTCGCCATAACGCCCCATCGGGATGGTCGCGCGGCTGGCGGCGCGGATAGCCTCGATATCCTTGTCCTGTTTTTCGGACGCGGCCTGGTCGATCTGATCGACCCGCGCGGTATGGATGCGCCCCGGCGCACAGATATTGACCGTCACCCCATCCGGCGCGACCTCACTCGCCAGCGTCTTGGCCCAGCCAACCTGGGCGGCACGGATGGAGTTGGAGATGCCGAGATTGGGGATCGGCTGCTGAATCCCGGATGAGGAAACCGCGAGAATACGGCCCCAGCCTTGCTTCCGCATGGCGGGCAGGAAGGCATTCACGATGCGCAGCTGGTTGGTGAACATGATCTGGAACTGCGCGTTCCACACATCCGGCTCCACCGCCGCGATGGGGCCCGGCGGCGGACCGCCGCCATTACAGACCACGATATCGAGCCCGCCGAAATCGGATTGCGCCGCTTTGATCACGCTCTCAACGCTTGCCACATCGGAAAGATCGAGCGTATAGGCCACCGCGCCGTCGAGTTCATCCGCAATGGCCTCGGCCTTGTCCGTCGAACGCCCGGTGACGGCGACCCGCGCGCCTTCCGCGGCGAGGCGGCGGGCGATCCCCTCGCCCATCCCGCCGGTCGATCCCATGACCAGCGCACGTTTACCGTTCAGACTCAAATCCATATTCGTCTCCCAAAAATTCAGTGCCCGATACAGGCGATGCTCTTGCCGCGTTCCTTCATTTCATCCCGCCGCATCGCCATGCCATCGATCAGATCAAACAGATCGCACATATCGGCGGGCGCGGCGGTACGCGATTTCACCCCGCCATCCTTGCCGATCAGCAGGGCGGCGAATTCATCCCGCCCGATATCATATTGTTTCCGCAGAGCCCTGGCATCGACCTTTGCCGCCGGGGTCGGAAACCCCATGACATTTTCCGTGCCGATGATCTCCAGGACCTGCATGTCGCGATCGAGAATGCCGTCACGGTTGCGTTCGATCAGCGCCACCTGTCCGCGATACCGACCATCGTCGAATTTCGGGGCGAATACCAACAGGACACGCTTTTCCCACTGGAAAATCCCGAGCGGCCCGGCGGACCCGCCCGGCCCGGACAGCATCACCGCCAGAAAGACCGCGAGCGGCAGGAGACCCCTGATCACAGGCATGACGCCTATTCCTTCGGCTCGACTTCCTTGACTGCGCCGCGCCAGCCGCTGGTGGTCACGTCGAACACCTCGCCCATCGGGGTACGGTACTTGATCTCGAAAAAGCTGTTGGGATCGCCGCTCTTGTTGCCCATCATATGGGTCGCGCCCGCGGCCTCGACCTGTTCGCAGGCTTCGTCGACATCGTCAAACCAGAAGCCGAAATGATCGATGCCGTAGAACGGCTCGTCCCCTTCATAGCCGAGCGGCTTGCCGTCGCGCGCCAGCATGGCGACGTTGATGGTGCCGTCGGAGAGATAGATCGTGCCGGTGCCGGATGCGCCGACCTCCTCCATCCCGAAGGCATTGATGAAGAAATCGGCCGCTTCGCGCGGGTCTTTCACCGACAACGCGATGTGACGCATTTTTGCCTTGGCCATGGTCTGGTCCTCCTGGATTTCGCCATAGAGGCGGGCTCTCACCGCCTCCCTCTTGTCATCCCGGACAAGCGTCAGCGCGATCCGGAATTCAGCCCTTTATACTTTCCGTCTCTGGACGCCGGATCAAGTCCGGGCTGACAAATGTTGTTAACCGGCCTTCTCGGCAGAAATGCCGCCCTTCTCCCTGACAGGGAGAAGGGGATTATTCCCCTCCCCTATCCCCTGCCCGGAAGGGAGGGGGATTTCTGACGCGATGATCGAACGCATTATTCCCCTCCCCCTATCAGGGGGAGGGGGAGGGTCAGGGTGGGGGTGGGAATTACGCGGTATCAGATTTTGCCGAGTGCCTTCAGCAACACCTCCGGCGTCATCGGCTGTTCGAAGACCTTGCCCCCGAAAGGGCTGATCGCGTCATTGACCGCGTTCATCACCACGGCGGGCGCGGCGCCGGTGCCGCTTTCACCGACGCCTTTCGATCCCAGTTCGGAAACGCCGGTATGGGTCTGCACATGGGCGACATCGATATTCGGCATCTCGGATGCCATCGGCACGATGTAATCCACCAGACTGCCATTCAGCAGCTGCGCCTGATCGTCATAGACGCAATGTTCGTAAAGCGCGCCGCCGATCCCCTGCACGCAACCGCCGCGCACCTGCTCATCCGCCAGCAACGGATTGATGACGCGGCCGCAATCCTCCACCACCCAGTGATCCAGCAGGGTGATAAAACCGGTGTCGGGATCGACCTCGACATAGGCGCCGTGAATGCCGTTGGTGAAGATATAAAGCGCGTCCTTCAGGCGGAAGCGTTTGGTGTGCGAGAGCTGCGGCTCGATATCGTTGGGCAGCTGCGCGACCTGGAAATGACCGATCCGGCCGAGTTCCGACAACGGAATACGGGCATTTTCGGTTCCCGAATCGACGACATCTCCATTGACGATATCGAGCGAGTCCGGTTCGGCCTGTAACAAGGCCCCGGCAAGCACCAGCAATTCCGCCCGAAGCGCCAGGGCCGCCTGATAGGTGGCCTCACCACCGATGGCCGTCGCGCGCGAGGCATAGGTGCCGCCGCCATAAGGCGTCGCATCGGTGTCGCCCTCTATCACCCGGACCATCTCCGGCGGCACGCCCAGCGCGCCCGCGGTGATCTGCTGCATGACGGTATCGACACCCTGCCCCTGATCGGTGACGCCGACCGCGCAGATGATATTGCCGGACGGTTCAATCTTTACCGTTGCCGCGTCCTGCGAGGCGATCGGCGCGCCGCCCGCCCCGTAATAACCGGCGGGGCCCGGCGCGGTGCCCTTGATAAAGGCCGCAATACCGACGCCGCGATAAACGCCTTTCTGGCGCAAGCTGTCCCGCTCGGCGCAGAGATCGTCATATTTCATCCGTTCGACCAGCGTCTCGAGACAGGCCTGGTGCGACATGTCCGCGACCTCAATTCCCGACGCGGTCATGCGGGGATAGGAATCGTCCTCCATGATGTTACGCCGGCGCAGCTCCATCGGGTCCATGCCGATCTTTTCCGCCGCCATATCGACCAGCGCCTCACCCACCGAATTGCCGATGGGATGACCGACCGCGCGGTACTGGCTGGTCGGCACCTTGTTCATATAGGCGACCCGCATACGCGCCTTGTAATGGGCGTGCTTATAGGGCCCGCCAGTGATGTTGAGAATCTGGTTGGCCTCAAACACCGATGTGCGGGGATATTGCGAATAGGCGCCGACACCCGACAGGATGTCGATTTCCAGCGCCTGGATATCACCGTCTTTCGATACCGCGAGCTTGCCGTTCACCCGGTTTTCCCGCGCGTGAATATCGGTCAGGAAGGATTCCAGACGGTCGGCAATGAATTTCACCGGACGTCCCAGCTTCATCGAGGCCGCAGTCGCCGCAAACTCATCCCCGAAGGAATGGATTTTCAGCCCGAACGAGCCGCCGACAAAGGGCGCGACAACCCGGCATTTATGTTCCGGCAAGCCCAGCGTCTTGGCGATGATCGCCTGGATCATGTGCGGGGTCTGGCTGCTGGTATAGATGGTGAGCTGCTCGGTATCCTTTTCATAGGATGCCAGAAGCGCGCGCGGCTCCAGACTGACCGCCGTGTGACGGCCGAAATCGAATGTCGCCTCCAACACATGATCCGCGTTGGCGAAGGCGGTTTCGACATCGCCGTTATCGATAGTCTTTTCAAACGCCAGATTGTCACCCAGATCGGGATGCACCAGATTGGCGCCCGGCTCCAAAGCGGTTTCCTTATGCGCAACGACCGGCAGTTCTTCATAGGAAATCTCGACGAGCTCCGCCGCGTCTTCGGCAACCGCCCGGCTTTCGGCGACCACCATGACGACCGGTTCACCCTGCCAGCAGGCGCGCTCTACCGCCATGGGATATTGCGGCGCGGTCTTCATCGTCTCGAACACGGATAACGTCCCCAGCCAAGGCCCGGTACACATCTCCTTCAGCTCCGCCCCCGTCATGACAAGGACAACGCCCGGATGCGCCTTCGCCGCTTCCACATCGATGGTGGTGATATTGGCGTGCGCATAGGGGCTGCGGACAAAGGCGGCGTGAACCGTGCGTGGCAGGGTGATGTCGTCTGTATAGCGCCCCCGTCCATGAACGGCCCGTTTCGCCTTGTCACGCGACAGGTTGCGCCCGACATAGGAATGCTGCCTGTCCAGCTGCGTCATCTCGCCCTTGGTATTCATCGGGCGCCTCCCGCCTTGCGGTCTTTCATGGTGGTCTCGATCGCATCGATAATCGCGTGATAGCCGGTGCAGCGGCAAAAATTACCCGACATGAATTCGCGTATCTGCTCGCGCGGCAATTCGTCATTCTTCGCCAGCAATTCCGCCGCCGTCATCAGCATGCCGGGCGTGCAAAACCCGCACTGCATGGCGTTGCGTTCAACAAAGCGGTCCTGCAGGTCGGCGACCTCTTCGCTGTCGCTTAACCCCTCGATGGTCACCACGTTCGACCCGTCGCATTGCGCCGCCAGCATCAAGCAGCCGCGCACCACAACGCCATCGACACGGACCGAACAGGCGCCGCAAATGCCATGCTCGCACCCCAGATGCGACCCGGTCAGCTCCAGCTCTGTCCTCAGAAAATCCACCAGATGCATGCGCGCCGGAACGGTCGCGGTCACGTTTTCACCGTTCACCGTGAGGGCAATATCAATTTTTTCGTCAGCCATTACACCGCCCTCGCCTTTTCTACCGCCGCGGACAACGTCCGTTTTGTCAGTACTTTTTGCAGATGCAGCTTCATCGCCGCGCTGCCATGCAGATTTTCCATCGGATCGAGATCGTCATCCAAAGCGGCCGCCACGGTCTCCGCCAAATCATCGGACCAGCTCTTGCCCTCAAGCGCCGCCATCGCGCCGGCACCCAAAGTGGGTTTCAATTCGCTGCCGAAATAAACCAGCCTTCCGCTTTCGATCACATCGCCGGAGATCACCGCCTTGCAGGCAACACCGGCCTGGGCGAAATCGCCCTTGCGCCGGGCAAGCTCCATAAAGGCGAACACTTCCCCGGGCTGCGCGACGGGCAGTCTGGCCTCAACGAGGATCTCATCAGGCGCGCGCGCGGTTTCATACAGGCTGTGAAAGAAATCATCGGCTGCTATTTCGCGCCTTCCGTTCGGCCCCTCGACAACAAACGTGCCTTGCAATGCCAGCGCGCAGGCCGGCATTTCCGCCGCCGGATCGGCCAGCGCTACCGAACCGCCGAAAGTCCCCCGATTGCGCACCGCGACGTGAGCGACATGGGGAATGGCCTCGGCGATCAGCGGCAGCTTGTCGGTGACGATGGACGATTCCAGCACCTCCACATGGCGGGTCAGCGCCCCGATACGGATATGATCACCCTCATCGGAAATGCCTTTCAGCTCGTCCAGTCTGTTGATATCGATCACGATCTCGGGCTGCGACAAGCGCATATTGAGGGTCGGCATCAGGCTTTGCCCGCCCGCGAGAATGCGTGCTTCCTCACCGAAATCCGATAATAGCCCGAACGCCTCGCTCAGCGTTCCGGGCCGTGCATATTTAAATCTTGGCGCTTTCACGGCGTCTTTTCCGTCCTTTTGATTGACGTTGCGGAATGGCGCGGATGCTCCCACCAAGCCCGGATTTTCGCAAGGGCGTGAACGAAATTTGCTGAACCGGCGCTGGTTGACCGGTCAGGCCTATTATCCGAAGCTGCGCCCGAAATTCGCTCAACAGAGAGGACCAACGTGGCCAACAAGGATTTGCGGAACTGGCTTGAAGAAATTGAAGCCATCGGAGAGTTGAAAACCATCAGGGGCGCGGAAACCGGCGAGGAAATCGGCGGCATTGTTGATCTCTATATGCGCGATATGGGCACACCGGCGGTGATGTTCGATGAAGTGCCCGGTTTTCCACAGGGTCATCGCGTCCTCGCCAATATCCTGACCTCGGTTCCGCGGATCAATGTCGCGGTTGGGTTGAAACCCGATGCCTCGATTAACCAGCTGATCGGTTGGTGGCGGGATTACATGCGCGACGGCCCGACCGAAGAGCCCATGGCCGTCAATGGCGGGCCCCTGCTCGAAAACGTCATGGAAGGCGACAAGGTCGATATCACCTCCATCCCAACCCCCGTCTGGCACGAACATGACGGCGGTCCCTTTATCGGAACTGCCTGCATGGTGGTGACAAAGGACCCCGACACGGGTTGGGTCAATTACGGCGCCTACCGGGTCCAAAGCCATGACGCGAAGACCGCGGGTCTGATGATGTCGCCCGGCAAGCACGGGCGGCTGACGATGGAGAAATATCATCAACGGGGCGAGCCCTGCCCCGTCGCCGTGGTCGCGGGGATGCACCCGGCGCTGTTTATGCTGGCGGGTCTGGAAGTCCCCTACGGCAAGAGCGAATACGAGGCCGCCGGCGGCATTCTGAAAGAGCCGATTGAAATCTTCAACATGCCGAAGACCGGCCTGCCGGTTCCCGCCAACGCGGAAATCGCCTTCGAGGGGTATATTCATCCCGATGACATGGTCCAGGAAGGACCGCTTGGCGAATGGACCGGCTATTACGCCGGCGGCAGCCGTCCGGAGCCGGCCATTCGGATCGAAACACTGATGCATCGTGACAATCCCATCCTGGTCGGCGCCATCCCCGCCGTGCCGCCTAATGACAATACGTTCTATCTGGGGCTGTACCGTTGCGGCGCGGTCTGGAGCCAGCTGGAGGCTGCGGGCATTCCCGAAATCAAGGGTGTCTGGGCGCATGAGGCGGGCGGCAGCCGGTTCTGGCTGACGGTGTCCATAAAACAGATGTATGGCGGTCACGCGAAGCAGGCGGGGCTGATCGCCTCACAATGCCATGCCGGCGCCTACGCCAACAGATGGACCATCGTGGTGGATGACGATATTGATCCGTCCAATATCAATGACGTGATCTGGGCGATGTCGACCCGGGTGGATTTGCGCGAGGACATCGACATCATTGATGGATGCTGGAGCACCCATCTGGATCCGATGTGTTATGACGACGAAACCGACCGGCGCAATTCCCGCGCGGTGATCGATGCCTGCCGGCCTTTCAAACGCAAGGATACCTTCCCCATTGTCGCGCGTTCCTCAAAAGAGCTTGATGAGCGCATTCGCGCGAAATGGGCCGATGATCTGCCGTAAACGTTATTCGGCCTTGTGCCTGTATACCAGTATCCGGCCATTATCCATGCTGTCCCCTGCGACATGGAAGAAATGCAGATCGAGCCCTGGGTGATAAAATCCGCTGGAACCAGCCGTTCGGTAATGTTCCGGCCATTACAGTGGCAAACCGCGCTGCAGCGTCCGCCAACGGTTGCTGCCAGGATTATAAGCGTAAATTCCGCGTCCGGATTTCTTGTGGCGGATTACCAGAACCTCGTCCTGGATAGTATTGCACTGCATCATTGCGATGTTGGTTGAGTAGACCTTACCCCCGGGATCGCCAATCGGTTCCGGATCGATAAAGCGCACATTTCTGATGTCATAGATCCAGAATGCATTCGGGCCCTTTGTGGCCGGATATACCCCTCCCCCGAAATACAGGCGTTCTCTCTTTGGATCGTGGCAACCGGTGGCGTCGCTGGAGAATGGCGGAATAGGTCCAAGAGGTGAACCGCGCCGCCACGCATTTGTGCCGGGGTCGTACGCCCATAGTCTTCTGCCGGCGAAGAAAATCGCCTTATCGAAGGTCGGAACGTAAAATAACATGCTGCCATGGGTGCTCGTCGGCGACGGCATCCGGGTTCGCGCCCGATACCAACGCCGTTCGGCAATGTCATATGACCAGGGACTTACACGACCCGTATTCAGGCGCCTGCCGTTTTTTCGCAAGAACGCGGCATATTCGGGCAGGGCTTTCTTGAAATATCCATGTCCCGCCGGCATAAACATGAAACGTTTTCGCCGACTGTCCCACGCGACCATCTGATAGCCGTGGGTATGGGTGGCGATAGGAACCGGCATCCCATCCGGCAATGCGGGAAAACCGTCGTCATTGACGATCAGCTTCGGCTCATTTCTCACATAGGTGCCCGGCCAAAGCGCTTTCCAGCGGTGGCGTCCGACTTCGTAAAGCCATAGACCATCCATATAACGTCCGGTTTTTCCGTCGACGTAACCGTGAACACCTTCGCCAAATAAAAGTGCGCCGCCGAGTGATTCAGCGAAGGGCATAACCGAAGTCCAGGCACGCCCCCGCGCAAAACCATATTTGGCATCCGCCGCGGGCTTACCCAAATCAAGCCATTTTCCGGGCTCAAGCGCCCTGAGCCGTGACATGTGCTCCGGCTCCGCAGCCTTAACCCCACCCATCGCGGGTAACAAGGCGGCAACGAGCGCGATTGCTGCAATTCGATTAATTCTTTCGAGCATCCCGGATTAACCGCCAGAGACGATGCGGCGTCGCCGGCATCGTGTTGATATCGACACCCAACGGCGATAACGCGTCGCGGACTGCATTCATCGCCGCGGCCAAAGCCGGCGTGGTCCCGGCTTCGCCTCCTCCCTTGACCTGCATCGGGTTACCGTCGGTTTCGGCATTTTCCGCAGTCACGACATCGAAGGAAGGCAGCAAATCGGCACGCGGCATGCCGTAATCCATGAAGGACCCACAAACAAGCTGGCCGCCATCGTCATAGACATTTTCTTCCCAGAAAACCTGACCGACGCCTTGCGCAATGCCGCCATGCACCTGCCCTTCGACAATCATCGGATTGATAACGCGTCCGACATCATCGACCGCCGTCCATCGTTTGATCTCCGTAACGCCGGTCTCGGGATCGATCTCAACTTCCGCAATGGCACACCCCGTCGGATAGGCGGGCAGGCGTCCCTTGAATTCATGTTCTTCTCGCAATGCCCCGCGCAGACCGGCGGGCACCGCCTCCGTATCCGCCTTCGCGGCCACGTCGAACAGCGACAATGACCTGTCTGTCCCGCCAACGATGAAACGTCCGCCCTCAAAAACGAGGTCTTCCACGGCCGCTTCCAGCAAATGCGCGGCGAGTATTCTTCCCCGTTTGATGATCTTTTCGGAAGCCCAACTCATCACGGCGGATCCAAGCCGGATAGAGCGGTCGGAATGGGTACCGCCGCCTTCGCTGATCTTATCGGAATCAGAAATGATCATGTTGACGGACTCAAACGGGACACCCAGCAAATGGGACATTACCTGAGCGAAACTTGTCTCATGCCCCTGCCCGTGGCTTTGCGTACCGATATAAAGATCGACCTTTCCGTCGGGCCGCACCTCAATCTCACACCATTCCTGAGGCCAACCGACAGGCGTTTCGACATAGTTGGCGAGCCCGATACCGCGCAATCGGCCGCGCCCCGCAGCCTCTTTCCGCCGCGCCTCAAAACCGGTCCAATCCGCACGGCGCTGCGCTTCCGCCATATTGTCGTGAAACCGCCCACAATCGTAGGTGACGTCCATCGGGCTCCTGTAGGGCAGCTTCTCCTGCGGGATCAGGTTGCGTCGCCGGATCTCGTCGCGCCCGATAGCCAGCTCCGCAGCAGCTGCATCCAACAGGCTTTCGATCACGAACATCGCCTCCGGCCGTCCCGCCCCACGATAGGGCCCGGTCGGCAGGGTATTGGTGATCACCCCCCGCACGCGCAGGTGAGCGGCGGGAATATCATAGATGCTGGTAATGATACGCGACCCGTTTGCCAGCGGCACATAGGACACCAGATTGCCGCCGACATTGCCGAGATGGCTGACCTTCATCGCCAGAATCTTGCCATCGCCATCCAGCGCCAGCGCCGCTTCGGTATAAAGATCACGTCCCTGGACGTCGCTCAGGAAACACTCAGTCCGTTCGCCGCACCAGCGCACGGGGCGGCCGGTTCTTTTCGCCGCCCACAAAGCGAGGACGAATTCCGGATAATTCCAGCCGCGCACCCCGAACCCACCACCGACATCGTCACAGGCAACGCGTATCTGATGTTGCTCCACACCGAATATGTCGATCAGGGTTCGTTGCAGCCGGACAGAGCCCTGACTGCCCGCCAGCAGCGTATAGTGGTCCTGCTCGGCATCATACCAGGCGAGCGCGGCGCGCGGTTCCATCGGCACGGCGCTGACCCGGTTATTCCGCAGCTTCCTTTTCACCACATGGGTCGCCGACGAAAAGGCGGCTTCGACCGCCGCCGCATCGCCAAGCTCGGAATCGAAGGCAAGATTGCCCGGCGCGCCCTCATAAAGTTGTAGGGCGTCCGGCTTAATCGCCGCGACCACATCTGTTACGGCGGGGAAAATCTCATAGTCCGTTTCTATCCTCTCCGCCGCCTTCTGTGCGACGGCCAACGATTCAGCAACGACAAACGCCACCGGTTCGCCGACATGCCGCGCCTTGTCGCGCAGCATCGGCCAGAAGGGCGCATGAAACATGGGACTGCCGTCTCTGTTTTCGAATGCGAATAGTTCAGGATTATTGATCTGCCTGGGATTGACCGGGTGCGGGATGGGGCCGAGCCCATCCGCCAGATAATCGTCCATGGTGGGCACGGCCAGCACACCGGAGATGTTTTCGGCCGCTTTGGTGTCAATCCGCGTCAACGCCGCATGCGCGTGCGGACAACGCAAGACAAAGGCGTGAGTTTCCCCATCCCTTCGATAATCGGCGGAGAAACGCCCTTGTCCCGTCAAGAGCCGAAAATCTTCTTTTCGCTTTACTGGCTTGCCGATCAACCCGGTCAAAGCGCTCTTCCTACCCTGTTAAATCGCAGCATAGATAAATCGTTTTTCTAGTTAGCAGAATTCAGCATCTTTGACAGTCCGAATGGGCCAATCCCGCCGAGCGCTGCTGTTGACAGAACCTATCGGGTCAATGCGGCTATCTATGAAGTCGGGATCGCGGACGTCATACTGATGGCGCGCATGCGGCTGGATGTCGGCCAGTACGCCTCTCTGGTCATTCAGGACCATCACTAGCACACGTACAGATAGCCGGGGTCAGAGATCGCGGTCCATCCGTTGAACCCGCGCGAGTTGCGGGAACGCCTTCCAGAATATCGCCGCAACAGCGATCGAGCCTACCCCACCGACCAGGACCGCCGGGACCGCGCCGATCATCGCCGCCATCCCGCCGGCGCGGAACTCACCGATCTCATTCGACGCACCGGTAAAGATCGAATTCACCGCATTGACGCGACCGCGCATCTCATCGGGTGTCGCCAATTGAATCAGCGAGACACGAATATTGACGCTGACCATGTCCGCCGCGCCGACGACAAACATCGCGGCCAGCGACAGCCAGAACACCTCGGATAGGCCGAAAACCATGGTGGCCAGCCCGAACACGACGACGGAAATATAGAGGGTCACGCCAACATTCTTGCGCATCGCGATGCGTGTGAGCGCAAGTCCGGTCAGAAGCGCGCCGAACGCGAAGGAACTCCGCAGCAAACCGGCGCCCTCGGGCCCCACATGCAGAATATCCTTTGCATAAACCGGAAGCAGAGCCGTCACTCCGCCCAGCAGGACAACAAACAGATCCAGCGAGATTGCGCCCAGCACGATCTTCTTTTCCATCACATAACGTAAACCGGCCAGCAGATTATGCAGGGTCGGCCGTTCGACTTCCTCTCGCGGGTTTGTCGTCCGTATCAGCAGAAAACTTACCGTACCGAAGGCGAGAATGACCGCCGCGCCGCCATAAACCGCCTCAGGCCCGGCAAATCCGTAAATAATCCCGCCTAGTGCCGGGCCCGCCGTCTGGCAAATTTTGTTTGCGCTGGTGTACCAGGCAATCGCGTTCGGCAGTTCTATCTTCGGGACCAGATTGGGAACGAAGGAGTTGGCCGCCGGCTGATAGAAGGCCCGACCGGTCCCCAGAAGCAAAAGAATGGCAAATACCGGCCAGACTTCCGTCATGCTGGAAAGCGAGAAAACCATGAACAGGATTGCGGCGATCATGATCAGGGCCGAACACCCCGCGATCACAAGCCTGCGGTCGAACCGGTCCGCCACATAGCCGGTAAACAGCGCGAACCCTATGGCCGGCGCGAATGTCGCCAGCCCGATCCAGGCGAGGTTCAGAACATCGCCGGTAATGTCGTAAACCTGATACGCGACAGCGACCAGCACCGCATGCAGCGCGATAAAACCGAAATTCTTGCCGAGAAAAAGCAGCAGGAAATCGCGGTGACGCATTGCCGCAAAGCCCGTCCGGGGCGGGGGATCGTCCTCCCACCCCGTCACTGGATTACCGTTCATTCAGCGTGCCTGTCTCAGCCCGCCGCGCGCCGTTCCTTTGGCAGATCGGGATGGCCCTGTTCCTGCGCCGCCTTCAGCCGATTGGTAAAATAATCGAACATAAGCCCGTTATTGCGCCCCTCATTCATCGTCTTGGCCTTCCGCGCCAGTTCTTCGCCTTCGGGCCAGTCAAACGGCAGACCGGACGCGGCAATCTGCAGCTGCTGACGGCAGGCCTGCTCTAACTTGGCGCCGATAACGGTCATTTCCTCTATGCTGGCTCCGCAAAAGGTGACGCCGTGATTTCGTAGAAACACAACGGGACTGTCGCCCATCGCCGCCGCCATTCTCTCGGCGACCTCGAGCGTGCGCACCAGTTCGGACGTTTCCTCAAAGCGCGGCGGCGGCTTGGCAAAGCTCGATCCCGCATTGCTCAATCCGCGCAACGGCTCGGAAGTGCAGCTCCAGACCGTGCCGTATTCAGGATGGGTGTGCGCGGTCGCCATGACATCCGGGCGCGCCTTGTAGACCGCGACATGGATCGGCCATTCACTGTGACGTTTTTTACCGTCGCCATAAAGCAGCTTGCCGTTGAAATCGATCAGCTGGTGATCGGTCCAGTCGAAGACCTCACCGAGCGTCAGCCCCCAGCGCTTGATCCAGACGCCCCGCCCTTCCGGATCGCGCATCGCCAGATGGCCCAGCGTGAAATCGCCATGCCCTTCCATTTCGAGTATCCGGCTCGCCAGCGCCAGCTTGTCGAGATCGGCCTTGATCTCGTCGGAGATAGCCATCCCCTCGCCACGAAATTCTCCGTCCATCTTCACTTCTCCGGAATGTGATGGGAAATCGTCTCACAGCGGCGCGATATCGGCAACGTAACGGTGACGAATTCGGCAAACCATGACACCATCCGGCCAACGCCATTGCAGGGAACGCGAGAATGTACAGCACGCATGATCTCACCGTAAACGGCAGCGCCATGCCGATTTTTGTTTTCGAACCGGAAGGCGATGGCCCGCATCCCGGTATGGTCGTCTGCCAGCATTTGCCCGTCGCCCATGCCGGCATCGAAAAGGATCCTTTCACCATCGATATCGGCGAAAAACTGGCCGCTGCCGGTTATGTGGCGGTAATCCCCTTCATGTTTCACTGGTGGCCGCCGGAAGACGATGTCGCTGACAAGCGGGACGCCTGGCGGGATGACTGGAACGTCGCCGATCTGGAGGCGATCTGGGATTTTATTTCCGGCAAGGACAATGTCGATACCGCCCGGATCGGCATCATGGGGCATTGCTGGGGCGGGCGCGTCACCTGGGTCGGCGCCTGTCACAATCCGAACTATGCCGCCGCCGCGGTTTTCTATGGCGGGCGCATCAAGCTGGGGCTCGGCCCCGACGCGACACCGCCGATAGACATGGCGGACAGGATCAACTGTCCGATGCTGGGTATCTTCGGCAATGACGACCAGAACCCGTCGCCGGAAGACGTAAAAGACCTCGACGCCGCGCTGAACGCGGCGAACGTCCCGCATGAATTTCACGGCTATGACGGCGCCGGGCACGGCTTTCAGGATTTCGTCAATGAGGAACGGTTCCGCAAGGAACAGACGGAAGACGCCTGGAACAAGCTGTTCGACTTTATGGACCGCCATCTGAAATAGGCGGCGCGGAGGCTACAACCCCATCGGATGCCTGGGTTGCAGGCTGGCGCTCAACAGTGACAGCCCGATCGCAACAAGAATGACGCCGCCGGTAATTGAAACAAGATATCCGGCATATCGCCAGTGGGCCCCGCCGCCATCAGACAGCCCGGCAATCCACGACCGTGCGGAAACCACGAATATCGCAAGGCCGCTAACCGCCAGCCCCGTTCCGATTGACATCGCGAATACAGCAAGAATTCCGGCAAGCGCCAGACCGGATGCCTGGGCGAAAACCAGTACGATCACAGCGCCGGAACAGGGCCGAAGCCCGATTGACAAAATGATACCGAGCGCCGTTCGCAAATCAGTTGCCCGGGAAATATCTTCCGGCGCCGGTCCATGGGAATGACAGCAATGCGCATGATGGCCGCCCGAACCGCTGCGGCGCCAGGATACAACCGCCCGCCAAATCAGAAAGCCACCCATCATGGCGACCAGAACAAAGCTCGCCCGCTCGCTCCAGCTTACCGCGTCATTGGCATCACGCGGCAAAAGCCCGGCGGCGTAAATCACGCCATAAACGATGATCAGCGCCGTCAGCCCCTGGCAAAGCGATGCCAGGCCCGAGAGCACAATCGCGCGGACGCGGTTTTCCCGCTGGGTCGCCAGATAGGCGGTGATGACGGCCTTGCCGTGCCCGGGACCAGCGGCATGGAACACCCCATAGAGAAAACTGGCGGCAATCAAGGTAAACCCGGCGGCTACACCGCCCCCGGACTTCAATGCCTGAACAGCGGCTATCAACTCCCGGTGGAAAGCGCGCTGCTGTTCGAATATCCACGTGATCGCTTGGGCCCAGGCGGAAAGCTCGACGCTTCCAGCCGCCGCCGTGGCGGCAAGAGGCGTCATCCACACCGATACAACAAGCAACGCGAGGGTCAGTCTCCGGCCGGGCATGCGACCTGCACGGTTTCAGCGAAGAATTTACCGAGGCCGCTCCCTGCGGACTGCGTTTGGTCCAGCGCGGCGGCAAACATGACCGTGTCGGCGTCGGGGGTCGGTTCCCGCAACGTGGTCTTGCATCCTTTTGGCGCCCCGGTCAGGGAAAATGATCCCTTTTTCTCCGCATGTACGACCTCGATATAGTAGGTCGGATCGAAAATTCGATAGTGCAATTCGCGCTTAGCGGTAATCCTCACCGGCTTTTCGAACGGTACAACGAACTGCATTTCCAGCCGGTCGGCCCGCATCCGCGTCGACATTTCAACGATCTCGGCGAATTTGACAGTGCGGTCAGCCTGATAGATTTCAGTGAAATAGTTGAATTTCTTGAGATTACGCATGTTTTCGCGTAGCAAGGCGTCGAGCGCCGACCAATCCGGCTTGCCGTCCCCGTCCTTGTCCAGCCCTGCTGTCGCGAAACTGCTATAGCCGGGATCAAGCAGCCAGATTTGCGAAAGTGAGACCGCCTCGCCCTTTTCGTTGAACCGCAACCCGGATTCCAGATCGATCCAGGCATGCGGATGCGCGACCACCGCGCGCGGACCAATGCAAAAAAACATCAATGCGGCGAAAATCGGAAACAACACCGCACGGGCGTTAGAAAATCGAAATGAGTTCGCGCCAACCACCATATGGCCTCCCGGTCCCCATTCAGTTGGGGGAGGAAACAAGGGAATACAAGTGGAGACTATCAGACTCAGAATTCCGTTGCCCAGCCAATCAACGCGCCGAACGTTTCGGAATCGATCCCGGAAACTCGCTGGGCCCGGTATCCGGCTTGCACGCTAAAGCCGAATGGCAACGCATAACCCGCGCTGACCTGATAGAGAGCATCGTCAACGGAATTCAACCGCCTGTCGGTATGAGACAGCGCCAGAGAAAAATCCCGCCATGAAAATTCAGTGGCGACCGTCACATAGAGACCGGTATCGCCGGGCGTTCCTTCCCGGTCGGTCAAATGCGCGATCTCCAGAAGCGGCGCTATTTCGATATTTCCTAGAGCGGCCTTGCCCCGCACCCCCAATACCGCGCCGTTTTCCGCAACTTTTCCGGCTTCTCCGCTGCCCCGGTGCAGCCAGGCGGCGTGAATCGAAAAATCTTTTGCCTCAGTATCCAATGCGACGGCGAAAGACTGGAAGCCATCCGTGTTGCCGGGGCCGCCGTCGGCAAGCGACACCGCCCCGCGGCCGGCAAAGGCGGATTCAGCCAAAATAGTCCTGTCGGAAAAAAAGGTTGAAGCGCTTATCGCCGCCTTGCCAAAAAAACCGGCGTCTCCCGACATGCTGCCGCCAAAACCGATTTGCTCGGCGATTTCATAATCTTCGGCAAAATCGGTCCCCCAGATTCCCGAGGCACTGTCCCAGGCGGTTCCGAAATTCTGTCCGAACTTTCCGGCTTTGACGCCGAACCGCCCACCCTGCCATTCCAGGAACAGCTCCTGAATATAAAGGCCGTTATCATCAAAATACCGGTCTTCATTCGGCCGCGCATCGCGTACTGATTCGAATACGGCAAGCCCGCCTAACGAGAAACCATGCGGCAGGGACAGGGTCAGACCGGCTTCCGTTTTTTGCCTGACATCCGTCAGTTCCTCACCGCTGTCATCAGATTGGGTGGTGGCATCGGCTTGCAGTTCCACCGCCAAGGAACCTGAAACCGCAAAGGACTTTGCGTCTCCATGATCAGCGGTAGACGCCCCCGCAACGGCCGTCAGGAAAAGAAACCTCGAAAGCCATATACCGTCGAACCTTATTTTTCGTGGCACTTTCTGATCGACCTCGCCATGTTGGAAAGTAGAGACGGATAGAGTTTCGGCCCGGCCGGCAAATCCGCGCCAAGCGGGTCAATCACCCCGGCTTTCGCACCGCTCTTCGCCGCGAGAATCTTTACCAGCTTGGGACTGAATTGCGGTTCGGAAAAAATGCAACGGATTTTCTCACCCGCTATCGTACGCGCGACTTCGGACACCTGCCGGGCCCCGGGCGATGTTTCGGGATTGATCGCTATGGCGTGCGCGGGACGAAGACCGAAGCGCTTTTCGAAATATTGATAGGCGGCATGGAAGACAACGAATTCGACCTGACTGACCGGGGCGAGCTCACCCGCCAGCCGCGCCCGCAAGAGCCGTATATCCTTCTCGAAAGCTTTGGCATTCTTTGCGAACAAAGCCGCGTTCTTCTTATCGATCTGCGCCAAAGCCTCCGCCATGGCCCGCGCGAAAACGACTGCATTTTCCGGGTCCAGCCAATAGTGAGGATCTTCGGTTAAATCGCCGTGATCATGACTGTGTCCATGAGCATCCTTGTGCTCTTTGGCGTGTTTCCGGTCATGATCATGGTCGTGCTCGCCCTTCTTGCCGTGGTCGTCCTTATGATCGTGATCATGATCGCCTTTCTTGCCGTGCCCATGGCCATGATCATTATGGTCGTGGCCGGACCGGAACTCATACCGAACCAATCCATGTGCCTTTGACAGGGTGAGCACGCCCTTGCCCTTACGTAAGGACTGGATCGGCTTATCGAGGAAAGTTTCGAGAGAAGGGCCGACCCAGACCAACAGCGCCGCATCGCGTATAGCCCTGGATTCCGACGGTCGCAGGTGGAAACTATGGGGGGACGCCGCCCCGCTGACAATCAGTCCGGGGGGTCCCGCGCCTTTCATGACAGCAGAAAGGATTGAATGGATGGGTTTTATCGACGCGGCTACCAGCAAAGGCTTTTCCACCGCCTGTACCGGTCCGGCAGCGAGAATCGATATCGTCGCGAATACAAAACCGTAAATTTTCAATTGCCGTTTCATGAAGCCCTCAATGTTCTGTGGCGGTGCAAACGTCGAAATCCGGTTATGTTACAAAATAACATAACTTACAAGCACAACCCGCCATGACATTGCCGCGCCGCAACGCATTGTTATTCTGACAGGAACGATGAAAGCGGAGTCGAGTCATGTCCGAATATGTTCTGGCGATTGATCAGGGGACGACATCTACCCGGGCGATCCTGTTCGATCAAGCGCTCCACCCCGTCGTAACCGTCCAACAGGAAATAGCGCAGCATTTTCCTCAATCGGGCCGGGTCGAACACGAACCCGAGGAAATCTGGTCTTCCGTCGTTTCGACAGTGCGAGCGGCATTGCGCAATGCCGGCACGACCGCGGAAAAGGTCATCGCGGCGGGCATCACCAATCAACGCGAAACGGTGATCTTATGGGACCGGCGCAGCGGAAACCCGTTGGGACGCGCCATCGTCTGGCAGGACCGGAGAACCGCGGAACTTTGCCGCGGCCTGAAAAAGAATGGTGGTGAAGCCGTCATCCGGCAGAAAACCGGTCTTCTGGCGGACCCCTATTTTTCCGCCACGAAGGCGGCCTGGATGCTGGATCATAACGACGGCGCGCGTGAGGCCGCAAAATCAGGCCATATCGCTTTCGGCACGATTGACAGCTTTTTATTGTGGCGCCTTACCGGTGGAAAATCCCACATGACGGATGCCACGAATGCCAGCAGAACACTGCTCTACGACATTCTTGAGAATTGCTGGTCGGATGATCTTTGCAACCTCATCCGCGTCCCCAAATCCATATTGCCGGAGGTAGCGGATTGCGCGGCCGAATTCGGCACGATGGACCCGGCCCTCTTCGGCGCGGCAATTCCGGTTACGGGCATTGCCGGTGACCAGCAGGCAGCAACAATCGGTCAGGCCTGTTTTGACGAAGGAATGGTCAAAGCCACTTATGGCACGGGCTGTTTCGCTCTGATGAATACAGGCGGAATCCCGGTCCGGTCGGATAATCAATTACTGACTACAATCGGATACCGGTTGGCCGGCCAGACCACATATGCGTTGGAAGGGTCGATTTTTATCGCGGGCGCGGCGGTGCAATGGCTGCGCGACGGGCTTCACATGATTGAAAAATCGTCGGATGCCGAAGTCCGGGCCACGGAGGCGGACCCCGCACAGCGGGTTTATCTGGTCCCGGCTTTCACCGGCCTCGGCGCGCCCTGGTGGGACCCGGACGCGCGCGGCGCGATGTTTGGACTTACCCGAAACACCGGCCCGGCGGAGTTTGCCCGCGCCGCGTTGGAGGCCGCCTGCTATCAAACGCGTGATCTGATGGAGGCCATGCGGGCGGATTTCTCTTCCAACGAAACACCCATGCTTCGCGTGGATGGCGGCATGGCGGCTTCCGACTGGACCATGCAACGGCTGGCCGACATCCTGAATTCACGGGTCGACCGGCCCAAAACGCTTGAAAGTACGGCGCGGGGGGCGGCGTACCTTGCCGGATTACAGCGCGGCTTTTACCCGCCGCCAAAAGAATTCGCGGCGAATTGGGCGTTGGACCGTGCCTTTGAGCCGCGGCTTGGCGCAGAAGAACGGGAACGCGATTATGCCGGATGGAAAGACGCGGTGCGCCGCACCCTCTCCGACAATTCCGGCGGCTAGGATTTAGTCCCGCCTTGCCGCGCCGGCTTCTTCGGCAAGCTTTTCAAGCATTTCATAGGGCTGCGCGCCGACGACGCCATACCCGCCCGCCACAAATGTAGGCACGCCGGTCACACCGTATTGACGGGATTTCTCCCAATCCGCGTCGACCTCGCCTTCAAAGGACCGTGTCTCCAGCACCTCGCGTGCGGCAGCCGCATCGAGCCCGGCTTCTTCCACCAGACCGATCAGCACATCGATGTCTCCGACATTTTTCGCATCGACAAAATAGGCGCGATAGATCAGATCGTGCAGCGCTTCACCGCCATCGACGGTATCCGCCCACTTGCCAAGCTCCTGGGCCAGGCGGCTGTTATAGGTATGGGTGCGTTTACCGTAATCCAGACCCTCGGCGTCCATCCGCTCCTTCATCTGCGCCCAAAGCGCATCGGGATCGGCGCCCCGCGCGGCATAAAGCTCTTTCATGGAGCGCCCTTCCTGCGGGGTATCGGGATGAAGCGGGAAATGAACCAGCTTCAACTCCACGTCAAAATTCCGCTTCAGCTTTTCAATACGCACGGTACTGAGATAACACCACGGTCAGACGTAGTCGGTAAAAATCTCCACCACGACGGGATCGGCCATATGTGCCTCCTTTATTCCGTTTTGAGCAAAATGGAACGTTGAGGCCCCGATGGCAAGCGCGGCTCCCGGCTTACGGACAAATGCCCGCCTCCTGCAGCGCCGCCCCGATTTCCTCCAGAATGACCGGATCGTCGATTGTGGCCGGAACGGTATACTCCTCACCATCGGCGATTTTCTGCATCGTGCCCCGCAACACCTTGCCGGAACGGGTTTTCGGAAGCCTGGCCACGGTCAGCGCGGTCTTGAAAGACGCCACCGGGCCGATATCGCGGCGGATCATATCGACGACCTCGCTCTCGATATCGCCGGTTTCTCGTTCAACCCCGGCATTCAGCACGAGGAATCCCAGCGGCACCTGACCTTTCAGGTCGTCGGCAACGCCGATAACCGCGCATTCGGCGACGTCGGGATGGTTGGCCAGAACTTCTTCCATCGCGCCCGTCGATAGCCGGTGACCGGCGGTATTGATGATGTCGTCGGTGCGCGCCATGACGAAGACATAGCCGTCTTCGTCGATATATCCGGCATCGGCGGTTTTGTAATAGCCGGGATATTCGGAGAGGTAAGCCTCCTGATAGCGCGCATCGGCATTGTAAAGCGTCAGCAATGTGCCCGGCGGCAAGGGCAGTTTGGCGCTCAACGCGCCTATCGTGCCCGGCGTGACCTCGTTGCAGCTTTCATCCAGCACCCGCAAATCCCAGCCCGGCGCCGATTTGGTCGCCGAACCATGCTTGACCGGCAGCAACCCCAGCCCGGCGCAGTTCGCGGCGATCGACCAGCCGGTTTCGGTCTGCCACCAATGATCGATCACCGGCACGCCGAGATGGCGTTCCGCCCATTGCAGCGTATCCGGGTCCGACCGCTCACCCGCCAGAAACAATGTGCGGAAATGTGACAAATCGTAATCGCCGGTCAGCTTGCCGTCCGGATCGTCGCGCTTGATGGCGCGAAACGCCGTCGGCGCGGTGAACATGACGCCGACCTTATGTTGTTCAATCACCCGCCAGAATGCGCCGGCGTCGGGTGTGCCCACCGGTTTGCCCTCGAACAGGATCGTCGTATTGCCGTTAAAGAGCGGCCCATAGACGATATAGGAATGGCCGACGACCCAGCCGATATCGGAGGCCGCCCAATAGACCTCGCCCGGCTCAACGCCATAGATGTTTTTCATGGTCCAGGTCAGCGCCACCGCGTGGCCGCCATTGTCACGCAGCACGCCCTTGGGCTGACCGGTGGTGCCGGAAGTATAGAGAATATAAAGCGGATCGTCGGCGGCGACGGAGACGCAATCATGCGGTTCGGCCGATGCCATGGAGGCGTTCCAGTCGATGTCGCGACCATCCACCATCGCCGCCTCTTCCTGCGGACGCTGATAGATGATGCAGCTTTCCGGCTTGTGCGTGGCCTCATCAATCGCCGCATCCAGCAACGGCTTGTAGGAAACCAGCCGGCCGGGCTCAATCCCGCAGGAGGCGGAGACGATCATTTTCGGCCGGGCGTCATCGATCCTGACCGCGAGCTCATGCGCCGCGAACCCGCCAAACACCACCGAATGGATCGCACCCAGCCGCGCACAAGCCAGCATCGCGATGACCGCTTCCGGAATCATCGGCATATAGATGACGACGCGGTCGCCCTTGCCCACCCCGCGCGCCGCCAGCGCGCCCGCGAAGCGCGCCGTCAGATCGCGTAGTTCTTCATAGGTAAAGCTCCTGGCCGTATCGGTGACCGGGCTGTCATAGATCAGCGCCGTGCGCGCGCCGTTTCCCGCCTCCACATGCCGGTCAAGCGCGTTATAGCAACTATTGAGCGCGCCGCCCTTGAACCAGCGGTAAAAGGGCGGGTTGGACGCATCCAGAACCGTGTCCCATTTTTTGTCCCAATGGATGGCCTCGGCGGCAGTGCCCCAGAATTCTTCCGGGTCTGTCAGCGAACGCGCATGCTCCTGATCGATCCTGCTGGTCATTGCTCCAACCTCTCTCCGCCTAAAACCCGTCATCCCGTGGCGGGATCTGCAGCCCTTTTTGCACTGCCGGCCGCGAACCGACCCGTTCAAGCCAGTTGCCGACATTGGGATACCGATCCAGATCGATTTCCTGCATGTCGTGCCGGTAGATCCAGGGATAGGCGGCGACATCGGCGATGGAGTAATCGCCGGCCAGATAATCCCGTCCCGACAACCCGCGATCCAGCACGCCATAGACGCGGTTATTTTCCGTCTGCCAGATTTCCAGATGCGCATGCGCGCGGCCGGCATCGCGTTCCCGTACCTGCCAATGCACGCCCAGTCCGGTATGGGTGACGTGACCGGAGGCGAAAAACAGCCAGTTGAGCACCTCCAGCCGCTTTACCGGGTCTTGCGGCAAAAGCTTCCCGGATTTTTCCGCCAGATAGATCAGGATCGAACCGGATTCAAACAGCGTGACCGCCTCACCGCCCGGCCCGTCATCATCGACGATACAGGGAATCCGCCCGTTCGGGTTGATGGCAAGGTACCAGTCTTCCTTCTGTTCCTTTTTCTCAAGCACCATGGGCCGGACCGTGTAATCCAGCCCGGATTCCTCCAGCATGATCGAGGCCTTGCGCCCGTTCGATGTCGCCTTGCTGTAGAGCGTGATCATAATCAGCGCCTGAACTCGATGACGTCGAAACCGCGCGCCTTGTCGGTGATGTAGACCAGCCCGCGATGATCCATCTCCACATCATTGGTCTGCGGCGCGTTATAGCCCTGCCCCGGTTCGGGGATGAAATATCCCACCTCCTGCGGCTGATCCGGGTTGGCGATGTCGATGATGCGCAGCCCCGCCCCGAACCAGGTGACATAGGTCAAGGTATCGTCGAGCTTTTCGCGAAACTGATGCGCCCCGAAACGGACGTCGTCCCCGTTATAGGGGCAACCGTCCTCCGGCACATGATAGGTGCTGAGCAATTTCAGCTCGGTCGGGTCGGTCACATCAAACACGTAAAGCGGGCCGTGCGGCTCTCCCACATCGGGGCCGCGCTCTGCCCTCTCCTCATCGGTGCCGAGCGCGATCCTGCGCCCGTCTATCTCGAACGGAAAGGGCAGCAACGTATGGCTGGGCTCCTTCGCTTCCGGGTGCGGATCATAGGTCGCAAGCGTCCTGGGATTTTTGATGTCCCTGACATCGATAATGGCGAAACCGGACATCCACAGCCCGGCATACATCCTGTCTTCATGGCGCAGCGCGTGATGCAGCCGGTGTTCCTTGCGTAAGGGATGCGGTTCCTCGCCCGCGGCGACGTTCTGACCCGGCATCCACCAGCGCGAAACTTCTTTCAGGTTTGCCGGGTCGCTGTAATCGTAGGTGACAAGGATATTGCCGATAAAGCCCTCCATTTCCGTCGACATATAGAGGTAATCCTCATCCATATCGAAGCGATGGACGCCCTTGCCGAAGGTCTTGTGGAAGTTGATCAGTTTCGGGTTGGTCTTGTCCTTGATATCCCAGAGCTTGAACCCGCCCTCATCGAAGCCGGGGGTGGTCTGAAGCCCGCGTTGCGGCCGCTGTTCCGAATTGGTGACCATCAGATCGCCGATCACCCGCACCTTGTGCGAATGGGTCTGCGGGTTGTCCAGCATCGTGGTCCAGACCGGCTTTGGATTACGCGGATCGGAGATATTGATGATGGTGGTGCCTTCCGGCCCGTACATATAGCCGATATAGGCGTAATCGCCGTCGATGGTGACTTGCCCGGCCCCGCCGAGATCGCAGCGCGCCAGCGGTGTGATGTTATCGGATTGATACGTCCCCGTTGAGGACGGTTTCATTTGCGTGGCCATTGGCTTTCTCCCCGAAACATTCGTTATTTTCGATTATGGGGAGAAGGATGGGCCGAAACGGCGCGGCGATCAACGCGGGATTGGTTATGCCGTCATCCGAGAGAGGAAAATTGCGCGTCGGGATCAATCTGTTGATGAAGAACTCGCAGCACATCGACCGCGGTTGCCGTCTCCCGGTAATAAATCATATGCACCGGCGGGACAGGCGCGGAGCCCCGGCCGTACATAGTCTCTCGGCGCGCCGAGACCGGGCGTTTGAAGAATTTCCTCGAATTTCTCGCGGATCGCATCCAGGTACTGTGACTTCTGCCGCGCGCCCCATTTCTCTTCCGTAAATTCGGCAATCGCCTCCAGGTCGCGAAGCGCCGGCCCGGCAATACGAAGCCGTTTAGAGTTTGGCAAAGAGCGTTTCCAACACCTCGGGCGAGGAGATTTCGGTCATATCGCCCTTTGCGATGGCCTGTTCGCCCTCCATCACCGCCTGGCGCAGCGACTCGATTCTGGCGGCGCGCACTTCTTCCTGTTGCTTCAGAAGACGCAGCGCTTCACGCACCACCTCGCTCGCATTGTTGTAATCGCCGGAGGCGACCCGGTCGCGGATAAAAATTTCCAGATTGGGGGTAAGGCTGAAATTCATGGCGCACGCCGACTTTTTCTTTCACGGGCATTATAACAAAGTTTGATAACAAAGCCTGTTATTTTTTTTAAAATCTCGATCAAACGGGTTTTCCGTCTTCGCCGAGGACATCCCGCCAGTGATGCCGGGCCATGAACCCCAGCCGTTCCCGCGCGCGGGAAACATCCAGCCCGCCCCAATGGCCGGTAAAACCGTCGCGGATGCGGGTACCGGGCAGATATTCCGCCACCAGATCATTGGTTTCCTGCGGATAGCGGCTTTCCGGATGCGCGATATTGAAAATCTCATGCCCGTCGATATCGGCGGCCGCGGCAAGTGCCAGCGCCGCCGCCGCGTCGCGCGCGTCGATATAGCTCCAGAACGTGCCGATCTTCGCGCCGGGGTCTTTCCACCGCTCCGGCAGCGACGCGTAGGCGGGGTCGAAATTCACCCCGGTGACGCGCAGGCTGGCCACCGTCATATCGGACATCGCCACGAAGGAATCCGCCATCTGTTCGCCAAAAACCTTGGCGAGCGCATAGGGATCGCGCGGGCGGCACGGATACGCCTCATCCAGCGGCAGGTATTCCGGCGGCCAGAACGCAGGCGCGTAGAGAAACCCGTATGCCGCGACGCTGGACACATGGACAACGCGCCTCACCCCGGCAACGGCGGCGGTCTTCATGACGTTATAGGTGGCGCTGACATTATTGCGGAAGACCTCCGCATGCGGCGCTTCATAGGGCGCCTGATAGGCGGCGAGATGAATGATCGCCGCCGCGCCCTCAAACGGTTCCGCCAGCGCCGCCGCATCGCCGATATCGATCACCCCTGTTGCGCAAGGCGCGTCGGCGACCGCCGCGCGATCGAGGATCAGAACCTCATGTCCGGCGTCAAGCAGCGCCGCGACGGTCGCGCGCCCGAGATTGCCATTGCCGCCCGTGACGACGACGCGGCTGTCAGTCATGCCGCCAGCATGACGGCTTCCCCGCAGGCCGAAGACGGAGCGAATTCGATACCATTATTTTAATTCCCCATCGCCTTGATCAAATTTTGAATATTCATTAATTAAACTTATATATTTCTTTTCTCCATAAATAACAAAAAATGGAATTGCAATGTTTAATATGTATAAATTCGCACCTAATGCAACAGGAATACTATTTACGCTTCCTATATAAAACTGCCCCAAAAAAATTCCAATGCCTAAAAAAAATATCACAAAAATATGAATTCGAATAAATTCAAGAATTTTCTTAATTGCTAATTTATTTAACAAGATTTTTCTTTTTAAAATTGTCACTATTATTAGAATTGAAAAATAAACCGCGAACCAGCTTATTGCTGCATAAGTCGAAAATTTGATCAAATTTTGTTCAAACAAATCCACGTCTCACCACTCCACCACGGGGGGTCCAATGCCATCCGGCACGGGTCGCGGGGTCTTGATTTTCTCGTCTTCAAACACCTGTTCGCGAAGCTCCTTGATCATCTGATCGGTTCCGCCACCCACGGCATGACCCGTGCTTGTCTTGATCCGCCGCTCACGGTTGCGGCCGGACGCCCACAAAACTGTCGATCTTCACCAGCCCGTCGGCGTTTTCGCTGAGATGCAGCCCCTTCGGCGCATCGCCCTTTTCCGAGGTCTCAATCGCATCGCGCACCAGCTTGCGCAGCATGATGATCCCCCGGTCCGCCGTGCCGAGATGTTCCTTGCGCTCACCCAGCAGTTTCTGCGTTCCCTGGGTCACGATGTCTTCGGCGCGGATATTGCCGCGAAACGGCATCAGCGGCCGGTCGTCATAGGGTTTGCGGGTATCGGCGGGTTCTTCCTTTTTGCGCATGTCGCGCAGCATTTCGAAGTAGTTTTCCTCTCCGCCGGTATAGTAATCGACCGTGAACATCATGAAGGAATGATCGTCCTTCGGTGTGATGAACATGAAATGTTCGTAATTCGATCCTTCATTGGCGAGCTTTTGCGGATCGGCATCGCCATGGACGAATTCCGTATCGCCGATCTGCAAAATGCCGGGGAAACCGAGGCTCATCTCATCGACGACGAATCCGTTACCATCCGCCGCGGGTTTTGAGATCACGATCTTCATGCCGTATTCGGTCTCCACCGGTTCGAAATCCGGCGGATCGTCCGCTCTGAAGAAACGGCTGCCCCAGCTGTTGGTGCCATAGGCGCTGGAACCATGCAGGATCCAGACATGGGCGGGATCGGCGCTGTTCTCGAAGAAATTGAACCAGTTATAGTCGAAATGGCGCACCGGTTCGTGCTGACGTATCCCGCCATGATCGATCAGCGGCGAATAGTTCGGCAAGGGCGGCGGGTTGGCCGGGTCCGCTCCCAGATAGCCGAAGATCAGCCCGCCCAGTTCGCGCACCGGATAGGATTTCTGCCGGACTTTCTCGCAGAATTCCTTGCCGTTGGCCTCAGACGGCTGCTCCAGGCACTTGCCGTCCGCATCAAACAGCCAGCCATGATAGGGACAGCGGATGCCGCCCTCCTCTATATCGCCATATTCCAGCGAGGCGCCGCGATGGGCGCAATCCTGCCCGACCAGACCGATACGGCCGGTGCCGTCGCGGAACAGGACCAGCTCTTCGCCCAGCACCTTCACGGCCTTCGGAATATCATGAAGTTCATCCGTGCGGCTGACCGGCAGCCAGTAGCGGCGGAACCAGTTGCCGCCGGGCGTACCCGGCCCGACATGGGGAATGTCTGCGTTGGTGATCTTCATCGTACCCTCAATCGGTTATGCCGACATCGCGATAGGTCGCGCGGATATGCGCCACCGCGTCGGCGGGTAATGGCGCGGATTCCCAGCGCGGGAAGCGCTTCACATCGATGCCGCGCACGCGATAGGTCTCCGCGATCGTGCCGCGCCCGTATTTCTTCTGTGTGGCGATAAACATCTGCGTGACGCGGTTGACCTTGTCCTGCATCGCGGCGGCGGCCGCGTAATCCTTTGCCGCCAACGCTTCATAGAGCGACACGCAAAGTTCAGGCACGGAGCTGGTCGGCGGGTTGATCATCCCGGCGACGCCAAACGGCACCAGCCCGAAAATATCGGCATTGCCGGTAAAGACCGACACATCGTCCGGGAACATTTTCACATAATCCGCCATCGCGCCCGCGCCATAGGCGACCTTCATCGCGCGGATATTGGGCACCGCCTTTTTCATCTCCACCCCGAATTCGGGTGAGATCGAAATGCCGCAATATTTCGGGTTCTCATAAATGAAAATCGGCAGATCGGCGGCATCCGACACTTTCCGGAAATGCTCCAGCACCGCGCTCTGCGGCGCGTCACAATAATAATAAGGCGGGATGACGCCGATGGCGTCGGCGCCGATACCGGCCGCGTGTCTGGCGAGTTCCACCGTCGTGGGGGTATCGGCGCAACCGACATGAACGATCACCGGCACCCGGCCACCGGCCTGTTCGATAATGATTTCCGCGACCGACCGGCGTTCATCCGCCGACAGCGCCGGTCCCTGCCCGCTGGAACCCAGAACGAACAGCCCCTGTACCTTTGTCTTGAGGTAAAAATCGATCAGCTGACGCAAGGTCACCTCATCGACCGAGCTGTCCTCATGAAACGGGGTGATGACCGGGATCAGAACGCCTTTATACATTGTGAAATCCTCTTACTTTCCACCAAGCGCGCGCCAGATACGTTCGGGCGTCGCGGGTAAATTGACATCCTTGAAGCCGAGCGGCCCGAGCGCGTCCTGAATCGCGTGAAATACCGCCGCCGGCACGCCACAATTGCCGGCTTCCGATCCGCCCTTGACGCCGAGCGGATTGGTCCGCGCCGGATCATGGCAGAAATCCGAAACGATATCCGGCATGATATCGGCGCGCGGCATGCCGTAATCCATGAACGACCCGGTGAGCAGCTGGCCCGTTTCCCGGTCATAGATGATTTCCTCGATCAGGCTTTCGCCCACCCCCATGGCGACGGAACCGTGCAGCTGGCCATGCGCGGTCATCGGATTGACCGGCGCGCCGATATCGTCGACGGCATAAAGCGTGTCGATCGTGATCATGCCGGTTTCGGAATCGGCCTCGATTTCCGCCACCATGCAGCCATTGGGGAAGCTGTAAATGCCGTCGAAACTGCCGACCCCGTCGAGCCCGATGCCGAGCTCCGGCGGCAGCCCCGACCCCTGATAGGAAAGTTCCGCGACCTCGCCCAGGCTGACCGCCCGGTCCGTACCCGAAACGCGGAACGTGCCGTCATCGAATTCAATATCGGTTTCGGAGGCTTCCAGCATGAAGGCCGCGAATTTCCGCCCCTTTTCGATGACGATATCGGCGGCCACCTTCAACGCCGAACCGCCAGTGACCATGCTGCGCTGCGCGAAGGTGCCGCGCCCGAACAACACTTTGTCCGTGTCGCCCTGGAACACGCGGATATGATCCATCGGTAATCCGAGCCAGCCGGACACCATCTGGGCAAACATGGTTTCATGCCCCTGCCCCGTCGATTGGGTGCCGACATGAAGCGACGCCGCGCCTTCCGCGTCGATACGAATTTCCATCCTTTCGGAGAAAGTCCCCGCGCGCTGGCAATGGAGTGACAGCCCGATACCGCGCCGGACGCCGCGTGCCGCGGCTTCTTCCCGCCTTGCCTCGAACCCGGCCCAGTCGGACAGTTCCAGAACCCGGTCCAGCACAGGCTCAAAATTGCCGGAATCATAGATATAGCCACCCGGCGTGTGATAGGGCATCGCGTCATGCGGGATGAGGTTCTTCCGCCGCACCTCGATAGGATCAAGCGCCATTTCGCGTGCCGCCTGCTCGACCAGCCTCTCCAGCACAAAGGACGCCTCCGGCTTGCCGGACCCGCGATAGGGACCGAAAAACGCCGTATTGGTGTAGGTCGCGCGGATCGCGGCATGAATTTCCGGCACGTGATACATGCCGGGATAGGAAATCGCGGCGTTGCGCGGCGGCACCGCGGCCCAGCCGGTCAGATAGGCCCCGACATCGACATCGACCGCCGTGCGGAAGGCGATGATTTTTCCGTCCGCATCCAGTGCAAGCTCGGCATTGGCGATAGGGCCGCGCCCATGCGTGTCGGTGGCAATGGCCTCTCCCCGCTCCGCCGTCCATTTAACCGGCCGTCCGGTTTTTTGCGCGGCCCAAAGCACCAGCATGTCTTCCGGATAGACCTGCCCCTTCATGCCGAACCCGCCCCCGACATCGAGCGTGACGACGCGGAGATCGAGCGGCGAGGTCCCGAATATACGAGCCGCCGTTTCCTTGACGCCCCAGGGTTCCTGCGAGCTGACACAGACCGTGAAACGCCCGTCCATCGGATCGGACCAGGCAATGGATGCGCGCGGCTCCATCGTATTGGCGGTC